>LSQX01318611.1_pt1 | contig 17950 bp, 15 predicted proteins | sample 654561 | NCBI WGS metagenome assembly LSQX01 (sample SAMN04489861, study PRJNA283612) | anaerobic digester metagenome | isolation source: 4 biogas reactors fed with cattle manure at either 37C or 55C with and... | place: Denmark: Kongens Lyngby | collected 2014
ACTCAGTCCACTTCAGAGACAGTTGCTCAGGATGATTCGGAGGAGCGCGAGAGATTTGCAGGTGGTCCGCCCTTTTCCCGGGGAGGCCGGCGGGGACGGGGCCGGGACAGTGAGCCCGCAAATGCCTCATCGGTGCAGCACATGACCCTGAATCATAACGAGATTATCACTGAGGTCATGGAGAACTTTTCTTCTCTGGCCTCCATCACTCCCGAAGTGAAGATGGATGAATCGGGTCAGATACTCGGGCTTACAGCGGACAATATAGAATCACAGCCTCTGGCACAAAAATTGGGCTTTCGCAATGGTGATGTGCTTCAATCAGTAAATAACGAGGAGATCACCAGCCGTGTGCAGTTGTATGATATTTTCCAGCGTTACCAGTCGGCCACTTCTTTCCGGGTGGGTATTCTCCGGGATGGGCGCCCCATGATCATGAACTTTCAGATTGATTGACCTTTTGTGACAATAAGAATTTCCAGACCAGCCCCGGGCGTGTCCGGGCGGATACAGAAAAAATACGCATCAAAGGCTGTTCATGCGTTATAATGCACGGACAGACGAAAAAGAGCTGAACCCCGCACTGCACGGTGTGACGGGAGTTCACGTAACCATCCCTTACTGAATCAACACAACTGTGGAAGGGAATCTTGTGTTTATACATTTCACTGGCTTGCGCACTTTCGCGGCGGTACTCTGCATGATATTGGTGACAGCTGTGGTTGCCGCCCAGGCTCCGGAAGACTATGAAGATATACCGCAAGTCGGCGGCATCGAAATAGCGCTTCCAGGAGATTATCCTGAAGCTGACGATATGGAATATTTTGATGACAATGATGTCGGTGTAGATGTGGATACTTTTTCGCCGGGCATGCGCGGTCAGATGCCGCCCCCGGCCATACAACCCCATTCTTCCCGTCCCCTGACTCCCGGATCGGCTCCGCCCCCGCCGCCCATTCCCTCAGTTCGTGATCGGGTCCGGCCTTCCCGCGACCGTGCACCTGCGACAGCAGCTCCCGGCCCTTCGTCGGGCAATGGAAATAGCAACGGTAACGGTCACGGCAACAAGATGGCTTCCGTAGATAAAACAGGAGAAACGCCTGTTGATCCTGTGAGCTTTGACTTTCAGGATGCGCCTCTGCTTGACGTGATCGGGACCATATCCAAACTGACAGGTCGCAATTTTGATCTTGATGCCAATCTCTCAGCGCTGACTGTGACAATTATTACCCATGACAGAATTCCGCCGGAGATGGCTTATGAGGTGCTGGAATCCATTCTGATCACCCGGGGCTATTCCATGGTGGAAAGCCTGGACGGGCATTTGATCAAGATCATCCCCACAGCCGATGTTTCCACCTCCGACAAGACGCCGCTGGTTCTGGAAAAAGGCGGTGAGATTGTCGGCTATGACGGCTTTTCCACGCATATTGTCACTGTGGAAAATGGAACGGCCGAAGAGATCCAGCGAGTCCTGCAACTTCTGGGCTCCAAGAATGCACGGGTGGATGTTTATGCGCCCACCAATACGCTCATCATTTCTGATACAGCCGACGGTCTTCGACGCATGCTTACTTTTCTGGAGCAGGCCGATGTGCCCGGTTTTGATACGGCCATGGAGATCTTCACGCTGGAATATACCCGTGCAGAAGTGATTTCCGGCCAGATCACACAGGTATTGCTCGGTGACTCCGGACAGCCGCAACGGACTCACACACCGCAACCTCATGTGCCTCCCACGCCTGTACGGCCCGTGCGTGCGCCTCGGGTTGATGTGGTCCAGACGCCCAGCTCTCAGGTGATCGGTTCGCGCGAAGAAGTGCTGCGTATGGTGAGTGATGAACGGCTGAATTCTCTGATAGTCGTCGCCACAGCCGCCATGATGGAGCGTGTCCGTGATCTTGTGAAGCGTCTGGACACGCCCACGCCCTACGAAGCCAACAACATGCATATTTATCAGCTGGTGAATGCTGATGCGGAAGCCATTGAAACAGCCATCCAGCCTCTGATCGGCACGGCACCACGAAAACAGGCCACGGCCGGAGGCGGAGCGGGAGGTGCTGCGGGAGTGCCTTCCGTAGCGAGCGGCGGCGCTGTGGGTTCGCCCGATATACAGCCATTTGAACAGAAAGTGCAGATCACCCGTTACGACAGAACCAATTCGCTGCTCATTGTCGCATCGCCCCAGGACTATAAACTTCTGGAAGCTTTCATTGCCAGGCTGGACGTGCCTCAGCGGCAGGTCTGTGTGGATGCGGTGATCATGGAAGTGAAGATGACCGACGATTTCGGTCTTTCCGTTGATGGTGCCGCCATTACGGGCAATGACGGATTCGCCATGACCAGTACGGACAATCTGGACGGTTTGTTGAAGACTGTTCATGTGGCGGAAGAGATTGTGGGCGGTCCCCGCGCCGCTCTCCGCAGTGCGGCTCTGGGTCTGGGAACGGAAGGTCGCAGTGGTCTGACGCTGGGCGTCTATGACGATCTCAGTTTTACCTACCGCGGCCAGAAAATCAAAATTCCCTTTGTCCCTGTTCTTTTCCAGGCTGTGGAAAAGCTTACGGAAACAGAAGTGCTGTCTCAGCCCAGTCTGGTGACCATGGACAATGAAGAATCCAGCATTATCGTGGGTCAGGAAGTACCGTTCATCACCAGTACCAGTTCTTCACGCCGTGCCGATGGCATGGTGGACTCGGGCATGTACGGCGGCTATACCCGCGTGGAACGCCAGGATGTGGGTGTGAAGCTGAAAGTCACTCCCCAGATTTCCGAAGGCGATAATGTGATGGTGGATGTGGAGATTGAAATTTCCGATACCAATGCGACGCCCATCGGTACAGTGGATATTGTCGGCCCGACGACGAACAAATCCCAGGTCACGAACAAGACCATTGTGAAAGATGGTTCCACGGCTGTCATAGCCGGCCTCATCCGCGATACGGCCGTGAAGAAGCAGCAGCCGAGAGCACCCATTATTTCTGATGTGCCTTTGATCGGCTGGCTCTTCCGCTCCAAATCCACTTCCCGACAGAAACAGAATATGGTGGTTCTGGTCACGCCCCACATCATCAAGGAAAGCATGGATCTGGAACGGATCAGTCACAGCAAGATTGATGAATATTATGATTCCACTGTGGAGCAGATTGTTCAGGAAGGTTTCTTCGACAAGATTTTCAAGAGACAGAAGATGAAGAAAGGCGAGAGCCCCACTTTAAAACGTGCTGAAACCATGAGCGGCCGACGGGGCCCCAGAAACAGTTTCAAGCGCGGTGATATTGAAAGATAAGCATGCAGGATGCGACAGGACAGAGACTGGGTGAAATACTCGTAGCCCAGAGCTGGGTTCATGCCGAGCAGGTGGAAGAAGCCCTTGAGTTGCAGAAGCTGCGCCCCCGACGGGTGGGTGAGCTTCTGCTGGATCTGGGCTATATTGAGGAGGAAAGTCTTCTCCGTGCCCTGGCCCTTCAATTTCATCTGGATTATGAGCCTGAGGTGCGCAAACAGGTCGAGTCTTCTCTGACCACGAAAGTGCCCATCAGCTTTATACGCGAATATCAGATGGTTCCCTATAAACATACCGATGCAGGGTATCTGGTAGCCATCAACGACCCCATAAACCTGCTGCCTCTGGACGATCTGCGGCTGCTGCTGGATGGAAACGTCACCCCTGTTCTCTGCAGCAAAGAAGATATCCAGTTTATCATCGATACCTACTTTGAGCAGCAGAGCGAAAACGCCGGTGAGCTCATTGACAACATCGTGCTCAGCGGCGAGGATGAGGGCAAGGTTCACTCGCTGGATCACAGTGAATCGGAACGGGATCTTCTTGATCTGGCCAATGAAGCGCCCATTATCAAGCTGATCAACCTGGTTATTTCCGGTGCTGTCAAAGAACGCGCCTCCGATATTCATCTGGAGCCTTTTGAACATTCCGTCCGTGTCCGTTATCGCATTGACGGAGTGCTCTATGAGAAGTTCACGGTGCCCCGGGCGCAGCAGGCTGCGCTGGTTTCCCGTGTGAAGATCATGGCGAATCTGAATATTGCTGAACACCGCCTGCCTCAGGACGGGCGCATCAAGATCCGTCTGAGCGGCAAGGAAATCGATATACGTGTTTCAATCATTCCCATCGCCCATGGAGAACGGGTGGTCATGCGTATTCTGGAGAAGGGCAGTTTCCTCTTCAGTCTGACCCAGTTGGGCATGGATGAGCGGGATCACCAGATCATGGATCGGCTGATTACCGCCTCTCACGGGATTATTCTGGTGACAGGGCCTACAGGCTCTGGCAAATCAACGACCCTCTATGCGGCCTTGCAACAGGTGAACTCTCCGGATAAAAATATCATTACGGTTGAAGATCCCATCGAATATCTCATCCCCGGTATCAGCCAGATTCAGGTGCGGCCCAAAATCGGCCTGACCTTTGCCGCAGGGCTCCGCAGTATTCTGCGACAGGACCCGGATATCATTCTGGTCGGTGAAATTCGAGACATGGAAACGGCTGAGATGGCTGTTCAGGCCTCCCTTACGGGTCACCTGGTCTTCGCGACCCTCCATACAAACGACAGTTCCGGAGCCATTACCCGCCTGATGAACATGGGCATAGAACCTTTTCTGGTTACCTCCTCCACAATAGCCATTCAGGCACAGCGACTTGTCCGGCGTATATGCTCCTCCTGCAAAGAGAGCTATACCCCTGATGCGGAATCCCTCCATGAACTGGGAGTTCCCCTGGATGATCCCCGTTGCAAAGAGCTCATGCGTGGCCGGGGCTGCGAGAAATGCAGTGAACGCGGTTATCTGGGGCGCAGCGGCATTTTTGAACTTCTGGCCATGTCCAGCCGTATTCAGGAGATGGTGCTTCAGGGGGCGGACTCCAATGCGGTCAAACGCGAAGCCCGACTGGAAGGGATGCGCACTCTCCGTGAAGACGGGGCTCAGAAAGTGCTGCGGGGTGAAACGACTGTGGAAGAGATTTTGCGGGTTACCCGTGATGAAGCGCTGGATTCGGCATAGGCATTTGTATGGCTCTCTATCAATATAAAGCGATTATCAAAAGTACTGGAAAAACCACCCGCGGTGTCATTGATGCCGACGGCATTGTCCAGGCCCGGCGCAAGCTGCGGGAGCAGGATCTTTATCCCACGGATATCAGCGAAGACACTTCCGGTGGCAAGACCGGAGGGATGAGCGGACGCTTTACCAACCGTGGCCGTGTATCCACCCGGGATATTGCGCTTATGACCCGGCAGCTGGCTGTATTGCTCCGGGCGGGCATGTCCCTTCTCGAAGCACTCAATGCGCTCATCGATCAGACAAGTCGCATGCGTCTGCGTGCGGCCATTTATGAGATCCGGGACAAAGTGAACAGTGGACAGCGGCTGGGTGATTCACTGGCGGATCATCCACGCATCTTCTCCGATCTCTATGTGAACATGGTTCGGGCGGGAGAAATCAGCGGGACCCTGGAACAGGTGCTTCTGCGTCTGGCCGATATTCTCGAACGGCAGCATAAGCTCCGCTCTCAGATCATCTCAACCCTGGCCTATCCGGGCTTCATGGGCTTCTTTTCCGTGGGCATTGTTGTCTTTCTGGTCATGGTTATCGTTCCACGTATAACACGCATGTTTGAGCGTCAGGAAGCGGAACTCCCGGCATTGACCGAAGGGCTCATCGCTTTCAGCGGATTCGCCAGCAATTACTGGTGGCTCATACTTCTGGTTTTGGGCCTGTTCTTTGTGCTTTTTCGTTTGTGGGTCGCCAGACCCGAAGGTCGCCGGAAATGGGATCGGTTGAAACTGAAATTTCCTCTTTACGGGCCTCTTCATTTGAAACTGGTCTGTGCGCGTTTTACCCGGACCATGGGCACCATGTTGCAAAGCGGGTTGATGATGCTTCCCGCTCTGGAAGTGGTGAATGCCATTCTGGGCAATGCCTACATTCAGGAGTGTATGGACGATGTCAAGGTGGGTGTGCGCCGGGGCCGTGATCTGGCGGCGCCATTAAAAGAGACGGCACTCTTTCCGCCCATGATGATTCACATGATCGAACTGGGCCAGCGCAGCGGCGAGATAGAAGATATGCTGGTTCAGGTGGCCGATACCTTTGATGAAGATGTGCGCCTCACCATTGATGCGCTGGTAGCGCTTATTGAGCCCATCATTATCATTATCATGGGACTTGTGGTGGCTGTGCTGGTCCTTGCCATTCTGCTGCCTATTTTCCAGATGAGCACCACCATCGGCTCCGGTTGATTCACAGCCTGTGCCCGCTCTCTTGTGGATGCAGGCCGGGCAAGGGATGTTATTGTTTTTACAGTCAGGGCGCAGCCCGGGAGACTTTATGATGAACAAATGCAAGGATACCACGAAAAAGCAGCGTCGTCATCAGGGTGGTTTCACTCTGATCGAACTGATGGTGGTCGTGGCTATTATCGCCATTCTCGCCACCACAGCGGGTATTTATCTTTTCGGTGCTCTGGACGATGCGGATCAGGCCAAGGCACAGTCTGAGATCAAAGCTCTGAAAGGGGCGGTCACAGCCTACATGCTGAAAAACAACCGTCGCCTGCCTGAGTCTCTGGACCAGGTGTCTGAATTCATGGATCCGCCCAAGATCCCGCAGGATCCCTGGGGCAATGCCTACGTTTACACCAAAGACGGGGCACGAAAATTCACGATCATTTCCTATGGAGCTGACGGTACCCCCGGCGGAACCGGTCCCAACGAAGACATCTCCAGCGATAATTTCTGATGATTTGTGGCCGACCTGCTTATATGCTGAATCCGATTCGGCGAACAGGCGCATTTATGATCAAAAAAACTCGGGACACACGCTATAACTCCGGCCCAGCCGCTGGAGCACCCTCCGGAGCCTCCGGATTTACGCTCATAGAATTGTGTGTCATTATTCTGATTATCGGTACTGTGGCAGCTCTCGCTTTGCCCCAGTTCATGCCCCTGCTTCTTTTTTCAGAGGTGGATGCCGAAGCCCGGCAGCTGGCCCAGTATGGTACGGCCATTGTGGCTGAGGCCGCTCTCTTCGGAAATGACATTACCGTACACATTGATCTTGCCGGTCAGTTGTATTATGCGGAGGAGACCATCTTTCCCGATGCCTCTGAAAGTCTGGGAGAAGAGCTGGACCATCTGTCCATGTTCAATGATTTTCGCCGTTCAGGCCAGCATTCCAATGCGGACTTGAAAGAGATGCTCAGTGGCGCCTCAGAGGGCAATCTCCGTCTTTCAGGTGGACTTCCCGAAGATTTTGATCAAGCCAAGGCCAACGAACAGATGGCCAATGCCTTTGACCAGCGTCATAATCAGTTGATTTACAAACGAGCATTGAATGTGAAGCAAAACGAAAGTTTCCTGAGCGAAATAGGTCCCCTTTTCGAAAAAGAATTTTCCCTTTCCTGGGAGGAACCCTATGAGGAGGAATTGACCCTTCCTCTTCTGGCCCGTCATATGCTTCCGCCGACAGTGCGGATTGTATCCGTGACCCTGGGAGAAAAAACACATACAGGAGGTCTCGTCTCCATCCCTGTTACGGCTCTGGGCTTGCAGTATCCTGTTTCTTTCCAGGTTTGCAACGATGCAGGCACGTGCTTTTCAGTGGAGTGGAACGCCGTTACCGGGCTGGGACGCTCGCAGGGGGCCGGTGCCTGATGAGTACCCGCAGCTTACAGAGAGCATTTGAAATTTCCGGCTTTACCCTGGTGGAAGTGCTGGTGGCTCTGACCATTCTGGGCGGAGGCCTTTTTGTCCTGATCAATTCTCACTTTACGGCTTTGCAACTGCATCTGACAACACAGGAAGTTGTGGATGAGCGCATGCTTCTGGAAAGCATTGTTGCCCGTGCGGATATGGGCATTCTCAAAGAAGAGCTCAGTGGCAGTGGCGATTTCGGAGCGCGGTATCTCGGATTCTCCTGGTCTTATGAGGCGGTGCCCACAGGCGATACGGAGCATCCTCTTCTGGCGGATACGCAATTTTACCGGGTAACGGTCACACTCAACCGTCCCGATCAGGAAGCGCGCAATCTGGACTTTTACTCCTTTGTCAACGAAGAAACAAAAAGTTTCCGGACGGGCCCGCTATGAGAAACAAGAGCTTCAAAAGCGGATTTACACTGTTGGAACTGCTCATAGCCATGACGGTGCTTGTTGCCATTGTGGGGATTGTTTACAGCAGCTTTTCTTCCGTGACCATGACCATGGGCCTCGCCCGTGTGGATGCGGAACGGCTGCGCTTCCGTCAGATACTCTGGCGCAGTTTCTCGCAGAATCTGCAAAGTGTCTATGTCGACGCGGCATGCCTGCAACCGGAATACGGATTCATTGGTGAGAATAAAGACAGCGGCTTCGGTCCCGCCGACACCCTCCGCTTTGTCAGTGCTCTGCCCATGCCGGGTGCCGGTGCTCTGCCGGGCATTTACAGGGTGGTCAGCTACACCGTGACCAACCGGGCCGAAACAGACAGCGCCATTGCAGCCTCCTTGCCTCTGGAAAGCGAGAACAGCAATATTCTTCTCATTCGTGAAGAACCGTTTCAGCTGGAATCCCAGGGTTTTTTTCATGATGCCCAGGGGGTGACCGGCGATGTTTTTGAACAGGCTGTTCCCGTGGCTTCCATGGATGTCCAGTATTTTGATTCGGGAAGCAATGAATGGGTGGATGACTGGGACTCTTCGGAGGAGCGCCGTCTTCCCGGGGGTGTGTGGATCAAGGTTAATTTTGCCCGGAGCGATGAAGATCGCCATGCCGACTATGCGGCCGGGATCGATCTGAATGAGCATCCTGATTTTGAATTCATGATGTCTTTTCCTCTGGGACGCAATGTGGAATATCCCTTCCCTGATTTCAATCATTTGCGTTATCTCTCCGATGAAGGATTTTGAGTTGAAAGCAAAGACACTGTTTACAGGCCATATCAGGGTTACAGACCGGGACGGAGTCGCCTTGCTGCTCGCGCTGGTGTTCATTACCCTTATGGCGGCTCTTGTCTTCGCTTTCCTTTTTGAAATGCAGGTGGATGCCTCCTTCGCACAAAACCAGGGTGCGGATTTTGAGGCACTTCTGGCGGCCCGATCGGCTGTGGTGAGCGGCATGCAGATCCTGGCGGAACATTATGCCGATATGCAGGATATGGCCATGCCGCCCGTGGACAGTGAGCTCGATGGTTCACAATGGTCTCTGGGTGTGCCTTTTGAACCTTTGAATGATGCAACCATGCACGCCTCCATCTCCGATGAATATGGTAAGATAAACCTGAATGCACTGATTCTTTATGAAAATGGTGTGCCCGAGCCCAATGAACCTCTGATTCAGGCCCTGCGCCACTTTTTTCTGGAGCGCAGCGACAGCGATTATGATCCTGTGGATGCCATTCTGGACTGGCTGGATTATGATGATGGCGATTCCACGGAGCCTGACGGTGCGGAATCGGATTATTATCTCAGTCTGGAATCGCCCTATCCCTGTAAAAACGGGCCCATGGATTCCATTGAGGAGCTGCTGCTCATCAAAGGGATCACCCCGGAGCTGTATTTCGGCAATGCCGAGGAGCAGTCAGGCTCTCTTCCCCAGGAACCACTCTCAGAATATCTGACGGTTCACGGAGACTGGGAAGGCCGTGTGAATGTGAATACGGCCCGGGAAGAAGTGATCAGCGCTCTTGTCGGCGGCCATACGGGAACCATGGATCCGGCGCTGGGCCAGCAGATCTATGAAGAAGCGCGTATCGCACCCATGGAAAATGCCAGCCAGTTGCGCCCTTTTCTTCCCATGGCGGCTGAAGGCGGCCGGGTGGGCGCATCGCAAAGAAGGGTTCTGGAAGACGGCTCGGAAACAGTCATGAGCGAACAGGAGTTGCGCCGTGAGCAGCGCCTTCGCCAGAACGACGCCGTAGATGATATGTTCCGGTACAACAGCAATGTTTTTCGCATCCGGGGCGATGGCCAGATGGACGATGTGCTGGTCCGGGTGGAAGCTTTTGTGTTTCGCGAACCCTTTGACCCCCGTGAAATTGAGGAGCCTCTTTCGTCACTGGGTATTCAATACCAACAGGAATTTACAGATGCTCCGCGACAGTTGTTCCGCATTTTAGACTGGAAAGTAGTACAATAAACAGTTGTGGATAAGAAATTGTTGTCTCCTTCCGGCACCTGGCCATGAGGAGATACAATTGTTTTTCAACAGGATATTCAAATGAAGGTAACGGCAAAAATAGGTGCCATCGAATTTGTAGGCAACGAAGTTCGTGTGGCTCTGGTGAAAACCGGTCGCTCCCTGCCTCAGGTGCTGGACCTGCAGACGCGCACGGCGGAATACGAAAATAATGATGATCGTGTGCCGGCCTTTGCCCGGGCACTCAATGAGGCCCTCGATGCGCTCCACTCCAATCCGGCGACTTTTGTGCTCTGTGTGCCCTGCAACAAAACGGTGGTTCGAGCTCTGGACATTCCCTTTAAAGGTATTGCCAGAGTCAGCAAGGCTGTTCCCTTTGAGATAGAGCCCCATCTGGCTTTTCCTCTGGAAGAGCTCCTTCTCGATTTCAATGTCATTCGTGAAATTGAAGGGGTGACAGAGGTGCTTGCCGTGGGAGCGCGCCGAACGCATCTGGAAGAACAGCTTGATATTCTGCAGATGGCCGGCGTGGAGGCGGAGTTGGCCGGTGTGGACGTTGCCGGCCTCACCTCGCTCTGGATGGCGACTCAGAAGAACAGCAAAGGGCTCAGAGCTGTGCTGCATGTTCGGGACGACAGTTCCATGCTGGCTATTGTGCACAACAAGTCTCTGGCCTATTTCCGCCATCTTTATTTCGGTGCCCTGGATCTCCAGACCGATCCTCACCGGGCCGCCAGGGAAGTGCAGAATACCTTGCGTGCCTTTTTGGCAAAATGGCGCAGCGGTACCCAATTGAACAGCCTGTCTCTCACCGGGTACAGCCTGACAGTGGACGAAACGGAAATTTTTGAAGAGACCCTCAATATGCCTGTGAGCACCATGATACTCATGGACAGATTGAAGAAGAGCCGCCACTGTCAGGTTGAGCCTTCCGTCAATTTCTGGGAGGCTGCTGTGGGTGTCGGCTTCAGTGCCGGTGGTGGCGGCCTGCTCTTTAATCTGATGAAGGATACACAACAGATCCAGGGTGCTATTCGTGCCGTGGTGGCTCACCTCATGTTTTCCGCCTGTCTGGCCCTCCTTTTCCTTCTTGGCGGTGCCTGGTATTACCATGAAGGGCGGCTGCGTAATGAGACGGTCATAAAACAGGGCCGGGAAGAGTTGGAGCATCTGGAAGAGGCAATTGATACAATGGCGGCCGAAGGGTTGGGTTCCGATGTGCAATTCAGTTTTTACGGTGATCCCACTCTGTTGGACCTGCTCAAAGAGTTGTCGGAAAAACTGCCCCGCGGAAGCTTTCATATAAACGAAATAAAAGTGAATCCGCCGGAGGCCCGTGGTGGCTGGGTCAACATAACCGGATCAGCCGACAGTGCTGCCGAGTTCAATACGGCCTTCGACCGTCTCAAAGAATCAAGTATGTTTCGCTTTACTGAAGATACCAATATCCGGTTGCAGGGAGACAAGATCACCTTCCGTCTCCGTGCTTTCCGTCCCGAGGACGATATCGATGAATTATAAACTGGATGTCCGAGAAAAAATCGCCCTGTATCTGGGGATACTTGCCTGTATCATGACTGTGGCGCTGGCTGTATATATACCGGTCGGACCCAGAAAATGGTATGCCCAGTCGCAAAGGGATCTGGCTTCCCTTCAGGAACAGCTCCAATTGCAGCAACTCTTTTATCTGGACGAAGTTGAGCGCCTCAACAAGCAAAAAGTACTTATGGAAAAGCTTGAAAATCGCCCCGGAGGCTTTTCTCTTTTCACTTATGTGGATAATCTGCTGAATTCAACAGGATTGAGAACAGGAGCGCAGCTGGAAGAATACAAGCCCCGGGACATATCGCCTCGTCAGCCCATGGTACAACTTCGGTTGCAGAGCGTCTCTTTTGAACAACTTGTTGACTTTTTACACCAAGTGTATGGTGAAAATAATCTTATTGCTCTGTACAAGCTGGATTATCTGCGACCTTCCCCCACGGAAAAAGGTCTGGATTGTGAGATTACATTTGTGACGCTGACACTCCATTGACCTTCTTTTCAACCACGACATATTGTGGATAATAAGGGATAACAGGTTTCTGTCTACAATATGTGCTGTTTCTGTATTGCAATTCTGTCAATGATATGCTATACTGCAACCATGCGAATATCATCAGAAGGACTAACATTGCCATTGTTGGTGTTGAAATACTTATATCCCGGTGCACAACTACTGTGATCAGAAAGGAGGGATGAGAAATCGAGAGGCCCGTTGAGCCTTTATCACCTGTGTGCTGCAGAGATAAATATTCATATGATTGGTGCCGTGTATCCTGAACTGAAAATGAGTTTGTAAAAGGATCCTGCACAAATTGTTACTTTAATGTCTTCAAGGAGATTTTATTATGTCTTTCAGAACATTGCTTGTTGCCGCCCTCATCGTCAGTGTGGGCGGTGTTGCTTTTGCTGAGCTGCAGAATGTTGAAATCGGCGGCAGTATCCGTATTCGTGGAAATTACTTCAATCTGGACAGTCTGGGACGTGCCAGCTTTATTGAACAGCGTACGCGCCTGAATGTCCGTGCTGATTTCACACAGGACGTGAGCGCATTCATTGAGATGGACAGTTATGATTACTGGGGAGAAGACTTCCGTTCCTGGTATCTCTGCGGTAACGATTTCCGCGGCAGTTGTGATGTCGGTCTTTACCAGGCCTATATTGAAGCCCGGAATCTCTGGGGAACTCCTCTGAGCGTCCGTGTCGGTCGTCAGGAAATTGCTCTCGGCAACCAGTTCCTGGTTGGTGTGAATGACAACTCTTCCTTCTTCTCCGGTCTGTCCTTTGATGCCCTGCGTGTCACCTTCGCCAATGATTACGTCAATATTGATGCCATTGCCGCAAAGCTTGCTGAGAATTTCGGCGATTTTGTTGAAGATGATGTGGACTTCTACACCATCTACGGCAGCTATGTGGGCTTTGAAGATATCACCCTCGATGCCTACTGGATGTATGTCCGTGATCGTGAAGGCGTTGTAACACGCCTGGCCAACGGCAAAGAAGCCGATATGCACACTGTCGGTCTGCGTGGCGCCGGTGTGGTCGGTGGATTCGATTTTGACGTGGAAGGTGCCTATCAGTTCGGCGACCTGGACGGCGTTCCCTCAGCCTGTCCCTTCCCTTTTGGTGAAGCCGATGTTGATTTCAATTCCTATGCCCTTCATGCGGAAGTGGGTTATACCTTTGATATGACCATTCAGCCCCGTCTCTTTGCCCGTTTCGCCTACCTGGGCGGTGGAAAAGTTCCCAACAACTGCTGGAGCAACGATCGCAACCTGCCCTTCTCCCGCATGTTCTCCAACATTCGTTACAGCGAATTCCTGGATGACTGGACCTTTGACAACGGTTCCATGGGTAATGCACTGATTTACACCCTCGGTGTCCAGGGACAGGTTACCGAATCTTTCGGTCTGAAACTGCTCGGTACCTATATGACAGCCAATGAAAAGCAGCATCGTCGTGCCCGCTCCAAATCTCTGGGTTGGGAAGTCGGTCTCTATGCTGACTACAATTACAGTGAGGACCTGGTTGTTCGTGCCGGTTATGCCCACCTCTTCGGCAAAAAAGGTCTGGAGCCTGCTCCCATTCGCTGGAGCGGACTGGCTCCTTGGCAGGCCGACCGTCGTGATGACTACGATTATCTGTTCATCGAAACGGAAATCTGCTTCTGATCCCAGTCTAAAATATTCAGCCTGTTGATTCTGGCACCCCCGGAACTGTTCTGGTTTCGGGGGTGTTTTTTTCATTGTACTGATCCTCTTTTTTCAGAATTCAGAACAAATTTCTCTTGACAGGATCCCCGGCTGTTGCTATACTGGTTCTGAGTGGTGTTCAGCCTGTTCAACAGAGTATTCGACCTGTAAATATGCATATATCACGAGATCGGGAAGGGCTTCAGATATGGTGGAGCCGGTATGTTTTTCCGGTAATGTGATAAGGATACATGACAACTCAGGAGATGCAGTTATGAAACGACAGGGATTCACTCTTATTGAGCTGCTGGTGGTGATCGCCATTATCGGCATTCTCGCTGCAATTCTTTTGCCGGCTCTTGCCCGTGCACGAGAAGCGGCGCGACGCTCCAGCTGCCAGAACAACCTCAAACAGTGGGGACTGGTATTCAAAATGTATGCCAACGAAGCTCCCGGAGAAAAATTCCCCACAGTACAGGCCGGAGGATTTCCGCGCATTGATGATGATGGCTATGTGGTTCAAGACGAATTGCTCGTTTTTGACATGGGCCCCAACACCTTCGCCATTTATCCGGATTATCTCACCGATCCCAATATCATGTTCTGTCCTTCTGACCCCGAACTGGGACAGCACCGTCAGGATATTGTGGACAATACCGGAAAGATCAATTTCTCCGGAGTACGCCCTCCAAGCAGATTTGCCAGTGCCATTGATGCCAGTTACAGCTATCTGGGCTGGTGTTTTGATCGTTATGAATACGAAGAGCCCGGGCTTTCTGTAAATGCGATTCTCCAAATCATGCAGATTGTCGGTGAAGCGGACAAGATTCCCGAGGGTGCCGAAAACTTCTTCGGACCTGTTCAGCTTATTGCAGGTGTTGAAGCACTTCTGATCAAACTGGGCCCCCTTTATCTGTCCAACAACATCAATGGCATTGCCCAGCTCGTTGATAAAGATATTGAACTGACGGATGAATATGCTACGGTTGGTAACGGTCAGAGCGACAAAATCTATCGTTTCCGTGAAGGTATTGAACGCTTCCTGATCACTGATATCAATAATCCTGCTGCAAGTGCCCAGGCGCAGAGCATACTCCCGGTCATGTTCGACCACGTGGCTGTGGCTCTGAATCTTTTCAACCACGTGCCTGGTGGCTCCAACGTCCTCTACATGGACGGCCACGTTGAGTTCCAACGCTACGAAGAAAAAGGAAAGAGCTTTGCCAACAGCCTGGTCGCCCAGACCCTGGGTGTCATGGCGGCCGCTCTTTAAGCCTTCATTCAGTATTGTGAAAAATCTGTCCGCACCGGTTCTGATTCCGGTGCGGACTTTTTTGCTTCTCGCAACCGGACTTTGCAAAATAAATTTCTCTTGACACAATTTCCGGGAGTTGCTATACTGATTTTGAGCGGTATTCAAGTTGTTTGACATGGTCTTCATAATTATAAGCATGCGTATGTCACAGAACCGGAAACAGCTTCAGATGCAGTGGAGGTTGTATGCCTTCTTCCGGTAAGGTGATCAGGATACATATCAACTCAGGAGACATAGTATGAAACGACAGGGATTCACTCTTATTGAGCTGCTGGTGGTGATAGCCATTATCGGCATTCTCGCTGCGATCCTCTTGCCGGCTCTGGCCCGTGCACGGGAAGCGGCGCGACGCTCCAGCTGCCAGAACAACCTCAAGCAGTGGGGATTGGTATTCAAAATGTATTCCAACGAATCCCCCGGGGAAAAATTTCCCACACTTCAGGCCGGGGGATTCCCCAGGATTAACGATGATGGCGTGAGGACGGACGATGAATGGCTCATCTTTGATCTGGGTCCCAACTGTTTCGCCATTTACCCGGAATACCTGACAGATCCCCTCATCATGCTTTGCCCCTCCGACCCGGAATTGGGGCAGCACCGTAAGGACATTACTGATAATACTGGTCGAGTCAATCTCTCCGGGGTGCGTCCTGTTGCCCAATATGCCAGTGCCATTGATTCCAGCTACAGCTATCTGGGCTGGTGCTTCGATCGCTTTGGCTACGAAGAACCCGGCCTGAGCTGTGCGGCCATCACCCAGATCATGCAGATCGTAGGTGAAGCCAGTAGGATTCCCGCAGGATCCGAAAGTTTTTCCGGTCCAACCCAGCTCATTGCCGGTGTTGAAGCTCTGTTGGTTAAATTGGGCCCCCTTTATCTGGCTGACAATTACAATGGTATCGCTCAACTGGTTGACAAAGATATTGAACTGACAGATGAATACAGCACAGCCGGTAATGGTCAGAGCAATAAGATCTATCGCTTCCGTGAAGGTATTGAGCGCTTCCTGATCACCGATATCAACAATCCCGCCGCCAGTGCGCAGGCACAGAGCACCCTCCCGGTCATGTTTGACCACGTGGCTGTATCTCTGAATCTCTTTAACCACGTTCCCGGCGGTTCCAACATTCTTTTCATGGATGGTCACGTTGAATTCCAGCGCTACATAGAAAAAGGTGATGATCTCCCGAATCGGCGTGTGGCTGAAACCCTGGGAGTCATGGCCGCCGCTCTCTAAGTCGTATTTTATATCCTTTGATACCATCGTCCGCACCGGATCTGCTTTCGGTGCGGACTTTTTGTCGCTTCCGGTAGCAGGATTCTCAAAAAACAAATAGACGTCGGATTGAAAAACATGACAGCCAGCCGCTCTGTTTTGCCTGTCTCTTCTTCTTGTTGAGATGCTTCTTTGTTGTGTATTTTTGGAGGAATTTTATTCCTTGACAAGTTCTCTGTAAACTGTTATACTGATTCTGAACAGCGTTCAGGTTGTTTGATGCGGATTTTATATTTTAACCAGGCGTATATCACGGAATCGGAAACGGCTTCACATGCAGTGGAGGTTGTATGCCTCCTTCCGGTAATGTGATAAGGATACATATCAACTCAGGAGACATAGTATGAAACGACAAGGATTTACTCTCATCGAGCTGCTGGTGGTGATAGCCATTATCGGCATTCTCGCTGCAATTCTTTTGCCGGCCCTGGCCCGTGCACGAGAAGCAGCGCGTCGCTCCAGCTGTCAGAACAACCTCAAGCAGTGGGGACTGGTATTCAAGATGTATTCCAACGAGTCCCCCGGGAAAAATTCCCCACCATTCAGGCTGGCGGATTCCCGTATCTGCACGAAGATGGTAGCCATGCTATGGATGAACATCTCATCTTCGATCTGGGTCCCAACAGCTTTGCGCTGTATCCGGAATACATGACCGACCCCAACATCATGTTCTGCCCCTCCGACCCCGAACTGGGTCAGCACCAACAGGACATTATTGATGCCACGGGTAAAATCAACATGTCCGGTGCCCATTCTCCCACCAAATATGCCAGTGCCATTGATGCAAGCTACAGCTACCTCGGCTGGTGCTTTGATCGCTACGATTATGAAGAACCCGGACTGAGCTGTGGTGTCATTCTGTCGATCATGCAGCTGGTTGGTGAACAGAGCAAAATTCCTGACGGTGCGGACGCCTTTTTCGGCCCCACGCAGCTCATCGCTGGTGTTGAAGCCCTTCTGGTCAAGCTGGCTCCCCTCTATGCAGCCACTGACTGGAACGGTGTATCTCAGCTTGTGGACAAAGACATTGAACTTGATGCCGCTTATGAAGGCTGGGGCAATGGACAAGGTCGTACCGTTTATCGCTTCCGCGAAGGTATTGAGCGTTTCCTCATTACGGACATCAACAACCCGGCTGCCAGTGCTCAGGCCCAGAGCACCCTGCCCGTCATGTTTGACCACATTGCAGTGTCTCTCAATCTCTTCAACCACGTTCCCGGTGGCTCCAATGTCCTCTTCATGGACGGACACGTTGAGTTCCAGCGCTACGAAGAAAAAGGTAAGCACTTTGCCAACCGTCGCGTAGCCGAAACACTGGGTGTCATGGCCGCCGCTCTCTAAGTCTGTTTGAACAATCTATAACTTGAATGATTTGTCCGCACCGGATTGAATGCCGGTGCGGATTCTTTTTTGGACTGAGAAAGGGGAGGTGGCGAAAGAATCACTTTTTTCCATGGAACATCCTTGTCCCAATGAGCTTTTCTTGGACAGGC
>LSQX01324528.1_pt1 | contig 17950 bp, 12 predicted proteins | sample 654561 | NCBI WGS metagenome assembly LSQX01 (sample SAMN04489861, study PRJNA283612) | anaerobic digester metagenome | isolation source: 4 biogas reactors fed with cattle manure at either 37C or 55C with and... | place: Denmark: Kongens Lyngby | collected 2014
GAAATAGAGGAAGCAGGGTATTCCCATACACGGGAGATATTCAGAATCAAGTGGACGGATAATGTGGATCTTGATCTGATGCACAGGATGGTCGCCTACAATATTGAGGATAAGAAGGACATGACAGCATTCTAGAGGCCAAGTGAGTGAGTGAACGAGAAACGCACTGGAAGGTAGCATCATTCTGATACAGAGGACGGAGGCCTCATGAGGGTCGCGATCGCTTACTACTCCCGGCATCATGGCAACACGAAGAAGGTCCTGGATGCCATCGCGGACCTGGCCGACGTGACGTTGATCGACGCGGCCGAATGCAAGAAGGCAGACTTGTCCGACTACGATATGATAGGCTTCGCTTCCGGCATCTACTTCGGCAGGTTCGCCGATGAAGTGCTGGACTTCGCCAGGGCCAACCTGCCCGCCGCAAAGCCCGTGTTCCTCGTTCAGACGTACGGCGTCAAGGGGAACTACACCAGCGGGATGAGACGGATCATCGCGGAGAAGTCCTGCCGGCTGCTGGGGCCCTACGGATGCAGGGGCTTCGACACGTTCGGCTTTCTTAGGCTCATCGGCGGGATCGCGAAGGGACGCCCGAACGAGAGGGACCTTGAGGGCGCGCGGAAGTTCTTCAAGAGGCTCATTGAGGGCGAGACTTCCCAGACCTAGACCATCACGTCCGTTGGACTGATGCCCCAGTCAGCAGCTTGCCTGCAAGGCGTGGGCTAGGCGTATAGCATGCCTCAGGAGGGGATGGAGATGGGCTCGGAGAGCCTGATAGGAAGGTGCGGCCTCTACTGTGGCGCGTGTGACATCTATAGGGCGGAGAGGGACGATCCCGGGTGGAGAGCCAGGATAGCCGCGTCGCATGACTGCGCCGTGGAACAGGTGCGGTGCAATGGATGCGGCAACCTCAGCCCCGAGTGTTGGGGGCATGGATGCAAGATCGTGTCGTGCACCGAGCTTAAGGGAGTCAGGTTCTGTTTCGAGTGCGCCGAATACGATGCCAACAGTTGCGACGCGTTCGGGAGGCTCGCCGCCGGGTACCTCGAAGCCGAAGTTGACTTGAGAGAGAACCTGTCGCGAATACGGGAAGGCAAAGCACAAGAGTGGCTCCATGCCACCCGGCAACGCTTCACGTGCGGCGCGTGCGGCAAACCCGTTGCGGTATGGAGCGCGAAATGCCATCACTGCGGGAAATCCAAGAGTTGATCAGGACAGTGGACCATGCGGAAAGCATGGTCCACTGCTTATCCAGCGCTCACGCCTCACAGGGAAAACGTCGAAATTCGGAGAAACCAATGAAGGGTTGACGGCAGCCGCGGCGAACAATTGAACGTGGGGCATTGTTCCATTTCCGCCAGATCAGGTGGATGGGTCTATCTGAATCCGTACCGATGGGAGCGTGCACGAAAGAGAGTGGTGCGGTTATGGCTTGCCTCAGCGGCCACAGAAAGCGGCACGACGGACAGCCTTCGCTGGCCAGCGCACGGTGGATAGTCCTCGCAGCCATCATCGTGGCGGCCGCGATGATGCCTTGCCTTGCTTCCGAGAGCGACATTAGCTGGACAGAGGAAGAGCTGGCCTTCATGGAAGAGCACCCGGTGATCCGGCTTGGCGTGGATCCGGGGTTCGTGCCCTTCGAGTTCATCGATGAGAACGGCGAGTACAGAGGGATCGCCGCGGACTACCTTGCGTTGATCCGCGAGATAACCGGCCTCGAGTTCGAGGTCATGAAGGGCCTGACCTGGCCTGTGGCCTACGACATGGCGCTTTCAGGCGAGATCGACGTGCTGCCCGCCGTGGGCAGAACCCCCGAAAGGGAGGAGCGCTTCCTCTTATCCGAGCCATATTACCATTTCAAGCGGGTTATCGTGACCCGCGACACGGATACCGAGATATCCGGCATGGATGATCTGGAAGGGCTCACCGTGGCTGTGCAGCGAAACAGTTCGCATCACAGCTACTTATTGTCTTACCCCAGAATCAACCTGAGCCTGTACGACTCCGTGGAAGCTGCCCTCGCCGCTGTGGCCACAGGCGAGGAGAGGGCCTTCCTTGGGAACCTCGCCACCACGAACCACCTGGCCCGCTCCCACGGGATAACCAACCTAAGGTTCATATCGTTTGAGGCTGAACGACAGCAATCTCTGCACCTTGCCGTGCGCAGGGACTGGCCCCAACTGGTGAGCATCCTCAACAAGGCGCTGGCCTCCATCCCCGACACCGAGCGCATCGCAATACGAGACAAGTGGATCGAACTGGATACTGACATTGACCATGGGCCCATCCTTCGCGTGCTGCGCATGGTGGTGGCGCTGATCGCCGTCGTGCTGGCGGTGTCATTGTACTGGATCTCGCACCTGCGCAGGGAGATTCAGCACAGAAAGCAGGTCCAGGCAGAGCTTGAGAAGGCTAAGCGGGAAGCCGACGAGGCCAACAGGTTCAAGTCCAGTTACCTTGCGCGGATGTCCCACGAGATACGGACGCCGCTGAACGCCATCACCGGCATGTCATACCTGCTGAAGAGAACGGAGATGTCGCTGACGCAGCGGATGTACGTCGACCGGATCATACAGGCGGCCAACAGCATGCTCAGCATCATCGACGACATCCTCGATTTCTCCAAGATCGAGGCCGGCAAGATGGAGCTGGAGATCGCCTCCTTCAGCATGGATCAGGTGATTCAGAACGTAGTCAACATCGTCTCATACAAGATCAACGAACAGGGGATCGGCTTCCGCCTCACAAAGGATCCGCTCGTTCCCAACTGGTTCTTCGGCGATGCCAAGCGGATCGAGCAGACCCTGGTGAACGTCCTGAACAACGCCGCCAAGTTCACCAGCGCCGGAGAGGTCACGCTTGACGTCCGTCTGGTGGCCAGAGAGAGGGATACATATCACCTCTCGTTCACGGTGAGGGATACCGGGGTGGGCATGACCGAAGAGCAGCTGGATAGGCTCTTCCTTCCTTTTGAACAGGGAGACAGCAGCATCAAGCGGCGTTACGGAGGCTCCGGCCTGGGGCTGTCCATCGTCAAGAGTCTGCTGGATCTGATGGGCGGAGACGTGGAGGTGTTCAGCACCCCCGGAGAGGGCTCCACCTTCGTGCTGAGACTGCCGCTCAAGGTCGACCGAGAGCGAGAGGCGGCACACGCGAAAGCGTTGTCAGGCACCCAGTTTCGGGATGTTCGGGCTCTCGTGCTGGAGAAGTCCGGGGCCAACATGAACCTGATCGAGAGCTACTTGAGCAGCTTCGGGATGCAGTGCGAGCTCACCAGCTCAGAGGCGAGCGCGGTCCGTATGCTGGAGGCCGCAGACGGCAAGTTCGCTAAGCCTTTCGACGTGTTCATCATAGACTACGACACCCCTGCTCAGGGCGGTTTCAGGTTCGTTGAGGCCCTGCGGAGCAACGGCAGGATAGTGAGGATGCCGAAGGTTGTGATGCTCCTTCCGATGATGCGGGAGGACCTGTTTGACCAGCTCAGCGAGTACGGAATCGACCTGGGCATCGGTAAGCCCATAATACCGTCGATACTTGTCAACGGCATCCTGGATATGTTCAGTTTGAAAGCGGTCTCCAGGGCCCAGCCTGCGGCCCCGCGCGAACACCGCCTTCCGAAGCTCGACAGGCCGCGTCGCGTGCTGTTGGCGGAGGACAACACCACCAACCAGCTGATCGTCAAGTCGCTGCTGGGGCAGCTGGGCATAGAGGTCATAGTTGCAGGCGACGGCAGGGAAGCGGTGGAGCTGTACGAGCAGGAGAAGGACAGCATCGACCTGATACTCATGGACCTGCACATGCCGGTGATGGACGGGTTCGAGGCTGCGGAGAGGATCCGGGAGCTGTCGGCAACCGTTCCCATCGTGGCCATGACGGCAGACGTTGTCATGGGCGTTCGCGAGAGGTGCGAAAGGAGCGGCATCCACCACTACATCAGCAAGCCCTTCGATCCCGAGCGCATGCTCCAGATCATCAGCGACATCATCCTCGAGCACGAACTCAAGCCAGGTTCGGATGCCCCCGTCCTGGACCGGGCATTGGGCCTGAGGAACATGGGTGGCGACGAAAGGCTGTACCGGCAGGTGCTGACGGAGTACCGCAACGAGAATCGCGACACCATCCAGAGGCTTGAGGCTGCGGTGCGCGAGAAGAGGTACCCTGATGCCACGCAGATCGTCCATAAGGTGAAGGGGAGTACCGGAAGCATCGGGGCGACACAGGTGTACGAGGCCGCCGTTTCGCTGCAGAGGGCGCTTGCCGAGGAAAGGGAAGACGAGATACCGGCGCTTCAAGAAGGCTTCTCCAGACTGCTGGGGAGGTTGCTCGAGGAACTGATGTGACATCGAGTAAGGCCAGGATTGCGTGCGGCCGAGGAGGGAGGCGTCACAATGCAGATTAAGATCTTGGTAGCAGACGATTCGGCACCCGACAGGCTGATCATCCAGAACATGCTCAGCGATTACCACATACTGACTGCTTGCGACGGCGTGGAGACCATGCGCATGCTGGAAGAGCATGATGACATCAACATGCTCATACTGGACCTCAAGATGCCCAACATGGACGGATTCGAGGTCCTTGAGGCCCTGAAGGGAAACGAGCGGTTCAGGAAGCTTCGCACCATAGTACTCACGAACTACGACGAACTGGAGAACGAGATCAAAGGCCTCAAGCTGGGCGCGGTGGACTTCATTCGTAAGCCGATTCACATGGATTCGCTCCGGGTCAGGATCGAGGTTCATGCCGCCCTCCTGCGCGCCCAGGAGGCGTTGGAGCGGCAATTGGCTGAACAGAAGCTCTTGTTCGATAGGGTCTTCGAGGAGGCCCCCATCGGCATTACTATCTCCCGCGGCGGCGATGAAGAACACCCTGAGGGGGTGCTCCTACGGGGCAACCCCGCGTACGAGCAGATCACCGGCAGGACGACGGAGGAACTGAGAAGGCTGGGATGGCCCAAAATCACGCACCCAGACGACCTGAAAGGCGATCTCGAACAGCTGAGCAGGCTGTACGCCGGCGAGATAAAGAGCTATTCCATGGAGAAGCGGTACATCAAGCCCGATGGGTCCATCGTGTGGGTGCACATCGTGTGCGCCGCCCTCTCTCCAACCGACGACAACACGGTGAACTACATATCTTTCATCCAGGACATCTCGGACAGAAAGAAGATCGAGAACGAGTTCAGGTACATATACGAGCACGACGGCCGGACGGGGCTTTACAACCGCAACTACCTAGAGGCGTTGCTGTCCGCCGACGCGAAACTCAAGAAGGGGCTGAAGCGGGCCTTAATCGATATCGACCTCAGCACGGTGCAGCTTCTGGTGGCCAACTACGGGTTCCAGTACACCCAGAACCTCATAAAGAGGGTGGCGCAGGCCCTCGCCCGATACTGCACCGAAAGCCGCATCCTGTTTCAGCCGCGGGAAAACCGGTTCGTCTTCTACATAGTTGACTACAAAGACAAAGACGAGCTCATCGCCTTCAGCAACACCATCGCAGACACCCTCATGTCGGTGCTGGTCACTGAAAGGATAGGCGGCGGGATCGGCATCGTCGAGATAGAACAGGGCGGAGACGAAGCCGACATCGACATGCTCCTTCGGAGGCTGATGATCGCCTCGGAGAGGTCCTTGAGCCTGTTCGAGAGGGGCTTCCGCACCTGCTTCTACGATGACCAGCTGGAAGCCCTGGTTAACCGCGAAAGAGACGTTGTGGAGGCGCTCAACGCCATCGCAGAGCATGACTACTCCAGAGACGATCTGTTCCTGCAGTACCAGCCCATCATTGACCTGAAGACCGGCTCGATCCTGAGTTTCGAGGCCCTGGCAAGGCTCAGAACGGGCAAGTTGGGGCTGGTGCCGCCCATGGAGTTCATCCCCATCGCCGAGAAGACGAAGCTCATCATCCCCATAGGCGAGCGGGTGATCGTCAAGGCCCTCCAGTTCCTGAACAGGCTGAAGGAGCTGGGGCGCGATGACGTCAACGTTTCCATAAACATCTCCGCGATTCAGCTGTTGAACCCCGGCTGCGCCGACAGGCTGCTGGAGCTGATCCGCAAGATGCAAGTGGCCCCCAAGAACATCGGCATCGAGATCACGGAATCAGTCTTCGCAGCCGATTTTGAACACATAAACAGCATCCTTCAGGAGCTGAGAGACGCAGGGATCTCAGTGGCCATAGACGACTTCGGCAGCGGCTACTCCTCCCTCGCCAGGGAGAAGGAGCTCAAGGTGGACTGCATCAAGATCGCCAAGCAGTTCATCGACAGGTTGCTGGTGACGGAGAGGAACCGCACCATCACTGGCGACATCATCTCCATGTCTCATAGGCTTGGGCACCGCGTGGTCGCCGAAGGGGTCGAGCACGACGTCCAGCTCAAGTACTTGAAGGACCATAACTGCGACATGGTGCAGGGATACCTCATCAGCGTGCCGCTGGATGAGGACGATGCCATCAGGTTCCTGGAGAGGCGACGCTGAAGGATCGGGCGCATGCGCCGAAGCTCATGACAGGCGCCAGTGGAGCGGCTGCCTGAAGCGACTGGAAGGAGGTCATCAGTTCCATGAAGATGAAGATGAAGATGCGGCTTGCGGTGATGGTTGCACTGCTTGTATCAACAGTTGCGTGGTTGGGCTGCGCCGCCGCTCTTCCGCAAGGTTTCGTGTACGTGACGGATGTGATCCCCACTGCCATCTTGGATATCAGGTACTTTGGAGACAACAACTTCTTGGGTACCCGGGTCGACGGCTACGAGGCCCCGACGGCCATCCTCACCGAGGAGGCCGCGGCTGCGCTGAAGACGGCGGCGGACCTCCTGGAGGAGCAGGGGTACTACATCAAGGTATTCGACGCGTACCGTCCGCAGCGGGCGGTGGCCCACTTCGTGAGGTGGTCCAAGGACCCTGCTGACGCGAAGATGAAGGAGCAGTTCTATCCCGACCTTGACAAGTCGGTCCTGTTCGAGCTGGGCTACATCGCTGAGAGGTCTGGGCACTCCAGGGGCAGCACGGTGGACCTCACCATCGTCTACATGGACACATTGGAAGAGGTGGACATGGGCAGCGGGTTCGACTTCCTTGGGGAGATATCACACCATGACACGGATCTCATCACCGAGGAGCAGGCGGCCAACAGGAGCATCCTGCGGGAAGCCATGGTCAGGGCGGGGTTCCTGGTGTATCCGAAGGAGTGGTGGCACTACACCCTGGCGGACGAGCCCTATCCCGACACATACTTCGACTTCGTCGTGAAGTAGCGGGCCTCGGCTGGCCAAGGGCCGGTCAATACAGGGCCTGGGCTGGGAACTCAATATGTGAAAGATGTCGTAATAATGTGTAGACGGACCTGCCTACAGTCGCCGGAAGGGGCCGCGCCCATCCCCGTCCAGACGGTGGGCTACAAGATGGCGCCTTTCGGCGGCAGGCCGCCACTGCTGTCGTGTCGGACTTGACTGACTATTCAGTCAGCCACACTTTCACATCCGGGGAGGGATCGAGATGATAGGCGCCGAGAGGGCCGCAGTGGACTTGATGCTAAGCTACCTTTCAACCAACCCTGTGGAGAAGCTTCCTCTCATGCTGTCGCTGGCTGAGAGGCTGGATCGTGGAGGCTTGCACAGGTCCCAGATCCGGGGGATACGCAAGGCCCTGCTGGACGAGGGCAGCGTATGGAGGACTTTCGTTGAGAACCTGTTCCGCGACGTCGACCTCAAGATAATCAAGAAGGGCGTGAGCAACTTCATAGTCAACGCCACCCTTCAGGGATCGGCCCGCATGAGGGCGATGGAGGCGGAACGCGACATCAACGTGCCGTGGGCGATACTGATGGATCCCACCAGCGCCTGTAACCTATCGTGCAAAGGGTGTTGGGCCGCGGAGTACGACAGGCACTCCAACCTATCCTACGAGGACATGGACTCCATCTGCCGCCAAGGCAAGGAACTGGGCATACACTTCTACATCTTCTCCGGCGGCGAGCCGCTGGTTCGCGCCAACGACATCATCCGGCTCTGCGAGGCCCACCAGGACTGCTTCTTCATGGCCTTCACCAACGGCACCCTAGTCACCGACGAGCTCTGCGAGGAGATGCTGCGGGTTGGCAACTTCGCGCTGGCGCTGTCCATCGAGGGAGACGAGGAAGCCACGGATATGCGCCGTGGCAAGGGCACGTACCGGAAGGTGCTGGAGGCGATGGAGCGGCTCCGCCGGCACAAGCTGCTGTTCGGCTACTCCACGTGCTATCACCGGTACAACACTGAGTCCGTGGCCTCCGACGAGTTCGTGGACGACATGATCGCGAGGGGCTGCAAGTTCAGCTGGAACTTCACGTACATCCCGGTGGGTAAGGGAGCCCCCACCGACCTGCTGGCCACCGCGGAGCAGAGGGCCTACATGTACCGGCGCATCCGGCATATAAGAGCCACCAAGCCAATCTTCGCGATGGATTTCTGGAACGACGGCGAGTTCTCCGACGGCTGCATCGCAGGCGGACGTCGGTACCTGCACATCAACGCCAACGGCGACGTGGAGCCCTGCGCGTTCATACACTTCTCCAACGTGAACATCCACGACGTGACGCTGCTTGAAGCGCTGCAATCCCCGCTCTTCATGGCTTACCGCAAGCGGCATCCGTTCAACCAGAACCACTTGCGGCCGTGCCCGCTCCTGGACAACCCGGAGATGCTTCGCGACATGGTGAAGGAGTCGCGGGCCGTCTCCACCGACATGGCGGAGCCTGACGACGTGGACGAGCTGTGCGGCAGGACGGAGCTGGCGGCTAAGAGGTGGGCGGAGGTGGCGGACAGGCTGTGGTACGGGGCTGGCGGTCATGTGGACGGTGCAGGAAAGAGTCAGGTGGCGTCAAAAAAATAGAGTCATTGCGGCTGTGTTAGCTGACGGTTGGCGGCGGTTGGGGCCGGAGATGCCCGCTGTTCCGGCGCCAACCGCCTACTGCAACAGCCGCGATGGGTTTGAGACCCCCCCTTCTTTCCATTCCACCAGCAGACATCGCTTTTCTGATACAATGAGTGTTAGTGCAGTGAATGGGGGCTGATAGCGTTTGAACGTTCTCCTTGAGAAGTTCAGGGACGTGGTGTCGGCGGTGCTGCCGATCACCCTGATCGTGGTGATCCTGAACTTCACCATCACTCCGCTTGAGAGTCACCTGCTGCTCCGCTTCATCCTTGGAGCGTTCGTGATCATCCTGGGGCTATCGGTGTTCCTCTTTGGCGCGGACATCGGCGTGACCCCCATAGGCACCCTCTTCGGGTCGCATATGGCCAAGAGCAACAAGGTCTGGGTGGTGGCGCTGGGTGGCCTCTCCCTGGGTTTCATGATCTCCATCGCCGAGCCAGACCTGCACATCCTGGCTGGGCAGGTGGAGGCGGTTTCCGGCGGAAGCGTCTCCAAGGTACTGATGGTGGTCGTGGTCTCCATCGGGCTGGCTGCGCTGATGACGACCGGTCTCTTCAGGATCGTTTTCAACAGGGCGCTGAACAAGCTCCTGGCTGCGGCGTACGTGATCATCGGGGCGATGGCGGTCTTCTCATCGCCGGAGTTCGTGGCGATAGCCTTCGACGCCTCCGGGGCCACCACAGGCGCAATCACGGTGCCATTCATGCTGGCGATAGCATACGGCGTGTCCTCCCTGAAGAAGGACGGCCAGGCCTCTGAGGAAGACAGCTTCGGGCTGGTGGGCGTGGCGTCGGCCGGAGCCATCCTGGGAGTCATCGCCATGAGCCTGGGGGCCAAGCGCGTGCAGGCCGTGGCGGAGGTGGAGTCGGCCTTCTTAGCATCCACATCGGTTCTGGCTCCCTTCGTCCAACAGCTGCCGCACGTGGTCAGGGACTCCATCCTGGCGCTGTTGCCGCTGCTCGTGGCGTTCGTGATCTTTGAACCGGTGTCGTTCAAGCTGCCTCGGAGGCAGGTAAGCAGGATAGTCAAGGGCATGGTGTATACCTTCATCGGCCTTGTGCTGTTTCTCCTAGGGGTGAACGCCGGCTTCATGGACGTGGGGTCCATTGTAGGTGGCCAGGTGGTCACAGTCGCCGGCAAGTGGGTGCTGGTGGGCATCGGCTTCGCCCTGGGCACAGTGGTGGTGCTGGCTGAACCCGCCGTGTACGTGCTGACGAAGCAGATCGAAGAGGTCACCGCAGGATACGTTAAGAGAAGGCTGGTCTTGTTGGCGCTATCCCTGGGCATCGGGATCGCGGTGGCCCTTGCGATGCTGCGGATCACCACTCCCACTCTGCAGCTCTGGCATTACCTGCTGCCGGGATACATCATCTCGCTGATACTGGCGTTCCAGGTCCCGCCGCTGTTCGTGGGCATCGCCTTCGACGCTGGGGGAGTGGCGTCAGGTCCCATGACAGCCAGCTTCATCCTGGCGTTCGCCCAGGGCGCCGCCCAGGCCACGGCTGGGGCCGATCCGATGGCCGAAGGCTTCGGGGTCATCGCGATGGTGGCGATGATGCCGCTGATAGCCCTGCAGCTCTTGGGCTTAGCCTTCAAACTGAAGACCGCGAAGGGGGGCACGGCCGCAGATGGAGAATAGTCCGGAAAAGGCAGACATGGGGCTGTTCTGCGTCATCGTCAACTATGCGCTGGGAAGCAGGATCCTGAAGATAGCGAAGGAGGCCGGAGTCACCGGCGGCACCGTAATCCTGGGTAAGGGCACGATGCGCAGCCGCATACTGGAGTTTCTGGAGCTGGCGGACGTACGCAAGGAGATCGTCTTCATGGTCGCTGAAAAGCGCGTCGGCGAAGCTGCTCTGGAGCGGCTGGTGGACCGGCTGGACATGACGAAACCCAACCACGGGATAGCCTTCAGCATGCCGGTGAAAGGCGTGCTCGGCCTGCGCTGCGGAACCATGGAAGGAATCAATGAGAGCAGAGGTGTTGCCAGTCCCATGTACCATGCCATTTTCGTCATTGTGGACAAGGGTGGGGCGGACACGGTGATAGATGCCGCCAAGTCGGCCGGAGCCAAGGGCGCCACCGTCATCAACGCCCGAGGTTCGGGCATCCATGAGACAGCCATGCTCTTCTCCATGCCAATCGAGCCCGAGAAGGATATGGTCCTGATCCTGTCGGAGGCCAGCAAGACCCAGGCCATCTGCGAGGCCATACGGCAGGCGTGCAAGGTGGACGAGCCCGGCCGCGGCATCATCTTCGTCCTGGACGTTGACAAGACCTACGGCCTGTACCAGTAGGCATGAAGCACGCGGACGCCGCCGCGCCAGCCGCTTTCCCGCAGGGCCACAGAGGCTCTACCGAGAGGGCGGGCGGAACATCACAGGCTGAGAGGGTGTAGCATGCCAGACACGATCCTGATAACGCACTCATCCTTCGCCAGGCGCAACACCGCCCCGGCGGACACGCTGCGCGCCGCCGGATACGCCCTGCGCTACGTCACCGCCGAAGAGCTCCAGCAGGAACTGCCAGACGTGGTGGGAATGGTCGTGGGCCTGCAGCGCATTACCGCCGACATCATGGATAGGGCCCCGCGCCTTAGGGCCATAGCCAGGTTCGGAGTGGGCACGGACAACATCGACATTGCCGCAGCCACGTCCAGGGGCATAATCGTCACGAACGCTCCAGGCGTCAACGCCGCCGCCGTGGCCGAGCTGGCCCTGGGCCTGATGATAGACGTGTCCCGGCGCATCAGCCTGGTGGACCGCAGGGTGCGGTCAGGCGTCTGGCGCGGCCACGTGGGCACGGAGCTTTCCGGCAAGACGCTGGGCATAGTGGGAGCAGGCGCCATCGGCCGCCGCCTGGTCAAGCTGGTTCAGGGCTTCGACATGCGGGTGCTCGCAGCCACGCGCACTCCTGACCATGAATGGGCCCGGGCCAACTCCGTGAGCATCGTCGACCTGCCGGTTCTGCTCCGGGAGGCGGACTACGTGAGCCTGCACGTCCCCCTGACGCCCCAGACGCGCTCGCTCATGGGCGAGGCTGAGCTTGACCAGATGAAGCCCACGGCGATCCTGATAAACACCTCCCGCGGCGAGATCGTAGACGAGCAGGCCCTGATATCTGCCCTGCAGAGCGGGGTCATCGCCGGCGCCGGGCTTGACGTGTTCCAGTCCGAGCCTCCCGTCGACTCGCCTCTTCTGTCCATGGACAACGTGGTGCTCACCTCGCACATCGGCGGCGCCAGCGCCGAGGCCTTCCACGCCGCGGCCCAGATTGCGTCGGAGAACCTTCTCGACGCGCTGCAGGGGAGGGTGCCGAAGCACGTGGTGAACCCGGAGGTGCTAGCCCGCCGTAGGTAGTGGGGCCCCTTTGTCTTTCCCATTGCGGCTGTGTTAGTTGGCGGTTGGTGTTGGGCACCAACCGTCTGCTGACACAGCCGCGATTGCTTTTCGGAAAGGGGGGCGCGATAGGTGTGGAGGAGAGTGCCGGTTTGGTCAGAATTAGTCTCCAAGGGAAAAGACTAAGATCGCGGGGAGTGGTGATCCGGATGCAGCAGGCGCTGGTGGACGAGTTCGTGGAACTGGTGAGCATTGACGCCGAGTCAGGAGATGAGGGGGAGATAGCGGCTGCGGTGGCAGGCAAGCTCAGGGTCATCGGCCTGGAGGTGGAGATAGACGCCGCCGGGAACGTGATAGGCCGTGCAGGGGAAGGGGAGCCGGTGATCCTCTGCGCACACCTGGACCGGGTTAAGCCTGGCAAGGGCATCCGTCCGGTGGTGGAGGACGGGGTGATCCGGTCTTCAGGAGACACGATTCTGGCTGCAGACGACGTGGCGGGGATCGTGGCGATCCTGGCGGGGCTCAGGCGAGCCAAGGAGGCCTTGGGGGCGCTTCCGGCGGTGGAGGCCATCTTCACAGTGGGGGAGGAGACCCACCTTGCGGGCTCGAGGCGGCTGGATTACGGGGCAGTAAGGGGCAAGATGGCTTATGTGTTCGACGCGTCGAGGCCGGTGGGGGTGGTGGTGACGTCCAGCCCGACGCACGTGGGGATCACCGCCAGGGTGATGGGGCAGGCGGCCCACGCAGCCGTGAACCCGCAGGACGGCGTCAGCGCGATACAGGCTGCCGCCAGGGGCATCGTGCGGCTTCCCTTCGGCTGGGTTGACGACCACACCACGGCCAACGTGGGCATGATATCCGGCGGCACGGCTACGAACGTGGTGTGCGACGACGTGCTGATGCGCGCCGAGGTCAGGAGCCTGGACCACGACCGCGCTGTGGCCCTGGCGGAGCACTTCGCCAACGTCATCTCGCTGGAGGCGGCCACGGTGGGCGCCAGGGCCAACGTGACGACGGAGGTGGAGTACAGGGGATACCGTATCCCGTCTGACGAGCCGGTGGTGCGCAGGGTGGTGCGGGCCATCGAGGCCATGGGCCTTGAGGCGACGATAGAGTCCTCGATGGGAGGAAGCGACGGCAACATATTCAACGCCAACGGCATAGCCAGCGTGGTGCTGGGGATAGGCTGCGAGGCGGTGCACTCCACCCGCGAGCGCATAGCCATCAGCCAGCTCGAGGCGGCGGCGAGGCTTGCCCAGTCCTTGCTGGTGACGGCATGAGGATCATCCACACATCCGACTGGCACCTGGGCAGGATCTTCTACAAGGTCCACCTCACCGAGGAGCAGGCCTACGTGCTGGACCAGCTGGTCGGAATAGTGAGAGAGGAACGGCCTGACCTGGTGGTCATCGCCGGCGACGTGTACGACCGCTCGGCGCCGCCGGCCGAGGCGGTGGAGCTGCTGGACGACGCGCTCAGCCGCATCGTGCTGGGCCTTGGAGTGCCGGTGGTGGCCATCGCCGGAAACCATGACTCTCCGGAGCGCCTGGGGTTCTGCTCGAGCTTGCTGAGCTCGAAGGGGCTGTTCATGGTCGGCGCGGCGGATACGGCGCGGCCCATCGAGTTTTGCGACCAGCACGGCCCGGTGTGGGTGGTGCCGGTGCCGTATGCCGAGCCAGCCGTGGTGCGCGACAGGCTCGAGGCGCCCGATGCCGCTGACCACGACGCGGCGCTAGGGGCGCAGCTTGACGCGGCCATGGCGGCAGTGCCGCCCAACGCCCGGCGCATCGCGGTGGCCCACGCCCTGACCTACGGCGGCCAGACCTCCGGCTCCGAGCGCCCGCTGACGCTGGGAGGCACGGGGGCGGTTGATGCGGCCCGCTTCGACGGCTTCTGTTACGCCGCCCTGGGCCATCTGCACAGGCCGCAGCAGATAACCGGCACCGGGTGCCGATATTCGGGCAGTCTCATGAAGTATTCCTTCGACGAGGCTGACCACGCCAAGTCCGTCTCGGTGGTTGACATCGACGGCCAGGGCAACGCCAGCGTGATGGCGATCCCCCTGACGCCCCGACGCGATGTGCGGAGGCTCAGGGGCAGTCTCCAGGAGATAGTGGAGGGAGCCCGGCGCGACCCTGCCCGCGACGACTACATATCCATCACCCTTGTAGACGCGCCAGCTGTTTGGGACGCGTTGGCTAGGCTGAGGGAGCACTACCCCAACGTGATGCACCTGGAGTTCGAGTTCACTTCCGCCGAAGACCAGGCCCCGAAGCTTGCCGGAGCCGGCGCCGACTGGAGCCAGCGCAGCCTGGTGCAGCTGTTCCGCGACTTCTATCAGCAGACGACAGGCGCTCCCATTGAGGAGCGCCACATGAAAGCCTTCCTGGACGCCGCCGAGAGGGTGGCCTCCGACGAGAAGGAGGTGGCGGCGTCATGAGGCCGGTCCGCCTCGTGATTCAGGCGTTCGGCGCGTACGCCGGCCGCCAGGTGGTGGACTTCCGCGAGCTGGGCCCAAGGAGCTTCTTTCTGATCTCCGGCCCGACCGGCTCCGGCAAGACCACGGTGCTGGACGCCATCTGCTTCGCCCTCTACGGCGTGGCCAGCGGCTCGGAGCGCGAAGCCCGGGGCATGCGCAGCCATCACGCCGACCCGGCCACTCCCACCTGCATGGAGCTGGACTTCGTCGTGCGCGGCCGCCGCTACAAGGTCAGGCGCAGCCTGGACCACGAGGTGGAGGGCAGGAAGACCCCGCTGAAGGCCGATGCCACGTTGTGGGACATGGAGGGCTGCGACATCGACGGCGAGGGCCGAGTTCTCGCAACCGGCCTCACCAGGGTGACGCAGCACGTCACGTCCCTGCTGGGCCTGGGCGACAAGCAGTTTAGGCAGGTGGTGCTGCTGCCGCAGGGTCAGTTCCGGCAGGCGCTGACCGCAGGCTCCCAGGAGCGCCAGGAGATCTTCCAGCTGCTCTTCGACACGGTCCGCTACCTCGAGATCGAGCGAGCCCTGCTGGACGACGTCGCCAAGCTCAAGGCGGGCCTCCGCGATCTTGATGCCGCCATCCGGGCTGACCTGGAGCGGGCAGGCGTCGGCACCCGCGAGGAGCTGGAGTCCAAGATCCAGGAGGAGTCCGAGCGCTTCGAGCGGGCGAAAGACGCGGAGGCCGCGGCGCACAAGGCCGTGAAGGTGGCCGAGGCCGCGCTGAAGGCTGGCGAGCGGGCCATGGAGCTGCACCAGGAGGTCGCGGCGGCGCAGGAGCAGCTTGACCAGATCGAGGCGCAGCGGCCCGCCGTGGAGGCGCTCCGGCGCGAACTTGCCCTGGCGGAGAAGGCCCTGACATGCGCGGCGGCACACGAGGCCTTCCAGTTCGCCGTGGCCGAGGAGGAGCACGCTGCTGGGGAGCACGCCGCCGCGGCAGAGGCGCTGGTGAAGGCGAAAGCCAAGCACGACGCTGCTCAAGCCGGCCTCTATAGGGAGCGGAGCCCGGAGCGTGCGCATGCCCGCGAGGAGGCGCAGCGAAAGGTGATGCGCCTGGCTGAGCTGGAAGGAGCCGTGGAGGAGATCGAGGCCGCCCGCGAATCGCTGGTGGAGGCAAGCCGACGGTGTGAGGAAGCGCAGGGCAAGGCCGAACAGGCTTCCAAGGAGCTTGAGCAGGCTAAGGAGTCTCTCGGGAGACTGGAGGAGGAGCGCAACGCGCTCAGGCTGCAGGCGGCCGCCGCCGGAGAGCATCGGCAACAGCTCAAAGCGCTCGAGACGGCGATGGACCGCGCAGCCAGTCTTGAACGCCTAGAGAGGGAGCTGAAGAAGGCCCGAGAGGAAGCCGATGCCGCCGAGGCCAGGGCCAGGGCCGCCGACGAGGAGTTCAGGTCTGCCAGGGCGCGAGCCGATGCGCTGCGCGAGGCCATGATGCGGGACCAGGCTGCCTTCCTTGCGGCGAGCCTGGCCGAGGGCGAGCCATGCCCGGTGTGCGGATCGGTGCACCATCCGGCGCCGGCAAAGCCGGGCGACGGCGGCAAGCTGGTGGGGGCTGCAGAGGTGGAGCAGGCGGAGTCTGCCGCCAGAAGGAAGCAGGCCGCGGCAGAGGCAGCGGCCAAGGCGTTCCAGGAGGCTGGCACGGCCCTGTCTGTGCTCAAGGGGCGGGTGCAGGCCCTGAAGGAGAGCCAGACCGAGCCTGAAGCGTCAGTCAAGGAGCTGACCCGGCGGCACAGGGATGTCTCTGCGGCGCTGGATGCGTGCCTTCGCGCCGAGGACAGGCTGGCTCAGGTGGAGGAGGAGCTGAAGCGGGCGAGGGACGACGTCGCCAACCGTTCTGAAACACAGCTGCAATGGGAATCGGAGAGGGTCGACGCCGTCGCCAAGGAAGCCGCCGCCCGGGCTGCCCTGGACTCCTGCTCCAAGCGGGTGCCAGTGGAGCTCAGGTCCATGGACGCCCTGCGCGATGCGAAGGAGCGAGCGGAGAAGGAAAGGGCCGCGCTGGATAAGGCTCTGGAGGCCGCCATGCGGGAGCACGAGGACGCTGTCGGCAAGCTTTCCGCAGCGGAATCGGCGCTGAAGGCCGCCCAGTCTCGGGTGGAGGCCGCGGCCAAGCGCAAGGACGAGGCCAGCCGGAGGCTCCAGTCTTCAGTGGAAAGAGCGGGCTTTGAGTCGGTGGCGCACTTCCTCGGCTCAATCCGGGACGCCGACGCCATGGAGGGGCTGCGCAGTAAGGTCTCAGAGCTCGAGAGGGACCTTGCCGCCGCGACGGGGCGCCTCAAGCGGGCGAAGGATGCGGCCAAAGGCGTTGACAGGCCGGACCTGGAGCAGCTCAGGCAGACGTACGAGGCCGCCGACAGGGCGGAGAAGGAGGCCATCACGGCGAAGGCCGAGGCGAAGGCCCGATGCCAGGAGCTGGAACGGGCGCGCGGCGCACTGCTGAGGCACCTTGAGGAGCGGAGGCAGCTGGAGGAGGAGTACGCCGTGGTGAACCGGGTGGCGGAGGTGACGGCGGGCAGGGCGCCGAACAGGTTGGGGATGAACTTCGAGAGGTTCGTGCTGGCGTCCATGCTGGATCAGGTGGCGGAGACGGCAACGGCGCGTCTGCAGGTGATGAGCAGAGGGCGCTACCGCCTGCGCCGCACAGACCAGCGCAGGACCGCCCGGTCGCACGCAGGGCTGGAGCTGGAGGTGTACGACCACTACACCGGCAGGGAGAGGCCGGTGTCGACGCTGTCAGGCGGCGAGGGGTTCATGGCGTCGTTGGCGTTGGCGCTGGGCCTGTCCGACGTGGTGCAGGCGAGGTCAGGAGGGATCAGGCTCGACACCATCTTCATCGACGAGGGCTTCGGCACGCTTGACCCGGAGAGCCTAGACCTTGCCATTGACACCCTGGTGGACCTGCAGCTTGCAGGCTCCAGGCTGGTGGGGATCATATCCCACGTGCCGGAGCTTGCGGAGAGGATCGATGCCAGGCTGGAGGTGACCATGACCGAGAGGGGAAGCAGGGCTAGGTTCGTGGTGGGCTAGGCCGCAGGGCTCCGTTCGGGCCATCTGCCCTGGGCGCAAGGGGATTGAGCATGCATATCCTGCAATGAGCTCAGCACCTATTCATACCCAGGGAGTTGATGGACATGGCCGAAATCGAGGCCGGTCAGGTCGGAATGCGCCAGGGGCCTCCGCCCTGCCCCAACGGGTTTCTGTATCAGATTCGAGCAGGCG
>LSQX01343668.1_pt2 | contig 17950 bp, 12 predicted proteins | sample 654561 | NCBI WGS metagenome assembly LSQX01 (sample SAMN04489861, study PRJNA283612) | anaerobic digester metagenome | isolation source: 4 biogas reactors fed with cattle manure at either 37C or 55C with and... | place: Denmark: Kongens Lyngby | collected 2014
GAGGTCGCCCGGTTCCTGCTCGAGGTGGAAGGAACCAGCCTGAACATCGACGACGAGATCGACGTCGAAGACCGGATCACCGAGGTGATGCGGGGCGTGGCCGAGGCGGCTTCCGTCATCCTGAAGGCCAGACCCGGCCAGGAAGGCGAAGGCGATGATGTGCAGGGAGACGAAGAACACGATCATGAAGAGGAAGAGATATGAAGATCATACAGATCGTCGGCCACTCGAACGCCGGCAAGACCACGTTCATAAAGAGCCTGATCGGTGCGCTTTCCCCACACGGAAGCGTCGGAGCAGTCAAACATCTCGGGCATCACGGCTTTTCGCTCGAGCACGGGAAGGATACCACCATCTACTATGAATCGTATGCTGCTATATCCGGCGGTGTCGATGAAGAGAAGTCAGTCGTCGTCAGGCGCGAGAACGATCTCAACTCCACCCTGGATCTCCTCTGCAACGCCGGTATCGAGTATGCTATACTCGAGGGGTTCAAGTCGAGGCCGTTCCCGCGGGTGGTGATAGGCGATCTCGAGAGCGAGAACGTCGTGCTCCGCAACCCCTCCGTCGAGGAGGTGATCGCCGCGCTCGACCGGTTCGAGGACCACCATACCGTCGAGGGCCTGGTCAGGGAACTGAAACGCGAGTGCGACGTCTCGCACGCCGGGGCGATCCTCACGTTCAACGGGATCGTCAGGGAGTGGTCGGGTGACGAACGGACGGAGCACATGGACTTCGACGAGACCGTCGATGCTACGGCAAAGAGTATCCAGGAGGAGATGGAGGCCGTCCCCGGAATCATCGGCGCCCGGTTTTACCACCGGAAAGGGAGGCTCTATGCCGGAGAGGATCTAACATATCTTGCTATACTTGCTGAGCACCGGCAGGAGGCGTTCGCCGCCGCCGCAAACGCCATCGACCGGCTGAAGCGGGAACTGCACGATGTAGGAGAGTGAGTAGAATGCAGGGTAAAAAACAGATGTTTGGAACGAACGGCGTGCGGGGCGTTATCGGAGAGATGATGACGCCGACCCTCGTCCTCAAGATCGGCGCAGCGCTCGGATCGATGAGAAGAGGCACCATCGCGGTCGGCAGGGATACACGGACGTCCGGCGAGGCCCTGACCCACGCCCTCAAGGCCGGGCTCCTGATGACCGGGTGCGACGTGGTGGACATGGGCATCCTCCCCACCCCCGCCCTTCAGTATATCATAAAGACCAACCGGTTCGACGGCGGTGCGATGATCACCGCATCCCACAACCCCCCCGAGTACAACGGCGTGAAGATCATCGAGGCCGACGGCACCGAGATGTCCGATGAGGAGATCATCCTGCTCGAAGGCCGGTTCTTTGCAGAAGAGTTCGATGTGACCGGCTGGGACGGCGTCGGCAGCGAGAGCGCCGGACCCGAACGGCTGGAAGAGTACATCGATGCCATCGTGAACCACTTCCCGGAAGGTATCGGTGAGGGTATGACCGTCGTCGTCGACCCCGGCTCCGGACCTGCGGCGCTCACGACGCCGATCATCCTCTCGAGGATGGGATGCCGGGTACATACCATCAACGCCCGGCTCGACGGCACCTTCCCGGGCCGGCTGCCTGAACCAACCCCTGAAGGATTGCAGCCCCTCTCGGAGATGGTCCTCGCCACAGGCGCCGACTTCGGGGTGGCGCACGACGGCGACGCCGACCGGGCGGTCTTCGTCGATAGCAAAGGACGCTATATAGAAGAGAACTACGAGTTCGGCCTCATCGAAGACTATGTCTGCGCAAAGAACAGCGGCGGACTCGTCGTCACCCCGGTCGCCACCTCCCGGCTGATACGGGATATCGCAGAAAAGCACGGCTGCACCATCGATTACACCCCCGTCGGGAGCATCTACGTCGCAAGGCGGATGATCAAACTGATAGCAGAGGGAGCTAAAGTCTCGTTCGGCGGCGAAGGGAACGGCGGCCTGATCTATCCTGACCACCAGTTCTGCCGGGACGGGGGGATGACCGCTGCCATGATGGTAGCGGTGCTCGCAAGCCACAACGGCAGAAAACTCGCAGAGATCGTCGACGAACTCCCCGCATACCACCTGATCAAGGAGAAGCACCACACCACCGACCCGGCATCGCTGGTCCACGCCGTCGAGGAGGCGTTCGCAAAAGAGACCATCGAGAAGATCGACGGTGTCAAGATCATCCGGGAGAACGCCTGGGCGCTGGTGCGGGCATCGGGTACAGAACCGATGATCAGGATCATGATCGAAGCGAAAGATCCGGCCGTCGCGGATGCCATGTATCGGGAGATCATGGCGGTTGCAACAGAAGAGACGCCCGGAACATGAGAGGGCGTGATACACTCGATTACGTTTTCACCCGGAGCAGGACCTTCTCGCTCCGGCCCCCTTCACTCCCACAAGATAAACAGTCTCTCGCGGGATGTCCCGAAAAATCACTCTTGTTTATCATATTGTCTCAATAATTTTAGGAGAACAACCGGATTTCATTGAAAAACATTCATGTGAGAGGGGGGCAACCTATATATCTGATCATGGATATGCATGATGCAGAATCCACAGGAGAGCGCTGATCAAAATGGATGGAAAATTACAGATAAAACAGAAGATCAACTCCGCTATCTCTTCTGGCGATCTGCGTGAGCTTGAAAAGGTGGCGTCAGACATATCAGAGACGCAGACACGAAAAGAGAAGAAACTGCTCTATGAGCAGATGAATACCGCCTTGATCAACGCAGCGTTCGATGAAGACCATCCAGAACTTTTAAGCCAGCTCGTTGAGCCAACAAAAGACGATATATTCGACCTTGCTGCTCGCGCTGCTTCTATCTATAGCGAGAAGAAGGATGAAGCATGGTTCTCCGCAATATTTACCCTGGTCGACAAACTCGACCGTAAAAGCCACCAATCAGACATCCTCGCCAGAATCTCCTGTGACCTCGTCAAGGCCGGGGTCAACACCGGTGACATCCACTATATCGAGAAGGGGGGAGAGACCTTCGACAGGATCAGCATCCGTAAATACCGCTCAGCAATCCTCTCCGAGATCATACCGCTCTTCATCTGCTATGGACAGAAACACCAGAACATCGAGATCATGCAGTATGCCCTCCAGATGCTCCCCGAGATCGGCGATATATCGCGGCAATCGCAACTCCACGTCGATGTAGCCAGAGCAATCGCCGGAGCAGGCATCGAGTCCGGCAAGATCGATCTCGTGATCAGCGGACTCGCAAGCGCCACCGAGATCACCCAGAAGATCCGGCGCACCGGTTCGATAGCCGATATCGTGGATGCCGCCTGGAGATCCTCGCTGAAGAAGGATATATCCGATATCGAGCATATCCTTGACTCTCTCCCCGACATCCCCGAAGAGCGCCTCACAGAGGTCCTTGCAATCCTGACCGAGCAACTCCTCGACCGCCAGCGGGACAGAAAACAGATATACTCAAGGCTTCTCAGGATCGACGATGAAAGACCCTGGGCCGGTCAGACCCTCGTATTTGAACTCCTGAAGAAAGCTGAACGGAGCGGGGAGCGCTGGTTCCTCGAGAAGGCTTTTGAGTTCAACGCCCGGGGCGCAGGAGAGTCCCAGCTTCCCATCGAGGAGATCGTCCTCTCCGGCATCGCGGTCGTCGAGAAGAGCGGCAACCCCACCATCCTCCTCGACATCACGCTGCTGATCGATGAATTCTGCGATGCCGCAAAATCGGCCCAGCTCTACCGGCAGATCACCGATGCCCTCTCCCGCATGGGCGACTTCTATCACGCGATCGAGGTTATGAAAAAAGCTAGCAGTAGCGCACAGAGGATCAACGCCCAATTCTTCGACACCAGTGCCCGCCTGATCAAAGAAGGGCTCCGGCGCGACGAGATCGGACTCATCCATGAGAATATCCTTGGTGCGCTGGATATCGAGATCATCGATTCGCTGGTTCATCAGGCGGTGACTGATTTCTGCAAAGAGTATGACTTTGACGAGATCGTCAGGCACATACCGGCCATAAAGGATCTCACGAGTTCGCACCGTGCACAGGACGCCCTGCTCATCGAGTGCAACACCATCCTGATCGAGCGGGGGTTCATCAGCCAGAATGATGCGTCAGCCCTCGTCGATCTGGTGAGCCCGATCAGGGATCTGGAACTGCGCGAACAGGCGATATCGACCATCGCTATCGAGATGGCACGGATCGGCGTCGCCCGGAAAGACCGGGACCTCCTCCGGCATGCGACCGGACTCACCTGCGAGATCGTGGACCAGCGGACACGGGCAGAAGCGATGGGCGGCATCGTGGACCAGGCCGCCATACTCGCCGTTGAGGATGGCGATCTAGACCTGCTCTACGGGATGCGGGTTCTCTCCACATCCCTGCTGGAACGGGACTACTGTCTCTTTGCGATGGGAAAGGTCATCCACGGCCTGATCATGTACGGGATCGAGCAGCTCTCGCTCCAGGCGCTGGACGAAGCAGGCCAGATCCTCTCTCAGATCGCTGACCCGTCCCTGCAACGGCAGCTGGCCGATCCCCTCATCGAGGGCTACGTCCGGGTCGGAAGCCTGCAGATGGCAGATCAGCTCTCCCGGGGGAAGGTGCAGATCTTCGGCGATATGATGAAACCGTTCGAGATCGCACTCGATCTCCTCAAGACCGGCACCTCGCGCGAGGAGATATCGATCAAGATAGCAAGTTATGTCGATATCATGCTTGAGTATACGCAGGTCTACGCGAGCCCGATCTTCGCAGCACCCATGGCCCTCTTCACGCTTGAGATAGACGGGGAGTACGAGCGGACTGCCATGATCCAGCGAATCCTCACGTTCTTCACCGCATACACAAAAGAGTTCGACTCAGCTGACCCGTATGAGGTGACGGCATACCTGCTTGAGGGGATAGAGAAAGGAGTGGCAGCACAACCGGTGCTCAGATTGATGTACCGGCTCTTCGAGCAGACCAGTGACGTCTATGCACGTTACACGGGGATGTACCGGATCGTGAGCGCACACTCGGCTCTCGGCAATGAAAAAGAGGCCGAGGCGATCATCCGGAGGCTTCACGAGACCATCGGCGACCTCTCCGAACCATCCGTCCGTGTGATCATGCTCTCCGACCTTGCCGGGCTCATGGCCGGGATCGATCATGATGCAGCCAGGGATTATCTGGCCGAGGCACAGAAGATGCTCGCCGACGTGGGGCATGAACGGGAGGCCTTCGTCAGGAAGAACCTGATCTACGCTGCAAGGAACCTCAGTGCCGTTAACCAGCAGGAGAAGGATGTCGAGTGGGCGATGGAGCAGGTCGGCAGGATCGAGGATCCAATCGAGTACGTGGATGCCCTTGCAGCGGTCTTCGACATGGTCGGCGAACCTGCACAGAGAAAAGAGATCCTCTCATCGATGTGCCATACCGTTGTGAACATCTCTTCCCCCTATATCCGGCTCTCGATGCTCTTTGATGTGGCAAAGTTTGCCGAGACGTATGGCGAGGAAGAGGAGATCGATGAACTGCTGGAAGGCATGGAGAAGACGGCCGGCCACATCCAGATACCGTTCATCACCGCCATGACCCAGCAACGGATGGCCAGTATGCTCTTCTCGTTCTACCGGGCAAGCGGGAGAATCACCGCCCGGGAACGTGCTGCCGACATCATATCCATCATCGAAGATGACCGGATCCGGTACAACCTGACCGTCCAGCTCGAGCAGAACATGCCCCGGACCTGGAAGAACACGGTCTATGCGAGGATCCTCGACTGCCGGGACAAGATCCGGAACAACAACTATACCACAAAAGATATGGTCACGCTCGACCGGGCGATACATGCAGCACCCGACAGGGCAAAGCGGGCAACCTACTACACGGAGCTCTACCTCATCGCCCGGGGTGCAGGGCGGCATGAGGTTGCAGACAGGATGCTGTTCTGCGCACTCGAAGAAGCCCGGATAATCAGGCCACTCTCACGGCGGGCCTTTGTGCTCGGCGATATGGCATGCCGGATCTACGCAGAGCGCTACGATGACCGCTCAAGGGAGATCCTCGATCTGGCCGTGAGCGAGGCGCTCAACATCCGTGACTCGGCAATCCGCGATGAGGTGTATGACGAACTCGATATGTCGATGCGGATCATCCAGGAGCACTGGCTGTGAAGACGATCGAGATCTCGGTCTCCGGAAGGGTGCAGGGCGTCGGGTTCCGCGCGTGCATCAAGAAGATCGCCACCAACCTTGGCGTCAGCGGCGAGGCGATGAACCTCTCCGACGGGAAGGTGTTCATCACCGCTACCGCTGACCCGGTCATCCTCGATAAGTTCGTCTCCATGCTCTACAGTTGTCCCCGGGTCGTCATCAGGGATGTTGAGCTACGCGAGATCCCTGATGCTGCCTTCCCTGAGTTCACAATCCAGCGGGGCAGTTACCAGTATAGCACGTGAAAATCAGCGCCCGCAAGGAGAGTGTCCCGCACGATGTGCACCTGTGCGTCGATACGGCTCTGGTCGATCGAGTCACGGAGCGCCGCGGTCAACCGGGCCAGGAAACCACCATCCAGATAACACCTCTTCTCTCCGCACTCATAATCCTCGCTTGATATCTCTTCACGGGCAAACCGGAGGACAGTGCGGTCAATCATCATCGCCTTCTGCGGTTCAATGAGATCGTGGACGAAACCTCCAGCCCCTTCATGGAGCATGCCGATATCCGGATCAAGATGGGCTCCGACCACCGAGACGCAGCAGTTGCCATACAGCATGGCATACCCTATCGAGAACATGGTGTTGATGGGATCAAGGTACGGACGGTCAGCCCTGCGGCGGAACCCGAGTTCCGGAGGGAGTGTGCGGGAGAGGATCTCGTAGTACATATCGTTGGTCAGCCGGGAGAGCCTCCGGAGTTCCTCCATGGTGATCGTGACCGCAAGTTCTTCCCTGACCTCATGGAGAAAATCCAGTTCACCGGCATAGAATACCTCTTCTCCGGCGCGGCCATAGAGCTCCGCAAGAAGGAGGAGGCGAGACTGGAGAGCGGCCAGCGCGAGCGGCTGAGCGAACCGATGGGGGGCGGCGCGCTCCTGGGCGAGGCGCACTTTCTCATCCGGCCGGTAGCCGTACGGGTAGAGGTACCCGACGGGTGTGCCGTCCATGTCGAAGATGGTGATGGCGGCGCCGGCTTTGAGGAGATTGGTCACCGCCGATGTATGCAGGGTATGCCCGCCGACGATCAGGAGGTGTTTCACCGAATGTATGGGATAACGGCAGGTATCATTCCCGCGCGCGATGATTAACTCCTGTGTTGTCGCCTTGATGTGTCCCCCGTAGCCGAAGACGGGAAGCCAGGGTTCCGTCGCCACCATCTGATCACTCTGGAAATGAACATTGGGCTGTTTTTAGTGATTAATGCATCGAATCTCCAGAATATTGAGAGAATGTGGTGCCGGCATAAGGGGGGCGGATCTGACGGCTGCTGCCATCCACGGCGTCATTGTCCGGGGTAGACGCCGCCCGGGGAATGAGAGGGGGGTGTCACGGTCTACCGTGCCACGTATTGACAAACCTTTTCCGCACCGCCCGCCCACATGGTAGTAGATAATGCACGGCGGCGGAACTCCAATGGAGAGCACCACAACCTGATGCCGGGCACCATTGGCCGCACGATCTTTCCTGACGGCAAAAAAAGATGGGATATCATGTTCTGGAATAGAGCGATGGAGACGATCCGGCCTGATGAGCTCGCGGATCTACAATTGAAGCGGCTGAAGTGGTCGCTATCTCAGGCACAGAAAGTAGGGTTATACCAGAGAAAACTGAAAGAAGCGGGTATCACGCCGGACGATATCAGGACGCTCGACGATCTGGAGAAACTTCCTTTCACCTACAAAAAGGAACTCCAGGGCGGTTATCCGTTCGGCCTCTTTGCGGTTCCCTTAAAAGAGATCGTCCGGATTCACACGACTTCCGGCACGACAGGGAAACCGACCGTCGTCGGGTACACCCGGCAGGACCTGGACAACTGGTCGGAGTTGATCGCGCGGAACATGACGATGATCGGTCTCGGGGAGGACGATGTCTTTCAGAATGCGGTCAATTACGGTCTCTTCACCGGAGGGCTCGGGTTCCACTACGGCGCCGAGAAGATCGGGGCGACCGTGATCCCGAGTGCGACCGGGAACACCCGCCGCCAGATCGAGATGATCGAGGACTTCGGGGTGACCGCCATCCACTGCACACCGAGTTATGCCCTCCACCTCGCCGAGGTGGCTGAATCGATGGGAAAGACGCTCGACACCCTGAAGACCGGGATATTCGGAGCTGAACCCTGGTCGGAGAGCATGCGCAGCGAACTCGAGCGGCGTCTCGGGGTGAAGGCCTACGACAGTTACGGGCTCTCGGAGATGTACGGCCCTGGCGTGGCGTTTGAGTGCCCGGAGAGGGATGGACTCCATATCTGGCACGACTGCTACCTCGCCGAAGTTATCGACCCCGAGAGCGGTGAGCGGCTCGCTCCAGGAGAGCGCGGCGAACTCGTCATCACGCCGCTCGTCAAGAACGCCCTGCCGCTCATCCGCTACCGCACCGGCGACGTGACCCGGCTGATAGATGACGAGTGCGCCTGCGGACGCGGGCAGAGGATCGAGCGGATCACGGGCAGAAGCGACGATATGATGGTCATCAGGGGGATCAACGTCTTCCCGTCCCAGATCGAGCATGTGCTGCGCGCCCTCCCGGAGGTCGGGGAGCAGTTCATGGTATATATCGATCGCGTCAAACATCTTGATGAGATGACGATCGAGGTCGAGATGAGCAGGGCGGGGTTCTCCGGCGAACTCCAGGACCTTGCCCGCGTGCAGAAGAGGATCTCCGGTGAACTTCACAGTACGCTCGGTCTAAGGACCGCGGTGAAACTGGTGGAGCCGGGATCGCTGCCCCGGTTCGAGGGGAAGGCGAAACGGGTCATCGACCGGCGGGGGGCGATCTGAGAGTGCCCTGGAACCCGCGGGCGGAGGAGATGCCGCTCGATGATCTGCGGCGCCTCCAGTTCAAACTTCTCAAGTCTCTGGTATACCGTCTCTACAGTTTCAACGACTTCTACCGGCGCCGGATGAAGGAGCACGAGGTTCATCCCGACGACATCAGGGCGCTTGAGGATGTTGCGAAACTGCCGTTCATGTACAAGAGCGACCTGCGGGACGGCTACCCGGACAGGATCTTCTCTGCTGAGCAGAACGAACTGGTCAGGTACCATGTTTCTTCCGGGACGACAGGAAAACCGACGGTCGTCGGGTATACAGAACGTGATATCCAGAACTGGAGCGAGTCGCTTGCACGGGCATTCTCCTCGTGCGGCCTCGGGAGAGGAGACGTCATCCAGGTGAGTTACGGCTACGGCCTCTTCACCGGCGGCCTCGGCGCTCACTACGGTGCTGAGCGTGTCGGTGCAACCGTCCTTCCGACGAGCGTCGGAAACACCGAACGCCAGATCGAACTCATGCAGGATCTCCACGTCACCGCCATCGCCTGCACCCCGTCCTATCTCCTCCACATGGGGGAGGTTGCGGAGAAGATGGGCGTCTCGATCAAGGACGATACCGGCCTTCGCCTGGGTTTCCTCGGCGCTGAACCCTGGTCGGAGCAGATGCGGAAGAGGATCGAGGACTGGCTCGGGATCCGTGCCTACGACATATACGGGACGAGCGAGCTCTCCGGCCCGATGTTCACCGAGTGCAGCGAGCAGCAGGGGATCCATATCTGGGGCGATCTCGCTCTGGTGGAAGTCGTCGACCCTGCGACCGGCGAGGTGCTGGAGCCCGGTGAGCAGGGCGAACTGACCATAACCATGCTGCAGAAGGAGGCTCTTCCCATGGTCAGGTATAGGATCGGGGATCTGACCTCCATCGAGGAGGAACCCTGCGCCTGCGGAAGAACCCATCCGCGCATCGGCCGGATCCGTGGAAGGGTGGACGATATGCTGATCGTCCGCGGGATCAACGTCTTCCCGTCGCAGGTGGAGCATGCGCTGCTTGAGATCCCCGAAGTCGGCAGGCACTTCCAGATCGTCGTTGACCGTAAAGGTGCACTCGACTCCATGCTCGTGCGGGTAGAGGTGAGTGAAGAGGCGTTCTCCGATAAGATCACTGATCTGATGGTGATCAAGAAGACCGTGGAGCACCGTCTGCGGAGCTCGCTGAACGTGGGTGTGAGCGCTGAACTGGTCGAACCGGGAACACTTCCACGGTTCGAGGGCAAGTCTAAGAAAATCGTTGACAGGAGGTCATTGTAATGGAAAAGTCGTATGTTGTCAAACAGATCTCCATCTTTTCGGAGAACCGTCCGGGGCGTCTCGCGGCAGTTGCCGGGGCGCTCCGGGACGCAAAGATCAACATATTTGCGTTCAGTATTGCTGAAGCGAACGGTTTTGGAGTCGTTCGTGCACTTGTCGACCGGCCGGACGATGCATACCGGACGCTGACCGATCTCGGATTCCGCGTATCGTTCACCGATGTCATCGGCGTGAAGATGCGCGATGAACCCGGCGGCCTCTCAGATATCGCATCGATCCTCGGTGATGCAGGGGTCAACATCGAGTATGCCTACGCCTACTCAGGGAAGGACGGGGCGGTCCTGATCCTGCGTGTGGACCAGATCGATGATGCGGTGCGCCAGATCCTCAACCGCGGCGGGGAACTTCTCAAGGCGCCTATCGCCCGGTGATTGCTCATCCCGGTGCCGGGGTTTTTGACGACCGCACCGATCGGATCTGCTGCAGCGCTCGACACTGTGTATCGAGCGGGTGAGGCAGAAGAAACTCTTTTTTTGCAAACCTTTTCGCAGTCTCTCCTGCGATCTTCTTCGCCGTTTCCGAAATTCCGACGATCCGCACGAGGAGCGGTAGCGTTTCGGAAGCACGGGGATACTCCGGAGAAAAACCGCACACAGTTTTTCCAGAGGAGACCGCAATGACTGCTCCCTTCCAGCGCGGAGGAGGAACTTTACCGGTAGAGAGAGGGGAGGGCTTGCAAGGTGAGAATAAGTTATCCCATCCGCTCCCGGATCCGTGCTACCGCGTTCTCCGCAGCCTTCCGGGCATACCAATCTTCGTCATCGAAGATGCGCTCAAGGGGTGCGATCGCCCGCACATCCCCGATCTCGGTGAGCACATCTGCCGCACGCCGCCGGACATCGCCATCCGGATCATCGAGTGCAGATACAACCGACTCCATCGCCGGAACCCCTATGGCGACAAACGCCGTCTCGACCTCCCGCCGGACACTATAGTAATCGTCGTGGAGGAGGTTCATGAGCCCGGGAACCGCACGCGGATCACCGATCTCGCCGAGGACCTTCGCCGCCCGCCGCCGGATGCTGTCATCACGGTCATCAAGCACCTGTATCAGAGGTTCGACTGCGATCGCCCCTGACCGGGCGAGATCACTCCATCGCTCCTTTGCGATCAGGTAGGCAACCGTCTCTTCCGCGGTCGAGGGTGACCAGTTCAGGCGATCGAGAGCATCCACAACTCCCGCCCGGACGCGGAAGTGTTCGGCGGTGAGCACACCCGGGAGCAGGCGTGCTGCAGGCTCACCGATCTGCACAAGCGCCTCAACCGCACCTTTCCGGGACGTATTATCTCCGTCCTTGAGGACGCGCAGGAGCGGTCTGATCGCCGGTTCACCCATCATGCCGAGCGCCCGCACAACGACATGCCCCAGGCGCCGATCACTCAGTAAAAGCGCATCGATCAGCGGTTCGATGGCTGCCGGGCTCCCAATCTTACCTAACGTAGCGGCTGCTCCCATCTGGACGGCTGGAGGGGCGGCACGGAGAGCCAGGATCAACGGTTCGACGGCGGGATCCCTGATACCGACGAGCGCCCGTGCCGCACCCAGGCGGATCTGCCAGTCACGGTCCTGGAGGGCATCGATGAGCGGAACAACCGCCGGTTCGCCGATCAACTTGAGCGCCTCAACCGCCTTTCGCTGCGTATCATCCTGTTCGACGCGGAGTTCGTCGATCAACCGTGCGACTGCGGGCGCACCGATCAGCCCGAGAGCGCGTGCCGCACCCACCTGGATGGCGCTGTCGGTATCGGCAAGCGTCCGGATCAACGGTTCGACCGCACCGTGCCCGATCGCGGCAACGGAACTCCACTGTTCCTTCGCGATCAGGTAATGGACGGTCTCGCTCTCGGTCAGGGGCTCCCACCCGACCCTCCCGAGAACCTCCGCCGCTCCCAGCCGCACAAGGTAGCGCTCGTCATTGAGCGCCCCCGTAAGCAGCCCGATAACCGGGCTCCCAAGAGAGGTGAGGGTCTCGATAGCCCCGAGCCTGATGGCATCATCGGGATCTCCCAGAGCCTCGATGAGCGGGGCTGCAGCCGCATCCCCGTGACCGGCGAGCACATCTCCGGCTCGCTGCCGGATACAGGCATCGTCGTCTCCGAGCGCTTCTATCAGCGCATCAAAGGCACCTTCGCCTATCGCATCGAGGACCCGGGCGGCTGTCGGCCCGATCACGGGATGTCCAAGAGCCGGGATGAGCGCACCGGCTGCGGGCTGCCCGATCCGAACCAGCACCCCGGCGGCTGCATCACGGGACTGCGCCTCATCCAGGGACTGGACCAGCGGCTCTACCGACGGTGCCCCGATGCCGACCAGTGCCTCGGTCACCGGATCGTGGAGGGATTCTCTATCAAGCAGGCGGATCAGGGAGGGAATCGCCGGCACACCGATCCCGATGAGCGTCGTTATTGCTCCGGCCTCGACCGCCGGATCGAGGTCGCCGAGCCGGGATGCCAGGGGATCGACGGCAGGAGCACCGATAGGCGTAATATCCGGCCACCGTTGCAGCGCGATCAGGTACCTGATCTCTTCTGCTCCCTGTTCAGGGATCCACCCGAGCTTCATGAGAACCCTTGCGGCTCCCATGCGGATCGACGAGGTCTCATCGCTGAGTGCCCTGACAAGCGGTTCGAGTGCCGGCGCACCGATCCCGATGAGCGCCGCGGTCGCTCCTGCCTGCCCGTCACCCTCCTCGCCGAGGAGAGGGATGAGAGAAGCCACCGCAGGCGCACCGATCCCGATCAGGGCGTCGACGGCCTTCCGGTGGAGACGGTCTTCACCGGTCCTGAGAAGTTCGATGATAGCCGGAACCGCTTCAGGCGCCCCGAGCCTGCCCAGGACCTCGACGGCATACTCCCTGACACCCCCATCCCGGGCTTCAAGCAGCCCGAGAACCGGGGCTGTGGCCGGAGCCCCTATGGCAACAAGCGCGTCCGCCGCCACCGGGGCGACAGCCCCATCGGAAAGGGCATCTATAAGGGGGGCTATCGCCGCCGGATCACCGACCTCGCCGAGTGCCGCCGCAGCCTCGCAGCGTATACGGGCATCATCGCCGTTGAGCACCCGGATCAGCGGATCGACGGCCGGTGACCCCAGTCGAGCAAGTTCCATCCACTCTTCGCGGGCGATCAGGTACCAGGCCTGCTCGGTATCGTTCCAGGGTTCCCAGTTCATCCGGGCAAGGACCGCGGCGGCCTGAGACCGGGTGCGGGACCTGCCCGAGATCAGCGACTGGATCAGGGCGGGCACCGCCGATTCACCGAACGCAGCAAGAACATCTTGAAGCACCTCCTCCCCCTCACCCTCCAGAGAGCCCAGGGCGTGGATGCACTCCTCCACCGCCGGTTCGCCGATCTTCACCAGGGCTCTCGCCGCTGTGCTGCTGAGGGAGGGGATGGAGAGAAGCCTGATGAGCGCTCCAACTGCAGGAGAACCGATCTCTGTGAGCGCCATCGCCGCCAGTGGATGGATCTCATCGCCTGATTCATGCAGAAGTTCGACCAGGGGGATGACCGCGGCCTCGCCGATCTCCCCGAGAGTCCGGGCGGCGTTCCACCACATCCCCCGGTCAGGGGATCTCAGGATGCTGATGAGGGGTTCGATCGCGGTCACACCGTAATCCGCGACATCAAGCCACGCCTCATCGGCGATGAGGTAGCGGATTGCACCGGCATCATCGGTGGCCTCCCACCCGAGTTCCCTGAGGACAGAGGCCGCCGATCTCCGGATGCCCCGTTCAGGTGCACTGAGCGCCTCGATAAGAGAGGGGATTGCTCCGCCGCCGATCTCACGGAGCGCGTAACGAGCGCCGAACTGCACTTCACCGTCATCACCGGCAAGTGCCGTGATAAGGGGCGGCACGGCAGGGCTGCCGATGCGCACAAGCGTAGCTGCTGCCCCGATCTGTTCTGTAGTATCTCCAAGAGCAGCAATCAGCGCAGGGATCGAGTCCTCGCCGATCAACGCAAGGGCCTCGGCAACGCACCACCGCTCGCCGTCGCCTGCATGAGCAAGGGCACGGATCAGGGGTTCGACCGCATCCACTCCACGCCCGGCGACGGCATCGATGGCATGTGCACGGAGGTTGGCATCGTCACTGCCGAGATCGGCGATGAGCAACTCTGTCGGGCGCTCATCATCCCACCCCATAACCTCACCAATCATAGAAGGAGAAGTCACGGCCGCCGGTCCTTCACCCGGGGGTTCACGGTCGGCATCGCCGTCATCGAGTCCGAGCATCTTCATGAGTTCGTCGTCACTGAAGGAGCCCGGGGACGGTGTGGGGTTATCGTCGGGGACGAGCCCATCCGGGACACGGGGTATATCGCCATCCTCATCGCCAAGGGAGAAGATGTCCGCAAAATCTTCAGCCTCAAGACCTTCCCGCCGGCGGGGTGCAGTTACCTCATCCCGGGGAACGAGAACCACAGGAGAATCCATCAGAAAAGAGGCGCTTTCCTCTTTTTTCAGCAAAGAGAGCCTGTCCACCTGCTGGCGGAGAACGGCGATATTCTCAAGTTCATCGGAGGGTGTCCCGGTGGAGAGACCGGTATCGGGGGGTGCAGGATCGGCTTCACCATCGCTCTCCTCGGTCTTCCTCTTCAGCCAGCGCCGGATAAAAGAAGGGCCACCCGGTCTGAGAAACCCGATGAGACCCATGATGGGGCATACGGGTTCTACCGCCGGCACGTCCGGCAGGAGAGAGAGAAGGCATACGATCCCAGACATTACGCAGATCAGGATATATGGTTCGGGGAATGGTGTATAACCGTTCCCGGGCGCAGAAATACGCTCGCCCGCAGATGCCGGCGGAATCATTCCTACATCGTGGACTTCGACTACCGGAACGGGAAAAGGGCGGTCCGGGGATGTTCGTTGGCCATCGATGCACATAATGAGAACTCTACGTCTGAAAAATTAAATATGTTTGTTTTTAACGCTCCGTAAAATAAAAATGGTTTTTTATATTACCTGGTTCAGGAACAGGTATTAACTCCCGGAGATGAGGCAGGGGAGCACCGCATCAGATGAGCCGGAGCATATCGGGCAGCGGATCACGGATGAGGTGGCCGCCTTAAGGGGTTATGCCCCGGTATGACCGGCCAATCGCAGAGGTCTTCAGGGAGATGCAGTCGTGCTCTCGGATCACTCTGATCAGAACCCTTCGTTCATGATCCGATCGAGTTCCGAACGCTTGATCCTCCAGGAACCCCCGCATTTGACCGCCGGGATCCGCTCCTCCCTGATGAACTCCCGGATCCGGCCGGGGGTGAAGTTCAGGGTCGAGGCAACATCATCGACAGTGAGCATTGCATCGCCTGTGCTATGATGGTGGCCACACCCGATCGTCTCCCAGTTCTCATCCGGCAGCATGATGGTGATGACCGGATCACCGTCATCCCCCGGGGAGACTGCGGCCTTGAACGTCAGGGTGGGAACAAGGCCGTTCAGGTAGAGACTGACCTGAAACTCGAACTCCTCCCCGGTCGTCGTGCAGGCTTTTGCCCTGAACGCATTAAGGGTATCCCAGAGGTTCTCCGTAACGACCTCCTGTGGTATATTCGGAAACGGAACCATACTCTGTGCGGCCCGTGCTGAAACAGCAAGAGGGAAGATGATGCCGAGATCCCGTCCCATCCGGGTGATCTCGATCAGATCACCGTCGTCGATGGCGTCCTGGCGCATCTTCCTCTCTTTTTCCGGGTCGGCCAATCCCCAGATCACTTCTGGTGTCTGCAATTCTGCTCTTCGTATCTCCATGAGCTTATCTCTCCGGGGTAATCTCGCGCTCTACCATACCACTATGGGAATATCGATCATAAAACATTTGCCAAATATTTCGCATTGTTTTCTGGTTTCCTCTGCGTTAAAAGCAGATTTCTGAGGCTCTAGATGTAAAATACCGCCATGTTTCGGCAAGAACCGCCGTATGACTCCAGGAGAGCGGGATGGAGAGGCAACAACCCGGAGATCACCGGTCATCTTCCTCGATATACCGTTTATGAACCTTGATTCGGGGAGAGTTGTTCTGATAAAGCCTATATAGCATCAGGGTGAGTCTTGAGGCAGTGATTGCCCCCGTGACATCTACCTCTAACGATGCCTACATAGCACTTCTCGGACGCTCAACATGGGCGCTCATCAACACGTTCCATGCAGTCCTTCATGAGAAGGGGTTGCGCCCCAAACGGGTCATCATCGTCACCGAAGAACCCTACGCGCGGGAAGCATCGATCGCAGCCGATGCAATTGGAATCATATCTGAGGAATATGGGTTCATCCCCGTGATCGGGATGGAGATCCTGCCTGAAACAGACTTCGTAGAGGCCGGACAGACGATCAGGTCGCTTGCTACTGACCTCATACAGCAGGGGCTCCATGTGGCGATCGATATAACCTCGGGCAGAAAGGTCACGGTTGCCGGGGCGCTCATCGCAGTCTCGGTTGCAGGACTCGATATCCGGCACATCTATTATCTTGCGATGAAGAACACCGATGACGTGGCAAAGCCCTACATGATGATCCCGCACCAGATCCAGCAGATCCGGGATATCATGGAGGATGCGGAGGTGGGGGGATGAACGATATACTCGTCAGGGATGAGGAACTGCAGATCCTCATCAACAGCCTCGACGAGATACGGATCTCGTACCCGCTGTATGAGGGCGAGATCCTGATCGCACACCCTGAAGGTGCCGGGTTCTCGCTTGAACTGCCCGCATCCCGCGAGACTTTCAAGAACTGGGTTGCCGGATACGAACCGATCGCCGCGGAACTCCCCTCCTACGCCGATCTCCAGGAATGCATGTTCTCAAGCGGGATCGTCCACTACACAAATCAGGGCGCGTTTGAATCGATGCTTGCATCATACAAGCAGCTCAAGAAAGCCGTCTTCTTCGGTCTGGATACAAACCTCTTCTACCATGGGTTTGCATCGAACAACCCTCAGATCGAGCATACCGCATACCTGATCGTCGATACCGTCCGGGATGAGGTCGCGTACGCCATCAACCGCAAGTACCCGGCAAAGATGATCAGGGAGATGATGGAACTGGCCCCCGGCTGCCGGGAATATATCACTGAACTCGATAACAAACGGATGAAACGGTCCCGTAAAGCAGCGTATCTCGCGCTGAAGGAGTACCGAACCATCCGTGACCGGGCGATGGAGATCCCGGCGCCGGGGCCGCACACCCATCTTTCCGAGGAGAACGACCGTAACATCGTCCGGGCGCTCCGGAAGTTCGAGGAGGAGCGGTATGCCCTCCCGGTACTCCTGACCGCCGACATCTACATGGCCGACCTCTGTATGACCGAGGGGCTCGAACACTTCTACTTCGACCGCCCATATAGACTGGAGACAACCACCTGCACGGCACCTGCGTTCCGGCGGCTGCTCTTCAACCTTGCCGCCGTCTTCGGGTTCCTGGACTGCAGCGGCACCACGATCTTCGGCGAATACGGCGGGAAGGGCAACGACCTCGACGAACTCAAAGTCCGTTTCCAGGACGGCGAGGCGTATCACGAATTCATGCGGGAACTCAGGATATGCAGGCAGCTTACAGCACTCGGCATAACGCGGTAGAGGCAGTACTCTGCGACATGGACAACACCCTCT
>LSQX01008706.1_pt1 | contig 17948 bp, 14 predicted proteins | sample 654561 | NCBI WGS metagenome assembly LSQX01 (sample SAMN04489861, study PRJNA283612) | anaerobic digester metagenome | isolation source: 4 biogas reactors fed with cattle manure at either 37C or 55C with and... | place: Denmark: Kongens Lyngby | collected 2014
CCATGTACCCGGTTGACTACACCAACAATCCCTGGGTGATCGGGCAGAATGACAATGTCATGGCCATCAACAACGCTATCGAAATCGATCTCTTCGGCCAGGTCTGCTCGGAATCCTCCGGTTATCGGCACATAACTGGAACCGGCGGGCAACTGGACTTCATAATGGGCTCCTTTAAATCCAAAGGGGGCAAGGGCTTCATCTGTATGAGTTCAACCGTTACCGGCAATGATGGGGAACTGATTTCACGTATCGTACCTACTCTGCCCCCAGGGGCTATAGTTACCGTGCCGCGTACCATTGTCACCTATGTGGTCACTGAGTATGGCATCGTCAACCTGCAGGGCAAGTCTACCTATGAACGCGCTGAAGCCCTGATCAACATCGCTCATCCGAAGTTCAGGGACGACCTGGTCAAAGAGGCAGAAAAGATGAAGATCTGGCACCGCAGCAATAAGATAGTATAACTTGTACTATGGTTATTAGACCAACCTTATAGGCATACCGATTCGATATCGCATTTACGCTTGGTGTTTAAGTGCCGCAGTTTTTCTCAGCCAGGCAAGTTCAATAGTGGAGGCCTGCCGGGTATTGCCGGCCGGCCTCCTGGCATTTTTTCGCACTGGCTTAGCGAGCCGCTCACGACAAGGCTATAATTAGTATATGAAGCAAAGAAAGAGGGGGGATAGCTGTGGCAGTTAAGATAACCGAAGGGGTGTATTGGCTGGGGGTAAAGGATCCAGAGCTGCGTTATTTCGATATCATAATGCAAACCCCGTCTGGAACCACCTACAATGCATACCTGGTTAAAGGGGAAAACGGGGCAGCCCTAATCGATTGCGTCAAAGAGCCTTTTTTCGATGAATACCTCAGCTCTCTGCAGGAACTGGTGGACCTTAAGGAGGTTAAATACCTGGTTATCAATCATACCGAACCGGATCATTCCGGGGCGGTGGAGAAACTGCTCGATCTGGCGCCGCATCTGATCATCGTAGCCAGCGATCCGGCTTTGGAGTTCCTGGGCGAGATCTGCCCGCGGCGGTTCAATTATGAGGCTTTAAGAAAAGGCTACAAAATCGAACTGGGAGGCAAAACCCTCAGTTTTCTGAGCGCTTTGCTCCTGCACTGGCCGGACAACATATTTGCCTACTTGTGGGAGGACAAAATACTGTTCAGCGGGGACTGCTTCGGCAGCCATGTGGTCGCATCCAGCATTTTTGATGATGAAATCGAGGCTGATTTTATACCTGAATTCAAGTATTACTATGACCATATCATGGCGCCTTTTAAAAAATATGTGATAAAGGCTTTAAACCGCCTGGAACGCGTGGATATCAACCTCATATGTCCCGGGCATGGCCCGGTACTGAGGCAGGACCCGGGCCGGTACATGGATTATTACCGTCAATGGGCGGCTTCAAAGGAGCCTGCGGCCACAATAAAAGTGGTGATAGCCTATGCCAGTGCCTACGGCTATACCAAAATGCTGGGGGAGCAGATTGCGGCCGGTATGCTGGAAGAGGGCGATATTGAAGTCAAGTGGTTTGACCTGGTGTACAGATCTCCTCAAGAGGTCATGGCTGAATTAGAGGATGCGCAGGGGCTCTTAATCGGCACCCCTACCATTAATAAAGATGCCGTGCCGCCGGTATGGCAGTTGCTGGCTCAGCTCTCCCCGATCACGCATGGCGGATTGATCGCCGGTGCTTTCGGCTCCTACGGATGGAGCGGGGAAGGGGTTCCCCATGTGGAAACACGCCTGCGCATGCTGCGCATGAAGCTGAAGCCGGGTTATCGAGTCCGTCTCAAGCCTACTCCGGAGCAGCTCGAAGCAGCGCGGGTCTGGGGACGGGAATTCGCCCAGGCCTTAAAAGGGAACGAAAGCTTGTTAAAGAGCGATTTGAACTATCAAATTGAGATCAATCCGCATTATGGCGAGGAGCACAGCAGGGATGAATACCCGCGCGTATACCAGAATGAAGATATAATCGTTTACTGGAACCCGGCGCTGTGCACGCATGACACCAATTGTTTCGAAACCCTGGGTACGGTGTTTAACCCTGCCCGGCGCCCCTGGGTAAACATAAACGGCGACTCTCCCCAAAATATTATCAAAACCATCGATCGCTGCCCCTCTGGTGCGTTGAAATACGATCTGCCGGCATCTTCGCGCTTAAGCCGGGAAATGGCCCTGGAGCCGGGATATATCGATAAGAAGTAAGGATGCTAAGCGAACCTGCCTGTCATTTAAGATAAATGGTAAGCGGCTGAGACTGCTCCGGTCCAGGTCTATACCCGGTGCGAACGGCTCAAGGGCGTTCACAACAGGTGGCGCCTCAGGATGTTCTCCTGAATATGCTAGTAGTATGGTAGGCTAGCATGGAAGGAGGATAATATGAAAATAGGCATTGATCCCGGTCATGGCGGCGAAGACCCCGGTGCAGTCGGCCCGGGCGGTACGTTGGAGAAAGATGTCAATCTCGGCATCGCCCAGCGGGTACAATTTTTATTGAGCCGGATGGGCATCGAAACCGTGATGACCCGCAGCGATGACAGTCCCAAAAGCCTGATGGCACGATCCAATTTGCTCAACGGTGCCAGGGTCGATTACGCCATAAGCATTCACTGCAACGCTTCAGCAGACCCTGGCCCCAACTATATAAGCACTTATATTCAAGCAAGGGGCGGAGAGGCCGAGCTCCTGGCAAGCAGGGTGCAGGCCCGGATGGTGCAGAGTACGGGCTGGCCGGATGGCGGGGTGAGGATTCAAAACCTGCACATGACGCGTGAAACCAGGATGCCGGCTATACTCTGTGAATGCGGATTTATAAGCAACCCGGCTCAGGAGCTGCTGCTTAAGACCAGCGAGGTTCAGACCCGCATTGCCAGGGCAATAGTCGACGGTATCTGCGAATTCCTAGATAGTGAAGCAGGGCAGCCCAAAACCGAGCAGTGGAAACTGGACATTATGGAAAAAGCCTTTCAGCAGGGATTGATAAAAAACCGGCATAATGCTGAAGATGCTGCTCCCAAGTGGTTTGTGCTGCAGGTGGCCTTAAACCTGCTTGAAGCCCTGCAAAAACCTAGGTGACAGAAAGCGCAAACGCGGTTTGCACCGTCCCCTCAAGCCTCTATTCACCTCTACCGCTTAACCCTGATTTTAAGCCCCCTGATGGGGGCTTAAGTTGTGAAATCCATAGGCTTTAATATACGGGTCAAACCGGCTGGCCCTGGCAGGCCGGGCTGAAGCTGTCTGATGAGGATTTTAACAGCCAACCGCCAGAGCGCTGATGCTCACATTGGTGATGGAGACGCTTTGAATGCCGAAGGCCTGAACATCAACTACTTCTACAATGTAGGTGCAGCAGTCCGGGCAGTCCTGGCATTCACACCAGCTGAAGCCAAAGCTCTCGCGGAAATCGACCTCTACATCCAGGCCATAGCCGCCGTTGCTTTGTGTACTGGCTGCGGATGGTTCACTTGCGGCACAAACAATATTGCCAAACAACACTGACTTTTGATAAGTCCAGGTCCCCAATGGGACGCGGCTGCCTTCGCAGGCCCGGCTGAGGGTGAAGAGGATGGACAGGGAAAGCCCGCCTGATCCCGGTTGTGCCAGGAAATTAACTATGCTGGAGAAGTCAATCCTGACAGTCGGTTTATCCAGCTTGCTGGTATCCAGGGTTACAGTGGCTACAACCACTTTGGCGGGGAGAAAACCTATGGGTACAGGCCCGCTGTTTATTGGCAGAGCTGCGCCGGAGCCGCTGCCGCAGGCCAGCACTATATCTTTTTTGGCCGGAAGATCATCATGGCGGTCCCCGCCATTCGATACTTTATATTTAGATGTCAATTAAATCTACCTCCTATAAATTATTGTAAAATCAAAAACCATAGAAGCGGCGTGCTGCGCTGCCCGGGCTGGCTATCTATTGATCCACCGCCAGGGCACTGATGCTGACATTGGTAAGCGATGCCGAAGCGATGCTGAATGAATTGACATTGACGATTTCCACTACATAAGTGCAGCATCCAGCAGGGCAGGGATCGCACTCGCAGAACGAGAAATTGAAGGGTTCCCGAAAATCAACCTGCAGGCTAAAGCCCGGGACAGACTGCAGCTGTACCCCTGGAGAAAGTGCTCCCCCTATACTGATCGATCGCTTATAAGTCCAGGTTCCCAAATGCACCTTGTGGCCGTCACAGATCTTACTGAGGCGGAAGTCGATTTGCAGCAAGAGACCGCCGGAATACTCATTGAGGTTGATCAGGAAATTGATAATACTGGAGAAATCCACTTTAGTGGCAGGATGAGCCATGCCGGAGGTGTCCAGGTTTACCGTTCCCGCTACCAATCCAAAGGATGACGAAGGGCCGCCTGAGGTACTGGCAACTGCAACATCGAATATCGGCAAAGACAGGCCGACCGCAGTGCCGCAGACGAATTGCACATCTTTTTTCGGCCTGTGGTCTTTGGGTTTGGGCCGGGGTCGCCTGCAGTAGAAATCAGCCTCATCGAATAGGTGATCATCATACCCGGGATCGGCAGAACAGGGGATAGCATGACGCGGCTTTTTGAAATCAGGCACTCAAATAACCTCCTTACCTTGTTCGGGGATGAAATAGTAATCTTTTACCTTTATTGGCACAAAAACATTATTCTCCCATTTCTACCGTTATTGTATTCAGGCACATTAAGAGTTGTTACCGGGGCAGTTGTTAAGCATATGGAATTTACACTAATGAATATTTAATCAGGTAAAAACCCACAATTTGTAAAAAATAATTTTTTATAAGTGTTTGATTATCGGGGCAATATCAGTTAAACTGTTTGTAGCCCTATACATGCGGATCAGCGGACCTTCTCGATTGCTTCAACTTGGGGAGTAACAGATGATAGGTGCTTCCCTTGGTGAGGGCAATAATCAAGGAGGTTCTTTTCTTATGTTTGTTGACAAAATCTTGAGCTGTAAGGAATGTGGTCGTGACTTTGACTTTACTGCTTCCGAGCAGGAGTTTTACGCCCAGAAGGGGTTTACCAATGAACCGGGCAGGTGTCCGGAATGCCGGGCTGCACGCAAATCCCAAATGAACGGCAACCGCAACTGGTATGGGCAGTCAGAGCGCCCCATGTATGCAGCCGTATGCGCTACCTGCGGCAAGGATACCACCTTACCGTTCAAGCCCAGCGGAGACAGACCGGTTTACTGCAGAGACTGCTACAAACCCCAAGCGCGCAGAACCAGCTGGTAAAACGGTGGATGGATTTAAACTCCCCGGACTTTATCCGGGGAGTTTATTAATTTCTGACTTGTATTTATAATTTAAAAATAATAGCGTAATAAGACATAACCATGCAAACGGAGGCCAATTGGTGACTGTAGCAGAAATTGTGGCCCATCAACACCAATACTTCCTCAGCGATGCAACCAAACCCTTAGCCTTTCGCATAGCTGCACTGAAAAAGCTGCACAGCGGGATTGTAGAGCATGAGTCCAGAATTCTGGCAGCCTTAAAAGCGGACTTGAACAAATCTGATTTTGAAGGCTATATGACTGAAATAGGGATGGTCCTGGCGGAGCTGCGCTTTGCCTTGAAACACATCAAAAAATGGGTCAGGCCCCAGCAGGTGCCCACCCCTCTGATGCATTGGCCGGCAAAAAGCTTCATTCTGCCTGAACCTTACGGAGTGGCCTTGATAATGTCTCCCTGGAATTATCCCTTTCAGCTCTGTATTGCGCCTTTGATAGGGGCCATCGCGGCGGGCAACTGCGCGGTATTGAAGCCTTCCGAGCATGCCCCACATACCAGCCGGGCAATAGCCGAACTGATAGCTGCCTGCTTTCCCCCTGAGTTCGTAGCTGTGGTGGAGGGAGGCCCTGAGCAATACACTGCACTCTTGAACCAAAAATTTGATTACATCTTCTTTACAGGGGGCGCAGCAGTGGGAAGAGTGGTAATGGAGGCCGCAGCCCGCAACCTCACACCGGTAAGCCTGGAGCTGGGCGGCAAAAGCCCCTGCATCATAGACCAGAGCGCGGATCTTAAGATGGCGGCCCGGCGGGTGGCTTTCGGCAAATTCCTCAATGCCGGCCAAACCTGCGTGGCCCCGGATTACCTGCTGGTTCACAAACAGGTCAGGGATCGATTCATAGAGTTGTTCAGCGCGGCTCTGGAGGAGTTTTTCCCTGATCAGGACTATGATGATCTGCCGGTAATAATCAATGACAGGCATTTTAGCCGTTTGATGGGGTTGCTTGAAGATGAGAACATACTGCTGGGCGGTCGCAGCCATGCTGAGAGCCGCTTTATCGAGCCCACCCTGGTAGGCGAGGTTGCGCTCCATTCCCCGCTGATGCAGGAAGAGATCATGGGGCCCATACTCCCGCTGCTGTGCTTTGAAGACCTGGATGAAGTCATCGCCATTGTTAGATCCATGCCCAGGCCCCTGGCTTTGTACCTGTTCAGCTCCGATCAGGATGCACAGCAGCGCGTACACAACAGTTTATCCTTCGGCGGCGGCTGCATCAACGACACCATAATTCACCTGTCAACCCCCCACCTGGGCTTCGGCGGGGTAGGCGACAGCGGTATGGGCCGCTATCATGGCAAGTTCAGCTTCGACACCTTTACCCACTACAAGAGCATACTTAAAAAATCCGCCTGGCTTGATCTGCCCGTGCGCTATCATCCTTACACCGATGGCAAATTCAAGCTGCTGCGCCGGTTTTTACGCTAGTAAACCTTGTTTCCTGGCCAGGCTCCAAGCCTTCCGTACATTCCCTGGTTCATATACTTCGGTTAAATATCCACTCCAAGACCGGGTCATTTCCCTGGCGGTAAGCGGCAAAGGTTTCTGCAATCACCTGGTCCGGTTCCAGTGTATTGACATCCTCATCCAGCCAGTGGAAGTACTTGGTAGAATAGCGCACAGTTATTCCGGAGTTGGGGAGTTTAAACTGCTTGACCTCGCCGTAATGGTTGGGCTCTCCACCGGTAGCTTCGCCCACAAAAAAGGCCCTGGTTTCTTGCTTTAAGCTTATGGCATTCAATATCGCGGAGGAGTATGTGTCTTTGCCGATGATGACATAGAATCTGCCCGGCTGGTTGAATTGGCTGTTTTTAACTTCTTTGATAAACGGGTTGAGGATGGTTGATATCCCGCCGCGATTCTTCCTGATGTCCAAGACCAGTCTGTCGGCTTCATGGCTCTGCACAAAATCCCAGAACTCCTGGTTAAAGATCTCGAAGGGTTTGTCCCGCATCTGACTGCAGCGGCTGTAATTCAGGTATATGGTTTTATCGTTCTCCAGATATTCGTACCAGTAATGCTCATCCGGACGGCTCAGGTACAGAGGCACGTTTTTGGGCCTTTGCTCGGCGGCCACATATTCTTTATAGCTTACCGGGGTCATTTTTATGGTTTGCTGCTGACCGTTTTCCAGTTCCACCCCCAGCTCGATCTCATCCGCCTGGATCAAACCGAAGTATCGCAGTACATTGGGCATAGGCAGGTAATAGACTATCTGCGTCCTAAACCAGCTCTCATTGGCCCCTGCCAGTATAGGCCTGAGCGTCTCAGCTACTTCTTCTATCTTCTTTCCATTCAGGGTCAAGATGCGGGCGTTCAGCAATCCCTGGTATTCCTGGCTGGTGCCCATGATATATATGCCTTCGGCAAACCAGTACAGCTCTAGTGGGTAGTGGTATTCCGCGCCGATATTGGATCCGGTATGGGTATCGCCGATACCTGCCAGGATGACGCTTAACGCTATCTCCAGCTGTTCATCCGAATAAGCCGGAATCTTTTGCTTCAGGTCCTCCAGCTGCCGATGAAACTCCTGCTCAGAAATACGAAAATACAGGTTCTTGTGGACCTCAGGCAGGGTCTTTTGCAGGTAAGTGATGTCATTTGCCCAGGCGGTATTGCGGTCATCGCTTAAGTATGGCCGGGGTGAGGGAACAGCCACGCAGCCCGTCAGCGCAATGAGCAATGCCAGTATTAATAAAAGTACCAGGATAATGCGCGGACTTCCCGGCCGGTTAAGCCGCCAGCCCGTTTTAGGGCCAAATGATCTGATCGAATCATACACCTTGCTGCTGTCAGGCCATTTCATGGCTTTCCCACCCCTTTATAACCATATCCTTGTATTTCGTGCTCACAAAAACATAGAAAGCTGTCATGACGAGAATTAAAACCACCGCTCCGGTGAGAATGCTCACCGTGAACTGGTAATGAATGAAGGACTCAAGGGCTTGAATGGCCATAGTACCGTGCATTAACCCCAGCAGGACCGGCAGAACGAAGGCGATGCCCACCTGCGTATTTATGCTGCCGCTCACATCCTGTTCGGTCATGCCGATGTTCCTCAGGATTTTATACTGTTCCCGGTCCATGATAGCGTCGCTCAAAATCCTGAAATACATGGTGCTGAAGGTTGAGATCATAAAAACCACCGCCATCACCAAACCCATGAAATAAAAGGCACCGATAAGATAGTACTTGTACTGGTATTGCCCGGCATAGCTGTTCAGATTATCCCGGGGGTTTCTCATCACCGCGGCAATTTTTTCCACCAGGGGGAGGCTTTGCTCCGGGGCAGTGATATTGATCCCGTAGATTGACATCTCCTCAAGGTTTTGCTTTAACTGCTCATACTGCTTGTCGCTGACTACATAGGTATCGTATTGGCCGATGGCACCCAGTTCACCTATAAACGGTATCCTCACAGTTCTTGTCAGGCGGTATGTACGGTCCTGAATGACAAAATCCTGCCCCACATAGCTGACCCCGGAAAAAACCAGATTGGAGTGTGGTATGCACACGGTTTCATTGTCCTGAGGCTCCAAGCCCTTCAGCATCTGCCGGTAATTATCAGGCCGGGTTACGGCCAGTGATTTCTTAACCTCCGAGAAACTGGTTATCAGGCACTTCTCGGTGCGCTGTGTGGTGCCATTGTAATATGAAACCTCACCGCTCAGGAAACGGGCTTCATGCCGGGCAATGATCTGATGACCGGAGGCTTCGATCAGACTTATGGCCTTTTGCCTGGCAGCCTCATCCTGATCGAACAAGGTGATGCTGTAAGGCGCTTCAATTGCGGTATTGGTGTCGGCAAAGTATTTTAAGGCCAGGCTCCCGCTGAAAGCGGCTAAAGTAGCCGCAAACAGGATGGCGGTCATGGACAGGCTGCGGTAATTGCTGCCCAGCCGAAACAGGGTGTTGCTGAAGCTTACCAGGCGGGATCTCCTGTAAATGAGCTTTTTGTTTTGCATCAGCCGGTCTAAGACAATCGCCAAAAAGCTGCTGAAGAAAAGATAGGTGCCGCAACAGATCAAGATCAGGATCAAAACCGTGGTTTGGTAAAAATCCATCTGCATATCAAACGGCAAATCAGTGATATTCAGGGCCAGGTAATAACCCCCGGCAATGGCCAGCACTCCCATTATGCCGCGCATCCCTTTGATTTTAGGCATTATCTGCTCTTTCTTGGCTGCGTTGAGGATTTCTATAAGCCTGCTGCTGCGCACCACAAAATAATTCTTTAAGCCCATGACCATGATGATAAAAGCCATGATCAAGAGCAGCAGGCCGATGGCCCTTACTGGGATATAAAAAGGTATCTGTGTGTCCAGAATCATGGCTTTGCCGAGCATCATGAAAAACAGCTTGGAAAACAGCACACCGACAGGCAGTCCGATCACCAGGGCGGTCACCCCCAGCAACATGCTTTCCAGGGCAAAGACAGCCCCGATTTTGCCGCTGGGGATGCCCATCAGCATATAAGTGCCAATTTCTTTGTAGCGCAGCCGGTAAAAGAAATTGTTGGCATGGTACATAAAAGACATTATGGTGAGAAATATTATGATGCTGCACAGCGAACTGGCGGTGCGGGCAAAGACGTACTGCTCATTGAGCACCTGCAGGTAAGGGTTGTAGCTTACCGCCAGAAAATTGTAGTAGATAGCCGTGCTGACAGTAAGTACTGCAAGATAGAACTGGTATAGTCTGAGGTTGTTCTTGAACAGCAGCCAGGCGATTTTAAAAGCGTTCATTGCTTTTGCCTCCTAATACCGCCACCATATCCAGTATCTTTTTAAAAAACTGGCCGGCGTTCCCGCTGCTCTCCAGTCTGCCGCATATCATCCCGTCTTTCAAAAACATCACCCGGTCACAGTAACTGGCGGCAGAGGCATCATGGGTTGCCATCACCACCGTGGTGTTATAAAGGTTGCGGGCGTTTTGAAAACAGGCCAGCAGTTCAGAGGCAGCCCTGGAATCCAGGGCGCCGGTCGGCTCATCGGCAAAGAGGATTTTGGGCTGGTTGATCAAAGCCCGGCAAATCGCAGCCCTTTGCTTTTGCCCGCCTGAAAGCTGGTAGGGATACTTATGCAGCTGATTGTCGATGCCAAACAGCAGGCTCAGCTCTTCGACTCTGCGCAAAATTTCTTCTGTTCGGACATTGTTCAGTGTCAGGGGCAGGGCAATATTATCCTGAATGGCCATGTTATCCAGCAGGTTGAAATCCTGAAAAACAAAGCCGATAGCATCCCGGCGTAAAAGAGCCAATTCCTTTTCCTTTAACAGCGTGGTATCCCGACCGGCGATGATCACCCGGCCCTGAGTGGGCTTATCAATGGTAGACATAATATTTAACAGGGTGGTTTTGCCGGACCCGGAAGGTCCCATAAAAGCGACAAAGGCTCCGGGTTGGATCTCGAAACTGACCTCGTGCAGGGCCCGGCATACCGCGCCCTGCCGGCCGTATAGCTTGCTCAGGTTTTCAACCTCGATTATCGCCGCCATTGCTTTTCTCCCCAAGATCTGACGGGTTATTTGATGCTTTAATTGTACGGCTTCCTTAGGCCTGCTTCCATCGATTTGCATGACATTTCACAGCTTGATGGTGACTTATTTGTCACTTTGGCTGCGCTGGGTTTGCATATAATCGGAAAGCTTATAAAAGGATAGGACAAATTCGGTGTAAACACCCGGTTCGCTTTGGGCTTTGAGGCCAATCCCCAGGGTGTCGGCCATCATTTTGGCATAATACAGGCCCATACCGGTGGACCTGGCACTCATCCTGCCATTGCTGCCGGTAAAGCCTTTGTCAAAGATACGGCTGAGTTCCTCTTTGGGTATGCCGATGCTATTGTCTTTCAAATGCAGATGGTATCCCCATTCATCTTCATGAGCGCTTATGGTGATTTGGCCGTTTTTCTCCGTGTACTTGCTGCTGTTGTTCAGGATTTGGGTGACGATGTAATGAATCCACTTTTTATCACTGACAATATGATACGGCCTGAGGTCGCTCTCAATACTGATGCCTTTGGCTATAAAGAATTCGGCGTTTTCGCTGACCGCCTCTTTAACCACCTGTTGGATATCAACGGTTTCCGAGAGTATATCGGTGCTGTAATGATTGGCTCTGGTGATGGAGAGGGCCTGATTGATGCGAAATTTCATCTGTTCAATCTGAAATAGCAATTTGTTGGCTATTTCAGCCTGATCTTCCAGGCGGTTAACCACCATTTCACAGACCGCCAGATTCACCTTCAGATCATGAACGGTTTGAGTCAGGTAATCTTTCAAATCGTTCATCAGCTGCTGGTAATGGGCTTCTTTCTCCTTGAAGAGCCAGTTTTTATATTCCAGTACTTCCTGTATCACACCGATGCCCGGAGCCTTGTTGCTGTCCGCTGCTGAGGGCTCGCGGAACAGCCAGTCGATGTCCCGGCCTTCGGCCATGGCCTGCCTGATTTGTGAATAAGCCCGGTTCAGACGCCGGTAATGAAGAAAATAACCGGCAGCGGCTACAACTATTACCAGCAAATCGAGATAAAAAATCTCCCCCAGCGCGTAGGCCAGGGGAGTGCTAACCAGCAGAATCAAATTGACCAGGATAATGATGCTTATCTGACTGGCGATCCATTCCCACTGTCCCCTGATGTAGGCTGTCATCTTCATAAAACCCCATACCCCATTCCTTTCTTGGTGGTAATAAATGATTGCAGTCCCAGTTCCTCCAACTTAAGCCTGAGGCGATTGACATTGACCGTCAGGGTATTGTCGTTGACATAGATTTCATCATCCCACAGGCTTCTCATCAAGGCTTCGCGGCTGACTATTTTACCCTGATTCTCCATCAGCAGCTTTAATATCTTCAGTTCGTTTTTGGTCAACTCGCATTTGTGCTGGTTATAAACAACCGTGGCTTTCCCCACATCCAGGGTCAGCCCCTGATGGTGAAGCACATGGGGTTGCTGAATACTATATTCATAAGCCCTGCGGATAACTGCCTGAAGCTTGGCTACCAGAACAGCATTGTCGAACGGCTTGGTAAGGTAATCATCCCCGCCGTTATTCATGGCCATGATAACGTCCATGCTGCTGTCCCGGGAGGAGATATAAATGATGGGAACAGCGGAAACATCCCGGATTCGTTTGCACCAATAAAAACCGTCACAGCAGGGGATATTTATATCCATCAAAACTACCTGCGGCTTAATGGCCAGAAACTCCTCCAGGATGTTGTCAAAGCTCTGCGCAACCCAGACCTCGTAGCCCCATTTCATCAAGAGCCGGCAGATCTCGTCGGCCAGCATCGCGTCATCTTCAACCACATATATTTTGTATGGCTCTTTGGATATCATTTTGATGCCTCACAGATCTTGCTTGTATCACTGCCTGCCTCAAATTGCTGCCCTTCAGGGTGCTGCTTTCAATCATACAAGCTGCCTAATAAAGATAATACCCCAAGGTTTGCGTATCTCAAACGCTATTATCTCATGCTATACTGCCCAACTGTCAACCAGCATAAGTAAACCATGAAAGGCGCATCCGGAGAATGCTATAATCCAAATATGGACCATAAAAAAGACAAAATCAAAATAGAAGAATATAAAAAGAATCCCATGGCCAATCTTGCAGACTCAATTAACCGTTCAATGATAGGGGAACCGGGGGAGTTAACAAGAGGAGGCTGTCTTACCAGGATTGCCACTGCAGTCGCACTTTTCGCAATAATGATTATTCTCTATTTGTGGCAAAAAGGGTAAAGGTATTGGCAGCATAGCAATACGCATTAGACAAATCCAAAGATGTGGCACCTTATCATCCCGATTCGCGCCGGACTGGTCATGCCCGGCTTTATTTCCTCTTTACCGGGATCCAAATCTCGCTATATGCGTAATCATTCCTTTCAGGATTCATTTTGGTAAATGAGAAGGTGGGGAGATTGACCACTTCGTAATCGGAAGCCGGAAGCCATTCCGCATATATTCTGGCCATGGTATTTTGCATAGTGGCAGGAAATGGCCCTTCATTGGGAAATACTGCCCAGGTGCAGGCTTTCACCGGCACTTTTTCCAACAGCTCGCTGACCTCATCTTCAGTGGTCAAAACACCGATCAGGTGGGTCAGATCCCCTTCTTCCTTTAAGAAATTATAGTCAGCATCGTAGGAAGCGTTGACGACTTCGTAAGGCTCCATATTCTGCAGGGCATGCATGGCTGCTCTTTGTTCAGCGGTTATGCTTTCGGCAAGCTTTACAATCTCCCGGTTAATGCCTTCAAACTGCATGGGCACGCGTCTGCTCACCCCCACCAAGTTGAAAGCCGGCTTTTCTTCAATTCTGAATTCCACAGCAATTCCTCCTTTAACGCTTATTGCAAACCACAGCCGGGGAAACGATTTGCTCAGGCCTTTTTTGGTCACCTCTGAAGGCAAAAACCCGCTCCATTTTTTGAATGCCCGGGTAAAGCCATCTACTGACTGATAGCCGTATTTGAAAGCAACCTGGGTTACCTTTTCGCCATTCAACAGATCCTTATTGGCTTCCGACAGTCTTCGACTTTTGATGTATTCGCTGAGCGTCAACCCGGTAAGATAAAAAAATATCTTTCTGAAATGATAATCCGAAACCCCGGCATATTCAGAGATTACCTCCAGGGACAGATCGTCGGTCAAATGAGCCTCAATATAGTCCATGACCTGATTTAATCCCTTTAACATGATGGCCCTCCTTTACATATTCACATCATACCCAAAGCTGCTATAAAACTGCTCGACTTTTTATAACAAAATATGTCGGTTCGCCTGGGGCAGATAATGCCTGCCTGGTTAACCGGTTAGTGTCTTCAGGGCTTCTAATCCCCGCTGGGCGACGTTGAGCAGTCTGGGAAATTGGTGCTAGAATGGCAAAAGAAACTAAGACCAAACAAATATGGGGTTATGAGGAGAGAATGGCATTTATGAAAAAAAGGAAAATCACAGCCGCTATTCTGGCATTTGCCATGTCAGGAATGCTATTGACGGGTTTTACATATCAGCCGGGCATAGGAAACGTATACTATGAGACCAAATCAAGGATTTACGATCAGGCTACCTATCACGAACAGCTGGCCGGCCATAGTCTCAACGGGATCGAGAGGGCCTATTTTGTCAACGCGGATACCAGAGACACGGATTTAAAGCCTTACGTATTTGAAGGTGAGGTTACCGGGACCTATACCTTAAATACCATGATCAGCACATTGGAGAATCAGGGCTACAAGGTAGTGGCGGGAATAAACGGGGATATTTTCGATACCGCCTCCGGAACCCCCAAGGGGCTTACCATTCATGACGGCAGGATCAAGACTTCCGGGTATGCCCCGGAATACGTGATATCCTTTGATGAAGACGGCAACGCTTCTCTGGAAAAGGTGGATCTGCGATATACACTTAAGGGGACCATCAACGTCCCCACCGTGGTTGAAACCGAGCCGCCCCAGCCGGCAGATGCGGATCAAGACCCAGACCCGTCTGAGTCGGATGATAGCAGCGATTCTAGGGATACATCCCGGTTGGAAGACCCAATCCGGTCGGAAGACCAGCCTGAGACGATAGATTTACAGCCTGTGCAGCAGATTGTTTACGTACCTACGGAATACCATGCCGATATCGGCTATTTCAACGTTCCCCACGGGGAGGGCAAGGCCTTGCACTTGTATAACCGCCACTACGCCTCTTCCACCAAAACCCGGCAAACCTCGGTGGAGGTAATACTGGAGGCGGGTTCGCCTGAAAATGCGGAACTCACCGTGGGAGGCACCATTACCGCGCAGGTGGTCGAGGTGAGAAACGGCAATTTCAATACCCCTATCGGCGACAGCCAACTGGTGCTCTCAGCAGCGGGGGATTCCCCTTATGCAGTCCCCTTGGCCCAGCTGATCCCGGGCAGTACAGTGGAGATAGCGGTGACAGATTACGGCGGAAACCTGTCCGACAGCACAGAGGCCATCGGTGTCTACTATGTTTTGTACCACGACGGGCAATATGGCTCCAGTGGAACCAACCCGAATCCCCGGACCATCATCGGCATCAAACCTGACGGCACCCTGATGCTGTACGCCCTTGACGGCAGGCAGCCCGGATTCTCCGAAGGCCTGGGTTTGACCGACACAGCCCGGCACCTGGTGGCTCTGGGCTGCAGCACGGTAGTGAACATGGACGGCGGGGGCTCAACCGTGATAGCGGTGAGAGAAGGGGGCATCGATTCCCGGGCCGTTGCCAAGAACTCCCCTTCGGGAGGTACACAGAGGAAAACCACCAATGGCCTTTTCCTGGTTTACGATGGGCACGGCACTCCCCAGGCGGAGCACTTGCACACTTATCCCAGTCAGCCCCTGGCCATGCCCGGAGCGGAGATTCAGCTGAGAACCTACGCTTCCAATGATAAATATGAGCCGGTTCTATTAAGAGAACGGGTGGAGTACAGAGTTGATACCGATTTGGGCCACTCGGTGGACAAAAATGGACTCTTTACTGCCGGAGAGGCCATCGGCACGGCGGTGATTGAAGTGAGCAGCGGAGACCTTAAAACCACCGCCCAGGTTGATGTTCAAAATGACATAACCTTTACGCCCAGTGTGCGAAGCCTGCAAATTGATCCGGGGGAAAGCTTCGATATCGATATTACCGCCAAATACGGCTATGCTCCCATTGCCAGCCATGACCGCCTGTTTACCTGGACCTGCGATCCTGCTATCGGCACCATCGATGCCAACGGGCTGTTTCAGGCCAGGGATGAATCCGGCATAACCGGCTATATATATGTTGAGTATAATGGCCGAAGGCAAGCCATCCCGGTTCAGGTCGGTGCATTGAGCCTCGATTTTGCCGATACCAAAACCCACTGGGCCCGGGAGTACATCGGCAGGCTGGCCGCCAAAGGGATAGTGAAGGGCATGGGCGATGGTCTCTTTATGCCGGATAATTCCCTGACCAGGGCTGAATTCCTGACCATGCTGGCCAATACTATTAAAGACCTGGATGTAACCCAGGCAAGACCGGCGGGCTTTAAGGATGTACCCGCTGCCGCATGGTATTACAACTATGTCAACTGGGGTTTTGAAGCAGGTATCGTAAAGGGGATCGATGATGTCACCTTCGCTCCCAACAATAAGATAACCAGGGAGCAAATGGCGATCATGCTGGATAATCTGGCCCAGAGTATGGACTTGATTCTTCCCGAAACCGATGCGGAAGTATCATTTAAGGACGATGCCTTGATCAGTTCCTGGGCAGCCCAATCCGTAGGCAGGATCGTATCCGCAGGCCTTATGGGAGGGTATCCGGAAGGCGACTTTAAACCGCAGGGATATGCGACCCGGGCCGAAGCCGCAACCGTGGTCTACAAATTGGTGATGATGCAGGGTGAGCAGTAAACCCGCGGTTATGTATTTCGTCAAAAGCCGCATAAGCTGATATGGAACTGGTTAATAATACGCATAGCGTTCACCTGATGCGTATCTTTATGGGGGTTGGTCGAGCTTTGACTCGGCCAGCTTTTTTTTCGGCGCTGAAACCGCCTGTTTATGCAGTAATTATTGGCACCGGCGGTAATGTTTGCATATTTCCCGCCTTGTTTATCAGCCCTCTTGTGTGCCGGTATTTTTTAGCACTATTGTCACACTCCGGCCAGCCTCGTTTTTGCAAGCCGCGGACTTTACGGATATAGGCCGCTTTACAGAATAATCCTTGGATAATAATGGCTGGACCGCTAATTAGAGACTATTGGAAACAGGCGTTGCCACCAAATGGTAACGGGTAATAAAGATGCTTATCGGGCATCATTTAGCAGGTTTGTCACAGATGAGGGGGAATTCCCGTTTTTATGCCCGGATAAGCCATAAGCTGCACCATTTGCGAGATTTGTCACCCACCGGGCAGGCGGGTAGAATTGAACAGCAAGTGGGACAGAACATGGAAGAAAGGAAGAGTGATATGAGACACAAGAAGCTTGCAGCAGTATTGTCGAGCATACTGCTTGTACTGACAAGTTTGAATATAGCCATGGCAGTACCACCTAAAATGAATGATAACGCAATGCCAATAGAGATGCAGGATGCGAAGCTGACGGAAATGGCGGAACAGCAGGTAGTGGATAATAACCCGGTTGCTGAAGAAAAGGAAATTAACGCTGACAACACCGTTGCGGCGCAGCCCGTCAGACAGTCAAAGCCTGAGCGCAACAACCAGGTTGCTGTTTCGCGTCATTCGACCTATCAATCCAGACATAACCTGGATAGCCTGGCCAGACTGGTTAATGGTGAGGCGCGTGGAGAGCCCTTTGTGGGTCAGGTAGCCATAGCGGCGGTGGTTTTAAACCGGGTGGAATCTGATAAGTTCGGTGATACCATCAATGAGGTCATATTTGAACCAGGCGCTTTTACCGCTGTCAGCGACGGGCAATATTACCTGCAGCCCGATGAACAGGCTTATAAAGCAGCACAAGCGGCCTTAAACGGGTGGGATCCCACCAACAATGCCTTATACTACTGGAATCCCGCCACAGCCACGAGCAAATGGATATGGAGCCGTCCCATCACCCTAAAAATAGGCAGACACGTATTTGCCCGGTAATAACAAAAATCCTGCCGAAAAGAAGCGTTCACTTAGGGAT
>LSQX01088386.1_pt5 | contig 17947 bp, 18 predicted proteins | sample 654561 | NCBI WGS metagenome assembly LSQX01 (sample SAMN04489861, study PRJNA283612) | anaerobic digester metagenome | isolation source: 4 biogas reactors fed with cattle manure at either 37C or 55C with and... | place: Denmark: Kongens Lyngby | collected 2014
GGGTCGGAACATCCGACATGCCTTCTGATATAAAAAATCATCCTTCCAGGAATACGTATTATCTTCTTCCTTTTCTTCTTGGAATAACTGGTCTGTTTTTCCATCTTAATACCGATACCAGAAGATGGTTTAACATAATGTTGCTTTTCATCATGACTGGAATCGCCATTGTGTTTTACCTCAATCAGTATCCTAATCAACCCAGAGAAAGGGATTATGCTTATGCAGGCTCATTTTATTTCTATGCAGTGTGGATAGGGCTTGGAGTATTGGCTGTGTGCAGGGGACTTTCCCGTATCACAGGAGAGAAAGCGGCAGCACCTTTGTCTTTTCTCCTGTGTTTCCTGGCTGTTCCACTGTTAATGGGTAAGGAGAACTGGGATGATCACGACAGATCAGGGCGTTATCTGGCGAGAGATGTAGCCTTTAACTATCTTGAATCATGTGCTCCCGGAGCAATTCTATTTACAAACGGGGATAATGACACATTCCCTCTGTGGTATGCCCAGGAAGTGGAAGAGAAACGTACTGACCTACGGGTGTGCAATTTGATGCTTCTTAATACCGACTGGTATATAGAACAAATGAAAAAGAAAGTCTATGAATCAGATCCCCTGCCTGTTACTCTTCCTGTAAAAAAGTATTACGACGGTATAAATAATCAGGTTTTTATTGTCGAAAAGACAAAAGACCCCGTCGACATAAATACAGTAATCGACTGGGTCAATAGTGAAAATATAGCAACAAAAGTACAGGTTTCGGCTAATGAAATACTGGATATTATACCTTCCAGAACAATAAGAATACCTGTTGATGCTGCCAGAGTCATTGAATCGGGGACTGTCAGCAGGGAGGATTCTGCAAGGATTGTTCCTTATATTGATATCACTCTCAGGGGAAATTCAATACTCAAAAGCCAGCTTATTGTACTTGATATATTGGCCCATAATAACTGGGAAAGACCAATATATTTTGTTTCCGGTTATCATAATGATGCTTTCGGTCTGGAGGAATATTTTCAGCTTGAGGGTTTTGCATACCGTCTTGTTCCTGTGAAATACGAAAATAAAAACTGGTTGGATTATGGTGGGATAAAAACAGATGTTCTGTATGAAAATATGATGAATAAGTTTGTATGGGGAGGAGCAAATGATACCAGTGTATATATTGATTATTACCATAACCGCACTCTCACTGTTCTAAAGGCCAGACTAAATTATGCCAGGCTTGCAAAACAGCTGGCAGCAGAAGGGAACAGGGAGAAAGCCATTGAGGTGCTGGATTATTGTATGGAGGTATTGCCTGTTGAGAATGTTGATTATGATCCCTTTATCCCTGATCTTGTTGAGGCTTATTTTCTGGCCGGAGATAATGAGAAAGCTGTTGGGCTGACAAAAAAATACAGTGAACATATTCTGTCACATCTGGATTATTATCTGAGCCAGACTCCGTATATTATAAACTCCGCCAGGTATGAGATAGAAACTGCACTTCAGTATAATACAAGAATAACCACAGCCTGTCTGGAAAATGGAGAAGAAAAACTTGCAGCAGAAATAGACAGCAAACTGGAATCTTTTTACAGGATGTATCTGAACAGCAGGTTGCCGGAACAGACAAATTGAGGAGAAGGATCATTAAACAGCAGTGGCAGAACGTTGGGGAATAAGATATTTCTCAAGCATTTCTACAATTTTTTCAGGGTATATGGGCTTGAGAATATACTCATTGCAACCGGCAAGAAATGATTCTGTCTTGCTCTGCTCCGAGGCATAGGCGGTGATCATTAAAACAGGGACTTTTTTTCTGTCTTTACGTAATATCCTTATACATTCTATACCATTGACAAGAGGTACTAGAAAATCCATAAAAACCAAATCGATCTTTCCGGAATTATGGGTGATAAAATCAACAAAATCTTTCCCGTTACGGAATACAGTAACATTAGCTCCCGTACTTTTCAGAAGAGTTTCATAATACTTTATGGAAGGAATATCGTCCTCAACTATGAGAATATTCTTTCCGGGGAGTTGTATGTCATTGTAATTCAGCGTCATTTTAATGTCAACTTATACTTGTATAAAATTACTATAAGTAGCCGACAGAAGGGCCTGAAGCCCCTGCAATTATTAACATTTTATCAACAGGTTTTAAACTAAAAATCAACTTTTTTCCTTTCTTCGTTTAATTAGGTGTAATCCCTTAATTTATTTACTCTTAAACAGAATATTTATTGTACCATGGGTATAAAACCTGATATATTTCTTGTGATCAGCGGCATTCCCATTGAGTTGTAGTGTTGTCTGTACTAATGGGAGGACATGCTTCAATAGCAAAGAGTTCAGCACCACAGTATTCTGCTTCTGATACAATTATAGTTCTGTCACCTGTTGACTCATCAACGGTGACCTGTGAGCATATCTTGCAAAATTCACCTTCACAGGAAGAAACTCCGCAGCAGAGAAACAAAAAGACAACCGGAAAAAGGAGTTTTCTTTTCATTACAGGGTCTTTAGTTTTCAAATTTATGAAACTATTACCAAATAGAGCTCATATAATTTAAAATGGTTGCACATAAATCGGTATTTTTTTTCACGTAAATGCATCAAATGATTAAATTGCCAGTCATTTATACAGGAATGAAAAATTAACATAATAAAAGATATCATGGAAGAGAGCAGTATAAAAGAATCAAAAATGAAGAAACACGTTGTGGTTGTCGGTGCCATCCATATAGGATTTGGCTTCCTTGGACTGATAGGCGCACTTGCCGTGTTCTTTGCACTCAATTTTGCCAGGGGATTTGTACAACACGAGGAAGTCCCTGTTATGGTCCTCAGGTTTTTATCATTGAGCCTTCCCTTGCTCATAGGTTTTATGTCGACACTGGGACTGGTAGGGGGGATAGGACTTATTGCTTTTAAGCCCTGGGCACGTTATCTCATTATTGTAGTAGCAGCCCTGGGATGTCTGAATATCCCTATAGGGACTCTTAAGGGTGTCTATTCCCTTTGGGTATTGTTACAGGATGAAACTCTGAAGCTTTTTGAAAAGAAGCTGGTTGAAAGAACTTTATAATAGAATTAGTTTAGGGATTTTACAAAAGGAGAAGCCGTCCCGATTACTTTGGGTGACGGCTTCTTTTTCGTGTGTCGTGCATGGGCGATAACTCTGTGTGGATAGTTTAGTGAAGAGAGCTGTCCGATGGTTCGTAAAACAATGTGCAGCGTAGTGAAAAACAGGTGGCTGAGCACTTTCAATAACCTGTTGTAAAATCTTTCTCTGCAGCAGGAACTCCTTCTTTCATCCATAGAGGCATGGGTTCACCTTTAAGGTAATGTCCGAAGAACTGTGACATCCTCAACTGAAAATCAACTTTATTCGGATGTTTTAATGGCCAGTGAGGTTCTCCGACTGCCTCTGCCTGCTACAACAGATGCCTCTCCTGATCCGTCACAGTAACACAATGACCAGTTGTTACCTGTCTTATCCTTTTTGTCTTCAGCAGAGACAAGAAATGCGGCACGCTCACCTTTATCCGAAAGGGCCAGCTGACTGTATGCATCATCTTTACTGTAAATCCTCTCATGTCTGCCGGAATGCAGATCAATAATAATAATTCCGGGTGACAGCTCTTTTCCGTCTCCTGTGGTAGCACACATCAGTACTTCTTCTTCAGCAGCAAAAATGTAGGAAGTGACAAAAGGGATAGTGTCAGTGCTGCCATTAACAAGATTTCTTATATATAGATGATAACCATTTTCTTCCGACTCTTCTTTCGTTGTGCCAGGGGTCTGAACCTTTGATTCTGCCGGGTCAGATGAAGAAAGGATTTTGTCCGGGGGGCTTCCCTTGTCTGGTTCGCACTGATAAGCCATCCAGCCGGACCATTTGGCAGGGACTTTGTAATTCTTTATTCTTGTTATCGTATCGGATATACCTTTTTAAATGTTATATACTCCAAGCATATCAGAAGGCATATCCTCTTTTTTTGTTTTTCTGAGCTTAAGAGACCGGATAAGCGAATCCGGTTGTTTAAATGTCATTATGAGAAATTCAGAATCTGAAGTAAATGATATTCCGGTAGCGAAAGGGAAAGCAGCAACTTCTTCTGCATTGCTGTTGTATATTTTTACCTGGGGATCACCATCCCATGGCTCCAAAACAAAAGCAGTCGCCTTACCGTCGTTTGAGATGAGGCTTTCTGTTATCCTGTTCCATCTTTCAAGATCCGCAATAGTCAGCTCACCGGGTATCTGTGCAGGCAATGAAGCAAACATGCAAATTGCTGCATAAAGTAATGTGATTCTTTTCATTTCAGTCGTTTAATATATAAATTATCAATAAATTAAAGTATTTTTGGTTAGAAATGTGCCAACAGTAACAAACTTTATTGTTTATTAGTCATGCATTTCAGAAAATACAACGAGAAGACTATTGTTATTGTTTACTCACTACAATTATCTTATGGAAAGGGATATCCGCTCTTTATATTTATTTCACACATACTAACTCAATAACAAGATGCTCATGAAAAAAAGAGAATTTATTAAGGGAATGGGGCTGGCTGTTATAGCTCTGTTTTTACCAAAGAGAGCAAGAGCTCTGGAATATTATCCAAATCCTTCTGAAAAGAAATGGGCCATTCTGTATGGTACCTGGTGCGGTTCAACCCGCGATGCATCTCTATGGATATCTGAAGGCATGGATGGTATTGCAAATGTATTTGACGTTCGTGAAAATCCGGATCTTTCGGGCTATGACCATGTAGTTATCGGTGGTGCTATAAGGGCAAATGTCACCTCACAGGAGTTGCAGAATTATATTAAGAAGAACGCCACAATACTGAAGAGCAGGTTAAGAGGTTATTTTGCCGTTTGCGGTAACATGATGCAACCAGTCGGCCCGGAACAGACAAAGACTTTTATAGATAATCATCTGGCTCTTCTGGCAGGAGTCAGCAATCTGCCATCGCAGGTATTTCGCGGAAGAATCACATTCGGACTTATGGAACCGGATGTACGTAAACAGATGGAGGGGATGAAGATGCCGGAATATGATAATCTAAAGAGATCGGAGTGCATGACCTTCGGTAAGGAATTACTGAAGAAAGCTTAAACTAAGATCAGAGAATTAGTTATTAGTTTTTAAGTCAACAACCGCTGTTTAAGATATTACAGGTGACCTTTATTCTTTTACCGAGAACCTGTAAACAGTTCTTGACTTGAATTTTTTTCCTGGTTCAATGACAGTTGAAGGGAAGTCCGGCTGGTTAGGACTGTCAGGGAAATGTTGTGTTTCCAGACAAAAACCTGAACGGGAACGGAATCGTTTTCCCTCTGAAGGGTTTTGTTTCAGCCACATGAGGCCGTTACCTGTATAGAGCTGCATCCCAGGCTGATCGGTGCTCATCTCGATAGTGCGGCCGCTGATAGGGTCATAAACTATAGCATCTATCTTCTCCTTGTTGTCGAGAACATAATTGTGATCATATCCCGAAAAGACTTTATCTTCAAAAGTATCACCTATACTTGCCCCAAAAGCTTTTGGTGTGGTAAAATCGAATGGAGTGTCCTTTACTGAACGGATTTCTCCTGTGGGAATAAGTGTGGAGTTAAATGGAGTATAGGCCGAAGCTTTTAAAGTAATAATATGGTCAAATATATGTCCTTCAGAAGCTCCGTGAAGATTGAAGTAAACATGGTTGGTAACGTTAATAACACTCTTTTTATCGGTAGTGGCAACATAATCTATTATGATCTCATTTTTCCGGGTCCAGGTATATAGTACCTCAATATTTATTGTCCCGGGAAACCCTTCTTCCATGTCGGGACTGACTAATGAAAATTTTACAGCCGGTTTATTTTTATTATTTATTATCTCTGCATCCCACACTTTTGTATACCATCCGTTGGGGCCGCCGTGCAGGGTATTGGGTTTGTTATTTACAGGTAATTTATATTCAACTCCGTCGAGAATAAATCTTCCGTTTGCAATCCTGTTGGCATACCTTCCTACCGTAGCTCCTCCGAAAGCATCTCTCAGAACAGATTCAAGGTTATCGGAACCAAGAACAACATCAGCTTTTACTCCATTCCTGTCAGGTACTTCCACTCCTATTATTCTTGCTCCGTAATTGGTCAGATACAGAGTATTGCCGGCTTTATTGGTCAGAATATAGCGATATACTTCCGATCCCTGATGTGTACCGAGAAGCTCTTTCCTGATATTGCCGGCCTCTTCAGCCTGAAGATTGGCAATGGTTATAAATAGTGTAACAAAAATAAGGGGTAAGGATTTCATATTGCCGGCTTTTAAAGGTTAGTTACTATCATGCCACCCAAATTTAACACAAAATAATTAGCGTCAGCATGGCTGAACTAAAAAATCAAAGCTATGGATATAATTTTCTCCCGGTCATTTATCTGATTTAAGAAGTGCAGACGTGTTCTAAATATGATTATCAATTTAAAATTGGATTAAAATACTTTGATAATTAATTAATTATTCTCAACTTTAGGTTTATAAAAACCTGATTTTCGATAGTAAATTTTATTTGACTCATATCCCGCAGTGCGGGACAAATTATGTGAAATCCGTAATTAAATCATTTACACATGAGAAATTATGTTTATATCCTGTTCATACTTCTTGTGATCTGGATAGCGGGTTCAGGTTACTGGTATGTATGCAAGGTCAGGGGCGATTGTGGGGCTTACACACAGGCAGGTACTGATCAGATGATACAGAGCTTCGCAGAGAATGACACCGGGCAAAGTTCTGCAGATTCATTGCAGACATTGGTTGATGAGGCAGAAGATTTCCTTGTCAGTGCAGGTGTGCAAAGAGTATATTTCAATATCTCTTCTGCTGTATGCGATATGAGTGCTATCTCAGAAGAATATCTCAGTAAGCTTAAATTCTATCTGGAAAATTATCCCGGGAAAAAAGTTATTGTTACAGGGCATACAGACAGCTCAGGTACAGCTTCTTTCAATGAGAAATTAGGTCAGCAAAGGGCAGACTATGTTAAAGACTTTCTTGTCAGAACAGGTATTCTTTCCGGCTGTATAGATTGCTCTTCCAGATCTTTCAGGGATCCGGTGGCGTCTAATGACAACATTGAAGGAAGAGCCAAAAACCGCAGAACAGAAATTACTATATTAAAATAAAACACCATGGCAGAACGATTTACAGCTGATTTATTATTTATTGTAATAGTGCTCTTTGTTGCAGCTCTATTGGGATTCCTCATCGGTTATCTTCTGAGAAAATCAATGAAATGTAAGAAATGTGCTGAATGGGAAGAAGCGAATTCAACTTTGAAGATACAGATAAAAAAACTGGAAGACGACAAGATTTCCGTTAAAGAACAATTATTGAAACAGGAAGGAGAGTTAAGGGAAAAAGATCTCAGGATAAGAGAACTTGAATCTGAAGCCGGGAAGAATAAGCCTGTAGCACCCAAAAAACCTGAAAAGTCACCTGCAAAAGATAATCTCCAGGTTGTTAATGGTATTGGACCTAAAATATCACAGATACTGAAGAACAGAGGTATTACCACATGGAAACAGTTGTCTGAAACATCTCCGGATGTTATTTCCCAACATCTTATTCAGGACGGAGGAGAGAGATACCGGATGCATGATCCTGTTACCTGGCCTCATCAGGCTAAACTGGCAGATGAGGGCAAATGGGAGGATCTAAAAACATTTCAGGCAGAGCTAAGAGAATAAGGGGATGAATTTTATGAAGAAATGGTTTTATTTAAGTGTTTTGCTTTCAGCTTTATTACTATGGGCCTGTTCTACCGGAGAATCCGGATTAAATGAGTGCGAAAAAGATATTAAAGATCCCCGTGGGAAAATGAAACCCTGGAAAAAAGGTGCCTGGGAAACGGGTAAATACCGTAATGTTTTTCTTGAAGCCGGTTATAGTCAGGAGGATATTGATGCAAAACTGTCCAAAGCCTATTATGATGTCTTTGAAGGACCAGACAGAGTTTATTTTAATATTAATGATTCGATGGCTTATCTCTCGGATGTAAAGAATCATGATATCCGTAGTGAAGGTCTTTCGTACGGCCTGATGGTAGCAGTACAGCTCGGTAAAAAAGATGTTTTCGATGATATATGGCGTTATACAAAGGCATATATGCAACATCAGGGTGGTCCCAGTGATGCATATTTCGCGTGGAATCTGAAACCGGAGACGGGAGAGAAGAATGCTGAGGGGTCGGCTTCCGATGGAGAGTTCTATTTTGTCACATCTCTTCTTTTCGCTTCTAACCGATGGGGTAATGATACAGGTATCGACTATTACGGAGAAGCCAGACGTGTCCTTGATGCCATGTGGAGAAAGGATGGAACAGGAGGAATAAGGAGTATCATAAACCTTGGACATAAGCAAATCAATTTTGTGCCTGATTCAACAGGCTATGACTGGACAGATCCTTCTTATCATTTACCGGCATTCTGGGAGATGTGGGCTGAGTATGCCAATGACGGGCATGAACAGTTTTACAGGGATTGTGCAGATACTTCACGTGCTTTTCTTCACAGAGCCTGCAGTTCTCCAACAGGCCTGAATGCTGATGCAACTGAATTCAGCGGGGTCCCAAGGTCGTACGGCCCTAATATGCAGAGTATTTTCCGTTTCGATTCATGGCGCGTCCCTATGAATATAGCAATGGATTATTCGTGGTTTGCCAGGGATAAAGAGTGGCAACAGGATTATGCCGGAAGGATACAGAATTTTTTGTTCTGCAGAGGGATTGACTCTTTCGAAGATCAGTTCAATCTTGATGGTAGCCTTCCTGATTGGATATTACCGGCTGGCGGGTTCCAGACACTCCGTCATTCTCTCGGACTGGTCGCTACATCAGCAGCAGCTTCTATTATGGGAACACAGGCCAAGAGCTGGAAATTTGTTGATGCCGTATGGGAAGCAAAACTGGAACCGTATGAAGATGGATATTTCGACCCATATTATGACGGACTCCTTTATCTCTTCAGTCTGATGCACCTGAGCGGTAATTACAGAATTATCACTCCCGGTATGCAGTAGGTGTACGGTATATTTTTAAAAGTAATGGTCGCCGTTTATTCGGAAGTATTTTTTCTGTTTACCGGCGGCTTTTTTTATCCGAATAAATGTTCAGTATATGAAGGCAGATTGTTATCATGATTGCAGATCATTCTATCATCCCTGCAGCTATTGTATCATTTGAGCCTTCTTCTATAATAACTACACTGCCGGTAATGTTATTATTCTTATAACTGTCGAAATACAAGGGTTTTACACTTTTAATGGTGATATTTGCAATATCATTCACACCAACAGACAGGTCTGATGTTTCCTTTTCAAGACGGTTGATATTCATTTTGTAATTTACAGATTTAATGATACATGAGACTTCATTGCTGTAATGTCTTACAAGATATCTGGTTCCTGTCCTGAGAGGTTTTTCATTGAACCAGCATACCATCATCTCAATATCCTGGGCCTGCCGGGGGAGTTCTTTGCCTTTGGCAAAGAGATAACCTCTTCCAATATCCAACTGATCGGCCAGAGTGATAGATACCGAATCGCCGATAACAGCTTCTGAAAGCTTTTTCCCCATCATATCTATTGAAGTGATAACTGATTTTAATCCGGATGGGAAAATAGTTATTTCATCGCCCGGACGGAAAGAGCCACCTGCCACTCTTCCGGCATAACCCCTGTAATCGTGATATTCACTCGACAGAGGCCTTATGACGGTCTGTACAGGGAAACGGGCTTCAGAAGAATTCTTGAACTTTTTTATCTGGATTGTTTCAAGCAACTTTAACAGTGTTGATCCTTTATACCAGTTCATATTGACAGAAGGCTCAACAACATTATCCCCGTACTTGGCACTGATAGGAAGAAAATGTACTTCTTCAGTGTGAAACTTACTGCACAGCTGTACCAGTTTATCCCTGATATCATTAAAAATGGTTTCCGAATAGTCAACCATATCCATCTTGTTGATACAGAAGACAAGATAGCGGATATCAAGAAGAGCAGCTATATAGGAATGTCTTAAGGTTTGTTCAAGAACACCTTTTCTGGCATCAATGAGTATTACTGCCAGGTCGGCGGTGCTGGCTCCTGTAACCATGTTCCTTGTGTACTGAATATGTCCGGGAGTGTCAGCTATGATGAATTTCCTTTCAGGTGTGGCAAAATATCTGTAGGCTACATCTATGGTGATCCCCTGTTCCCTCTCATCTCTCAGTCCGTCGGTTATGAGTGACAGGTCAATATTATCTTTGCCCAGACGTTTGCTCGACTGGACAAGATGGTCCATCTGATCCTCGAAAATAGACTTACTGTCATATAACAAGCGCCCTATAAGAGTGCTTTTCCCATCATCAACACTGCCTGCTGTTGTAAATCTCAACAGACTTTTAAATTCATTTTTTGAACCGTTCTCCATAATATCAGTGTAACACAATTTCCGTTTTTTTGGTTATGCCCGGTAAAATACCTGTAATAATTGTTGAAAATAAGATAAACCGGTACTTGCAGGTTATTAAAAAAGTTTAAAAATAACCTTCTTTCTTTCTGTCTTCCATAGCTGCTTCTGACCTTTTATCGTCATACCTGCCTCCCCGTTCAGTAACCCTCGTGGCAGCTATCTCAGCAATGATATCTTCTATGGAATCAGCTTTTGAAAGTGTTATACCTGTACAGGTAATATCTCCTATGGTCCGGCATCTGACATCTGTCTCAAACACCTGCTCAGACGGTTTTAACTGCATAAAAGGAGCCCATGCAAGGTAGACACCGTTCCGTTTGAATATTTTTCTGCGATGTGAATAATAAAGTTCAGGTAGCGGGATGTTTTCATTCATGATGTATTGCCATACATCCAGTTCGGTCCAGTTGCTTATGGGAAACACTCTGAAGTGTTCTCCGTAATTTTTATGTCCGTTAAAGATATTCCACAATTCCGGTCTTTGGTTTTTGGGATCCCATTGACCAAACTCATTCCTGTGTGAGAAGAATCTTTCTTTTGCCCTTGCTTTCTCTTCATCACGACGGCCTCCTCCTATAGCTACATCTATCCCGAGCTCATCAACAGCATCGAGGAGAGTGACTGACTGAGCTTTATTCCTGCTGGCATTGATACCTTTCTCTTCCATCACCTTGCCCTGGTCAATAGAATCCTGAACATATCTTACAAGGAGTTCTACACCAAGCTCTTTTGCCAGATCATCCCTGAACTTAAGAGTCTCTTCAAAATTATGGCCTGTATCAATATGCAGAAGACTGAAAGGTATTTTTGCAGGCCAGAAAGCTTTTTTTGCCAGATGGACAAGCACAATTGAATCTTTTCCTCCTGAAAAAAGAATAACTTTCTTTTCAAACTGAGCCGCAACTTCCCTCATTACAAATATGGCTTCATCTTCAAGCTCTTTTAAATGTTCGTCATTTATCTTCATATAATGATAATTATAACTTCAACAAATTGTCTGTATAATCCGTAATAGCTTCAACCTCACCCAAACCTTATCCCTCTTGCAAATACAATAATTGAAATTCTGCAATATTCTTAATGCTATTTTAAATGTAATCCGCACTCCTTCTGACTATCACTTTCCCACCACCATCTGCCGGCACGGAAATCATCCCCGGGATTTACTGCTCTTGTGCATGGTTGACAGCCAATGCTTATATAATTCCTGTCATGAAGAACATTATAGGGTATATTATTTTCACGGATATAATTTCTTACATCTTCATACGACCACGTAAGAAGAGGATAATATTTAAATATATCCCTTTCTTTATCGTATTCCAGCTGCTCCAGGTTGCTTCTGCTATCCGACTGATCAGCTCTTATACCTGAAATCCATACTTTCTTCCCTTCGAGAGCTCTGTTTAAGGGTAGTACCTTCCTTATTCTGCAACATTCCAGCCTGTTCTCTTTTGAATAATAAAAACTAAAAGGGCCCTTCTCAGTCACCATGGCCTCAACTAGCTTATGATCAGGAAAATATACCCGGATAGTCTGTCCATACTTTTTTATCGTCCGGTTAAAAACATCGTAAGTCTCAGGAAAAAGTCTTCCTGTATCAATAGTTACTATTTCAACAGGGATCTTATTAACACAAATGAAATGAGTTATTACCTGATCTTCAATTCCAAAACTGCTTGTAAAAAGTGTTTGTCCGGTGAACAGTGAAGTCAGGGTTTTTAATGAATCTTCGACTGATTTTCCCCCGAGTAATTCTTTCAGTTCTGTTATATTCATTTTGTTTATCATCGGATTTTTTAAGTAAAGTGAACCGGATTTTATGCATACGGGCCCATAACCTCTCATGGAAATAATACAGAATAGTCTTGGTTATAACTTCAATACCACCTATTGATACAGCAAAAGACAGTTTGCCGGTTATAATGTAACTGATGATTATTGTATCAAGAGTACCTACAATCCTCCATGATAAGGACTTAAGAAAACTTTTAACAGGCTTGTCAGGTCTGTAATGCAGTTCTGATACTCTTTCGCGCTGCTTTGTATTTCCCTGATTATTTAACAGGACATCAAGCATAATTCTGGTCTTTTATGGCCGGTGTAAAAGTATAATTTTGATCCCAAAAGAAGATTCGCAATTATGCGGTAAAAAAAGTAAGTATTTATACATATAATCTTATCAGGACAAATACCTTGTTCTCTTCAGCAATTTTGAAAAAAACATATTAAAATATCATCTTACTGCGAACAGTAAGTAAGGCATTGGGTCAATTTTATTAGTTATCAGGGCTGTAAAACCGGTTAAAAGTTTAAAACAAGACCTAGCCCGGCCATATCATGAGACAGACTGAGATTAATGCCATCAATGTAATCGGTTTTAATATTTCTCAGTAAACCATAGAGGCAAAGATCAAAGACAAGTCAAAAATCTCCCTTTTGTCTGTGCAAATATCATTTCTCCTGAAAAAAGGATAAGGAGTATGAAAAGTAACAGTTTAATATTGGGAATCCGGTTCGCCATAAAAGCTTAATGTAAATAATATTACAGGGCAGAGCTTATCTTTCCCTTTTTTAATTTCGATCCCAGAACGATAGCTCCGCTTATGATAATAAGGTTTTTGACAATATACTGGCCTTCCAGGGTAAGTGAAATGGGGAAAACGTGGAAAACCTCATCCGGGAAAAGAAAGAGAGGAAAGAAAGTTCCTAGCATCTGCAGAAACAAGAGGATTAGTGTTTCACGCATGAAGATGTTGAAAAGAAAGCCGATACCAATCAGTACTTCCCATGCAGCAAGGCCGTAGATTATGACTTTTTCAGGTACCAGATTAAATGTAATGGCACTGATTGTCCTAATTGCCAGGTCTTCAGCCGGACTAAGACCCTCAAAAAATTTGAGTATTCCAAACCAGAAAAAAATGATCCCGATACTGATGCGTAATAAGAACAAACCGTTTCTGCCCATCCATGGAATGACTGCTGAGTCAATTCCTGCATGTAGTCTTTCAAATAATTTCATACGTTTATAAATTTTCTTACACTATGTAACCGCTTCACTCTCACATATACTTTTTTAAGCATTCTAGTTTGTAAAATTTTTCACTAGTGTCCCGTTAAATATCATTGTTACTGAACAAGTTAGGAAAATCATCAACTGGGACCGGAATTGATGATTTGCTAAAGAGTTCATTTAGAGGCACTTTCTCAAAAGGAGTTATGCCACATAATTGAGAAAATGAATATAATGATTGGTCAATTTTATATCTTTTTTTAGCGATAGCGATGATAAGGTACATGCATAACGCAATCCAGATTTGGCAAAAAACAGCATTTTGGCTGGTGCCATAAAAAGATTTGATTTTAAGATGCTGCTTAATCCACTTATAGAACAACTCAACCTGCCAACGCTCCCTGTAGAGTTCAGAGATAGTAAGAGCGTCGAACTCAGTGTTATTGGTTATGAATCTGTAAACAACACTTGTGGAGAAGTCCTCATATACAACCATCCTGAAGGGTTCAGGGTATTCCCTGGAAGATTTGTAACCTGTCAGGCTTATCATTTGATCACTTATTACACCGGTTTCCAGACTGGTAGGACTAGAACTTTCAACCACAAATTGCATGTTGTCCTTGGCCCTGGTTACGAAGAATGCTCTTTTTGCATGGATAAGATTGAACAGGCGGTAGAAATCAACGTACCCTTTATCCATTACGTAAATAGCAGCGGGCTCGATGTACAATTTGTCAAGCAATCTGACATCGTGGATGGAAGCTTCGGTAAGGTATACATAAACTGGCAGATTGCATCTGAGATCCAGCAAAGTATGCATTTTGACACCACCTTTACCTTTCCTGAAAGTAGCCCATGGGCACAGTTTCAGACACAGGCTTATTGTACTACTGTCAAAGGCGTAAACAAGGTTGTCAATATCGAGCCTGAAGCTGTTGTCAGACTGATACATTGGACGGGCAATATCTACAAGCACACGGGCAAAATCAGCATATATTCTCCAATTGCGAAGCTCGTTAGCTTTGGCAAGAGTGTTTCTTGGAACAGCATGTCTGATACCACAATGGTAGAGTTTATTGGAAACTGCATTAAGGCAGTTCTCAATATCACGAAGACTGTCTCTTTGAGTGAGCTGAGCGAAGCCCATAACATAGAGATGATCACGGCAAGTGAAATTACGAACCCGATGGTTCCCATTGTATCTGGCAACACATTTATCGAATTCGTATTCTGGTATCATAGACATAAGCTGTGCAAAAACTGTTTTCCCGTGATTCATGGCGATTATCTTTACGATCTCGCCATAAAAGTAAATTTCAAATCGTTGAAAAAATATATCTTTGTAACAAATTAATTATTAACTTTTTAACCAGACTGTCCAATTTTTAAACGGGACAGTAGTGAAAATTTTTATTAAAAAAGTATATATCAGATATATTATCCGAACCTTAAAATCATTTACAATTTATTATTAATAGATAAACAAAACAAGAATTGTTTGGTTCGAAATAGTCTTTATTTCCAAAAAAGCAATAACAGGTATCAGGATTTAGGATATCCTGTAAGCTGACATTTATTAGTTAGTTATTTGTTGAAATTATATCCTGTAGAATATGCCATCAGCCATTTGTTTTTGCAGGATATTAGAGGATGGCTTCAAATGATTTTTCTTCTTACTCCGTTTTTTTCATAATAAGCACTCAGTTGTGTTGATCCGGGAAGAATTTTTGATTCAAATCAGATGGTTTCGACGCTGCTCAACCACCGGGTTTCAACTGCGTTTCATGTTCTCTGAGGGTAGCTGAAGAGTACAGTATTTTATTATATCATGCTATATTTTACATATTACTTATCTTTTACGATTAACAGAAAACCTTGTACAACATAATCAGCGCCGCAAGCATTGATGTGGCTGCAAAAATAATTTTAAGCATTTCAGGGTTTGCCTTAATAGTTAATCGTGTTCCGAACAAGCTTCCAATTATAGCGGCAACAGCCAAAATAATTGACATTCTGACATCGAAATGACCAGTGCTTAAATGTCCTAGAAATCCTGCTGTGGCAGTGATTAACACCAGAGTAGTAGATGTTCCTACGGCAATTTGCATTGGCACACCAAGGGCCAGAACCATCAGAGGTACTAAAAAAGAACCACCCGAAATACCTACCATTCCGGCAACGAATCCCGTGATGAGTACAATGGGAATGAAAATAAGCAAATTAATATGATAGGTCGCATTTGTCGATTTTAATTCGATTCGATAACGCTTGTCCGGTCCGGGTTTTTTCCCCATGGGTTTGAGCATCAGAATTGATGCTATAAAAATGAATATGGCAAATATTATTTTTAACAATGTCGCATCAAATTTATCGGAGAAAAAACCACCTGAAAAAGCCGGGATCAAAGTCATGCTTCCAATTAGCAAAACTAATTTCCAGTCAACGACTTTCTTTTTTCCGAAAACAAGGGTAGCAGTTAAAGAGGAACTTATCAGGACAAATTGGCCGGTGGTAGCTGCTTCGTGAATACCTATGCCCGACAGGACCAGGGCTAAAACATAAAAATTTCCCCCACCGCGACCTGTCATAGTCATAATTAATGCAATGACCAGGATGATACCAGCCAATATCCAAATATTCATACACTAAATCCTTATTTATTAATATGTTTATAAATCTTACCCGGTATAATAGCATCTATTAATTGCTGATAACCACCTTCAATCATTTTCACATTATCAAAACCCTTTGTTTTTAAGCAGGCGAAGTATCATTCATTTACTTAATCTATAATATGGTATCTCTTTGAATAATTCAAATCCAAGTTTCCCGGCTAATTTGTATGAACCTGTATTTTCAAGTCTGCATGCCCAGACAGGTTCATAATCATTTTTTATGCAATAATCAATCAATGCACAACAGGTCAGTCGGGCAAATCCTTTTCCACGGAATTCAGGGATAGTCTCAATTCCCAGCTCCAACATGTTATCATGGATAAATGCCGAATATGCAGTTGTTGCCAATCTGTTATTACATATCAAACTAAATCCAACACCATTTTTAATAAAATCATTGGCTGTATCCCAAAAGTTAGCAGGGATAACACTGCCTGTCATTTTCTCATAAATTATTCTATCTGTTCTCACAATCTTACAATCTTTTGGTAAGATCGTACTCTTGTTTGCTATATATTTATCACGGTTAAATTTAAAATTAATCCTTGTATTTAGCTCAATAATACCAGTTTCAGTTTTGTTCTTATTCTCTGACGACTTTATCATATAATTACTATAAAGCACAGAAAGAACTTTATCCCAATCATTCGGGTAAGCTTGCATCCATTCATGTTTATCTCGTGTTTTATTAAAATTCAAAGAGTATTCAAGAAATTTATTGTTAAAGTCAGGATTCTGTGAATCACCAAATAATAAAGACATTCCATATGGATGAATAACATAAAATGTTTTTGGATTTTGGGTATTGTCAACAAATATTTTTCCTGATACTTTTTTTTCAATCACTGAACGCGCAAAGAGGTTGTTAATTTTAACCTGTTTCACATGATTTGTCAGACTGTCATATTGTTCCGTTTTTAATAATTCCATTTTTATCTCTTTGTAATAAATTTTAAACCAGGTTTAATTGTGATGCACTCAACAGTCCTGGTTTCCGGTGTCGTCTGGTGTTTTGAAACACGCAACTGTCAAATCACTGTAAAGTTTTTTCAATAATTTCTTCAACTTCATTTGCAGAATCCGTCATCACCTGTTCAATAATACCACCAAAACCTGAAGCAATAATTGAAGAATTCATTCTTGAAATATAAGTTTTTCCATCATGCTTTTCATAAACACTAACGCGACAGGGCATTATTGATGATATTATACGTTCTGAATCTTTTTCAAGAATCCTGCTTGAATGATTTGGATGACATAATGAAAAAACTTTTACAGGTAATACTTCTTTACCAAACTTATCCATTGTCTTTTGTAGATCATATACATGTGAAATATTCCATGATTTTTTCTCAATCTCTTTTGACAATCTGTCGACTGTTGAATTAAAATCAACCGGACTTAAATTCTCAATGAACCCATCATTCATCAGTTTGTTTCTTTCTTTTTCTGCCATAATATAACATCTGTGTATCATCCCGTTTTTTTATGTGGCTTCTGGCCTCCACATTAATCAATAAATAAACAGCTATATTTTCAAAAAGTTTAACTGAAGGTTTTTAAACATGCTCATGACGTGAGTCTGGGCAAAACCCTGTTTCAACAAAATCAGTATATGCATTATTACTGTTTAAAGAACGTTTAGCATGTTTTATATTTTTGGTGTAGCTGACTGGCGATTTTTACCGCATAGGATTTTAAGTATGAAAAAAGATATATAACTTGAATCCAAATATATAATTTCTAAAAAATAAT
>LSQX01041495.1_pt5 | contig 17946 bp, 19 predicted proteins | sample 654561 | NCBI WGS metagenome assembly LSQX01 (sample SAMN04489861, study PRJNA283612) | anaerobic digester metagenome | isolation source: 4 biogas reactors fed with cattle manure at either 37C or 55C with and... | place: Denmark: Kongens Lyngby | collected 2014
GGCCTTTCAAGAGCGGATGCAGAGAAATCAGTAGAAAGGACATTAAAATGGGCGGTAAGATGTAAAGAGCGTTTTAACAATGAGTATGGGGGAACAAAGAATACAGGGAAACTTCTGACTTGTGTAGTCCAGGGTTCAAACTATTTAGATTTGAGGGCTTACTGTGCAAAGGAGCTTTCGAAAATTGGTTTTGATGGATACAATTTCGGTGGATATGTAATAGATAAAGATGGAGAGTTGGTTGTCGATGAAATGAGCGCCGTTATTGAGAATGTACCTAAAGATACAATTAGATATGCAATGGGGGTAGGTAAGCCTGAGGATATTGTAAAAGCTAGTAAGATAGGGTACAACCTCTTTGATACGGTTTTAGTAACTCGAAACGCGAGACATGGGACCCTTTATACCTCGCAGGGTGTTGTGAGGATAAAGAACAGCGAGATGGCGTTGGATCAAGCCCCAGTGGATCGCGAGTGCAACTGCGAGTGTTGCCGAAACTACACAAGAGCCTACCTTCATCACATGCTGAAAAACGGCGAGGCGACGGCGCTAACCCTTCTTACTATCCATAACCTAACCTTCTACCAAACCCTCATAAAAGGCCTGACCCTGCTCTGACCCTATCCCTTGCTCAGCCATTTGTAATCTCCGGCCTTTCTCACCAACCCGTCCCGCACTGGGTTCTGCCGTAAATATGCCCGTGTCCGCAGAAGATCCTTTTTATATGGCAGGTAGTTGGCATTGTATCTCCCTTGGAATGCATGGCCAACCCTTTGGTATTTTCTGTTTATCTCCATAGCGAAAGTCCCGGTAAGTTTTTGCATATATCTTGAGAGAGATTCCGTGTCTGTTGGGGTTTTGATTATCAAATGGAAATGATTGTCCATAATGCAGTATGCAACAATATTTATATTACATTCTTTTTTATATCTGAATATTAGGCCGAGGAAGAGTTGTTTGTCGGCTGGGGATTTGAGTATGGCTTCTTTATTGTTGCCACGATTAAATACATGATAATAGCTGTTGGGTTTGAAATCGCGAAGGTGCCTAGACATGGGTAAATGATAGCAGGTCGTGATTAAAATTGGATTAACTGGGGTCGGACGGGGGTCAGTCCCTTTATACTGGCGGGATCGGAGGAAAAATGGTATTATTATGAAGTCCTGTATTGTCATGGTTATTGATTAGGACGGGGATAAGAAAAATTGATTTGTTTCGAATTAATGAAAAATTGTATGATTTTAATTGAATTTAATAGATTAATAGATAGAGTGGTTCCGGGTGGTCGGAATCTATTGTAATTTTTCAATTTTCTTTACCCCAAAAGTTTTAAATTTTTAACAATACTCAAATGGAGTTAATCATTGGTATTGTCGCAGCTTTGGTAGGTAGCGCAGGTATGTTCTCTTACCTAAAGTTTGGAAAGAAATGGGTTAATGTTAAAGACATCCCAGAAGAGGAAATTGCCAGAGTTGCAGACAAGCTTATCTCTAAAAAGATAGAGGAAGCAGAAAAAGAAATAGAAGAGAACAAGAGAAAATCTGACGATCGTCTAAGAGAACTTAGAAAAGAAACAGAGGAGCACGAAGAACTTCTTTTAGAAAGAGAGAAGAAGTTAAACGAGAGGACTAAGATGATAGATAAAAAGAGTGAAGAGTTAGAGGTGTCATCTGAGTCAGTTAAGAAAATGCAAAGAGGTCTTGAAAAGACTAGGATGCAACTTAAGGAGGAGTTAGAAAGAATCTCAGGTCTAACACAAGAGGAGGCTAAGCAGAAGCTAATGAGTCAAGTAGATGAGGATATTAAAGACTATGAAGCTAAAAAGATCAGACAAGCAGAGAAGCATGTAGAAGAAATTGCAGATGAAAGAGGAAAAGAAATCTTAGTAGAATCAATGCAAAGAATAGTGACGGACTATGTAGGAGAAACTACAACATCCACTATTAAAATTGAAGATGACAAAGTTAAAGGTAGAGTAATAGGTAAAGAAGGAAGAAATATTAGAGCGTTCGAAAAACTTACTGGTGTAGATGTCATTGTCGATGAATCGCCAAATACCATTGCACTTTCGTCTTTTGATCCTCTAAGAAGAGAGATAGCAGCAGTAGCGTTAAGCAAACTAATTGGAGATGGGAGAATACACCCAAGTTCAATTGAAGAAGCAATTAGAAAGGCTAAAAATGAGATATCTATTGAGATAAAAAAGAATGGTCAGATTCTTGCTGAAGAGGCGGGTTGGCCTGGGATAGATATTGGATTGCTAAAACTAATCGGGAAAATGAAGTATAGAACAAGTTACGGTCAATCTTTAATGTCTCACACTATTGAAGTAATGAGGCTAGGAGAGGTACTTGCAGCAGAGTTAAATGCAGATATTGATTTAGTAAAAAGAGCATGTTTACTACATGATGTAGGAAAAGTATTAACTCATAAAATAGATAGCCCTCATCATCATATATCTGGTCAAGTAGCTAGAAAGTACGGATTAGATGACAAATTAGTAAATGCAATTGAATCTCATCACTTAGATATAGAACCTCAATCAGTAGAGGCAGTAATAGTATATCTTGCAGATGCAATATCAGGAGCAAGACCAGGAGCAAGAAAAGATAGCTATGAACAGTATATCCAAAGAATAGAGGCGTTAGAGAATGTTGCTAAGGAGTTAGGAGGAGATAAAATTGAAGAGGTGTTCGCTATTAAAGCAGGAAGAGAGCTAAGAGTAATTGTTAAACCAGCATTAATCACTGATGATGAAATGACTGTCTTAGCAAAAGACTTAGCTGCAACCATAGAAAAGACTCAAAATTACCCAGGTAATGTAGAAGTTACCTTAATCAGAGAGACTCGAGCTGTTGAAATAGCAAGATAATTGAGGGGAAAAAGATGACTTCTAGTCATCAATACTATGGGGTAGAAGTGAAAACTTAAATTGGGAGTATCAGAAATGGTGCTCCCATATTTATTTAAAACTTTGTAATGTATAACTTTTCTCTATGTTTTTCTTCCTAAATATTAACTATTAAAATTCGTCGATATATTAAAACGCCTGATTTGTAGGCCTTTTTGAATATGTGCTTGTAAATACGATATATTCTTTAAAATGTAGCAACTTTTTTACACGCTTTAATCTTAGAAAGTTTAATATAAATACCCATGAAAATATTGTAATTAATGAATATTTTAATAGAATACTCGAGTACCCCATAGCAAATATGTGCTTGACGAAGAGTTGTATATATCATATTTTATTGATGTGATACTACAAATCGTGTGATATCAGGATTTGTGGCATCCGCATCTCTTAGAAAGGAGGTAAACTAAAATGGCAACAATGTTAAAAAAAGATTTAGTCGATGGTGTAGCAAAAGCAGCAGGACTTACAAAAAAGCAAGCTGCAGAAGCAATCGATGGCGTATTTGAATCTATAACAAAATCTCTTAAAGGAGGTGATGCAGTACTTCTAACAGGATTTGGAAAATTTGATGTAAGACACAGAGACTCCAGACCTGGAATCAATCCAAAAACCTTGGAGAAGATTCAGTTACCTGCAAGAACAGTACCAGTATTTAAAGCTGGAAAAGCTTTAAAAACAGCTGTTAAGTAGTCAAATCTGCCGGCATTTCTCTGTAAGATGAGAAAAAGAATTAGCCTGAGTATATCTCAGGCTTTTCTTTTTTTAATATCCTTTGCAAGCATGCATATTAATTGGTAGTATATACAAGATAAATTACTTACAATTTTTACTACTGCTACAGTGAAAAGATTCTTTATTCCAAATAAAGAGAATAAATATAAACCACTTCTATTAAGAAAGGTTGCATTAGTAATATATACCCTAATTTTACTTTTCGTTAATACCTTCGGAGGATTACTAGGTATACCTCAAGCTATGGCTAGCAGTATCTCTCCAGCAAATATCATTCAGTTAACAAATCAACAAAGAACAGCTGCAGGATTAAACACCCTTACATCAAATGCAAAACTAACAGCAGCAGCACAAGCCAAAGCAAACAATATGTTTGAAGTACAGTATTGGGATCACTACGGACCAAATGGAGAAACCCCCTGGATGTTTATCTCTCAAGCAGGATATACATATGTATACGCAGGAGAGAATTTAGCTAAAGGATTTAGAACAGCAGAGGGAGTACATGAAGCCTGGATGGCAAGTCCAACACATAAAGAAAATATTATGAGTGTTAATTACAAAGAAATAGGGGTAGCAGTAGTAGAAGGAACACTCCTTGGAAAAGAAACAATTCTTGTAGTACAGATGTTTGGGAATCAAACAAACCAAATTTACAAACCAACAATATCGGCACCTTCAACACCAACACCTCCACCTGCTAAACCAATAGTACCAGAGAAAGGAGAGATTAAATCCATAAAAATAACTAATCCAAAACCAAGTGACCTTTTAAATGATGCTAATGTAAATATAAAGGGGGAAACAGAAAATACAACTGGAGAGTATACAGTGGAGATATTAAAAGATCAGGAAATAGTTGGAGAAACAAAAAGTAATACAAAAGAATGGGAATTTGATAAAGAAAGCGACTGGTCAGAAGGAGAGCAAATAATAACAGCAACACTCAAAGGTGAAAATATTAAATCAGAACCTGTTTTATTTACAATAGATTCAACACCTCCAATAATCCTTCAAGAAACAATTAAAGTAAAAAAAATTGATGAAAACTACGAACTAAGTTTCTTTGCACCAGAAGATGCAGTGGAATTGAAATTTATTACTGGAGATAAAACCTATGATATTGAAGTAGCACTAGAACAAACAGTATCTATAAATATTCCTAAAGAAGACATAGGAGAAAGATCTTTGTTAATGGCATCTGATAAAGCAGGTAATATTGCAGAAAAAGATATATCGGAATACTTCTTAAAGGAGGTAAAAGGTGAGGAACATACATCTCCAATAATACTAGGAATAAAAAATATCTTTGGTACAACAGATGGTATAAGCCTATCCATAATAGCTTTTGTATTTATACTTCTTTCAATACAGGTATATTACTCTTGGAAAAATGGGAAATTAGGAAGAAATGTTGGTGACCTATTTACAATTGGAGCCTGGTGGCTAATAGTATTGGTTGGTGTATTTAAAGGATTCGGGGGATTAATAAATTAATACTGCCTAACAATTGAAAAAAAGAGTTGAGATAAAAAATGAATTACTTTATCTATTCCTAATACTTTTAGTAACGGTTTACTTTGCATATACAACACATACGCCAAATCAAACATATATATTAAGTGGGGTAGTGGGAATACTTCTAATATTAACCTGGTTTATCAGAGCGTTTACCCTCTATTCTGGAAGAAAGATCTCTCAATACAGTGAAGTAATCCAAAGAATATCGCTTAAAGAAAGATTTTTTACAAACTTTGTATTACCCGTTCTCTTTTATGTATCCCTTCTATTCTTTATCTATTACAATACTAGTTTTCTAATGGATATGGTTCTAATCCTTATCTCATTACTATTACTCCTCATCCTATTTATAAATGTAAAAAGTTCATTTAAAAAAGTTTACAGTATAGAAGTACAAACAAGAGCAGTATTTGATTTCATATGTATCGCCTCCTTCTATATGATTCTTAGTGTATTAATTAGATTGTCATTTTCAATATGGTTATCAGTTCTGTTAATTACTCTCTTCTCCTTAATATTCTTTTGGTCAGATATTAAAATACATAGGAAAGAAAGTCTTTCTGCATTAACAATATCTTTAATATCCTCTCTCTTTGTAGCTATGACAAGCTGTATATTCTTTAATACAAACATATTTGTTGTACCAGCTATTGGTACCTTAGCATTTTACTTAATTCTCTCACTATGGAATATTAGGTTTATGGGAAAGATAAAATTGGTTGATTACATTCCCCCATTCATATATTCTGTACTAGCATTAATATTAATCTTAAACATATGAAAAAAGACATAGTAATAAAAGTAGGAGGCTCAATACTGTATGACCATCTCTTAAATATTAATTTTGAACTCTTTAAAAAAGTTAAAGAGTGGTATGAGCTAAACAAGAAGGAATATGATCACATAGTTTTAGTTGTTGGAGGAGGAGGACTATCTAGAAATATGGAAACAAAAGTATCAGAATCAATTAAAGATCCAAATGGAATACATAATATAGCAATGTCTGTTACACAAACCAATGCAATCATATTAGCATCATATTTGGAAGATAAGGAGATATTTGTACCTCAAACATTAGGAGATGCATATGAATTCTTACATACTGAAAAGAAAGGATACATGGTTAGTGGTGGATTAAAGGTAGGTTGGAGTACAGATATGGATGCTGCAGTTTTTGCAGATGCACTTCTGCTTGATAGGGTCTTTAAAGTTTCAGATATCGACTATATATATGATAAAGATCCTAAAGAATATTTTGAAGCCAAACCTATTAGAGATATGACATGGAAAGAGTATTTTAAAATGTTTTCAATAATGCCTAATGAAAGTCATACTCCTAATTCGCATATGCCAGTTGATGCTAAATGCTCAATATTTTGTAATAAGAAAAATATAGCTTTTAATGTAAGTGGGGGAAAACTTCTCTATGAGAAATACACTCTAAGCTCTGTAATGAAAAAGGGAACATTCCTTCACAGTTAAATTACTCAACATCTACAATCTTACACTCCATTTTTCCAGAAGGTGTATCAATATTAACCTTACTACCCTTCTTCATTCCCATTAGGGAACTTCCAAAAGGAGATTTGTAAGAGATTTTAAATTCTAAAGGATTAGCTTCATCTTCACCAACAATCTGGTACTTCCTCTTTAATCCGCCCTTACATTCAATAGTAACATGAGACCCTATTTCAACTTTACTACCCTTTTTCTTTTCAACAATAACAGCATTCTCTAACATCTTTCTAATATTTAATATCCTCTCTTCATTACTTTGAAAATCATCAACAGCCATTGTATATCCATCATTCTCTTTTAAATCACCCTGACTCCTCATTTGATTAAGAGTATCCTGTAACTTCTTTCTAAGATCTCCCTCTCTATGTTTTAACTCATCTTTAAGTTTTAGATGTCCTTGCTTAGTAAGCAGTACTTGAGATTTCTCCCTTGTCATAATAGAGGGAAGTTTAAAATTATATCGTGCAATAATATATAGATTTAAAACAGTTGTCAATGATTAACTATCTGTTTATCAAATAACGTATTTATGATAAAATTACCCTGTTATGCCGCTATCGTCTAACGGTTAGGACACATGATTCTCAATCATGTAATCGGGGTTCGATTCCCCGTAGCGGTACCATAATTGATTAATCTCCTCGCAATTACTTCTCTTCGTCTTTTAAGCCTTCTTTAATACCCTTTGTTACATCTTTGGCTACAGTTCCGAATGTAGGAGACATCTTTTCAATACCTTCCTTTGCTACAGGCATTACCTGTTGAGCTTGGAATGCAAAAATATGTCTTCCAAAGGCAGCTGAGAAAATACTAGCAGATACAATAAGACCAAAGAAAATACCAAAAGCACCAAAGCCTAAGTTCTTTGTTGCCTCAATTGTTATCTTTGCCTGTTCAAACTTCGTCCTATCTGTCGCAGAATCAACAGCAATAAGTTCAGTATTCTTTTTAGATTCTAAATCCATTGATTCTTCAGCCTTATCTTTGGTCAGTTCCAAGATCTCCTCTTGTTTCAAGTTGCTCTCCTCAAACCAACCCTCATCATCCATCTCCTTTGTATATTTATCCTCTATCTCTTTCTCTAGAATATCGTATTTCTCATCTAATTCTACCTCTAATATTTCATATTTTTCTTCAATAGCAATAATCTGATTCTGACTCTCTTGTTCTGTAGGAATTGCGTAATTTGTAGCCTCTTTTCTTTTCGCTAATCCTGGGGCAAGAAGAAATATGTAACTACAGATTATAGATACTAACAATACTACTACTCCTAAAACAACAAGACCTTTTTTTACACTCTGGTATTTCTCCTCATTTAAATACTCTTGCTCCATTCTTGAATATGGTAATAAATTATTTCAAATATATTCTAGCACTTAGTTTCCTCTTCTGTCTAACAAATCTCATTAGTCAATATACTGTAAGAATATTAAGAAAAATGGTATAAATGTAAGTAAATATGATACATTTTGATATTGTAACAATCTTTCCAGAAGTAATATCTGCATATACAAATAGCAGTATAGTTAAACGTGCTCAAGAGAAAGGATTAATAAAAATAGATATACACAACCTTAGAGATTGGGCCATAGATAAACATAAAAGTGTAGATGATACTCCATATGGAGGAGGACCAGGAATGGTAATGAAAGTAGAACCAATATATAACTGCTTAAAAGAATTAAAGAAAGAAAACAGTATTGTAATATTAACATCCCCTAAAGGAGAGAAATTAGTACAAAGTAAATTACAAGAGCTATCAGAAGAAAAAGACTCACATTACATAGTACTATGTGGACACTATGAAGGATTTGATCAAAGAGTACATGATAATTTGGTAGATTGGGAATTCTCAATAGGAGAGTATGTACTCTCTGGAGGAGAGTTACCTGCATTAGTACTAGTTGATGGAATTACTAGACTTATCTCAGGAGTATTAGGAAATGAACAGTCTCTAATTTCTGAAACCTTTAATACAGACACCCCAGACTATCCTACATATACTAAACCAGAAATATTTAATAACTGGAAAGTACCAGATACATTACTAAGTGGTAATCACAAAGAAATTAAAGAGTGGAGAGAGAAAATGTCAAAAATGAGTAAATAGTTTCACCTTGTTAAATATATATAAATGAAATAGAATATTAATATACATTTGAAAGTTATATATATTACTTTATTTCCCACGACCATGTTTCCTTTAAAGAAAGAAAAATACAAAATAACGGAAGAAAAAGAAAAAGACCTAATTAAGGAGTTAAAACAACTTCAAGAAAAAGATCTCATTGATGTAATGAATAGATTAGAAGAATCTAGAAGAGAAGACTCCGATGAAGATGATGCGAATTTAGGTATAATTGCATCTGAAAAAGAATCGATAAATAAAAGAATTAAAGAGATTAGTCAAATACTTGATAATTATGAGTTACTTGAGGAAGGAGAAAAGTGTGAACCTACTAAAATAAAATTAGGTTCTACAGTTAAGGTTAAAGAAAAAGACAAGATATTAGAATTTAAACTAGTATCATCTATTGAAGCAGACCCCCTTAAAAACTATATATCAGAAGATTCTCCAATAGGAAAGAAACTACTTAAAGCTAAAAAGGGAGATAGCGTAACTGTAATAGTAAGAACAAATATAATTAGGTATAAGATATTAGATGTCTGTTAATTAATAACAGAATCTAGGTCTTCAATTTTAACTCTCCTCTGTTCCATGCTATCTCTATCTCTTACTGTAACAGTATCATTTTCTAAGGATTCATAATCAACTGTAATACAGAAAGGAGTACCAATTTCATCTTGATATCTATATCTCTTACCAATATTCCCTCTATCGTCCCAAACCACCTTGTTGTTAGGAGAAAGCATAGTAAATATATCCCTTGCCTTCTTAACAATCTCTTCTTTGTTGTTTACTAAAGGAAATATTGCAACCCTGTAAGCAGCAATATCTTTGTTAACCTTAAGAACAGTCCTAATATTCCCATTACCTAAATCTTCCTCTTCATATGCGTCAAGTAGGAGATAGAATAGGGTTCTATCTACACCACCTGAAGTTTCAACAATCCAAGGAATATACTTCTCATTTGTTTTAGGATCTGTATAGGACAAATCCTTACCTGAAAACTTACTATGTTGGACTAAATCATAATCTCCTCTCCAATGAATACCCTCATTTTCAGACCAACCCCAATCTGTCTTGTATTCAATATCAAAAGCTTTCTTAGCGTAGAATACCAATTTATCCTTAGGGTGCTCCCAAAATCTTAGATTCTCTGTCTTTCTATATAATCCTTGATAGAATTTCATCCTCTCTTCCTTCCAATATTCAAACCATTTATCCATATCATTTGGATGAACAAAGAATTGTAAATCCCACTGTTCAAACTCTCTCGTTCTGTATGTTAATTTATTAGGAGTAACTTCATTTCTAAAAGCTTTACCAATTTGTGCAATACCAAAAGGAATCTGTTGTCTAGTTGAGTCCACAACATTTTTAAAATTAAGATATATATTTTGACAAGCTTCACCTCTAAGATATGCATCAATCTTTTCACCCTCTAGGACTCCTACCTCTGTCTTAAACAACATGTTGTATTTTCTACTATCAGTAAACTCAGTATTCCCACATTTAGGACATTTCTCTGTAATATCCTCTGGTCTATATCTCTGATGACACTTCTTACACTCAACTACCTCATCAGCAAAGCCTGTAAGGTGCCCTGATGCCTCCCAAACCTTTGGATGTGTAATAATGGTCCCATCTATACCAACAACATTCTCTCTACTATCTACCATATACTTCCACCAATATCTTTTTAAGTTGTTTTTCATCTCTACACCAACAGGTCCGTAGTCATAGAAACCTCCCATACCACCATATATTTCAGAATTAGGAAATATTATTCCTCTTCTTTTTGCTAATGCGGTAATCTTTTGTAATATATCCTCAGCCATATTTATGTATTTTTATATTATCCTCCAATTATACATCATCTTCTTTTAGTATGGAGGAAATAGTAAATAATATACAGTCAAGAAGAGGTACGGATTGTGATATAATTCAGAATATATATTAATTAATAGATTCTTTTTCAATGGAGGATTCCTTAAAGAGTAATCTTGTTGGTCAACGAAAGATTAGGTTAGAGAAATTAGAAAAAATTAAACAGTTAGATATTAATCCATACCCCTCTAAATCATACAGAGATATTAATATTGGAAACATTCGTGAGAAATATGAAGAGTATGAAGGCAAAGAATACACTGTTGCAGGTAGGATAGTAGGTTGGAGATTACATGGTAAATTAATTTTTGCGGATATTAAAGATGTAACAGGGAATATCCAAGTAATTGTAAAAAGTGATTGGTTAGAAAAAGGATTAAAAGATGGTTGCTTAGAATGGGATAATTTAGAACTTTTAGATCTCGCTGACTTTATCGAAGTTCATGGTGAAATTAGTAAAAGTAAAACAGGAGAGATATCGATATTAGCTAAAAGTATTAGACTCCTTTCTAAAGCTCTTCGCCCTATTCCAAGAAAATTAAAAAACAAAGAGCAGAAATTTAGAAGAAGATATTTAGATTTAGTAATTAATTCTGAAAAGATAAAGTTGTTTGAAAGAAAAGCTCAATTTTGGCAAGTTCAAAGAGAGTTTTTAAAAAATGAAGGCTTTATGGAAGTAGAAGTACCAATACTAGAAACAGTTACAGGTGGAGCAGATGCTAAACCCTTTATCACTCATCACAACGCCCTAGATATTGATCTGTATTTAAGAATTTCCACTGAGCTATACCAAAAAAGATTAATAGGTGGGGGTTTTGAAAAGATATATACATTCGGACCTCATTTTAGAAATGAGGGTATGGATGATGAACATCTTCAAGAGTTTTACGATATTGAATGGTATTGGGCATATGCTAATTACAAAGATAATATGGATTTAGTAAAAAGATTACTAATTGATGTAGCAGAAAAGATATATGGTAAGACAGAATTTAGCACAAGAGGTCATACATTTGATTTAGCATCTGATTGGAAAGAGATAGATTTTGTTGGAGTTATTAAAAAGAATTTTAATGTTGATATTTTAAATGATACCGATGAAAAAATATTAGATGCTATTAAAGAAAAAGGAATAGAGATAGAGGGGGAGATAAATAGAAATAGGATGATAGATAATATGTGGAAATATATTAGAGCAAATATTTCTGGTCCAGCCTTTCTTGTTAATCATCCAGTATTTTTCTCTCCACTTGCTAAATCTCAAAAAGATAATCCTAAACTAACAGAAAGATTCCAGGTAATAATTGCGGGTAGTGAATTGGGTAATGGATATTCAGAAATTAATGATCCACAAGATCAATTAGAAAGATTTGCAGAGCAACAAAGACTTAGAGAGAGTGGAGATGATGAAGCACAGATGTTGGATATAGATTTTGTAGAGATGTTAGAGTACGGTATGCCTCCTACTAGTGGGTATGGTCAGAGTGAAAGAGTATTTTGGTTTTTAGAAGATATTACTGCTAGAGAGGGGACACTATTTCCACAAATGAGACCTGAGTTAGATCAATCCACAAAAGAGATATATTCAGATATTTTACCTAAGGGTAAAAAGAAGTAATGGAATCAATAAAAGATATTCTTTCTAAATTAACAGAAAGAAAAACAGAACAGCAACCTCAAGGAGAGCTCTTTGATACTGAAAAATTTTCTAAAAAGAAAGTTGTCATTAACGATAAGCATAAATATATATCTAAAGAGTATCAGTATTACGGTCTTTCTCTCGCTGGTAAATTAGGAGATAGTAAAAGAGCTACTATGTATATTAAATGGGCTAAAGAAAAACCAAGAGTAATACTGGAAAAAGCATATAGCTTTGCAATAGATTATCCCAATGCAAAAGATAGAAGTAGGATATTTATGTGGAAAGTCAAGGAGTTGGAGAAGGAGAACTCTGTAAAGGAGAAGTAGTCCCTTTTGAAAGTTTCCCAATACTCTCTAATATCATCTTAACAGCCTGATCTCCATCATTTGCAATAACTTTAGATGCTGATGCGTACTGATGACCTCCACCACCTAAAGCCTCTGCAATACTAGCTACTTCTTGATACCCCTTACTACTTCTAAATGAAACTTTCCATTCATTCTCTACTGTAAAAGAGGGTTTAACTATAAATCCCCAATGTACCCCCTGTATGTATCTAAGTATATTATCTCTTACAAACTCCTGGGCTGAATTAATACCAATTTTTGATAACTTCAAGTTATTAATATCACTCTTGTTTAAATATGAATACGCCATATCTCCAACTATCTGAAGATTTTGTATGTATACCTTAATAGCAAGTAAGGACTCTGATGGAAACTTTGTACTCTTGTATTCAAAATCCTCTAAATCTAGTGCATATACTCTTCTTAATTTAGCCATTAACTCATATGTTTGAGGTGTAGTATTGTCATATGCAAATCTACCTGTATCATACACAATCCCTATCTGTCCTAAAGTCGAAATATCTTGAGTAATTACATATTTCTTTCCCTTAACACTCATACAGAAATCTAATATCTGTTCAGTAGTAGAACTCATCTGGTTGTTTATAACTACATCTGCGTTCAATCCCTTTGTTTGATGGTGATCAACAACTGCAATTTTTGCTGTAGTAATTTGAATTGTATCTTCCTTTTGAATACATATATCCCACCCTCCAGCATCTAAGATTACAACTAGTTCTTCATTCTCAGTATTAATTACCTGAGATATCGTAATCTGGTCCATGAAAGGTAGTTTCTGTGTAGATGATTGTCTAGATTTAAATACTACATTTTTATGAGGATAGTGGGTATCAATAAAGTTTTTTAATATTAAACAACTCGCAAAGGCATCGAAATCTGGTCCTTTGTGTGTTATTAGTAATATATTGTTACTTTTCTCTATCAATTTTTTAAATTTTGAATACTCTTTTTTCATATCTTCAATTAAAAGTATATCAGATTTCATATTGATAACAGAATATGGAGAGAATATAATAGGGGGAGATATTAATATTAATAAATATTTAGATGATAGATATAAAAAGGATAGTAGAGAGTACCAAGGAAGTTGAAAATGCACTTTCAAAGAGGATGAAAGTAGAGGATATGCATTTAGATGAGATAGTATCACTGTATTCTCAAAAGAAAGAGATATTAAAAGAGTATGAGGCTAAAAGAGCCCAACAGAATAGTTTCAATAACCAAATGGCAAAGGCAGATAAAGGCTCTGATGAGTTTAATAGATTAATCACAGATTTAAAACAGCTATCTGCTTCTGTTAAAGAGTTGGAAGAAAAAGTAAATGAGTATGATACAAAGTTAAATTCTTTAATTGAGCTACTTCCTAATATCCCAGATGAGGATGTAGTAGAAGGAGGTAAGGAAGCAAATGAAGTAATTAAGGTAGTAGGAGAAAAACCAGTATTTACTTTTGAAATAAAAGATCATGTTCAATTAGGTACAGATTTAAAACTCTTTGATTTTGAAAGGGCTACTAAACTCTCTGGAAACAATTTTTCTATGTATACAGGTCTGGGAGCTAGATTAGAATGGGCATTAATCAACTACTTTATAAATGAACATATTAATGATGGGTATGAGATGATACTACCTCCACATATAGTTGGAGAGGTCTCTGGATATACAGCAGGACAGCTTCCTAAATTTAAAGAGGATGTATATTGGTTAAAGGATATTAATCAGTTTCTAATTCCTACTGCAGAAACAGCACTAGATAATATATTTAGAGATGAGATATTAAATGAGAGTGAGTTACCTAAGAAATATTTCTCTTACACCCCCTGCTATAGAAAAGAGGCAGGTAGCTATAGAGCTAATGAGAGAGGTTTAATTAGAGTACATCAATTTAACAAGGTAGAGATGTATCAATATACTACTAAGGAGGGTTGTGACAAAGCTTTTGAAGAGTTGGTATCTAAAGCAGAAAAGTTAGTACAAGGATTAGGTCTGCATTACAGAGTTAGTAAATTAGCAGCAGGAGATTGTTCTGCCCCAGCTACGAAAACATATGATGTAGAGGTATGGCTTCCTGCAGTTGGTCAATACTACGAGGTAAGTTCAATATCAAATGTTAGAGAGTATCAGTCCCGAAGAGGTAATATGAAATACAGACCAAGTAATGGAGGGAAAGCCGAGTATATGAGTACATTGAATGCTTCAGGTTTAGCGACTAGTAGATTAATGGTTGCATTGGTAGAGACATATCAACAGGAAGATGGCACCATATTAATACCAGAAGTATTAAGAAAGTATATTGGGGTAGATAAAATAGGCAGGGAGTAATATGAGTTACTTTTTAGGCTTTGTACCAGATAAGGAGGCTAACTACCAAATTAAGAGAGTAGTTGCACATATATCAACACTTTTTAATGATTTTGATATTCCTGTTAGATGGGTAAAACCTAATACATTTCATCTAACATTGTTTTACCTAGGAGATAATCTGTTTTTTCCTAAACAGATACTTTTAAAAAAGAAAATATCTAAAATACCTTTTAAGAAATTTAAAGTATCTTTTAATACTGTTAAGGTAGGAATATCTAGAACCTATCAAGATTTAGTATATTTAGATTTAAGCCAGGGGGGAGAGGAGTTAAGGGAGTACTATTCTCAAGTAAGAAAGGTATTAGGAGAGAAAGATTCATCTCTGTTTGTTCCTCATTTAACAATAGGGAGAATTAGTAAGGATTTAACTAAGGAAGAGTATAGGAATGTATCCTCTGATGTTACAAGGGTATCTAAGAAATTAAAGTTAGATGATATTCAATTTACAATAGACGGTATGTATCTAATACATAGTAAAGATGGAGTCTATACTTTTAAAATGAAGTTTGATGCTTTGTAAAGAAGTTCTTTCTCATTATTACTCCATATACTATTTTTATTTCTTCTAAACCAAGTTCTCTGTCTTTTAATATATGCCATTGTATTTTTAAATATCTCCTCTTTAACATCATCAATAGATATCTTGTTTTCAAAATACTCTTTAAACTCTATATACCCAATACTATTCATTCCTTTATCTACATATGTATACCCTTTATCAAGTAAAGAGGTATTTTCCTCAAGTAACCCCTCTTTAAACATTTTGTCTATTCTCTCTCTTACTCTTTCCTTAAGAGTATCTCTATCAATATCTATTACAAAATATATACTCTCTAACTCTTCCCCTCTTTGGGTGTTTATCCCTCCTCTGGTGATGGCTCTAATTAATCTATGCCTGTTTGCCCTATCACTCTCATTCATATCCTTAAGAAAATCTTTAGCAAGTATTTGAAGTTCTTCTACTGTTTTGGATTCTAAATTTAAAATACCTTTACTGTTTTTCACTAAATTGTAATTAAATATTACACTATCAATATACAATCCACTACCACCAACTAATATGGGAATACCTTTTGAATTGTTTAATACAGTATTAACATCTTTTTGATAATCGTAAAGGGTAAAACTCTCTTTAGGATTAATGTAATCATAGAGAAAGTGAGAAATTCCATCTTTAATATCTTCACCTTTAGAAATCTTACTATCAAATTTAGGTTTAGAAGTACCGATATTTAAATCAGTATATAGCTGTCTAGAGTCACCATTAATGATATATCCGTTTACTTCCTTTGCTAGGGATAAAGCAATATCAGATTTGCCTGATGCAGTAGGACCAGCTACAACGATAATCTTACCCTTGTAATCTATCATTTGAGAATATATCTTGATATCCAGTATGTAATCCATATTGTAACAACACTTGAGAGTATTGATATGGAAAGAACAACCTCTGTTTGAGGAGATAGAAAGAGTAAGGTAGAGATACCTAGTAATGCTAAAAATACAGTTTGTTTAATAGAGTCTTTAAGAAATTCTCTTCTTATTGATGACAACTTAAAACCTTTTGCTTTCTTTTTGGAGGTATAGAAGCCTAAAAGTATACCTAAGTTAGAAAGAATGAAGAGTAGAGAAAGAATAGGGATCGTTCTAAATACTTCAGTAACATGTATTTTTAATATACTGTCTACTATAAATATCCCAATAAATATTACCAACATTAATACAGCCAAAGAGATTGAAGATAGGGCTAAGATCTTTCTGTTTTTTGAAAATATATATATTGCAACTAATGAAGTAAGTAATATTGAAAGTATTAATATCCCTTCCATTATTAATTCATAACTACTCCAATTTTGTAATACATTTTCTATTAGGTTCATAGCTTTAGTGATTTTTTAACATTAGTAATATAAAAGGAGGTAATTAATAGAGACAGATTAGAAAAGATTAAGAGAATAATTAAGTCTTTAGTAAACATTTTTACATATCCACTACCAAATAGAACACCAAATATTGCAACAATAAGTAAAAGTACTGTTACATTAAGTCTAGATTCGATATTTTCAGTAATTAATCTAATTATTACAACAATTGCTATTACTTCTAATGCTAGTATAAATATATCTATTGGAGTACTTGTAATTTTTAAATATGTGATCCATCCTGATACAGTAATAATACTTGATAGACCAGATTGAATAAGAGTTTTTTTAGGAGTTTTTTCAATTAATAATAGGTAGATATATATAAATAGGATTGCTACTAATATCCCCTCTGTCAGTTTAATATAATCTATCTCTGCGATATCAGCTTCAAACTCATCTTCCTTTTCGACAGAGTATGTAAGAGGGATATTTCCAGAGTTATAAAGGAGATCTGTTGCCTTAGCATATTTATCTTCGCTTGTAGAAGCAGACACAGCAAAGGTACTATCTTGTGCACTTATTTGAACTGGAGTAACAAAGCCATCAATACTTACCCCTACTGTTTGTCCAGAATACTGCTCTAAAAATTCCTTCCAATCAGTTCTCCATGGCCATGTTTTGAATAGAGCAAAGTAGGAGTACTCTCCTGCAGAGTTCTTTAATTTAGTAACAAACACATTCCTAAAATCAGCTCCATTAAAATCTGTAGTATTGTAATTTTCGGGTAGGTATGGAATTAATGGGTTTTCTGTATCTTCATAGTTAACATCATCTTTTCTAGTTAGAATTTCAACTATATATGGGGATTTTATTAAAGTATCAATTAATTCCTTTTCCTTTGTTGTTTGAACATTAACTTTTATATATTCATCCTCTCCCTCTTGATATGAAGAGATATTTGATTGCTCTACACCGAAATTTCTTAATCTTGTTTGAAGTATAGATTT
>LSQX01352584.1_pt3 | contig 17943 bp, 19 predicted proteins | sample 654561 | NCBI WGS metagenome assembly LSQX01 (sample SAMN04489861, study PRJNA283612) | anaerobic digester metagenome | isolation source: 4 biogas reactors fed with cattle manure at either 37C or 55C with and... | place: Denmark: Kongens Lyngby | collected 2014
GGCTGAAAAACGTGTGGTGGCGGGTGCCGATTACCTTAATCAAGCGGTGAGCATATCTCCCGCCTCGATATAACAGTGTGTTGCGATTGCAAGCAATCGCTTCCGTTGTTATAATTATATCAGAGAACAACATGCTATTATCGAATTCCCACAGTTCAATTTTTTGGGAAAAGCTTTGGACACGATGACGCAGACAAACCGGGGGGATTTGTATGTTCGTTAATAAGCGGTCAATAAGATTCTTTTCTTTGTTATTTACCTTTGTTTCAATGACTGTATTATTTCCCGCCTGTAAAGGTTATGTCGATACAAATGCTTCCGGAATTTCCGCTGACGCATCTGCGAACCCGTCAAAGCCGGTCGTGATGAAGCTTGTTCTTGGTTATGCGGAGGAAATACCCTCGAAGGACAACCTGATCATCCAGGAATTAAACAAGCTCGCCAATGCCGATATCCAAATTGAATGGACACCGATGGTCTCCTACAATGATAAATTCAAGGTGCTGATGTCTTCAAACAGCCTTCCCGACGTACTTCTGGTGCCGGATGTCAAGAACACCACCTTTGTTGACGGTGCAAATGCCGGATTGTTCTGGGAGTTGAAGGATTATATGCACGAGTATCCTGAACTGAAGGAGATCAAGCCTATTCTTTTGACGAATGCCTCGGTGGAAGGCAAGCTCTATATCCTCCCGCGGGAAAGAACCTTAAAGAGAAAAATGGTGATCTACAGATCCGATTGGGCTCGAATGGCAGGCTTGAGCGCGCCCGATACGCCCGATGGCATTTATGCCATGGCCAAAGCCTTTGCACAGGAGGATTACGATAAAAACGGCCAAAAGGATACCATCGGGTTTGCGCTGGGTACGGTCAACAATGAAATAGACTGCCTTGACGCTCTTGTTGTAGCCTTCGGAGGCTTTAACCGGTGGGGCATCCAGGACGGGAAGGTAACCCCCTCTTTCATGACGGAGGAATACTTTGAAACCCTGAAATGGCTGAGGAAGATGTTTGAAGAGAAACTCATCAGCCCTGATTTTGCCATTACAAAGACCACTCAGATTGTACCCGATATTGTGGATGCTGAAAGAACGGGCTTATGGTTGGGCTATAAGCTGCCGGGACTGTCGGACTCCGTGCTTGCGTCAAAACAGAAGGAAAATCCGGAACTCACACGGGAGGATATTTATGAGTATGTGTTCCTGAAAGGTCCCGATGGAGGAGAGAGGATTGCCGCCGAGACGGGCATAGCGGGCGGGTTCGCATTTCCAAAGCAGACTGTCCGGGACGAAGCAAGGCTAAGGGAATTACTGGGCATTTTTAACGTGATACAAAGTCGTCAGGGACAAATCCTGATCAATAACGGCGTGCCGGACGTTCATTTTAAGCTGGTTGAGAATAAATATGCCAAAACGGTTGATCCCAGCGTTTTCAACAGGGAGGTCAGCCCGGTGGGTCAATTGGGAACGAGCGGCGTTAAAAGTTATATCATTGCGGATGACGATATCACGATAAGATTGGATACTGCAAGAAATACCTACGAAATCAGCAGCATGATATCCGATATAACGGCGCCGTTGGCCTCTGCATCCTACAGCACCAATCATGCGACGCTGCATGGGATTATCAGCGACGCGCAGTTTCGGTTTATTATGGGTGACATCGATGAAAACGGCTGGAAACAGGCGATAGAAAACTGGAAGAACGCCGGTGGAGATAAAACGATGGACGAGTTTACAGCCGCCTATTACAAATAGATTCAGCAGCATTGGACATGATGAAGCAAAAAAAGATAAAAAGAATCTTAACGTTTTGAAGTTGATATTCATGGCATATCAATATTATGTTAATCAATGGAGGAATTGAAAATGAACAGCTTTGATACTTACAGGGATTCGGTTACAGGGTATGAGATCCGTCAGTATACACAGGGGCCAGAGCGAAATACCAAGCTTTATTTTACAACTGAAAACTTTACTTCGGATGATCGCTTTTTCTTCTTTAACAAACAAATTCCCGCCGGTACGAATGAAGTATATAGCGGCAGGGGGAAGCTTTACAAGGCCGAGGTTCAAACTGGTGAAGTGAAGCTGGTTGCCGGGCCGGAATACAGCGGCTTCGCCATGGATCGGTATGAAAATTATGGAGTTATGCTAAAGGGCAATATTGTATGCCGTTTCGATTGTGATACGGAGAATATCACCGAATTGGGCGCTCTTCCCCAGGGAGGGCAAATTACCGGGCACCTTACTACCAGCAAAAATGGAACGATTGTCTGCAGTTACAAGCAATGGAACTGTATTTTTGCGTTGGTTGTATTTGATCCTAAAACGGGTAAAAGCGAGGTCGTCTATCAAAGTGATTACCATCTGGGACATACGCAGGTTTGCCCGACGGATGAAAACACGATTTTCTTCATTCATGAAACAGGCGGAGATGCCTTGCAGCGCATGTGGCTGTTCGATGTGAAAACCTCCACCGCGCGGCCGTATTATGTGGAAGCTGACGGTGAATGGATTACCCATGAAGTTTGGACAGCAAACGGCAAAAATATTGTTTTCATGAAATTACCGTCCAACATCATGATGGGGACAAAGGATGGCCACAATTTCCGCATTGTTGCAAAAGGAGAACAGCTTTTACATCCAGGCGTATCCCATGATTCCAAATGGTTCTGCGCCGATCGGATCGGCTATCTTGGTGTTGACAGCCCCAACCTGGTTTACCTTGCAAATGGCGAAACGGGCAAATCCATCGTTCTTGCCAGTACCGATACGCCCAAAACCGGTGCGGATCATCTTCATCCCTCATTTAACCGGAAGGGTGATATGATTTTGTTCAACCGCCCGTTTGATAATGGCACCACACAGGTTTGCCTGATCGATCTGAATCAGGTGGAACGACCGTGAAAAAGTGACAACAAAAGGTCTCTACAGCCCTTTTTGCTGTTTCCCGGACACCTTGTGATACATTTGATTCCGGGCGAAGGCGGAGCCCATGATGTCATCCTTAAGGAAAACGAGTATTAAGATTGGGTAAACAAAGAAAACAAATACAAAGAAAATAAATAATGAGCCAGAGAAAAATTCTCTGGCTCATCTTCATATGTGTACAAATGAGCCGAAGAGAAGGATGTTTCGACTCATATATATAATTACTGTTCAGGTATGTTTGTCAACCTGAGCGAAGGATACCCTGGACCCCGCCAGCGAGGAAATTGAACCAAGGGACCTGTCTCCGTGGCTTAGGTGTAAATTATCGGGCTCGATTCAGGATATTCAGTATATCGGCTTTTTTCAGCTTTACATACTGACCGATGGTGTAGGTGTCGTTACCGGTTGCCTTGGCAGCCATCTCTTCAAGCCTGTCCTCGGGAACACCCAGCTCTTTAAGCGTAACCGGCATACCGATGGATCTGAAGTATTTTTCCAGCCTTGAAATGCCCTCCAGTGCGGTTTCCTCTGGAGAACGGAAGTTCGGATCCACACCCCACACACGCACAGCAAACTGGCAGAAACGGGCTACATCATGTTTATAAACATATTTCATCCAGGCAGGGAAAACAACCGCCAAACCTGCACCATGAGCTACATCGTAAATTGCGCTCAGCTCATGCTCAATATCATGGGAGCCCCAGTCGCCGACCCTTCCGGTGTTCATCAGGTTGTTGTGCGCAACAGTTCCGCTCCACATAATTTCAGCCCAGGAATCGTAATTGTCGGGTTGTGCTAAAACCCTGGGTACATGATGGGTAAGGGTTACCATGATCGCTTCAATCATGCGGTCTGTCAGTTCCACATTTTGTGTATTTGTGAAATAGCGTTCCATCAGGTGGGCGAGGATGTCTGCCGAGCCGCTGGCAACTTGATACTTCGGAAGCGTAAAGGCCAATTCGGGGTTTAAAATGGAAAACGCGGGATATATGATTTCAGAATTGAATCCCCTTTTCAACCACCCGTCCTCATTGGTGATCACACTGGCGGTGCTTGCTTCACTGCCTGCTGCGGGTATGGTCAGCACGGTGCCCACAGGCAGGGCGGTCTTCGGGTTCACCTTTCCCGCATAAATATCCCAAACATTACCCTCATAAAGCACACCCATTGCAATGGCTTTTGAGGAATCAATGGCGCTGCCTCCGCCAACGGCCAGTATAAAATCAAGCTTTTCTTCCTTACAAAGCTTTATGCCTTCACGAACAAGGCTTAAACGTGGGTTCGGCTTTACTCCGGAAAGCTCTACCCATCGGATGCCTGCATCCTTCAGCGATTGGGTCACTCTGTCATACAGACCGGTTTTTTTGATGCTTCCACCGCCGTAGTGCAGCAGGATGTCTTTGCTGTAGGGAAGGATCTCTTTTCCCACTTTTCTCTCTGTTCCACGGCCAAAAATGATTTTCGTCGTGTTCTGAAAAACAAAATTATCCATATAAAAACCTCCAAAGTAATTCTTTCTGTCATTACATTATACCATTATATTACCGTAGAAAAACATTGGTTTGGTTTTAATAGATGAATGAGTTCACTCATTTTCACAGAATAATCTATGGTATTCGCATATTTCCTTTTGAAACCGCCGATACTGAGGAGAGATTGGTTGCGGGGAGGTTTTCATTTGGATTCAAAAGTATATTTTGCAAGCCAGGCCGATGAACAAGAAAAAGAAACTGAAAAAGATAAACTGGATAACATCAAGGAAATGGGCACCGTATCGGTTCAGGAAAAAGGCAGAAACATTCATTGCCTTACGGTTATCGGGCAGATAGAAGGCCATATGGTATTGCCCCCGCAGAATAAAACCACGAAATATGAGCATGTCATCCCACAACTGGTCGCAATTGAAGAAGATAAAAACATCAGCGGTCTGCTTCTGGTGTTAAATACGGTAGGCGGTGATGTGGAGGCTGGCCTCGCCATTGCCGAAATGATTGCCAGCATGTCAAAACCGACGGTTTCTTTGGTTTTGGGCGGAGGTCACAGCATTGGTGTCCCCCTGGCCGTATCTACAAACTATTCTTATATTGCACCGTCCGCGACCATGACCATTCACCCGCTTCGACTCAATGGTATGATTATCGGAGTTCCACAGACCTTTGAATATTTCGACAGAATGCAGGAACGTGTTGTGGAGTTTGTATCGAAAAATTCCAAAATAAAGAAGGAGGATTTTCGCAAGCTGATGCTGAAAACAGGTGAGCTTGCCAATGACGTGGGAATTGTTCTGTTTGGACAGGAAGCCGTTAACAACGGCATTATCGATGAAGTTGGAGGGCTTGCCGGAGCATTAAAAAAGCTGGATGAGCTTATTGAAAAGTATAACGAACAAAAAATGGAGAGTGTGCGGCAATGAGCCTGCAGCATGAAAATAAAGCGAGTTGTCTGAAATGAACTGTAACGTAAATAAAGGAAGTACAATGCCATGATTTACAGCACGTAAACGAATGATAATAAATTTCATTAAGCCAGGAGCCGGCTCGGAAAGTCTGTTTATTCTTTAGAAACACGCATAAACATGTAATAATGAGCGGAACTATGCGGGTTTCAAGCCATGAAAAGTAGTGTCTTATGAATAAACATGTTTTTCCGAACGGTCTCCTAGTATGTAGCAGTATGTATTTGAAGGGGAGTGAAAAAGTGATCTATTCCATCGTTCCATTCGATCAGGTTTTATTCGATCAGCAAAGTGGTACGGAAACCCGTATGGAAGTGACGCTTGATGGAGAACGTGTTGTTCTGATGAAAAATGACGACAGCACATACTCTATCGAAAGGCTGATATCCACAAACCCGAAAGCATACCTGAAACCCGAACTAACACCGGGAACAACACTGATGACCATTACGGCCAAAAAGGAGACTCCCGAAGTAACATGGCAAATCATAAACAGAGACACGAAGTAACCGATAAAGTGAAAATGGGTGTAGCCGGTATTCTGGCTGGCTTCGTTAACGGCTTGCTGGGTTCGGGCGGTGGGGTTTTGATCGTACTATATCTTACAATGATAGCCAAAGTGGGCAGAAAGAATTCTCAGGCAACAGCCATAGCTATCATTTTGCCACTGGCTGTCCTCAGCAGTGTTTTTTATGCCAGAGGCGGATATATAGTGTGGTCTCATTTGTGGAAGGTTTCCGCGGGTGGGGTTGTCGGTGCGATTCTTGGAGCCGTGCTGCTGAACAAGCTGAAGCCCATATTTCTGAAGAAGCTTTTTGGCGTTTTTCTGGTTATCGCCGGTATAAGGATGTTCTTTTAGACAAAGGGAGGCTTCATGCTTGAAATTTTGCTTGGTTTTATCTCCGGGATGATCAGCGGAATGGGAATGGGGGGCGGAACGATTCTCATACCCGGCCTGGTGCTGTTTGCAGGCATTGAACAAAAAATAGCGCAGGGAATCAACCTGCTGTATTTTATGCCTTCGGCCATAGCAGCACTGGTTTTACATTTCAGAAACAAGCACATCGAAAAAGCGTTTCTTGTTTATCTAATCGGTGGCGGGTTATTGGGTGCATGCCTGGGTGCTTTTCTGGCTGTAAGGTTTTCAAACGATCTGTTGCGAAAAATCTTTGCAGCCTTTTTAGTCGTGATGGGTATCTATGAGTTTTTCTGCAAGGATCATGAACAAGGAAAAAGATTGTCAAAAGATTAACATACACTCTTGACATTTTTTATGATAGGAATATAATAAGAGAAAAGAATTCAACTGAACTGAATAACGCCGGATGAAGGTTAAAGGAGAGTAGCCTGTTGGCTCACCGAAGGAGTAAATCTCTCAGGTAATAAGACTTTAATCAGACGGACCTCTGGAGAGACCAGTGAAATGGCGCCGAAGGGGCAAACCCATGTAAAAAGGCTTTCAGCTTTTAAGCAGGGTGTATCTCTCAGGCAAAAGGACAGAGCTGAAATAAAGGTTTAACCGCATGGTTGGAATCTTTATCAGTCATATAAAACGGTTACAGAGGTCAAACAGTATGTTTGGCTTATTTTTTTAGCAGGAGGGGAATATTGTGGCGAAGATTATTGTAGCAGACAAAATGGCTCCGGATGGCATCGATTATTTGAAGAGCAAGGGTTTCGAGGTGGATACCCCATTTGGGATTTCTCACGAAGAACTGCTGGAGGTTATTGAAAACTATGATGCTATCATCGTACGAAGCGCGACCAAAGTAAAAAAGGATATCATTGAACGCGGTAAAAACCTGAAAGTGGCCGGCAGGGCAGGAAACGGCATTGATAATATCGATGTGGATGAATGTACCAAGCGGGGCATTTATGTGGTCAATACACCTGAGGGCAACATCATGGCAGCCGCTGAAATGGGTGTTGCCATGGCATTCTCTATTTTCAGAAATATACCCCAGGCCCACCTTGCAGCAAAAAACAAGGACTTTCGCAGGAACAAGTTTGTTGGCGAAGAGCTGGAAGGCAAAACTGTCGGTATCATTGGTGTGGGCAAGATTGGCTCTATCGTTGCCAGAAAGCTTGCCGGTGTTGGCATGACAGTGGTCGGATATGATCCCTACGCCACCGATGACAGGTTCAAGCAATTGGGCATTGAACGCTGCGAAGCCCTGGAAGACCTTTTGAAGGTTTCCGATCTGATCACGCTGCATATTCCGAAAAGCCCTGAAAGTACAAATCTGATCGGTGAGAAGGAACTGAAGCTGTGCAAGAAAGGCGTTCGCATTGTGAACTGTGCCCGCGGCGGCATGATCAACGAGAAAGCCCTTTATGATGCCATCGTCTCCGGGCAGGTCGCAGCCGCTGCATTGGACGTACAGGAAAAAGAGCCCAACTTTACAAAGAAGCCCGAAGAACAGGATTATTGGAACCCACTGCTGGATCTGGACAACGTTGTGTTCACACCGCATCTGGGTGCTTCCACTAAAGAAGCCAACTACAATGTATCCATCGGCGTTGCAAAGCTGATCGAAGGCGTTTTAAACGGCGAACTGGTACCCGCTGTCAACATGGCTCCGGTTACCGGGGATGTTAAGGAATTGCTGCCCTATACCGACCTTGCTGAAAAGCTTGGCAGAATCTATTATCAGGCTGAAAAAGACAGCGTGATAAAGATTGAAGTGAACTACAGCGGCGATGTGACGCAAATGCCCACAAAACCGATCACACTTTCAGCCATTAAAGGCTTCCTGCACAGCGCCGGGGATATGGATGTAAACTATATCAACGCAGAACTGAAATTGAAGGAGCTGGGTGTTGAGCTGGTCGAAAGCAAAAGCTCCAGTCTGGACAAATATACCAACCTGATCACAGTAAAATTCACAACAAAGAAAAAGGAACTGGCTGTATCAGGCACTGTTTTTGCCAAGGATGTAGAGCGTATTGTAGATTTCTTCGGCTACAAGCTTGACTTCGAACCCACACCTCATGTTATCGCGCTGCAGAATGTGGACGTTCCCGGTATTATCGGCAAAGTCGGCACCATGCTTGGCGAAAACAACATCAATATCGGCGCAATGCAATGGAGCCGCAACAGAAGGGGCGATAAGGCCGTTTCTTTTGTCAGTGTTGATGCCGATATTTCCGATGATCTGCTGAAGAAGCTGTTAACCATCGAAGGTGTACTGAAAGCTTCCAGGCTTCATCTGTAAGATTTATGAAGGTCTCAGATTAAACAGGGGAAATAATAAAAAGGCACTGTACCATAAGGTATAGTGCCTTTCATCTTTTTGATTATTCTTTGTTTAAAATGCTCTTGTCATCATCTTGTCGACACTCCTGTATATCATCCACAAACACTTGTGTACCAATAATTTGATAAACAACTCGATACCTTTTGTTGGATAGTATATAACGGTATTTCCCGATTGGAAGATATGGACGGTTATATAGGGGATAACGAAAAGGATCTGTTTGGAGATTTCGAATATCCACCAGCAATCCATCCAAAAGCCTGTTAGCTGCATGAATGCTGACACGCGCCAAAAATTCAAAATGGTCAACCATTCTATCGTTTGCATCGGGTGAAATAATTACCTGATAGTTCTTTTCATTACACGCCATGCTCCGCTCCTCTGTTGATGGCTTCCCTCATGTTCTTTTCAAACTCATCAACCGAATATCCCTGGGTTCCAAGCAAACGAGCACGTTCCACAGCGAGTAAACGCTCGGCTGTGGCCAAATCATCTTCACGTTTGTTATATGTTTCTATATCCATAATAACGGTATCACCAGCACCGTTCTTGGTTAAGAACACTGGTTTTTTCGTTTTATGGCATATATCAGCGATACTGTTGTAGTTTTTGCGAAGTTCACTGGATGATCTAATAATAGTACTCAATTCCACCACTCCTGCTAGTCTAATTTATATCTATATTATACCCTTATAAGACTAAAATAACAAGCCGAACTTTGTTATACACCAAATATATGCAAAGCTATTTTATCGGTTGGAATTATGTGTTATGATACTTTAAGACCGTTCGAATAGTGGTTTTATTCATCAGATACCCGATTCAAGGGCTTGAAATCCGCTTCGATGCATGTCATAAACATGCTTGTTTGGATTTTATGAATGAATCGTATTTCCGAGCCCGCTCCGACTAAATTACGGAGGACAGATTATGCAGGTGAAAGTGGGATGTATATCCCTTGGTTGCCCCAAAAACCTTGTGGACAGTGAAATCATGCTGGGGCTTTTAAACAGTGACAACTATGAAATAACAGTGAACCTGCCCGAAGCCGAGGTTATTATCGTCAATACCTGTGCCTTTATTGGGGATGCAAAGGAAGAAGCGGTGGATGCCATCCTCGAAGCCAGCCTGTACAAACAGACAGGCAGGCTGAAAGCACTGATCGTAACAGGCTGTCTTGCACAGCGGTATCGTGATGAAATCATCAACGAAATCCCTGAAGTGGATGCTGTGCTGGGTACGGGAAACATTTCGGAAATAGAGCGGGTCATTGCGAACCATATTGGTGGCAGGAAAGACCAGCACCTGTTTGTGAATGATCCGGCCGATGTTGATTACCTGGACAATTTAAGGCTCCTTTCATCCAAGGGAGCGTCGCAATACCTGAAAATAGCAGAAGGCTGCAGCAATTACTGCACCTATTGCATTATACCCTCTCTGCGGGGGCCTTTTCGCAGCAGAACTGTTGAAAGCATCCTTAAAGAGGCAAAACAGCTGGTGGAAAACGGTGCTCGTGAATTGATCCTTATTGCACAGGACGTCAGCCGCTATGGTGAAGATCGCTACAGTGAGCCCAGCTTGGTAAAGCTGATTCAGGAACTGTCGCAGCTTGAAGATTTGAAGTGGATCCGACTGCTGTACTGTTACCCAGAACGCATTACCGAAGCGTTGATCCAGCAGATGAAAAGCAACCCAAAGCTGCTTCCCTATCTGGATATCCCTATACAGCACGCCAGTGACAGAATCCTGAAAGCCATGGGCAGAAAAAGCAGAAAGAAGGATCTCATTGCGCTGATGAACACCCTTCGTAAGGAAATCCCTGGAATTGTTTTGCGCACATCCCTGATAACGGGCTTTCCGGGTGAAACTGAAGAAGACTTTGATGCCCTGGTCAGCTTTGTGAGGACCCATCCATTTGACAGACTGGGTGTTTTCGCCTATTCTCAGGAGGAGGGGACGCCGGCGGCCACCATGGAAAACCAGGTGGAGGAGGAAATCCGGGAAAACAGGCGCGAGCTGCTTTTATCTGTTCAAAGCGAAATCGCTGAGAAAAGAATGAAGAAAAGGATTGGACAGATATTTGAAGTTTTGACTGAAGGGGTGGCCGACGACGGCATTTTCTATTATGGCCGTTCTTACGGCGAAGCACCGGATATCGACCCGCTGATATACTTCACTTCGCCGCGGCCATTACAAGCAGGAAGCTTTGTCAAGGTTAGAATGCTAAACAGCCAACAGCTGGATTTAATTGGGGAGGCCATAGTCAATGAATCTGCCGAATAAACTGACCGTGCTTAGAATACTGATGATTCCAGCGTTTTTACTGCTGATACTGCCCGTAGGAAAGGCGCTTTTGTTGCCGATACCCCCGCAAACCGGAAGAATTCTGGCTGCATTGGTTTTTGTTTTGGCCGCGTTCACCGACTTGCTCGATGGTGCCATCGCCAGAAAGCAAAACTGTGTCACCAACCTTGGTAAATTTCTCGATCCCATAGCAGACAAGCTCTTGGTTGTTTCTGCGCTGATGGCTCTGGTTCAGTTGGGAGAGATTTCAGCATGGCCTGTCATCATTATCATCGCAAGAGAATTCATCGTACAAGGGGTTCGGATCCTCGCGGCCAGTGAGGCGGTGGTCATAGCGGCCAGCATATGGGGGAAAATTAAAACCTTCACACAGATGATTGCCATTGTATTGCTTATCCTGAAGGATTACCCCTTCTCACTGCTCACCTCTTTTCCCGTGGGGCAGTTGCTTTTATGGGCGTCCGTCGTATTAACCGTAACATCAGGGTATGATTATCTCAAAGCAAACCGTGACAGACTAAAGAACTGAAAACCTGCTTGCATTACCCGATAAAATAGTATATACTTTTTAGCAACAGGGGATATTATCTGGTACTAACACTGCCTTGGGAAACATAAAATAACGTTGAAAGCACTGTCCCAGTCATTCATCCTTAGCCCGGGTAACAGTCGGAGGTTTCCAAGCGTGGTTTTGCCAGTAATTGATTTACAATGCAGGGAAGAAAGGTGTTATTGTTTGAACAAGAACTCAATGGCAAAGAAGGACAGACAACTGAGGCTTGTAGATAAAATCAAGGAAGATCCGTTTATGACTGATGAAGACATTGCCGGGTTTCTGGAGGTCAGTATTCCTACCGTCCGCCTTGACAGGCTGGAGCTTGGTATACCTGAGCTTAGGCAAAGAATCCGGGATGTTGCCTCCATCAATCACCAAAAGGTCAGGGCGCTGCATGCCGATGAAATTGTTGGTGAACTGGTTGAAATACAGTTGGGTGTCAGCGGCATCTCTATTTTGGACACCACCGATCAGATGGTTTTTGCACAATCCAAAATAGTACGGGGGCATTATATCTATTCCTTTGCAGAGTCTTTAGCCATTGCGGTGATCGACGCCGAAGTCGCCCTGGTGGGGGTAGCCAACATCAAATACAAAATCCCCGTATATGCCGGTTCCAGGCTTATTGCAAAGGCTATTGTACGGCAAACAAGGCAGCGTAGTCACATCGTATGGGTATTTATTTCCTTCAGACAGCAGGAAGTTTTTCGTGGGAAGTTTATTCTGGTATCTATTGGAGAAAATGAAGAACAGAATAACGAAAGCTGAAACACCACACCATCAGAACGCGGGTATCACAACGGGCAATTGGTTGATATAGAACATTCTTCAAGGGAACTGTCTGCATCCATGTATGGCAATCTTCTGAGGAAAGGCTGAGTGAAGAATTTTGAGAATAATGGTAGATGCCATGGGCGGGGATAATGCGCCGGATGAAATAGTAAAGGGTTGTGTTGAAGCGGTTAAAATGAGAGCCGGCTTTGAAGTGGAGCTGATTGGCGTGGAAAGCGAGATCAAGCGGGTTCTGAAAAAGTATCATTACCCTCAGGATCGCATCACGATCGCTGTGGCGTCTCAAACAATTACCAATGAAGATAAACCCACCGATGCAATCCGACATAAAAAAGATTCGTCCCTGGCCATTGGACTGAACAAGATTAAAGAGAATCACGGGTATGTTTTTATCACAGCCGGCAGCACGGGTGCGCTCCTGGCTGGTACCCTTCTGATAGCAGGCAGAATCCCCGGTGTTCTGCGACCTGCCCTTGCACCGATAGTACCTTCCCTGGCTGGCGGCACCATGATCATCGACGCGGGAATGAATACGCTGTGCAGGCCTATGAATTATGTCCAGTTCGCCATCATGGGTTCGGTTTTCATGCAGCAGATGTTTCGTAAGGAAAACCCGCGTGTCGGGCTGATCAATGTGGGTACCGAGGAGGAAAAGGGAAACGAAACCCTGAAGGAAACCTTGCCTCTGATGAAAAACTGTGGTGTGAATTTCGTCGGAAACATTGAGGGCCGGGACATTGCAGAGGGCAAGGTGGATGTGGCCGTTTGCGATGGTTTCACCGGAAACGCCATGCTGAAAATGATGGAGGGAACCGGTAAGTTCTTTATGCAGCAGCTGAAGCGTGTTTACAACTCCGACCTGTTTACAAAAATATCAGCATTACTGGTAAAGGCTCATCTGAAAAAGCTAAATGACAGCGTTGATCCCGAAACCATTGGCGGGACACCCATTCTGGGCACAAACGGTTTGATCTACAAATGTCATGGAAACAGCAAGGCCAAAGCAATTCGCAATACCATACTCAATGCGTCCAAAATGACAAACAGTGCTTTTATTGATCAAATCAGAGAAAGAATAGCGACCATGGAGGTAAAGTTGAATGCATGAGTTTGGTGTAGGCATTCTGGGAACAGGAATGTATCTGCCCGAGAAATTGTTGACCAATTCTGATCTGGAAAAAATGGTAAACACTACAGATGAGTGGATTGTGAAAAGAACTGGAATGAAGGTCAGGCATCTTTTGGAAGAGGGTGTTCCTACTTATACAATGGGGGTTGAGGCTGCGAAACTTGCGATCAGAGATGCAGGCCTTTCTCCCGCAGACATAGATCTTATCATCGCAACAACCGTAACACCGGATTATTTAACCCCATCCGTGTCCTGTTTGATCCAAAAGCATATTCAGGCGGAAAACGCGGCCGCTTTCGATCTGAACGCTGCCTGTACCGGGTTCGTGTATGCTATGACCACAGCCAGGCAATTCATCCAGACCGGTTTCTACCGGAATGTTCTCATTGTTTCCAATGAGGGCTTAAGCCATGTCACAGACTGGGAAAACAGAAACACCTGCATTTTGTTTGGTGACGCTGCTGGGGCTGTGGTTTTAGGCAGGGTAGATCAACAGTACGGTATCCGGGAGAATTATATTGCATCCTTTGGCAATTTGGGTCACAGCTTAACGCTTCCATGCTTTTATCTGCCCGAAGAAGAACGCCAGAAGAGGACTTTGGGCAGGGAACGCAGCATCTGGCAGGATGGCAGCGAGGTTTTCTCCTTTGCAGTGCGCGCCATGACAGATGCGACGCGAAGGGTGGTTGAAGCAGCTGGGAAAACCATTGATGACGTGGATCTGGTTTTTCCGCATCAGGCCAATCTTCGGATCATCAGCGGGGCTGCAAAGCGGCTTCATCTGAATGAAGAGAAAGTCGCGGTCATCCTGCAGGAAACCGGAAATATTTCCAGCGCATCGATACCGGTGGCTTTGGATATGTATTCGAAGAATGACAGGATCAAAAAGGGTGACACCCTTGTAATGGTTGCCTTTGGTGGCGGCTTAACCGTCGGGTCATGTTTAATGCTTTGGGGGAAATAGCTGGGGTTCCCAGCTACTGAGGGGTCTTTGAGTATTTAGTCAGCGGAGGTAGATATGGCTATCGCATTTATTTTTCCAGGGCAGGGGGCTCAGTACATCGGAATGGCAAAGGAGATCTGCAGCCAATATCCGAAAGCTTTAGAAGTCTTCAAATTGGCTTCCAAAGCCCTCAATATCGACATGGAAGAAATGGTTTTCAACGGGGATGAACAAACCCTGAAAATTACTGAGAACACACAGCCCGCCATATTAACTGCGTCCATCGCATGCCTTGTCCCCATTCTCAATGCAGGGATAGAAGCTGATTTTGCAGCAGGCCTAAGCCTGGGTGAATATGCTGCTCACGTTTATTCAGGAACCTTAACCTTCTCAGAAGCCGTCAGGCTGGTAAAAAGGCGCGGAAAATTCATGCAGGAGGCTGTTCCGGCTGGCGTCGGTGCCATGGCTGCTATCGTGGGGCTTGGCAGGGAAGAGCTGCTAAAGGTTTGTGAGCAGGCCAAGGAATATGGTGTTGTTGAACCTGCCAACTTCAATTGTCCCGGGCAAATCGTCATCTCCGGCGAAGTGCAGGCGGTGGAAAAGGCTTCGGCCATGGCCCTGGAAAAAGGTGCAAAACGTGCGGTTCCACTGCCGGTTAGCGCTCCGTTCCATTGCAGTATGTTAATCTCAGCCGGGGACATGTTGGAAATTGAAATGGAAAATGTGGATATACAGAGTATGAAGGTTCCGGTTGTGACCAATATCAGCGGTGAAATCGTGCAGGAAGGCCATGTGCGGCAGACTCTGGTGCAGCAGGTTTCCAACTCGGTTTTATGGGAGGATTGCGTGCAAACGATGATCGCCCTGGGGGTTGATACCTTTGTTGAAATTGGTCCCGGGAAGGTATTAAGCGGCTTCATCAAAAAGATCAATAAAAATGTGACAACGCTGAATGTAGAGGATATAACCTCTCTGGAAGCAACCTTAAAGGTTTTAAAGGGGTGAGATGAATGAATTTTAACGGAAAGACGGTCATTGTCACAGGTTCCACCAGAGGCCTGGGAAAGGCCATCGCCGAAAAGTTCGCAATGTCCGGTGCTAATGTCATCATCAATGGCACTTCCAAAACAGTTTTTAAAACAGAGGAAGAATTCCTGCAAAAGGGTTATTGTGTAAAAGCCGTCGAGGGAGACATCAGCATTCCCGAAAAGGCCCAGGAATTGATTGATACAGCCGTCAATACATACGGCAAGGTAGATGTACTGGTGAACAATGCAGGGGTTATCCGGGACAAATTAATGATGAAGATGAGTGTTGAGGATTGGGATACGGTTCTTGACATCAACCTCAAAGGCGCATTTTTATGTACCAAGGCATTGACAAAGCTGATGATGAAAAAAAGACAGGGGTGTATCATCAACATCACTTCTGTGGTAGGAGTGATGGGAAATGCAGGCCAGGCCAACTACGCGGCTTCAAAGGCAGGGATGATAGGGTTTACAAAATCCGTCGCCAAGGAGCTGGGTGCCTGGGGTATCACCTGTAACGCCGTTGCACCGGGTTTTATTGATACCGATATGTCCGAACAGCTGTCCGATGATATCAAGGAAAGGTATTTGGCGGTTATTCCCCTGAAAAGGGCAGGGACTCCCTTTGAGGTGGCTGACGCAGTCTGTTTTCTTGCATCGGAAAAAGCCAGATACATCACGGGTCAGGTAATTCATATTGACGGTGGAATGGTTATGTAATATTATCATAATTGAATGCAATACTATCAAATATATAGTTTGCGATTCTTGTCTGGAAGGGGGTGAAAGGTGTGGCATTTGAAAAAGTAAAGGAAATCGTAGTAGAGCAGCTCGGTGTTGAAGAAAGCGAGGTCGTAATGGAAGCTTCTTTCATTGATGATCTTGGAGCTGATTCTCTTGATATTGTCGAACTTATCATGGCTTTGGAAGAAGAATTTGACCTGGAAATACCAGACAAGGAAGCTGAAAAAATCACAACAGTCGGGGATGCTGTGGAATATATTAAAGCTCATTCCTGACCAGTTGCATAAAAAGAGTCCCACATTGTGGGGCTTTTTTTATTTGATGGTTCCCCTTTGTCTGCCGAGCATTCGGCAACAAAAGGTTCATTCATAAATACAAGGCTTATCACTTGGCGGTAGCGAAGCGTGTTGATGTTACAGCCGGTATAAGGCCAGGGTCAGCCCCCGAACAGGTTGGGCGTACTGGAGGAGGTTTATAACCATGATTAGACGGGTAGTAATTACGGGAACCGGTGTTATTCATGATCTGGGAAAAGATACGGATTCCTTTTGGAAAGCGATTCAGGAAGGGAAAAACGGAATATCAACCATTACGAAATTTGACTGTTCGAACATCGATACCAAGGTGGCTTCCGAAGTGAAGGATTTTGATCCTACGCTTTACATGGAAAAGAAGGAAGCCAAAAGAATGGATCCCTTCGTTCAGTATGCCATGGCAGCAGCAAACATGGCCATTCAACAGTCAGGCATCGATGCGAAACATGAGGATCCTTTCCGTGTAGGGGTCCTGATCGGTTCGGGAATAGGGGGTATTCAAACCCTGGAGGATCAAAAACAAACCCTGATGCAAAGAGGACCCAACCGTGTCAGTCCGTTCTTCATCCCCATGATGATAGCCAATATGGCTTCAGGCCAGGTTGCCATCCGTTATGGCTTCTGCGGATATAACGAGTGCGTGACAACAGCTTGTGCTACGGCAAACCATGCGATCGGTGATGCCTTCCATATCATTCGCAATGGCACGGCGGATGTGATGGTATCCGGAGGCGCCGAGTCAACCATTACTGAACTGGCCATGGCTGGTTTTTGCTCGGCAAAAGCGATGACAACGAATCCGGACCCCGAAACCGCATGCAGACCCTTTGATAAAGACAGAGACGGTTTTATCATGGGTGAGGGTGCTGGTATCGTGGTGCTTGAAGAGCTGCAGCATGCGCTGAACAGAGGAGCAAACATTCTGGCCGAGATCATTGGGTATGGTTGTACCTGTGACGCATACCATATCACCGCTCCGCATCCGGAAGGGTTGGGCGGAGTAAAGGCCATGCAGTTTGCTTTGCAGGATGCCGGGCTGAAACCGGAGGATGTGGATTATATCAATGCCCATGGTACATCAACACAGTTGAATGATGCCGGTGAAACCGCTGTTATTAAAAAGGTTTTCGGGGAACATGCCTATAAGCTGGCGGTCAGCTCCACAAAATCAATGACAGGGCACTTGCTGGGTGCTGCCGGGGGAATAGAGGCCATCATTTCCATAATGGCCTTGAAGGATGGCTTCCTGCCGCCGACGATCCATCTGGAAACACCTGGCGAAGCATGTGATCTGGATTATGTGCCAAATAAGGGCAGAAAGGCAGATCTTAGCATAGCGCTTTCGAATGCGCTGGGCTTTGGCGGTCACAACGCCGTTCTGGCCTTTAGGAAATATGAACCCTAAGCAAAGACTGAAGAAATGAAGCTGAAATAAAGGTGGGGGACATTCCGCAGAAAGGATGACCCGCGAAGCAGCGGTGTGTCCCC
>LSQX01051278.1_pt1 | contig 17942 bp, 18 predicted proteins | sample 654561 | NCBI WGS metagenome assembly LSQX01 (sample SAMN04489861, study PRJNA283612) | anaerobic digester metagenome | isolation source: 4 biogas reactors fed with cattle manure at either 37C or 55C with and... | place: Denmark: Kongens Lyngby | collected 2014
TAAGTTTGATTGCTTAAAACGGGCTGCCGCTTCCAGGCATGGGGAAGCGGCATTTTTTTTGGGACGGCCGCCAGGGCCAGCCTTTCGGTGCCGGCGGGCTGTTTTAAAAAGAGGATTTCTCCGGCCGCATGATAAATAATAAACACAGAGAACAGTTTGGGGGTGGAAGCATAGGATGATGATTGACTTAAGAAGCGATACAATTACCGTACCCACTCCCGAGATGCGCCGGGCCATGTCTGCAGCGGAGGTGGGGGACGATGTTTACGGCGAAGACCCCACGGTAAACCGCCTCCAGGAGCTGGCGGCGGAGATGCTCGGCAAGGAGGACGCTCTCCTGGTAGTAAGCGGGACCATGGGCAACCAGGTCTCCCTGCTCACCCACTGCCGTCCCGGCACCGAGGTGATCGTGGAGCAGGATTGCCATATCTTCTACTATGAAGCGGGCGCAGCCTCCGCCCTTGGCGGCGTGCAGCTCCGGGCGCTCCCGGGAAGGCGGGGCGCCTTAACGGCGGAGCAGGTGGAGGCGGCCATCCGCGCCGATGATATTCACCAGCCGCCCACCGCCCTGATTTGCCTGGAGAACACCCACAACAGGGCCGGCGGGGCGGTAATCCCCCTTGCCGCGATGCAGTCCGTTTATGCGCTAGCCGTGCGGCACGGCCTCCCCCTGCACCTGGACGGGGCAAGGATTTTTAACGCCGCCATTGCCCTGGGTGTAGCGGCGAAGGAGATTGCCGCCTGCGCCACCACGGTTCAGTTCTGCCTCTCCAAGGGCTTAGGCGCCCCCATCGGGTCGCTGATTGCCGGTCCGCGGGATTGGATTGCCGCGGCGCGCCGCTGGCGCAAGCGCCTCGGTGGAGGAATGCGCCAGGCCGGAGTCATTGCCGCCGCGGGGATCGTGGCCTTGGAGACGATGGTGGATCGCCTGGCCGAGGATCATGCCAACGCCCGCTTCCTGGCCGAGGGGCTGGCGGCGCTGCCAGGCCTGGAGCTGGATCCGGCCGCGGTGGAGACCAATATCGTTATCTTTAAAACCACTGCCCTTTCTGCACCGGCCCTGGTTGAAGCCCTGCGCAGGCGGAACCTGCTCTGCGTCGCCATGGATGCGGACAGGGTCCGCTTTACCACCCATAAGGATGTGAGCCGTGCGGACATGGAAAAAGCTCTGGCCATCGTGAAGGATGCTTTGCGGCAAGCATAATCTTGATCGGGGCAGACTAACCGCTACTCCTCTTCCGGCAGCATGCACCATGATCGAATTCGATCCAGGATTAGAAAAAGAGGCGGAGATAGATGCAATTACAATTTATCGAAAGACCAAAGCTTGATGCCGTTGCCCTGGGGCAGCTTAGAAGAGCGGTGGGCTGGGACGAACGGCTCGAAAAGATCAGGCTGACCCTGGGCCGCTGTTATTACTGGGCCGGATGTTTCGACGGCGGGAAACTGATCGGCTTTGTGGAGGTGGTCAGCGATGGTGTTGACGATGCTTATATCCGCAACCTGATGGTTCATCCCGATTACCAGCGGCGGGGGATCGGCCTGAAACTGCTGCAAATGGCGCAAGGGCGGATCAAAGCAGACGGGATCAAAACGGTCAATCTCCTCTTTGAGCCTGAATTGGCTCCTTTTTACCGAAAGGCGGGCTTTAGAATCGTCAGCGGCGGTTTAATTGACAACGAGGCGGGGACAGCTCCGGGCGGTCAATCCAGCCCCTAACAAAGCGGGGGCAGGAATATGCTCATCTTTTATTGAATGTTCTGTTATTAGCTTAATTTTTAGCAATCACAAAAAATTAATGATCATGAGGTTTGAAAAATGAATATCGCTTTTTTCCTGCTGCCGAAACAAGAGGTTGTCTACCTGTCGATCAACGGCACGATGCGGCAAGCCCTGGAGAAGATGGAGTATCACCGTTATACCGCCATTCCCTTAATTGACGAAGAAGGCAAATATGCCGGGACCCTCACCGAGGGAGACATGCTCTGGAAGCTGAAAAGAACACCCGGCCTAAGCCTGTCCGACGCCAACAGTATTCCGCTCAAAGAGATTCCCCGGCAGATGCAAAATGAACCGGTGCGCATTGATGCGCAAATTGAAGATTTGCTGGCTCTGGCGGCCAATCAAAATTTCGTGCCGGTAGTTGATGATCACGATGTGTTTATCGGCATTGTCAGGCGCAGTGAGATCATCAATTACTGCATCGATCTGCTCAAAAAATATAAGCAAACAACTTAAAACTTTTTAAGGGGGTACCTTTTTATTTATATTCTTCTACTGGCTGAGGACAGCGCATCCCACTCTCATATCCGTTCAGTACTGGCTAATAATTTTAAAGGGCATGTCATCGATTTCTGCAGGGCGGAGCAAATTACCGGGCAGTTCCTTGAAGAGAGGCGCCCGGATATTTTAATCGTTGATTGCCGGCCGGACCGTGAAAGCTGCCGCCGGATCTTTTCCTTGTTGGAAGGCCGCGCTGACCGGCCTGCCACGGTCATGCTCGTTGACCTGCCGCTACTAGGCCGGCTCGAGGATTATCCCCTGGGGCAGATAGACGATATCGTTCTTAAACCTTGCCGGGATGGGGAGCTGGTGACCCGGCTTAAAATGGCGGCTGACAGGCGAAAAAGCCTCGCCAGCCCGGCCCATGGGCACCAGGGCTACGATCCGGAGCTCATGGAAAAAATGAACCTGGAATCGCTGGGCTTGCTCGCCGGTGGTATTGCGCACGATTTGAACAATTATCTGGCCGTAATCCTGGGCAGCATTGCCCTGGCCCGGGCCATGCCGCCCGACCCTGAAAATCTCAGCAGGGTGCTGGACCGCATTGAAAAGGCGGCGATGCAGGCAAGGGATTTGAGCAATAGCTTGCTTGCTTTCTCCCAGGGCGGCTCGCCGGTAAAAAAAGCTTTCCGGCTGGAGCAGCTACTCCGTGATGCCGCCGCCTTTGTCCTGGAGGGAACCAATGTGCGCCCTTGCTTCTCCATTGCCGCTGACCTGCGTTCCGTGGTGGGGGATGAGGCCCAGATCAGGCAGGTTTTGCACAATATCCTCCTCAATGCCGTGCAGGCCATGCCCGGCGGCGGGTGCGTGCATATTAAAGCCGTTAACCATCATCCGGAGCAGCCTGCGGATAAAGCGGGGATGCCGCCCGCGGGGAAAGATTATGTCAAGATTACCATCCAGGATGATGGCCCCGGCATTCCGGCAAAGTATATGGATAAGATCTTTAACCCGTTTTTTACTAGCAGGGCTAAAGGGCGCGGGCTCGGCCTGACCACGGTCCAGATCCTGGTGAAGAGAAACAACGGTTTTGTCGAAGTCCAGTCCCGGGAAGGAGAAGGGACGGCGCTGCATATCTATCTTCCCGCCTGCATGCCCGGACAGGAGGGACGCTTCTAATTGTCCTCTTTTCGTGTAATCATTGTCGCCAACGGGGAGTGCCGCAACCCGTCTTTTTATCGCTCCCTGGCCAGGCCGGAAGATTATGTCATTTGCGCCGACGGGGGCACCTGCCATGCGCTGGCCATCGGCTTGCAGCCCAGGCTGGTGATCGGCGATTTTGACTCGCTGGATGGGGCGATGCGCCGGCAACTGGCCGGCAGGCAGGTCGAATTTCACTGCTATCCATGCGAGAAAGATCAATCCGACCTGGAACTGGCCCTGGAGCGGGCGGTGGCGCTGCGGCCGCGCGAGATCATGGTTTTTTGTGCCCTGGGCGGCCCCAGGCTCGAACAGATCCTGGCCAATATCTTTTTGCTGGTGCTTCCCCTGGAAGCGGGCATTCCGGCGGCAATCGTCGATGAGCGCCACGAGGTCCGGCTGATCGAGCGGGAAGTGGCCCTGGAAGGGGAACGCGGGGATTATTTGTCGCTCTTTCCGCTTACCCAGGAGGTGCACGGGGTGGAGACGGAGGGCTTGAAATACCCCCTCTACGGCGAAACGCTTTACCTGAAGTCGACCCGCGGCTTAAGCAACGAGTTTGCCGGCCGTGGGGCCCGGGTTAAAATTTCCGGCGGCCGGCTCCTGGTGATCAAAACCAGGCGGGCGACATTGGATAGCCTTCCATAATGTAGCCCCCTCGCCCCGCCCCTCTCCCCCGGCGGGGGAGAGGGGCGGGGTTATTTAGAGAGGCCTCAGTGACAAGATCAGCAAGTAATAAGGCTTAAGTCCTGGTTTACTCTTCGAGGGATGCGAATAATTTCTGCTTATACTCCAGGAATAGAGGCTCATTGGTTATTTGGCGCGTGCGGGGGCGGGGCAGCGTGATGGGCTGGTCCAGGATGATCCTGCCGGGGCGGGCCGAAATCATGCAGACCCGGTCGGAAAGATAGATGGCTTCGTCGATGCTGTGCGTTACAAAGAGCACGGAGCGCTTGAACTGCTCCCAGATTGCAAGGAGCCAGTCGCGCATCTTGTCGCGGGTGAGGGCGTCCAGGGCGGCAAACGGTTCATCGAGCAAGAGCAGCCCGCTCTCTACGAGTATGGTCCGCAGCAGGGCGGCGCGCTGCCGCATCCCGCCGGAGAGCTGGTTCGGGTAATAGTGGGCAAAGCGCTCCAGGCCGAAAACCGGCAGCATCTCCATGACCCGGCTGTAGGCCGCCTCCCGCGGCACGCCGGCGGCGAGCAGGGGGAGGGCGGCGTTTTGCAGCAGCGTCTTCCAGGGGAAGAGCAGATCCTGCTGGGGCATATAGCCGACCCGGGCCGGCCGGCCGGTGACCTCCCGCCCGTCCAAGAAAACCCGGCCTCTCTCCGGCCGGATCAGCCCGGCGGCGATTTTTAGCAAGGTGCTTTTCCCCGACCCGCTCGGCCCCAGCAGGGAGACAAATTCCCCCGGCGCCACGTGCAGCGAAAGAGCGTCAATCACCGGCAGCGGCTCCGCTCCGGCCGTGTAGGTGGCCGAAATATTTTCGAGCAGCAGTTTTGGTTTCAATTTACGCGTGCCCTCACTCTGTTTTCTCAAGACCGCTCTTCAGCCTTAGGGTTGCGGCAGAAAGTCGTTGGTAAAGGCCTGATCCACGTCGATCAGCTCTTCGATCAGGCCGCGCTCGTAGAGCCAGCGGGTGTATCCTTCCCAGACCTCCCGCTTTTGCACGCCCCACCGGGGGGCCCCGGCCCGGTAGTAGTCCTTGAGCCATTCCTGGCTGGCATTAACCAGCGCTTCATCCAGTTCCGGCGCATTGGCGAGGAGAATGGCGGCCGCCTCGCCCGGCTCCGCGATGGCCGCTTCATAACCCCTGGCGGTGGCCCGCAAAAAGCGGCGCACCAGTTCCGGCTTTTCGGCGAGCAGCCCTTCCCCGGCGGCCAGCACCGGCGTGTAATAGTCCAGGACCGGGTCAATCTCCCTTAAGGGGATGAAGTTCAGCTCCAAACCTTCCAGTTCGGCCTGGATCCCGGTCCAGCCGTAGTAAATCCAGGCGAAATCGGCGACCTCCCGCAGGACGATTAAAGAATCCACCTCACCGGTGGTGACGATCTCAACTTTTTCAAAGTCAGCCTGGCCATGTTCCATCAGGGCGCGGATGGTCGCCTCTTCCACGGGCGAGCCCCAGCCGCCGTAGCTGTGCCCTTCAAAATCGGCGGGGGTGGTGATCTCCTTCTCCTTCAGCGAGGCGAAACCGGAGGTGTTGTGCTGCAGGATGGCGGCGATGGAAACCACGGGCACCGCCTCGCAGCGGGCAAAGGTCACCTCTTCCTGGTAGCTCACGCCGAATTCCTCCTGCCCCGTGGAGACCAGTTGAATGACGCTGCCGGGGGCCTCCACAATCTCCACGCTTAAGCCCTCTTCCGCGTAGAAGCCCTTGTCCCTGGCAACGTAGAGGCCGCTGTAGTTGGTGTTCGGCGACCAGTCGAGCAGCACCGTTATCTCTTCCAGCTCCGCTCCCGGGCTTTTCTCGCCCCGTGCGCAGCCGGCCGCGGCGAGGAGGGCGATGGCGGCGGCTAGGGCGAGGATGCTGAATAAAAGGCTGCGCCGGTTCCAGTTCGTTTTTTGTCTAATCATCTCTTGTGGTCACTCCTCTTCGATGTTATTTCTCCCGGCCCGGTTCCAGGGCATGGCCAGCCAGGCCAGAAGCTCGGTCAGTTTAAATAGCAGCAGGCTTAACAGCACTACGGCGATGATGGCGGCAAAGACCTGGGCGGTCTTGAAAGCATGGAGGGAGCGGAGCATAAAGACCCCCAGCCCGGCCCTGGCCCCGATCCATTCGCCGATTACAGCCCCGATCACGCTGTATGTAACGGCGATTTTCAGGCCGGAGAAAAAGTAAGGCAAAACGGAGGGGAGCTGCAGCGAGCGGAATACCAGCCAGGGCCCGGCCTGCATCGTTCTCAGCAGCTCCAGCGCCTCCGGGTCCACCTGCTCCAGCCCCTCCACCAGGTTGACCGCCAGGGGAAAGAAGCAAACCAGGCTGACAATCACGACCTTGGAAAAAAGGCCCAGGCCGAACCAGATCAAAAACAGCGGCGCCAGGGCATAAATAGGCACTGTTTGCGAGATCACCAGCAGCGGGTAGAGAAAGCGCTTGATCAGGGGAGAGCGGTCCATGGCCACGGCCAGCAGCACCGCCAGGAGCAGTGCCATAAGCAGCCCCGCCCCTGCTGCGGCCAGGCTGGCGCGGGCCTGCACCGCCAGGATCGTAAAGTTTTCGAAAAAGGCTCGGCCGATGGCGGAGGGGGCCGGCAACTGCTGCGGGGGGATCTCAAATATCCGGCAGGCCAGCTCCCAGCAAGCGATCAGCAATAGCAGCAGCCCTGCTGCCGGCAGGTTGCGCCTGATGGCGGCCCCTCGCCTGCCCTGTTGCCGCTCGCCTGCCGCCGGGTTAGGCCTGGTCCCGGTATTTGCCCACCTTTTCATCGATAGTCACTCCCCTGGGACTGTAATCGATCTTGACCACGGAGAGGACCCGCTGCGCCCTGGCCTCGAGGCAAAGCTGCTGCGCCTCCTTCACGATCTCCAGCAGCCGGTCCAGCTCTCCTTCCATGGTGGTTTCCATGGGGCCGACGGTGTAGTTGACCCCGGAGCTGCGGATTAATTCAATGACCCTGTCCACCGTGGGATAGACCTGTTCTTCCGGTACCAGGGGAATAATCTGCAGGCTGACATTGCAGACGGCCATCATCGCTCCCTCCCTTGATCTAGTAACCGGTATTAAAGAATTGTAATTGTAATTGGCAAGAAAAAAGCTGCTGCCTGCGGCGGCAACAGCTCGCGTCATGCTAGTTTTCGCGTATGTTCCCTCCGCTGGCATTACCCAGATCAGGTTCAAGGGTCAGAGCAGTGCTATGCTCTATCTCAGCCGGGTTACCCCAGCTCCCCTTTGTCATCCATCTTACATTTTGATTAATCCCATTCTACCATGCAAGTGGGCGGGGCACAATAGCTAATTTCCGTGCTGCCGCCTCATTTAAAATTCAGACATCCATTTATATTTATACCCGCGCTAAACCTACGGTAATCCTTTGCCTCCTCACGATCTAAAACCAGCGCGTGAGCCAGTATTTTTCAAAGGCGACTTTGACCAGGTAGGCGGCTTTGGAGGGGCGGAGGAGAATAAAGCGGGGTTCCGGTCGGGCATAGTAATTGATGTAGGCGATCCGGCCTTCCTTTAACCCGGTGGCCAGGACCGCTCCCGCGGCTTTGCCAGTAAAACGAAATGACGGCTCTTTTCCGGTAATCAGAGCGATGATGTTGCGAGCCACCACTTCCGCCTGAAAGTGGGCGAAGATACCGGCCTTGGGCGCCCATACTTTTGATGCCGGCACCCGCAGCGCGGTGGCGTCCCCGACCGCGTAAACGCGATCAGCCTTTGTGGAAAATGTGGCCGGGTCAACCGTGATCCACCCGCCCTTTTCCGTCAACCCCGAGTAGCGCAGCGCTTTTGGTCCCCAGTGGGAAGGTATGCCGAGGAAAAGGTCTCCCGGAACGGAGATGCCGTGGTCCAGGAGGAGGCGGCCTTTGTTTGCATCCAGGGCCAGCACCCTGGCCCCGGCAATAAACCTGATTTCGCGCTGTTCCATAGCCTTTCGCACACTTGCACCCACTTTGGGCCCGGCCAGGGGCAGGGGGGCGGTCTCGGGGGTAACCATGGTTAGCTCGATCTGATTGCGCACGCCGCGCTGCCGGAAGTAAGAATCGAGGAGGAACATGATCTCCAGGGGGCCGATCACGCCGCTATAGGGAAGGCTGGCGATGAAGAGCACAATTTTCCCTTTTTTAAAGGTGAGCAGCTTTTGCCGCAAAGCTTCCACTTGATCGGGAAGATAAGGAATATAGGCTCCTGCCTCCAGGCCGGGGACAGTCTCCGGGTGCAGCTCTGCACCCAGGGCGATGACCAGGTAATCGTAGGTTAAGGGGCCCAGCGTTGTTTCCACGCGGCACAGCTCCGGGCGCACCTGCTCCACCCCGGCCTGGATTAACTCAACCCCCTTTTTTTGCAAGTGGTGCAGCTTGCGGCTGATCTGTGCGAGCCGGCGCTGGTTGACCAGCACGAAGGGATAAGAAGGTTTAAAATAATGGCGGTCGTTCCGGTCGACCAGGATAATGCGATGCTTTTTGGAGAGGGCTTTACCAAGCACGTTGGCAGCCACCACCCCGCCGGTGCCGCCCCCGAGGATCAACACGGTTGCGGTTTTACCCATCAGATCCCTCCGCTTAAGTGTTAAAACCAGCGCGCGAGCCAGTATTTTTCAAAGGCCATCTTCGCCCAGTAGGCAAGCCTGGTCGGGCGGAGCAAGGTGATCACTGGTTTTGGCCGGGTGTAGTAGCGGACCGTGGAGTAGCGGGCTCGACCGAACCCGGTGAGCACAATTCAAGCGCCTTTGGCGGTGTAGCGGAAGCGGGCCTGTTCGCCGGTGAGCAGGGCGGCGATGTTCCGGCTGACCACTTCGGCCTGGTAATGGGCGAAGATGCCCGCCTTGGGGGCGATCACTTGCGAGACCGGCAGCCTCAGATCGGCGGCGTCGCCGATGGCGTAGACGCGCTCGGCGGCGGTTTCCAGGGTATGGGGATCAACCTTGATCCAGCCATTTTCCTCCACCAGCTTTGTTTCCCGCAGCAGCGACGGTCCCCAGTGGGAGGGCACTCCGATGAACAGGTCTCCCGGGACGGTGATGCCGTGATCCAGCACCAATACCTTGCCCTCCTGATCCAGGGAGAGGACCCGGGCCTGGGTGATTAAATTGATGCCGCGCTCTTCGAGCATCCGGCGCACGCTTTCCCCGACCTTGGGTCCGGCCAGCGGCTCCGGCGCCATTTCCGGGGTGACCAGGGTCAGCTCCACACGGCTGCGCAAGCCCCGTTCGCGGAAGTAGGCGTCCAGGAGGAACATGACCTCGTACGATGCCGGGGGACAGGATATGGGCAGGCTGGCGATGAAGAAGACGATTTTGCCCTCCCTGAACGCCGCCAGGCGCCGACGCAGGCGGTCGGCGCCCTGGAAACTCCAGGGGTTATAGGATCCCGCGGCCATGCCCGGCACGGTTTCAGGATGCATCTCCGCTCCCAGGGCAATGATCATGTAATCGTAATCGAGGGTGCCCCGATCCGTCTCCACCTGGCCCTTTTCCAGCCGGAGTCTTTTAATTTCCGCCTGGATAAACTCGATGCCCTTGCGGCGCAGCCTCTCCAGCTTTCTGCTGATTTGATCGGGGCGGCGCTTGTTTACGAGCATGAGCGGGTAAGCACCACGGAAGGCGTGGCTCTCATTTCGATCCACCAGGGTAATGCGATGTTCTTGCGGCAGGGTTTTGCTCAGCACGTTGGCGGCTACTACCCCGCCTACGCCGCCGCCCAGGATTAGCACTTTTTCCGGCATCTTGGTCACCTGATCAGTCATCCCGAGATTCAATCTAATGCTATTCTCTTTCGAATGCTACAAATTATACCGAAAAGCGCTGCCTCGGTCGTATGGCGCAATAGGGCGCTTGTTCGCACGGTCAGTATCATTAACCGTTATCTTACCGGCGCATATAATGTACCGATGAGGCAGGTAAAACCGTCCCGTAATGCCCGGTTCTGCCTCCTGATATGGAGATTGATGCAGAAAGGAGGTTATCATGCATGTATAACCAGAAACAGAACCGCGGAACCAGCAGCAGCGCCAGACCCTGTGGCGGGATGACTGCCGGCTCCTCTTCCAGAACGGCGCAAGTTTTAACCGCGTCAGGGCGCGTGCCGGCTTCCTGCCCGCCGGGGTTCCAGGGACGCTACACGGTGGTGGCGGGCGATACGATGTTTACCATTGCCCAGCGTTTTGGGGTGTCGCTGCAGGCGCTTATTAATGCCAACCCGCACATATCTAACCCGAACCTGATTTTCCCGGGTGATGTGATTTGCGTGCCCGGTGCACCGCCAGGGGCAGGCCGCGTCCCCGCCAGTTGCCCCGCAGGATTCCAGGGCCGGTATACGGTCCAGCCTGGGGATACCATGTTTGCCATTGCGCAGCAATGCGGGATTAGCCTGCAGGCTCTGATCAATGCCAACCCGCATATCACCGATCCGAACCAGATCTTCCCGTGCGATGTGCTCTGCGTGCCCTGCCCGCAGCCTGGCCGTGTACCGGCAAGCTGCCCGTCCGGTTTCCAGGCCCAGTACACGGTGCGGCCCGGCGACAGCATGTTTACGATTGCCCAGCGTTTTGGGGTATCGCTACAGGCGCTGATCAATGCCAACCCGCATATTGCCGATCCGAACCAGATCTTCCCGTGCGACGTGCTCTGCGTGCCCTGCCCGCAGCCCGGCCGGGTACCGGCAAGCTGCCCGCCCGGCTTCCAGGGGCAATACACGGTTCAGGCCGGTGACAGCATGTTTACGATTGCTCAGAGATTCGGGGTATCGCTGCAGGCGCTGATCAATGCCAACCCGCATATTGCCGATCCGAACCAGATCTTCCCGTGCGACGTACTTTGCGTGCCCTGCCCGCCTTTCCCGGTCCTGCCGCCGCCGCAACTGAATCTGCCCTGCTGTGCGGTCATGGAAGCGACATCTGAGCCGATGCCGGGAAGCGCACCGAAGGGAGTGGCGCTGGTCCAGTCACTGCCCACCAACTGGTACCGCATCGCTATCATGGCGCTGGGGCTGCAGGCGAAACTCCTCAGCGAAGATGAAATAGCGGAAGCCGAGGCTGAAGCCGCCGAGGCCGAAGCCTTATGGCAGAAGAAGTTCAAAGGTGTAGTGATGATTCCGGGCAAGAAGGAGATCAGCTTCCCCTTGTTCAACTGCCAGAAGGATCCGTCCGTCTGGTCCGGTGCTGTTGATCTGAACAGCCGGCCCACTCCGGATACCAAGATAGCGGTAGTGCAGGTGAGAAAGGGTAAAGATGAAATCCTGCTCAAGGCTTCGCTGGGGCGGTGCGGCTGCGCGCCGGTTTAATCGCCGTTAAGCTGAAAAAGCCGTTGCGGAAGGTCCCGTTTGCGGAGGGTCTCTTTGCTTAAGCAAGGAGACCCTCATTTTGTGTGCGCCCGGCCTCCGGCCCCAATTGTCCAGTCAGGTTTTAGATTTATTTTAAATTTTGTTTATTAGGGAAGAGCAATCATCCATTATAATCTAATCAATCAGGCAGGCAGACCGGAAATTTATTGTTATCTAAAAAAAATTGATCAAAATAATGCGCGAGCAATCAGACTTTTTCTTCGGTGCGGTGTATTAAGTAGTAGAAGGGTGTTTCGCAGGGAGGGGCAAATGAATAGGCATTTGCTGCAGGAGATGGTGGAGAAATACGGCAACATGGTTTACCGCCTGGCCTGGCGATGGACCGGCAGCCGCGAACAGGCTGAAGACATTACCCAGGAAACCTTCCTGCGCGCTTTCACCCACCTGGACAGCTATGACCGCGGCAGGCCTCCCGGGCCGTGGCTGTGCCGCATTGCCCTTAATCTTTGCCGCAACCGGAGCCGCGACTGCAGGGAGATCCCGGTGGACTCCTTGACGGAAGAGATGGCGGCGCCGCAGCCTGGACCGGAACAGCGCTACCTGGAACGGGAGCGGGAGCAGGAGATTTTGCGCGCCGTGCACCGCTTGCCGCAAATGTATCGCGAGGTGATCCTGCTCAAACATGTGAGCGGGCTCTCTTATGCGGAAATCAGCGCGGTGCTCGACCTGGAGATCAACCTGGTTAAAAACAGGCTTTACCGCGGCCGGCTCATGCTGCGGAAGGCACTGCAGCGGTTAGCAAGTGATGAGGAGGGAAAGAAGAAATGAAGGATTGTCCCGACGCCCTTACCTGGCAGGCTGTGCTAGATGGCGAGGAAAACGATCCGGCGCTGCTGGAACATCTCGCCGGGTGCCCGGCCTGCCGTGCCTCCTACCGCGAAATCAGCGCGGCGGCAGGATTAGCCGGCGCTCTTGCAACGGAAGCAACGCTGCCGCCGGCGGTTGCCCGGCGCATCTTGAGGCAGGCCAAACCCTTTCCGGCAGGCCTGGTGGCGGCGCTGCTGTTTTGCCTGCTGGCCGCTTCAGCCGCCCTGCTGCAGCCCGGCGGTTTAAGCTGGTGGTTTTCGGTGGGCGTGGTTAGAATGAGCAGTTTAATTCTAGACGGCCTGCTCGGCGCCATCTTGCTGCTGCAAAGCCTGGATCCGGCTATGATCCTGCTTGCCGCGTTGCTGCTGGCCGGTTTGGAAATACTTGTGCTGCACAAATTAAAGGTAACGGAGGGGTAGTTTAAGATGAAAAGACTGATTTTGACAGCATTGGTCCTGCTGCTCTGCTTCGTAGTGTGGTGGCCGGCCGGAGCAGCCGCGGCCCCGGATCACGTTATCGACGGCGATATCAACCAGAGCACCGGGAGCGTGGAGATTAGCCGGCATACCACTGTAAACGGCAACGTCACGGTGAATATGGGTGAAATCACGGTCCTCGGCGTAGTGAACGGCAACGTCACCGGCAACATGGGGGCCATCAGGGTGAACGGTGCCGTCGGCGGTAATGTAGAGGCCAATATGGGCGAGGTAGATATCAACGGCAGTGTTGCCGGCAATGTTAAAGCCCGGATGGGGGAAGTGAGCGTTGACGGCAGTGTGGGCGGCAACGTGGAAGCCGACCTGGGCAGCGTGGTGATCAGGGGCAGCGTCGGCGGCGACGTGATCTCCGGACTGGGGGAGGTGCGCGTGCCCGGTGAGATCCGGGGGGGGATCTCCAGCAAGGGCAAGAAGGTGATCATTACCGGACAGGTGGACGGCGATGTGACGCTGACCCGGGGTATTGTCGAACTGGGCCCTCAGGCTGTTGTCCGCGGCCGGATCCGGGTCGAAGAAGGGATGGTGAAGTTAGGTAAAGGTGCTTCGGCGGGCTCGGTAGAGGTGCTCACCGAACTGACCGAAGGAGAGGTGGACCGCCTTTTCCGCGACGGCGAAGGATTCTTTTTCGTCGATATCGATGGCCTGGTGGAAACAATAGTGGAGAGCGTCGAGAGCGCGCTGCGCAGCATCGATCTCCCCTCCATGCACCGCATGGGCGATTCAATTCGCGGCTACCTCCAGAACATGAGGCGTTTCTTTCCGATCATGTCGTTTTGGGGCTGGTACGGCAGCCTGGCCAGGGACCTGTTTAACATGGTTGTTCTTTTCGCCATCGCCGCCCTTACCTTTACCCTCTTTCCCGCCCATGTCCGCGTCACTGCCGAAGCGATCAGCGGCAAAGCGGGAGCGGTCTTCGGCTGGGGGCTGCTGGCCACGGCTCTGGCTCTACCGCTGCTCATCTTTCTGGCGATCACCATTATCGGGATCCCGCTCATATTCGTGGAAATCCTGTTCCTGGCGGTGGCTGGAATCCTTGGCTATACAGCCTTAACCCAGGTGATCGGCACGAAGATCGCCGGCGGCAGTGGTTCCAGAAGCGTCAACCCGCTCGGCGCCATCGCCCTCGGCGTGCTGATCCTCGGTGCTTTGACCATGATCCCGTTTTTCGGCGGTCTCCTCGCCGTGGTCCTTTTTGCCTTCACCGTGGGCGCTGCCCTGACCACCCGCTTCGGCACGCTCCAGCCTCAACCGGAGCCTCATCCGTCTGCAACATCCGAAGCGGAACCTGCCGAAGCCGGAGAAGAGCCCCCGGCGGACGGAACCGAACCTGGCGAATAGACGCGAGGTGCCGAAGTGCGAGGTGCCGTACCTTGACATTGTGACNNTCACAATGTCAAGGTACGGCACCTTTGCTTCCCCCCTAATGTCAAGGCCCGGCACCTTTAACTTTTAAAGCAGTTGCAATACCGTTTCCTTGATCTGTTCGGGAGAAACGATCAGCTTGTGGCGGACCGGTTTCCCTTCGAGGCCCCGTAGGGGCGGGGGCACGGTTAAGCCGGTGGTGTCGGCCAGGAGCTGCAGCAGTTCGTATTCGCTACAGCCGGCGGTCCGCTCTTTCCCGAGCAGGGCACAGGCGGTGCTGGCGTTAAATTTAAAGGGGCTGGCTGTGGCGACAAGCACGGTTTTTGACTGATCTGCCGTAGCACCAAGGTAGCGGTCGTAGATTACCTTTCCCACGGCGGTATGGGGGTCGAGCAGGTAGCCGTGCTCGCGGTAGGTATCGCTGATGGCCTGCATGGTTTGCGCGTCGCCGGCATAATCAGCCCAGAAGAGCTCGGCCAGGGCGGTTACAGCTTCAGGGCTGATCCGGTAACTGCCCCTCTCGCGGAGCTGTTCCATCCAGCGGCGCACAGGCTCCGGCGCGCGGCCGGAAAGTTCAAAGAGCAGCCGCTCCAGGTTGCTGGAGACGAGAATGTCCATGGACGGCGAGATGGTGCGGTAGAAGGGGCGGTTGCGGTCGTAAACGCCGCGGTTGAAGAAGTCGGCCAGCACGTTGTTGCTGTTGGAGGCGCAGAGCAGCCGCCCGACCGGCAGCCCCATCCGGCAGGCGTAGTAGCCGGCCAGGATATTGCCAAAGTTGCCCGTGGGCACGACAAAGTTGATCTTCTCACCGGCAGCGATGGCCCCTGCACGGCGCAGCGCCAGGTAGGCCGCATAATAGTAGGCGATCTGCGGCACCAGCCGGCCCCAGTTGATGGAATTGGCCGAAGTGAGCTTGTAGCCCCGTTCGCCCAGCCGCGCCGCCAGGGCGCCATCGTTGAATACATTTTTCACTCCTGTCTGGGCGTCGTCAAAGTTGCCGCGCAGCGCCACCACATGGACGTTTTCCCCCTCCTGGGTGATCATCTGCCGCTCCTGCATGAGGCTGACCCCCTCCGCCGGGTAGAAGACGATCACCCGCGTCCCGGGGACATCCCGGAAGCCTTCCAGGGCGGCCTTGCCCGTGTCTCCCGATGTGGCCGTCAGAATGACCAGCTCGGCGCTCTCCCCGGTCAGCCGCGCCGCCTCCCGCAGCAGGTAGGGCAGAAGCTGCAGCGCCATATCCTTAAAGGCGCAGGTAGGGCCGTGCCACAGCTCCAGGCAATAAAGGTGGTCGTGCAAGCGGTGCAGGGGAGCAACGGCCGGGTGGTCAAAGCGCCCGCTATTGTAAGCGAGCCGCACAAATTGATCAACGGCGGCGCTGTCGAAATCGGGCAGGAAAGGTTTGATCACCGTGCCCGCCAGGGCGGCGTAATCGGCCGCCGGGATCCCCTCCGGATCCAGCCGCGGCAGTTTTTCCGGGACGAAGAGCCCACCGCCGGGAGCCGGGCCCAGTTTGATTGCTTCCGCCGCGTTTACCGGCTCTGTGCCGCCGCGGGTGCTGATGTAGCGCATCTAAAATCCCTCCGTCATCGGCTGAATAACTTCAAATCGCTAACCTGAATATGCGAATTCCAAATTCAAGCCCCCCTCACCCCAACCCTCTCCCCCCAGAGGGTGGAGAAGGGGATTTAGGAGCGGCACCATAGATCCACTCGTTCACAGTCGCTCCAGCTCTCAGCGACAAGAAGCATAGGTGTTTTCACACCCTGATGGTGCCCCTGTTGTGTAGGGGCAAGGGGTCTAACCTAAAAATAGAATTCTCGTCTTTAAAAGTCAAATCCTTTATTCAATCCCTGCGCCGGAATGTGTTATGATAAAAAGACAGGGACAACCGGGGGCAGGGCTCCCCTTTAGTGTTTCTATTTTTGCCGCAATAAGTTTGGGAGAGGGTGTACTTTGAGTGAAATATATTGTCATTGTCGGGGACGGCATGGCCGATTACCCTGTGGAGCAACTGGGAGGAAAAACGCCGCTGGAAAAGGCCCGTAAACCGGCCATGGACCGGCTGGCGCAAAACGGCATCCTCGGGCTGGTGCGGACGGTGCCTGAAGGGATGGCCCCGGGGAGCGATACTGCCAACCTCTCCGTGTTCGGTTACGACCCGCGCCGATATTACAGTGGCCGCTCCCCCTTCGAAGCGGCCGGCATGGGCCTGCCGCTGCGGCCGGGCGATGTTTCTTTCCGCTGCAACCTGGTGACCCTTTCCACGGAAGCGTCCTATGCCGCGCGGACCATGGTCGATTACTGCGCCGGTGAAATCTCCAGCGCCGAGGCGGAGCAGCTTATTGCCGCGGTCAATGAACACTTGAGCACGCCGGAGATCAAGTTTTATCCGGGGATCAGCTACCGCCATCTCGCCGTCTGGGCGGGCGGTCCGGGACCGGAAGCGTGGCGCCTGACCCCGCCCCACGATATCACCGGCCGCGCCATCGCCCCTTACCTGCCGGCCGGCGAACAGGCTGCCGTCTTCCGGAGAATGATGGAAGAAAGCGCCGTTTTCTTACCCGCGCACCCGGTAAACCGGAAACGGGTGGCCGCCGGGCTGAATCCGGCCAACTCAATCTGGCTCTGGGGAGAAGGCACCGCACCGCAGCTACCCCGTTTCAGCGATAAATACGGCCTCTCGGGCTCCGTCATTTCTGCGGTCGATCTCGTCAGGGGCATTGCCGTTTACGCCGGCCTGCAGCCGGTTGTTGTGGAAGGGGCTACCGGCAACTGGCAGACCAACTATGCCGGAAAGGTTGCGGCGGCTTTAAAGGCGCTGCGCCAGGACGGCGATTTTGTCTATATCCATCTTGAAGGCCCCGATGAATGCTCCCACCGCCATGAAATTGAGAACAAGGTCAAGGCCATCGAGTTGATCGACGCCGAAGTGCTGCGGCCGCTGCAAGCAGCCCTTGAAGCGGAGGGGGAGGAATACAGCATTTTGGTGTTGCCGGATCATGCCACCCCCCTGGCTTTGCGCACCCATACAGGCGATCCCGTCCCCTTTGTCTTATTCCGCAGCGGCGGGCGGCGGGAACAGCTCCAGCGCAGCTTTGATGAAAAAAACGCCCACGAAACCGGTATTTTTATAGCTGAAGGGCACCGGCTAATGGATTATTTTCTAGGAGACCAGGACTGCATCTAATGCCGCGCTCCGGCTCTTAGCGGCAGGATGCAGAAAGTCTATTCTTTCGAAATTTATTTCAATTCTTATTGTCGAAAATCGTTGATCGATTGCTCCTTTTCTGTTAAACTAAAAATATTGAGGCAAAAGCTCTGTTTCTTCCGGCGCTTTTACAGCTAACAGCGGATAAAAGTAAATGGCTTGTTCCCGGGAAAATCCGGATTCTCGATGCAGCGGCGAACTGATGAAGGCTGAATGCGGAATAACCCCAATGGAGTGTGAGCAACTAAGAATTGACTGCCTTTGATCCTCTTGACCTTTATACAAGCCTCCTTCAACGGGCCTGGCAGCGCATGGTTGACCTGGTTGGCATCCACACGGTAATGGTTTTGACGCAGCGGGCTTTGTGGATGACTCGCCAGAAGTATGGCGAAGCCGAACTGATCCATTTCGATGAGGGCGGTTTTTCGTTTAAAGAACTGGAGATTCTCGATCGTGAGCGGTTAAAAGCGCTGGTGGAGGAATTTGTCAGTACCATGCTTGGCATCCTGGCCGGGCTGCTCGGCAAAGAGTTTACGGAGAAGCTGGCCCATGAGATCGATGAACTGCTCGAGCTTACGGAGGTGCAACTTGAACAGGATTGTTACCGGGATTGATGGACTCGATCAAATCTTAAACG
>LSQX01014660.1_pt1 | contig 17938 bp, 10 predicted proteins | sample 654561 | NCBI WGS metagenome assembly LSQX01 (sample SAMN04489861, study PRJNA283612) | anaerobic digester metagenome | isolation source: 4 biogas reactors fed with cattle manure at either 37C or 55C with and... | place: Denmark: Kongens Lyngby | collected 2014
GTCACCACCGGCTTGCCCAGCTTCAGCGCCTGCAACACAAAATCCTTGGCCACGCCGCTGCCGCCAATCAACTCCACCACCACCTGAACATCCGGGCGGGCGATTAAAGCCGCCCCATCGGTGGTCAGCAGGCCCGGCTCCACGCTCACGCCCCGGTCCGACGTCAAATCAAGGTCCGCAATCCCGCGCAAAACCGGACGCACCCCCAGGCGCGCCGCCAGCAGCGAACCGTTTTTCTGCAAGGTTTCCACCACACCGGCTCCGACGGTGCCAAAACCCAGCAAAGCGACTCCTATTTCCTTCGTATTCACACGTGACATGAAAAATAACTCCAGAATTCAAAACATAAATGGCCCCACGATACCGCCAACTGGCCGAAAGACAAGTTCAAACCAGCCTCACGCAGCTCCCCCCGCGCCCCTCAAAATGGGCAGCAACTATTCTTGCGGAGGGCTTGCGGGCGCGTCCAGCATCCCGAAGCGAATCAGGAAGCGCTTGAGCGTGGTACCCTGCACCAGCATGGTGAACAGGATGACCGCCAAGGTCAGTTGAATCACCAGCGAGCGCTCCGCCGGGGAAATCAACAGCGGGCTGATGGAAAGCGCCAGGGCAATCGGCAATGCACCGCGCAGGCCGCCCCACCACATGATAAACAGCGTCGGCTTGTTGAGCTTCTGCTCCGGCTTCACAAACGGATTATAGCCCAGCGCCGTCAGCGTCAGAATCAGCGCCCGCGAAACCAGCACCGCCACAAGCGCAACGCCAATCGCGCCCGCAACCGTGTACAAGCGGCCCAAATCCTTGATGAGCGAAGCCTCCGTCATGCCCAGCATGAGGAAAATCACGCTATTCGCCATGAACGCGGCAAAACCCCAGAATCGCCGAATCGCCACGAGCATGTTCTCCTTGATGAAACGCCGCCCGTAATAATTCACCACCATGCCCGCGCCGCAGGCGGCCATCACGCCGGAAACTTTGACGTAATGATTCGCCACAATGAAAGCCGCGTAGGCAACCACCGTCGTCAACCCGACTTCAATCAGCGGGTCGTGGTTGGCAAAACGAATAATCTGCATCAACACCCAGCCAACCGCCGCCCCCACCAGCGCGCCGCCGAAAAATACCAGCAGGAATTTCCCCGGAATGTTCAGCAAGGTGGAAGCGCTCCACGCGTCAGCCGGGTTGGGCAGCAACAAGCTGGCCGCGACAATCGCCGCGATGATGTCAAACGTCACAATCGCCGTCGCGTCGTTGAAGAGACTCTCCCCGTCCATCAACATGGCAAGGCGCTTCGGTGCGTTCAGCTCATTGAAAAGGGCAATGACCGCCGCCGTGTCCGTGGTGGAAATCAGCGCGCCAAAAAGCATCGCCGCGTTGAGACCCAAAACCGTGAACTTGGCAACCAGCAGCCCGGTCACCGCCGTCGCCAGCAAAACACCCGGCGCCGCCAGCAGGAAAATCGGCACGATATTGCGCATCAACTCGCGCGCATCCAGATTGATGGCCGCGTCAAAAATCAGCGTCGGCAGCAGAATATAAAGAATGAAATTCGGCGTCAGGCGAATCGTTTGCAGAATGCTCAGCGAAGGAACCATCCCCCCCACCTTAAACAGCGCCAAGCCGACAAAAATCAGGCCGATGGTGCAGGGAAAACGCAGCCGGCGGAAAATAATGTTGGCGAACAGCGCCACCAAAACCAAACCGACAAAACAAGCGACGACTTCAATGGATAAATCATTCATGCGCGGCATCATGTTGAAACGGCCCGACAAAGTCAAACGGGAACACACAGCCCCAAAAACCCGCCCCAAAAACTCCCCAATCGCCCCAACATCATCCCCGTTTCACCTCTCACAACCCAAAAGCGAAAAAATGACAAAAATTGGCATTTTCGGGCGTTTTTTGCCGTTTTCAGCCCATTCCTCGGCGAATTTTGTGATTTTCAAACGCCAGCGTTCTGGGGGCGACGCACTTTGTGCGCCGTGCCCGGCAACGTATGGCTTACATCAATCTGTTATGGTAAATTCCTGCCAGTCTGCAACATGACCCACGGGTGTTTCTACGAAGGCCCAAGTTCCGCTAGTGTTAACGAACCGTCCAAAATAAGCCCGTAGTCCCCAGCGATAGGTTCCAGGAGCAAGGTCGGTAAGGGTTGTGCAGGTGTCATCCCCACGCCAAATCTTAATCGAAGTAGCACCGTTGGTCAGCATGTAATAGTTAACGTAAAAGATATTCGCGGGGGTGTCATTAGGCCACTCCAGAGTGATTGAAGTGCCTGCTTGCACATGGTGATTTGTTGGGGCTATCGGAAGTATCGGGATTTGCAGCTCAATGTTATGGGTCACATCTTGGTTAGCAACAGAAACGTCTTCCTGATATGGGAAGAATCCGTCGACAGTGATTGAAAGCTGGTAGACCCCGTTGGATAGGCCGCTCAAGCTATATATCCCTTCCCCTGCGTCTGGGTACGTGCTTGCAGAATACCCGGCGCTGGCGTTGTGTGCCGTTATCGCATTTGTGATGTTGGTTGCGGTTACACCAGCGTACTGAACCAAGCCAGCAATGGTAAACGGCGGCGGGTTGAGCCACCGCACGCGAAAGAACAGCGGCATCCGGACCTCGGTTGTTTCCTGCGTTGCCGTAATAGACTGAAATGGCGAATCGGAGCGCCAATCCGATTCGGTCAGGTCCGATTTCCACTCTATCTGGTACTGCCCATTAGACACGGACTCGAAAACCAGCGTTCCACTGGAGAATGACGAGATGTCCTGTGCTACTACGCCCTTGATAATGCCAAACAGTAAAAGAAATACTTTCCAATGGCCTCGTGTTTTTTGCATCCTTCTCCACCTTCCGCCAACAGGGCGTTCACCAGGCGCGGTCAAATGGCAATCACCGCGCCCATGTTGGGCAGGCTGCAGGAGAGACCGAATTCTTTGCGGATGGCGGCCTCCAGACCCAAACGGGATGCCGATTCACCGTGGGTGATGACCACCTTCGGCTTGGCGTCGGCAAAATGGCCCATCCAATTCAGCAGGTCGGTTTGGCCGGCATGGGCGCTGAATCCGCCCAAGGTGTGCACGTCGGCTTTGACGGCGATTTTTTCGCCGAAAATCTTGACGTATTCCGCGCGGTCCACCAGCAGGCGGCCCAGCGTGCCTACGGCCTGATAGCCAACCATGAGCACATGTGTTTCCGGCTTCCACAGGTTCGCCTTGAAGTGGTGCAGAATGCGTCCGCCGTTGCACATGCCCGCGCCGGCCATAATCAGACACGGGCCGGGCTGGTCGTTGATGGCTTTGGAGTCCTCGGCGGTGACGCACAGCTTCATCGTTTTGAGTTCATCGCGCATGGTTCCCTTGGCGATGAATTTCAGCGCGGCGTCATCGAACAATTCGCGATGCTGGGCATAGATTTTCGAGGCTTCAATCGCCATGGGGCTATCCATGAATATCGGGAAGGGGGTCGCCTTGCGATTGCGGAACATCCAGCCCAGCAGGCTGGCAATCAGTTGCGCGCGGCCCACGGCGAACGTCGGCACGAGAATCTTGCCGCCGGACGCGATGGCGTCATTCACGATGGTCACAAACTGTTCGACGGTTTCATCGAAGGGCCGGTGGTTGCGGGAGCCGTAGGTGGATTCGATGAAAACCATGTCGGCTTCATGGAATGGCTCGTAGTCGCGCAAAATGGGCGCGCTGCGCGGGCCGAGGTCGCCGGAAAACACAATTTTCTTTTCGCGGCCGTCTTCGGTCACGGTGAGCTGGATGGAGGCGGAGCCGAGCATGTGGCCGGCTTCCGTCCAGGTGGCGCGGATGCCGGGGGCGATTTCCACGGGCTCCTGATAGGGCACGGGGCGCATCATGCGCAGCGCGCCTTCGGCGTCTTCCGGCGAATAAAGGGGCGTGATGGGCGGTTCGCCGGCGCGCGCGAGTTTCCGGTTTTTGCGGGCGGCGTCAGCGGCCAGAATATGCGCGGAATCGCGCAGGATGAGGCTGGTCATTTCGATGGTGGCGGGTGTGGCGTACACCGGCACGCGATGGCCCTTTTGCGCCAGCAACGGCAGCCGCCCGGTGTGGTCCAGATGCGCGTGCGTGATGGCCACGGCGTCGAGCTTGATTCGTTTGGGCGGTTTCCAGCGGTTGAATTTTTCAGACTCGCGCTTGCCTTGAAACTGGCCGCAATCCACCAGGACGCAGGCACGGTCGGTTTGCACGTAGTAGGCGGAACCGGTGACTTCGCCACCGCCGGCGCCAGCGATATGAATGTTCATGGGGTTTCTCCTGAGGTTGGGGTCTCGGTCTCGGCGGGGGCCAGACCGCCGCCAAGGGCTTTGTAAAGCTGCACGGTGGCGTTCAACAACTCGTTGCGCGTCTGCACGGCGTTCAGTTGCGCGCTGAATTGATAGCGCTGGGCATCGAGAACATCGCTATAGCTGGCCACCCCGCCCTCATAACGGTCCTCGGCCAGTTCCAGGCGGCGATTTTCGGCGCGCAGCGTGGTTTCATCGGCGGCCAATTGCTCGCGCAGAAAGCGAATGCCGGCGAGCGCGTCGGCGACATCGCGGAAGGCGGTTTGCACGGTTTTTTCGTAGGTGGCAAGCGCTTCGCGTTGCTGGGCCTGGGCGCGGCGCACGTTGGCGCGCAGTTTGCCGGCGTTGAAAATCGGCGCGGTGATTTGCGGCTGGAAGTTCCACGCCTTGGAAATCGAGGTGGTCAATAAATCGTCCAGCTCGGCGCTTTGCAGACCAAGCGCCCCCGTGAGGGAAATGGCGGGGAAGCAGGCCGCGCGCGCCGCGCCGATATTGGCGTTGGCGGCGATGAGGCTTTGTTCCGCGGCGCGCACGTCGGGCCGGCGCAACAGCACGTCCGCGGGCAAACCGGCGGGCAGGTCTTCGGGCTGCCATTGCTCGGCGAGGCTCAAGCCGCGCGGGATGTCGCCGGGATAGCCGCCCAGCAGCAGGCTCAGCGCGTGCTCGGTCATGGCAATCCGCCGTTGCAGGCTGGCAATGGCCGACTCCGCGCTGGTCACCTGCGTTTGCGCCTGCACCACATCCAGCTCCGAGACGATTCCGGCGCCATCGGCGAACTTGATGCGCGTCAAGTCCAGCGACCCCTGACGCGAGGCCAGCGTTTCGCGCGCGATGTCCAGTTGATGGTCCAGCGAGCGCAAATTGAAATAGGTGGATGCCACGCCGGCGACCAGCCCGATTTGCACGGTGCGCCGCGCCTCCTCCGTGGCCAGATATTGCGCGCGGGCGGCTTCGTTCAGACGGCGAATCCGGCCCCAGACGTCCAGCTCGTAGGACAACACGCCGAACACGTCAAATTGATCGCCTTCCGCGCCGGGCAGCGGCGGCAAATGGCCCTGGCGGGCGCGGGTGTAGGCGGCGGAGCCCTGAATGCCGGGCCAGTGGTCGGCCCGCTGTATCCGCAGGGCGGCGGCGGCCTGTTCCATGCGCGCCTGCGCCACGCGCAAATCGGGGTTGTTCGACAGCGCCGTCGCAATCAGCTCATGCAGCACGGGATCGCGATAAAGCGCGCCGCAGGCAACATCCGCGAGCGAATTCGTCGTGGCGTCGCCGAATCGCCAGGCCGTGGGCAGATTCAAATCGGGACGCTGATAATTCGGCCCCAGTGTGCAGCCGGCCAACAGCGCCGTCGCGAGCGCCATTCCCGCCAGCCACCCCGTCCGCTTGCTCGGCTGCCTCATGACGGGTCTCCTTTCCGGCGGCGCATGTTTTCGATGGCAATGAAAAATGCCGGCGTGAGGAATACGCTGAAGAGGGTCGCCACCAGCATGCCGAACAGGACGGCCAGCCCCATCATCTTGCGCGCGTTGGCGCCCGAACCGCTGGCGAGCACCAAGGGCAGGACGCCCAAAATAAATGAAAACGCCGTCATCAAAATGGGGCGGAAGCGTTGCTTGGCCGCAGCCATGGCGGCGGCGAACGGCGACTGGCCGTCATCGCGCTGCAATTTGGCGAACTCCACAATCAAAATGGCATTTTTGGCGGCCAAGCCAATCAGCATGACCAGCCCGATTTGGACGTAGATATTGTTGTCAAAGCCCAGAAGCCATACGGGCAGGAACGCACCCAGCAGCACGGTCGGGGAGATGAGCAGCACGCTCCACGGCAGCGCCCAGCTTTCGTACAGCGCCGCCAGCAGCAGAAACACAAACACAACCGCGAGAATGAGGGTGGGCGTGGAGCTGGGCGCAACTTTTTCCTGATACGACAGGCCGGTGAAGGCCAGCCCCATTTCGCGGGGCAGCACATCGCGCACAACTTCTTCAAGCGCGGCCAGCGCCTGCCCGGAGCTGTAGCCTTCCGCGGCCTGGCCGGTGATGGGCACCGAGCGCATCAGGTTGTAGCGCGTGGTCACTTCCGCGCCGGAGGAAGGCGTCACCCTCACCAGCGCCGACAAGGGAATCATGGCATTCGTGGTGCGGCTGCGCACATAGAATTGGCCGATGTCTTCAGGTTTTTGCCGGAAATCGGCATCCGCCTGAACAAACACGCGATAGAGACGGCCAAAGCGGTTAAAGTCGTTCACATAGGCCCCGCCCAGCGAGGCTTGCAGGGTCGTGAACACATCGCTCAGCGGCACGCCCAGCGTGCGCGCCTTTTCGCGGTCCACATCCAGTTTGACCTGCGGCACGGTCGGGTCAAACGAAGTGAACAGGCCGGTCAACTCGGGACGCTGACGGGCCGCCGCCATAAACGCCTGAGTGTGTTCAAATAGCTCTTCCACCGACAAGTTGCCGCTGCGGTCCTGCAAGAGCACGTCAAAGCCGCCCGCCGCGCCAAAGCCCGGCAGCGAGGGAGGCACCACGGGGAAGACAATCGCTTCGGGAATGGCGGCCATCCGCCGGCGCAGACTGCTGACCACCCCGCGCAACTGCGTTTCGGGCGTCTGGCGTTCATCCCACGGGTCCAGACGTATGAAAAATGTGGCCGTGTTGGGCGCGAACGTGCCGCTCAACAGCGACATGCCGCCAAGGGAGTTATACGACATGATGCCCGGCGTGGTGGCCAGAATCTCTTCCACCTGCCGCGCCGCCGCGCTGGTGCGCTCCAGAGACGCGGCGTTCGGCAGTTGCATGTTCGCCAGCAGAATCCCCTGGTCTTCAATCGGCACAAATCCGGACGGAACTCTGGACGCCACGCCGCCGCCGAGCACCGCCACGATGGCAATGACAAACAGGCTCCAGAGCGCCCGCCGCCCAACCGCATTGACCATTCGCATGTAGCGGTTGGTGGTTCGCGAAAAGCCCCGGTTGAACCCACGGTAGAACCAGCGCAACGGCGAGCGCTCAATTTGCGGCGGGCGCAAAATCAGGCTCGACAGCGCGGGACTGAGCGACAGCGCGTTAAAGGCGGAAATCGCCACGGAAATCGCAATGGTCAGCGCAAACGGCGCATACATCCGCCCCGTCAGGCCGCCGATGAACGCCACCGGCACGAACACGGCCACCATGATGGCCGAGGTGCCGATAATCGGCCCCGTCACTTCGCGCATGGCCTTGCGGGTGGCCTCGCGCGGGGACTCGCCGCGCTCCATGTGCGCCATGACGGCCTCCACCACCACAATCGCGTCATCCACCACAATGCCGATGGCCAGCACCAGCCCGAACATCGTCAGCGTATTGATGGTGAATCCCATCATCGGGAAGAAAATAAACGTGCCGATAATCGAAACCGGAATCGCCAACAGCGGAATCAGCGTGGCGCGCGCGTTCTGCAGGAAAATAAACACCACCAGCACCACCAGCACGATGACCTCAAAGAGCGTATGCACAATTTCCTCAATCGAAGCCGACACCGCCGGCGTGGAGTCGTAGGAAATCGCGTAATCCACGTCCTCCGGGAAGTAGGTTTTCAGCTCTTCCATGGCGCGATAAATCCCGTTGCCGCTTTCAATCTGGTTCGCGCCCGGCAGCAGATAAATCAGCAACAGGCCGGCTTCCTTGCCGTTGAAGCGGCCAAAGGACTTGTACATCTCGCCGCCCAATTCAATGCGCGCGACGTCCTTCACGCACACTTTGCGGCCGTCTTCCGTGGCCCGCACGATGATGTCGCCGAATTCTTCGGGCGTGGTGAGGCGTCCCGGCGCGCGCACCGTCAGCGTGAATTCCTGATCCGCCGGCGAAGGCGCGCCGCCCACCTGCCCCGCCGGCGCCTGCGTGTTCTGGTCGCGAATGGCGCTGATGACATCCGCCGGCGTGAGGCCCAGCTTGGCCAGCTTGTCCGGCAACAGCCAGATGCGCATGCCATATTCCGACCCGCCCGCCACATCCGCCTGCGCAATCCCCGGCACGCGCAACAGCGCGTCGCGCAGATTCAGAACCGCATAGTTGTTCAAAAACAGACTGTCGTAGGTTCCATTGGGAGAATACAGGGCAATCACCATCAAAATGCTAGGGTTGACCTTCTTAATCGTCACCCCTTGCGCGGTGACTTCCGACGGCAGGCGCGATTCCGCCTGGGCCACCCGGTTTTGGGTCAGCATGTTGGCGTTGTCCATGTCCACGCCGACCTGAAACGTCACGTTCAGCATCATGCGGCCGTCGCTGGAGTTGAGCGACTTCATGTAGAGCATGTTGTCCACCCCGTTGACCTGCTGCTCGATGGGGGTGGCCACGGATTGCTCCACAACTTCCGCGCTGGCACCGGGGTACGTGGTGGTCACCTGAATGTTGGGCGGCGAAAGCTGCGGATACTGCTCGATGGGCAGCGTCAGCAAGGTTTGAATGCCAATCAGCACCAGCAGAATGGACAGCACCATGGCCAGAATCGGCCGTCGAATGAAGAACTCAGCCATCGTCTTACTCCGCGGCCGGGTGAATCATGCTCACAGGCGTCCCGTTTTGCAATTTTTGCCAGCCCTCCACGACCACCTGCTCCCCCGGCTGCAACCCCTCAGCAATCACGTACAAATTATCCACCCGCGCCCCCACCTTCACCGGACGCAGCTCCGCGCGGTCATCCGCCCCCACCACAAAAACCGAATAAGTCGCCTGCAACTCCCGCACGGCGCGCTGCGGCACCAGAATCGCCCCCTGAATCTCTTCCACCGGCGCGCGCACACGGGCAAACTGGCCGGGACGCAACCGATAATCCGGGTTCGGGAACGAAACTTCCACCAGAAGCGTTCCGGTTGCCGGGTCCACGTTGCGATCCGCAAACATCACCTGCCCCTTGGCCGGCAACTCCTGACCATCCGCCAAAATCAGCGAGAACACGGCGGCCGCGGCCTGCTCGCGCATATTGCCGGAGTTCGCCCGCTGCAACGCCAGAAAATCCTGCTCGCTGATGCTGAACCGCACTGCAATCGGATCCAGCGCCGACAGCGTAGTGAGCAGTGTATTCTGGCCCCGCCCCACCAGATTCCCCGCCTTCACTTCCGTTTTGCCAATCAACCCCGTGATGGGCGCGTAAATTTTGGTGTAACCCAACTGAATCTGCATGTTATCCACCGCGCCCCGGGCCGTTTCCACGGCGCCCTCGCCCGCCTGTTCCGCCGCGAGAGCGTCATCAAGCATCTGGCGGGAAATCGCGTTCTTTTCCCAAAGGGGCGTCAGCCGCTGAACATCGCGCCGCGCCTTGTCCAGCGCCGCCTCCGCCTGCGCCAGATTCCCCCGTGCCTGCGCCAGATTCGCCTCCACCGTGCTGGGGTCAATGGAATACAGCAAATCCCCCTTCTCCACCATCGCCCCCTCGCGGAAATGCACCTCCTCCAGAATCCCCTCCACGCGCGCGCGAATTTCGACATCCTGCGCGCCGATGGTTTGCCCCAGCGCCTCAAAATAAATCGGCTGGTCGCGAACGATGACCTCCGCCGCAACCACGGGCATGGCACGCGGTCCCTCCGCCGCCGGTTGCCCGCCACACCCCGCCAACAACACCAGTCCAATCCACCAAGCAACTATACGCATCGGGCTTCCTCTCAAAACATGCTCGTCATCATACGCCCGCCCCATTTCCGCGTCAAAGCAGGAAATCACCCCGCCGACCGGGCAACAAACGGCCTTACGGCTCCCCTACGGCTCGGCCAACAGCGCCCGAATCACGCCGTACCAGCTCGCCGGGCTATTGTTGGTCACGGTCATGGCCGGCGGGATGCCCCACCCCAGATTCGTCACGCTGAACACCGGTGCAATGAGGTTCGTGCAGTATTCCAACTGATAAAATCGGCTGGCGCTGGCCGGAAAGCTGAACTCCATGCGCTCGCCGGCGGCCCCCGCCGATGCCCCGACCCAATAGCGGCCCTGCAGCCACAGAACGCTATTGGAGTCCTCCGGATTCGTGTCGGCGAGATACTCCTCATAATTGGTCATGCCGTCGCCATCGCTGTCGGCGCCTTCGGCGTAAAGGGCAGGGTTCAACCCGCGGCCCGTCAGCCACTGTTCGTACGGCGTCAGAGCTGCCGCAATGCTAACCGCGCCAGTCGGCGAGAATTGCCCGTCGCAATTCGGCAAGGACGCCACGCGGAAGTAGTACGTAACGCCAGCGTTCAATCCCGTCACGACAGCGCTCGTCGCGCCCGACACCACGCGGTTGGAATAGCCCGCCACAAACACGCCGCCGACAAAGTTCGAAGCGGTCGAAACATCCAGCCGGTAATCGCTAACGCCCGTCACCCCGCCCCAGGCGGCGGTGAAATCCGTCGCATTCGTTTCGCTGGCCCAGACGGTCGCCGGCGCGGCCACCCCAAGTGTCGTGGCGCTGCTGGTCAGCCGCGACTGGGAATAATTCGTCCCGATATACGACCAGCACGCATAGTGGCGCGTCTGGCAGGCCGCCAAGCCGGTATGACTTTGCGGCGAGCTGCCACCCTTGTACAGCACCGTGCCGCCCGCGAACGGCTGACCAACCGCCGGCACCGCGCCGGCGGGCTGGCCGAATTGGCCATCCGCATTCCACACAATCACCACATTGTCGCCCTGACCATTCAGCGTGAACGTCAGCCTGATCTGGCCCGGGCCATTCGGCGCGGCGGCAAACGCCGTCGGCGGCGGCAGAGCGGCAACATAGTTGGTGTCGAACACCACCCGCACCCATTCGGGATGGTCCACGAACGGGTTGCGGTTGCCTTGGTAATTCGAATAAATCAGGTTGTTGCGCCGGATTTCGTAATCGTTCACGGGGTCCAGCTCGTGCCAAGCCATCAGGGTATCAAGCTTGCCGTGCCAGGCGCCGGATGTCGGCAGCGTATTCGTCAGCTCCAAGTCGCCGACCCCGTCCGACCCGTCGTAGCGCACCGCCATGTAGAACATCGCGCGCGCCACATCGCCCTTGCCGGCATCGGGCGGCTCAAAGGCTGTCGTGTTGTAGGAATAGGTGTCCGGTGAGCCGCTGACCGTGTCGAAATCCTTGTTGCCGCGCGTGCTGTTGACAGTGACATCCGCCGGATGCAGGTGATGAACATCCGTATAGGCCGGAAGGTTGTCGTTGATACCGTGCGAGTTCGCCCAGACGTGCTCCCGATTCCAATCGCCGGCATTTGGGCCAAAACTGGTTTTGGCGCGGCCGCATTGCAGGTAAATCAACTGTACCATGCTGCTGTTGGTCGGGCATTCGTCAATGACCTTCAAGATGTTTTCGGTCTGGAGATAGGAAAAACTCGTGTGCCCGGAAATGATGCCGTGCAAGGCCTGTTTCAGGTCGTTTCCGGTCTTGAGCACTCCATTGCTGTAGCAGGGGGCGTAATAGTCCGCCCAAGGGTCGTTGTGGGCCACTTGAATGTTCAGCGTGGCGGAATTCGTGCCGTCGGCATCGCCTGCGTAGAACACCACGGCATAAGCCTGCCCGGCCTGATTGGATGCCGGCGAAAACGAGAACAGGTTGCTGATGACTCCCGTGCCATGAACAGCGCTGAACGTGGCGTTGGCGGGCAAATTGCTGGCCGTGAGCGTGAAGACATCCCCTTCGGCCTCCCGCGCCACGATCCAGAGATTGGATGTCTGCCCCACCGCGATGTTCAAGGGCGACAGGGCATCTATCGTCGGCGGTGCCACCACCGTCACGCTGACCGCTTGCGTCGCCACACCGGCGACATTGCTGGCCGTGAAGGTAAAGGACTGCGCCCCGAGGTCGTTGGCGGGCGGTGTGTAGCTCAGCAGGCCCGTGGCCGGCGTGAAGCTGTAGGCGCCCCCGCTGGCCGTAGCGGATCGTAGCGCCAGCTCGGGCTTCGGGTCCCCCGTGGCGCTCACCGTGAAAGTCCGCGCCACGCTCGCGGTCGCCGTCAGAGGGCCCGGATTCGCCCCGAACACCGGCGCACTGACCGCCGTCACGTTCACCGTCACCACCTGCGTCGCCCTGCCCGTGGAGTTGCTGGCCGAGAACGTGAACGTCTGTGTCGTGCCACCGGCGCTTACTGGAGGCCCATAGAGAAAATAACCGGTGGACGGCTCGAAAGCGTAATCATTCGTGCTCGCCGTGGAGGCGTCCAATGCCAGCACGGGCACCGGCGTCCCCATCGCGCTGACCGTGAACTCCAGCAGACTGCCCGCCGTCACGCTGTAAGGCCCTGCGCCGCTTGTGAAGGAAGGCACCGTGGCCTCCCCGCCCGTGGTCGTAGCCAGAACCACCGACGACCACGTGCCTGTCGGCGCGGCGCGCACTCGAATGTAATAGGTCGTTTCCATCTCCAGCCCCGTGACGTTGGTGCTCAGAGCCCCAACGGTCAGGTCCGCAACCAGTGTACCGCCCCCACCCGCGCCGCCGCCCGTCACCGTGTGAGCGTGCGGTGTCATATCCGACGCATTGGCGCTGGTAATCGTCCATTCCGACGACGTCCAGATGGAGGTAGGGGATGTCACCGCCGAATCCCGAACGGCCCGTGAATCCGTGTACTCCCAGGCAAATCCCGTTCCATCCTGATTCACCACCCCAAAGGCATCCACCAGCGTACCGGAAACATGATCGCCTCCGGAATACAGGAAATAGCCGTCATCCCCATTGCCGCTGATAATCGCGGCATACAAGTCGGCTGTATCGCCGTAGTATGCGGCCTCGTAGTTGGTTTGACTGTTAGCCACCACATAGGTGCCGTCCGCCGCCAGTGTGCCCGTCAGTTGGACGGTCCCCCAACTGCTGCCGTTGGCTTGCCGGCTCAGATACCAGACGGCCGTGCTGAAATCAATCGCCGCTCCCGAGGCATTGTACAGCTCGACAAAACGGGCGTTGGCATTGTTTGCGGGATCGGCCACCTCGGAAATGAACAATCCCCCGCCGGCCGTGCCCGGCGTGAAGTTCGTGTCCGTCGCCACCTGCACCTGATACGCCGTCGCAGCCGTCACTTCCGTCCAGTGGAGCGTGAAGGAATTGGTGCCGATATTCGTCACGGTGACCGTCGGAATGTACACCGGGGCCGGGGCCACCGTCACGCTGACCACCTGCGTCGCCACGCCCACGCTGTTGCTGGCTGTGAACGTGAAGGTGCGAGTCGTGTCAACATCCGCCTGAGGCGGCGTGTAGGCCAGCGTGCCGCTGCTGGCCGTGAAGCTGTAGCCGCCCGACGCGGTGGTCGCCTGAAGCGCCAGCACGGGTGCCGGGCTGCCGGTCGCGCTAACGGCAAAAATCGCTTCCGTTCCCACAGTAGCGCTGACGGGACCGGGGTTGGTCCCAAATGCGGGCGCGCTCGGCCCAACAGGTACCATCTTGTACAGCGTCAGCTTATCTTGTTGCGTCGTATAGCATGCAAAACGCGGAGCATTGACATTGTACTGCAACATCCGCGTGGGAGTGGCCACATTGGCCACCTCAAAGGCTCCGACGCCATAGGCGAACGTCCACACGCCTGTCGTGCCATTCACCGCCGCGACTGCATGGGCGGCATTCACGGTGCCCCCATAGGCTACATAGCGGCTGTTAGCCTCGTTAAACAATGTGTGCCCCCCATAGGTGGCATTGGTTTGGATCAGCCAGACAATGGTCGGCGACGGATCCGTCAGGACATCCGCCGCGGGACTGATGGGAGTGTCCACGAAATAACGATCGGGATTATTGTTGGACATCGCCTGCAAGCCGTTACTGCTGGCCACGACATAGTAGCCGTCGGTCAAATCGCTCCGGGAAGTGATTTTCGTAAAGGTCCCCGTCCCGTCGTAAGCGCCCCGCGCGCATGGAATCGCCAGCGCCACCAGCCCCGCCAGCGCGCTCCACAGCGCCGCGTTAGACCCGATTTTCCTGCGGTTCACAGGCTTGCCCCTCATGCCTAGTTCGCTCCAAGAACGGAAAGCCAAATAATCTGCCTCGGCCCAAGTGTCAAAGGCACCGTAACCCGCCGATGGGTTTCGGCAACTTCCACCGTGCATTGATCGGCAATGTTCGACCCCAGCCAACCAGCCGGCTCGCTCGCGTTCAATGCAGCCGCCCCGTACACCGCATAGGGCACACAGTTCACCGGAATGTCAAAAGCCAGACCATCGGCGGTCAGCGACAGATTGGAAAGCACCGGCGGCACCACGGGCGGCGGCTCCCCGACCGCATGCCAGCCGAGGCGCTCGGGCACGTTGACATCGGCCGCATCCACCTCGGTGTACTCAAACCGAATCCAATGCTCGGCATCAAAATCCGTATGGACGCCACAGCAAATGGTCGGCGCGCGCACATAGCTGCAGTTGGCGGCCGTGTTGCCGGTCACTCCAAACGCATCCACCACGTTGGCAAAATTGTAGATGGAGCCGGTATATAGCACCACGCTGTCATCGCCGTTGAACAACAAGTTGTTGGACGCCACATTCGCCACGGCATAGGCAGGTGCCTTGGCCCTCCCGTGCGAAACCAGATACGTCTCGCCGGGCGCGACCGTCCCCGTCAGCACGATGACAAACCCCGGGACCGCCCCCGTCTTCCACCCTTCCCGCGCGGCATTTTGCCAAAGACCCAGACGATACCCCGCCGCCGCCAAATCCACAGCCTCTTCGCCGGGATTAAACACTTCAATCCACTTGTTATCGCTGGCCCCCTCGTAGTACTGCGAAATAATCAGAGTGGGTTCACCCGGCGTTTTTTGTCGAAACGACACCTCCACCACAACCGCCTCATCCGGCATCACGAAAGTCGTCCCTTCAATGACCTGCCCGTTCACTCGAATGGCATCGGTCGCATACCCCGCGTTTGGCACCGGCAAAACTGCCACCACTGCGCCCACCGGCGCGTTGGTCGCATCCCGGCCGTTGACCCGCACCGTCGCCGCCCCATTGGTGTCCGCCTGCACGCTCAACCCATAGGCCGCCGCCACAGAAAAATGAATCGTGCCCGCGATAAGCTCATCGGTGTTGTCCGCCCGCCCGTTCGCCGTGGCATAGAACGTGCCCGTGGCCGCCGTATGGATAGTGTAAACATCCTGGGGCGATTCCGTCTTGAACGTGCCGCCGTTATCGCTCTCCCACGGCTCCTTCTCCAGCGCCGGCGACCCGAACCAGTAGCTCCCGGCATTAATCACCGCCGCCGTGATGCACTCGCCCACCGCGTGTTGCGCCACAATAAAGTTATCCCTGCGGTCAAAAACAACGCGCGGCTCCGCCGGGCCACCCGCAACCGCCACATGGTTCAAGCCGATGTCATAAGCATACCGGTCGGCATAAGTAAAACGCACATAACGCGTCGCACTCGACAACGGAAAGGGTCCAAACGGCTTGGTCCCCGTCGAAAGCTCGCCATGACTAATATCGGCAACCAACGTGGCGCTCCAAACCCCGCCATCCACCGACTCTTCAACAACAAAACTGGCCGGTGCAACCCCCTCCGGCGTGGGAATTCCCCGCAAAGAAAACGACAACTCCGTCGGCGCGCCATCCAGCGCCAGGGTCAACGTGCTATCAGCCGCATCAAACAAGGCATACCCTTCAGCCGTCGAGTTTGTAACGTTGCCCGACCAGCCGGACTGCGTCGTCCAATCCACGGCATTGCTCGGCGAATATTCATAAGGCAACGGAACGGCCGCCAGAACCATCACCGCCATCCCCAACACGCAAAACGCCCCGATTCCCAGCCGAAAAATTATCGTTCTCATCGTCTGCGCCTCCTTGGTTTCAAAAGGCTGTCAATGCCACAACCGGCCACGGCTCCACTCTGAGCCATTTAATAAATAGTAAGGCATCCCACGCAAGCCACAAGCAAAAAACGCACCCGCCAAAACGCACCCGCCGCGGACGCGTCTACAGTAGTCTGACCTCTGCTCTCTCTTCCCGGCTATCCCCTGAACCCCAATCCTGAAGCCTAATCTCCTGCACCGCCTGTTTGAACATCGAGCAATGACTCCAGATTGGGAATATCCAGCCAGCGGGCGTCCACGGGCCGTTCGAGAAACGGAGCCACGTCCGTGCGCAGGGTGGCGGCATCCAAACTCGCCAGACGCTGACGAACCAAGGCCCGCCAGTCTTTGGCGTCGTATGTGCCATCCCCCTCCGTCTGGTCCAGCGCATTTTGCAACAGCGTCCTGTTAGGCTCCACGGGCGGACGCTGCGCGCGATACCAGAGCAAGTCGTACCAGTCGCGCCCCTTGGGATAAGGCCGCACCAGCAACGCATGAACCTTCCCGGCCATCAGGGATGGCAGATCGTGGTGACGAAGGGCAAACATCAGATGGTGCCGATTGACGATTTCCGTGGCAGTCACGGCGCCGGCCGGAGGACGGGTATCCACCTCCAGCTTAATCGTCAGCTTCTGGCCCGCCATCCCCGACACCCCCGCTTGTTGCAGTAGCCCCGCGAAACGGAACCAAGCCACATGAACCGTCTTCCGCTCATTCCAGGTCGCGCTCACATCAAACCCGGCAACCGCCAAATCACGCTTGACCTTTTCCATCCATTGGATCGGCTCGTATGCCGCTTTCATCTCAAGAGAAAAGTCCAGATCCTCCGAAAACCGCGGCAGGTTGTAGAGAAACCTCAGCGCGGTTCCGCCCACAAAAGAAAGGCAAAGGAACGCTTCGCTCTCGTGCAGAGAGCGCAACACACACGCCTGCACATATTCCCGCAGGACGTTCAGCTTCTGCGCCGGATCGGCCTTCTCGCGAGCAAGGGCCAGAGCTTCTTCCCTCATAACTCCACCGTCCCTTCCTTCGCCTCCTGGGCCACGGCTTTCCAAACCTTTACAGCCGCCAGCAGCCGCGGCGACCGGAACTGGCGCGCCTGCTCCTCCAGACGACGGGGCTTCACCACATCAAAGTTCTGGAAACGCATTTCCGTCATGCGCACGGGCGTCCAGGGACCAGCGGAAAGATGCCAAAAGTCCAGCAACGCCTTCTCGGGAGTCGCCACCTGAACCTTTGCCCCCTCAATTTCAATACCCTGATACCCCAGGAAAGCTGTTCGCTTGATATGGCGATATTCGAAAATCCCCGCAACGTTCTCAAACCGTCGAGGCGCGCGGGACGTCACCGAAGTATAAGCCACCACCCGCTCCGGAATCAACCCGTAAAAACCAAGAGCCCACGCGCCGCTCAGATACGATGGCGACATCAAAACATTCGCCAGCGCCGCCGGATTCAACGGCACCCGCCGCCGACTCTCCGGCCACGCATACATCCCCCGACGCAACGGCAATAAGCGCCCCTTCTTCGACCAACGGTGCAACTGCACCCGGAGCGAGGCACGCGGCTCGTCCGACAACTGCACAACCATCGCCAGATCAAAGAACGCCTGACCTCCCAACCGCTCAAATAGCTCCTCATAAGTCATACGCAATAAAATACAGAAATGTTGATTATTGTAAATAGATTTCTGGTGGTTGGGCGATGCCCGGTTCCGCCCATTCGACCATGCCGAGCACACACTTCTACGCCACAATCTTGCGGAGACAACTATTTCTCAGGGCGGCAAAATATGGAAGGCAACGCCCGCCGCCTCCCAGCCGAAAACAAAAAAAGCCGGATCACACGCTCCGGCTAAAAATTGGTAGCGGGGCTTGGATTTGAACCAAGGA
>LSQX01200584.1_pt1 | contig 17937 bp, 14 predicted proteins | sample 654561 | NCBI WGS metagenome assembly LSQX01 (sample SAMN04489861, study PRJNA283612) | anaerobic digester metagenome | isolation source: 4 biogas reactors fed with cattle manure at either 37C or 55C with and... | place: Denmark: Kongens Lyngby | collected 2014
GCAAAAAATTTATTGTTATGATATTCTTACACTGCAGTTAAGAGGTAAGCAAATAAGCGATCATCAATCAGGTCTCCGCAATTGGAGATCAAATCAAGGGGAGGATCTTTTAAAATGAAAAAACGCGGAATTATTGCATTTTTACTTGTTCTTTGCTTCGCTGCAGCAGCGTTCGCAGCTTTGGGCCCGATCAAAATGAGCGACCAGAAACCGACATTCGTATATGTCGGTCCGGTAGGTGACGGCGGCTACAACTTTATGCACGACCAGGGCCGCAAAATGATGGAGAAGCTCAACCCGGGCATCAAGGGCTCGATAGTTGAATCTGTCCCCGAAGGCCCCGATGCAGAAAGAGTCATGGAGACGGCTGTACGCAACGGATCTAAGGTCATTTTTGCAAACTCCTTCGGTTACATGGACCACGTCATCAACGTAGCCAAGAAATATCCTGACGTATATTTCATGCACTGCTCAGGATATAAAGTTGCTCCGAACGTAAGCACCTACTTCGGCCGCATGTACCAGCCCCGCTACCTTTCCGGACTCGTCGCGGGCAAAGCAACGAAATCGAACCTTATCGGTTATGTCGCAGCCTATCCGATCCCCGAAGTAATCCGCGGGATCAACGCATTTACCCTTGGAGTTCGCAAGGCCAACCCCAATGCAAAGGTAAAAGTCGTCTGGATATTCTCATGGCATGATCCGGCAAAGGAAAAAGAGGCCACAAAGGCTCTCTTCGATGCAAAATGCGACACTATAGCGATGCACGCCGATACGGGCGGAGCTCCTCAGGCTGCTGAAGAACTCGGCATGTGGGTCATTGGATACAACAACCCGATGGACAAGTATGCTCCTACACGCCACCTCGTAACTCCTATATGGAACTGGGGCAAGTACTATGACTACGCAGTCAAGAACATTGAAAAGGGCACCTGGAAATCCGAGCAGATCTGGTGGAGCATGAAGGATGGAATGGTCGATCTCTCTGCTTACGGAAAGGCTGTTTCTGAAGATACAAAGAAACTTGTAGCTGCCGAAAAGAAAAAGATCCTAGACGGAAAATGGGACGTCTTCTACGGACCCATCAAGGGACAGGACGGCAAAGTCGTTGTCCAGCAGGGCAAAAACCTCAATGACGGAGAGATGCTCAGCATGAGCTGGTTCGTCGAAGGCGTAGAGGGAACCATTCCCAAATAAAAATATAGTTCACCTTTTAAAGAGGGAGAGCACGTGCCACGCTCTTCCTCTTTTTTTATTAAAGACAACGTATTTAGTGGTTTCTTAGAGTCAAATTCATGCTATACTCCATTTTAGTGAGAGAAAAATATAACCGTTATAATTATGAATTTATTATATTGTTATGTGCTTGATCCAAATCGACTCGGCAACTCGTTTGATTAATTTTCATGTAATAGTATTTCTGTATTAATATTTACAGTCGATTCAACTACCTCAATAGGGTGAGTTTATGAAGGAAAGACCCGGAGCAAAAACAAAAGCTTATTTCGGAAGTGTCCGTTTCTTCAGGCATTTAATATTTTTATGTCTTTTTCTTATTGTGGCAGGCCCTTATTTTTGCATGGGGGCACTCTACTATCAGAACAGGGAACTTCATGCCGAAATCAGGGATCTTACACTCAAAGCCCTGGTTACCACACTTCCGGAGAAGATGCCTCCAACTACCGAAAGCAGAAAGATAGCCTCTAGTCTGAATTATCAGGATAAATATCCCGGTCTGTACTGCAGTCCTCAAACGGCATTTGTTAAAAAGGAGAAAACCGTATACCTGACATTTGACGACGGCCCCTCCAAATTCACTGAAAAATTTTTAAACATTCTAGCAAAGCATAAAGTAAAAGCGACTTTTTTTGTAGTAGGCAGAAGCGATCCCAAAAGCCTGGAGATAATGAAGCGAATTGTGGATGACGGGCATACACTTGCCCCTCATACATATACTCATGTATATAACAGTATATATGCCTCCGTGGAGTCTTTTCTTGATGATTTCAACAAAATTCATGGTCTGATCTATGAAACGACCGGGGTCAAACCAACGGTCCTCAGATTTCCTGGAGGGACGGTCAATGTTCACAACAGGAGAATATTCAGGGAATTATCTGCTGAAATGCTTCGTCGCGGATATACTTTCTTCGATTGGGATGTCTCGGCCGCAGATGCCACAAAAAATGCAACTACAGCATCTGTCCTTAACAATATAATAAATGGAGTGCATGAAAACGGAAGAAACATTGTACTTATGCACGACACCTCGGAACAGACTCTAAAAGCCCTGGAAAGGGCGATCATTTACCTTAAAAACAAGGGGTTCGCCTTTGACAGGCTGACAAACGAAGTCGCTCCTGTAACGTTTTATTATAATTACTTAAAAGAAGGAGGAGTATAAAAATGGGATATATGGACAATTTTAAAACTTCTTTGAACCAGGTCTTCCGGCTCTCGCCGAATGAAGAGATCGAAGACGAGGAGATGCTTGATGATCAGACTGAACCTTTAAGAGATGCCGATGTGACGGAAGACATCTCTATTGATAAAGATGATCAAAAGCACAAATATTTATCGAGGGGACAGACAGGCAGATATGAGGACAAGTCATCTGCATTTAACAGCGACGGTAATTCCATCATATCGGCAGATACCAGGATCGTCGGAAAGATCATTTCAAACGGCAACCTGCTCATCGGCGGCGATGTCGAGGGGGACATAGTGGCAAAGGGCGATGTTCGGGTAAAGGGGAAGGTCAAAGGAAGCATCTCAGCTAACAGAGTCGAACTGAGCGAGTGTTCTGTACTTGGAAACATTCGGGCCGAAGCCTCACTTATGATCGATGCGGGATCTGAAGTAATAGGTGACATAGAATCCGGAGATACCTCTATAGACGGCAAGATCAAAGGGAACGTGCTGTCAACGGCTGATGTATTATGCAAAAAAAATTCTTTTATCCTGGGGAATGTTGCATCCGACAGCATTTCCATTGAGAAGGGCTCCGTTGTCTGCGGCGAGATCCAGATCAAGTGCACCGAAAACGCCGATGAGCTTTTTTCAAAATACTTCAATTCAGGAAAACAGGGGTAAAAAGACTATATACGACCTTTCATACTTAGGGCGGGCATTAACTGAAAGATCAGGTTGCCCGCATCTTTTATTATCATAAATAATACCAATAACTAATTTTTTAAGAATATTACAATACAGGCTGAGTCTGCCTGCAGGACTCCGAAGACAGCAAAAGTGATTTGTAAGATCGGCATGATCTGTTACCATAGACGATTCCGGAGGTCTGTTAATTGAGAAAAACTGTCGCAATAATACTATTCCTCATTTCATTTTTGTTTTCAGCTGGGTACGGGACAGCATACGCACTCGAAGAGCGCCTATATGATGTCGTGGTGATAGGAGCAGGCTCCGGCGGATGCTCGGCAGCCATACAGGCAGCAAGGATGGGAATGTCCGTTGCGATGATCGAGGAATCCGACTGGATAGGCGGACAGATGACGGGGGCTGCCGTCTCGACAATGGACGACAAAACAAAGACCCGCACGGGGCTCTATCTTGAATTCATAACCAAGATCAGAGAATACTATTCGGCCAGGAATACAAGCATTAACATTTGCTACTGGGGAAGTGACACAATAGCATTCGAACCGTGGGTCGGACAGATGATACTGAAGGAAATGCTCAGTGAAGCAGGCCTCGTTGATATAATTCTTAAAGCCAGACCAATCTCTGTAAAGGTCAATGAAAACAGAGTCCGTTCAACTGTAGTAAAGGCAGAAGATAAGGACATTCAATTTTCTGCAAAGATCTTCATAGACGCTACTGAATGCGGAGATTTTATCGCTTTATCCGGTGCCAGGTATCGTTCGGGAAATGCGATCTCTCCTGCGATAGACAAAAATGCTATCATCCAGGACATAACATATCCTGCAGTTATAAAACAGTACAAAGAGGGACTTCCCCCCGAACTAAAAGTCCAGGGGCCTCCTCCGGGATATACAGACCACCTTTTTAAATTCAGGATGACGATAAGAAAAAATGGAAGCACATGGCCGGGAGAGTACCCATTCAGTCCTGCCGTCCATAATGCATACCGAGCCATACCTGATCCATCAAATAACAGCGGCATTATCGACGGGGGCAGGCCTGAAACATGGCCAAGGATCACAAAAACTGCAATAAACTGGGCAAATGACTATCCGGGACAGAATGGAAACATTCCGGGCCTTTCAGTAGAGTTCCTTGAAAGCCCAAGCTTCAGGGCACTTGCAACCAGAGAGGCGATGCTGAAAACCCTGGCCTTCCTTTACTACCTCCAGACAGAACTTGGTATGTCTGACTGGTCGGTCGACAACAGGCAGGGTTACGGAGGTTGGTTCAGCACCGACTGGGCAGAATGGGCCGACCTTCCTGAAAAGTATATGCCCATACTCTCCCACTTCCCCCCTTTCCCCTATGTAAGGGAGAGCCGGAGGCTTGTGGGAATAAAAACCATGACGGTCGACGACATCCTCAGGGATGAAACTCTTGGCAGATCACTCGTTTCAAAACCACACAGCCTTGCCCTGGGGGAATACCCCATAGACATACACGGGAAAAACGACAGCATCTACCTTGAATCAGATCTCGGAGAGACTAAGGAAAAGATCCCGAACGACTGGAACGGTGATGGCGGGCTTTTCCAGATCCCCTTTGAGGTCTTTATCCCGGAGAAACTAGACGGACTTCTTGCAGCGGAGAAAAATATATCTGTTTCACGTGTGGTAAATGGCTCAACAAGACTCCAGCCAGTTACAATGCTTACAGGACAGGCGGCCGGAGCTATCGCAGCTGTATCCGTTATCCAGAAAGTCCAGCCCAGAGAACTGCGTCCGATCCATGTGCAGGCAGAGCTTTGGAGATCAAAGAGCAGACTTTCCCTCTTTGATTTTGAGGATGCTCCCAATTACTCTGCGTCATGGGAAGGGGTCGAAGCAGCAATACTCTACGGGTACATGGACCCTTTGACGGAGAGATTTTTCGGTGTATACGACGAAATGCACTGGGTAGAAGTAAGGGATGCCCTCAGGAGAGCTATGGGGATACAGAAATTTCCAAAAAGAGATCTTCAGGCGCTGGTAACAATAAATGAATTTTCAGCCTGGCTCGAAGACCTTTTCAAAAAGGACATTAAAACATACAGAGGGGTAACAGACGGGTTGGCAGGTGACAAGGTCCTCACAAAGGGAAAGCTTGCAAGCACAGTACTGGCTCTTTTGAAGGCTGCGCCAGAGACTAAAGTTAAAAAATAACCGAGAGCTTTTTAAAAATTTCTTCGCAGGCGGCTTTTTTCTTTGTGGAAGGTCGCCCTTTTTTATTGTCTGCCTTCCCCGTTATTTTTATATTGAACAGGGTTTTCTCTTTGATGTATGATTGGCAGGAATGTATTATCTTTACGTGAATGAGATCTGAGAGGGCATTTGATCTGGGATGAGGAGGTTATGGGATGAAAAAATATATTAAGATCATCGCAGCATCTGCATGCCTCTTTCTTAATTCCACTGCCTTAAGCGCAGAGGCTGTGGCCATCTCGATCCTCGCTCCTTCCGCAGATGAGCAGGTGCTTGAATCGGGGAGGGACTTTTACGTTATAGGCAGGATAGACCGTGAAGGTATGAGTCCCGTAGATCTGCCCGTAAACATCAGGGTAGATGTTGCAGAGACGGGCCTTGTAAGGGACGGGAAGATCATCCCGGTAAGGACCGTCAGCAGCTGCGTCGACCCTCTTACAGGGCTGACACCTGAAAAAGACATTTACTACAGATATGAAGGAAAGGCACCCTGGGTGGACATTAGCCGTGATACATTATACAAATTTCCTCCACCTGACCTCGTTTACAGGCACGGTGACCCTGAAAGTTTCTATGACCCCTCACTGAAAGCTATCGTGACGGAAGACCGCTTTGCAGTCCTGATCCAGGGTGGCGCGACCAAAGATTTTGATACAGGGTATGCATACCCAGAAGAACTCGGATGGAAGCTCTACAGAGTTCTTGTCACAGCTGAAGCAAATGGGCAGGTCCTCGCCCAAACGGAGGCAGATGTCATGTTCGGAACAGTCCAGGAGAAGGTCCTCGCAAGGTTTTCACCTGATGAACACATGAAGGCTGTCCTCTCTTTCGCCGAAGAAAATGGGTTTCGCATATACAGGGACCTTTTTCCCGGATACTGGCGATGCGCAGACGGCTCAGTATACGAGATCCCGCGCAGATGGAGGGCAAACGATGCCCTTGAGTACATCGGGGGTAGAGTGCATGCGGTCATTTACAACATAAAGGAAAAAAGGTGCGCGACCCAGGAGGTCGAGATCGGGCGCATGGCTTTCGAGGGTTGGCTTGATTCCGAGGATGTCATCTACTACCACTACGACATAGGAGAACCCTTCCTGCGGTTCGGAACGTGGTATGGATCAGACATGAAGAAAGGGAAGATCGTTGCGTTCGAAAACGGCGACAGGCTGGAGCTTTTACGTGCCGAGACAGGAGATATTAAGGATCGGTATTGCCCGGAAGATACGATCGGAACAGTTGACTGGAATGTCCATGATTCCGTATCAATAGACCCGGATATGCCTCTTGCGATCTGTGGGGCAGTAACTCCAATCCAGCCGATGCTCTCTGAAGTGATCCCGAACGATGACGGTACTTTTGAGGTGGGAAACCGGATAAGCCACATAAGATACAGGTTCACAGACATGATAGACGGCGTTCTGCACGAGGAGTCAAAAGAGGTATTCCTAGAAAGGAATTACAGAAGTACTGATGGAGAATGGCACCTGGATTCCATATATGAATTCCGCCATTTTTTCGATCTGCCAGAGATCCTCAACGGCAGGATAATGACCGTATACGTTGATGCCTACGATAAAAAGGGCGATGAGATCGAAGGTGCCTCGGAAGCCTTTTACCTGCGGGTCAGATAGACTAAAGACTGATTTACCCTCCGAATCCATTGATGTATAATGACCCGGCTTTGATCCATGAGAGGATGGACCTGAAATAACCCAGCTTGATAAGATCGAAAAAAGGCAAATGCTTATCGATGAGGAGAAGATACCAAAGCTCCTGATCCATTTTGCAATGCCTGCAATGGTCGGTATGGTCGCCGGAGCTATATACAACATCGTTGACCGTATTTTCGTTGGAAGATACGTCGGAACAAGCGGACTGGCCGCGATCACTCTCTCTTTTCCCGTAATGCTGCTGATGTTTTCCTTCTCTCTCCTTATCGGAGTTGGCGGATCCTCAAGGGTCGCAATACTGAGAGGTGCAAAAAAACAGCGCCCTGCCGAACAGGCCCTGGGACACACGCTGATGCTTCTTGCAGCTGTCGGCTTTGCGGGGATGGGCCTAAGCGTATACGGCGTTGATATGCTTCTGAGAATATCCGGCGCAAGCGAGGAAATTTTGCCCCTTGCAAGAAATTACCTGAGGATAATCCTGATCGGGGGGCCCCTGGCACTTATGGGACATGGTATCAATTCCCTCATAAGAGCATGCGGAAATCCTCGTTACGCAATGGGAACACAGATACTTGGAGCTTTCTCTAACATCCTGCTTGACGCACTCTTTATTGTAAAAATGGGTATGGGAGTAGAGGGGGCAGCTCTGGGGACCGTTATGGCACAGGGAGCTGCCACGGTCTGCGGACTCATGTTCTTCTATTCAGGATCAAGTCCTTTGAGGATAAGGCTTCATTTCCTCGTCAGGATGAAGATGAAAGTGATCAAAAAAATATTCGCTGTAGGGAGTTCTCCTTTTATAACAGAGCTCTCCTTCGTCTTCTATATGACACTGATGAACAACATGGTAAGAAAATATGGAGGGGATATCGGCCTCTCTGCAATGGGAGTTTTCCTGAGCCTCGATTCGATACTCTTCCTTCCCGCACTGGCGATAGGCGAAGCTGTACAGCCGGTGATAGGCTACAATTACGGCGCCGGGAAACCGGACAGGGTAATAATGGCGATAAAATACGCTATCAAGATGGTCACATGTTTCTACATTTTAAGCTTCGTGGTCGCGGAGATCTTCGCCGAAAAGATGATACTGCTCTTCAATGATGATCCTGAGCTTCTGGCAATAGGCGTTCCGGGCATGAGGATAGCCTACATTGGCATAATCTTCATGGGAGTGACCATAATAACAAACTCCGCCCTTCTGGGGCTTGGGAGGGCAAGGGAAGCAATAACTCTCTCCGTATTCCGTCACGCAGTTTTCCTTTTCCTCCCGCTTATCATCCTGCCGCGATTTTTTGGCCTGTGGGGCATCTGGATGTCTTTCCCTGTGGGAGATATTTCCGGCTGCCTCATCGCAGCATTGTTTTTAAAGAGGCTCTTCAGCTGGCTTAAGGGCGATTCAGCTGTCTTTAGCGACTGAGTTTATTTTTTCCTGCGCCCTTTTCAGAGTAAGCGGCGATATTCCGGTAGCGATGAAAGAGACCCTTTCTGCAAGGTTAAGCACGTGGTCAGAGACACGCGAGAGATGCCTCAGAGTAAGGATCACTATACAGAAAAGCTTCAGCTTATCGCTTTCACACGCCTTTTCGGATCCTAACAGCACATCGATCTTTGATACCGCGTTTTTCCTTATACCCTTGATCGCCTTTCTGCGGTCCCTTGCAGTACAGATGACCGTTTCATCGTCCCCGGCAAAGGCGTCCGTCACTTCCCTGATCATCCTGATGTTTTCCTCGGCCATTCTCTCCACGAATGGAATGATCTCTTCAGGAAAGTGAAGGCCATTTGGAAGATCAAGCACATTCATTGCTATATTCACTGACTGGTCTCCTATCCTTTCAAGATCCACGATTATCTTCATCACTGAATAGACAAAGCGAAGATCCTCCCTGACAGGCTGCCTCATCGCGATCGAATAGAGACATTCCTGATCTATCTGCTCTTCTTTTTCATCTATCAGGTCGTCTTCTTCTATCACTTTTTTTGCCAGTTCAGGATCTCCCGTTTTGAGTGCAAGAACTGCATTTTCAATAGAAGCTGCCGCATTTTCCGACATCTCCTGCACGAGAAGCCTCAGTCTCTCTTTATCAGATGCGTAAAGATAACTTTGAACGCTGCTTTGATTTTTGTCTTCGACCGTCTTTTCGTTCATCCTGATCTTCCCTTTCAAAAAGGTATTCTTAACAGGGGTTTTCGCGTTCAGGCATTATATAAAGTTCTTCATCCTCAGCCAGTATTTTCGACATGCCAAAGAAACCCTGCATCAGCGATATCACTCTTATTGCCTTGGAAATATCCCTACCGTAAGAATAACTGCCGGTGATCTCATCCCTTATTTTCCTGCAGATCTCACCATATTCTATTTCCAGTTCCCTGGTTTTCTTTATCAGTCCCTTTTCGCCGATAACAAATGCCCTCAGGCTCGTACGCATTATTTTTCCTGAATGCTCAGACCACTCGCTCCAGAGCTTTTTGCCTGCTCTTTCCCTGATCGCGGCATGCGCAGCTTCATCTGAAAGTATCTCGCTGATCTCTCCGCAAAGAGTTTTTGACATTGAGCGGAGGATAGACATCGTTCTGCTCACTGACGCGAATTTTTCCTGCAGTTTCGGATCTTCAGCGGTCACACGTATCCTGTAGGAATAATCCTGGCATGACTTACTCAGTTCTTCTATCGCTTCGGGCAATTTTTCAAAAACAGTCATTTCTCTCTCAGAAGGTATCATCAGCATCTGCAGGTAGGCTTCGATATAGTTCGAAAGCCGGGTCATCTCCCTTGAAAGGAGCAGTACCGCTACGGAAGGAACAGAAAGGAGTTCCTCCTCTATATACATCGGCTGGTCCAATTCTCCGGAGGCACTGACCAGGCGCACAGAAAGGCGGCTGAGTAAAGAAGAAAAGGGCAGAAAGATCATTATGTTAAACAGGGCGATTATTATCTGTCCATAGACAAGCTCCTGGACTACACCAAGGCCTGCGCCATTCAAAAGCCTGTGGGCAGAAGGGATCATAAAGGCAAAAGCAAGAGAGCCGATAAGGTAATAAACGGAGGAGCAAAACCCCAGCCTCCTGGCGCTCAGCCCTCCTCCAAAGCTAGCCGTGACCGCAATAAGGGACGATCCCAGATGGGCTCCAAGAGCGATAGGCAGGGCAGAAACAGCCGGAAGAGCATCAGAAAGAGCAAGCGCTATTCCAAGCCCTATTATCGCAGACCTGCTTTGAAAGATAGCGGCAAAAACAAACGCTGACACACCCATCAGAAGAGGGGACGATGACCAGGCGAGCGCTATCTCTCTTGCTTTACCATCTTCAAAGAGCGATCCTGCGCCGATCCGTAAAAACATCATACCCAGGAAAATGATGGTGATGCATCTCAAAACTCCGGCAACCATACGTATCTTCCTGTTTTTCAACTTGCTAAGCAAAAAAGCTCCTGCAAAAAGGAGCGGCGCATAATCAAAAATATTGAAACTAAGAAGGACTGAGACAAGAGTCCCTCCCAGGCTTGCTCCCATGACCATCATCAGGGAATCTGCAAGCAAGAGTATCCCGGCATCCACAAAACCTATCCCAAATGAGATAGCGATCGCGCTGCTTTGCGCAACAGCGGCAAGCAAAGCTCCAAGGAGGAAAGACCTGCTCTTGTTCCCTGTGAGCCTTCCTATTCCCTCTTTTAAGCCTCCGCTGATATCCTGTCTAAAAAAACGGGCGCTTTCCTGAGCGCCGTAAAGGAACAGTGCAAGACCGCCTGTTATGCTGACAAAACTGTTTATCGCTTCCGTCTCACGCACCTCCTTTTAAAAAGACCTTCCAGATTTTTATCCTATCCTCCGGTCATGCTGTACAAAATGCCGTGCCTCAGGCCCCTGTCGCTGACAACTATTTCCGTGCACCCCGCAAATCGCATTGCGTATCTGATAATGCATGCGCCTGCAAGGATGATATCCGCCCTTTCCGGATCAAGACCCGGAATTTTACGTCTTTCCTCAGGGCTTTTAACTGAATATTCTCCTATCTGTCTCTCTACTTCTTCTTCAGGGAGGACCGTTCCGTGTGCTTCTTCCGGATCGTATTCCTCCATCCTTTTGTAAACAGAGGCCATGCTTGTGACATTTCCTCCGATGCCAACGGCCATATCAACCTTGAAAGGGGGCTTTACACTGTCAAAGACCTGTTTTAGTTCATAACCCGCTTTTTCAAGATCTTCCTCCAAAATCGTATCATTTGAAAAGAATTTTTCCGTGAGGAGCAGTGCGCCGGTTTTTAGGCTGGCTTTGCAGACAATCTCTCCCTTTTCGGCAAATACCAGTTCTGTGCTTCCTCCGCCCGTATCGATCGTGCAGTACCTGTTAACATTACTCAGGTCAAAGCCTGATACAGCCCCAGAAAAAGAAAGCAGCGCCTCATCCTCTCCGGAAAGGACCTCTGTCTCAATTCCGGTCAACTCCCTTAGCTTATCTGAAAGTTCACACGCGTTGGATGCTGTACGTAGAGCCATCGTCCCAACTATTCGCACAGCATCTGCGCCGTTCTTTTTAGCATCTGCAACAAATTCTTTGACGGCATAAGCCGTCCTTTGAATTGCCGAACTGCTGATCAGTCCTGATCCTCTCAGCCCCTCACCCAGCTTTGTTATCTTGACGGCATCTTTCAGGACAATGCCACCTTTTTCACCGTCAGCTTCCGCAAGCAGGTACTTCACAGAGTTTGTTCCGATGTCAACTGCTGCTAATCTCATTCTCTTTGCTCCCTCTGAAATTTCATCCTGACAACACTTTAAATTGATTATAACCTGAGCCCAAACGCGCTGCAATAAGGCTGTTCTGATGTCATTTTAGCCGATCATGCTGTAAAATTAGGTGCAAATCCCAATTTGCAGGGAGGAAACATCATTGCAGTCTCAAAATGTACTTAACATAATAAGCCACACCGACCTAGACGGGGTCGTCTCCGCCGCCCTCGCATGGCATGCAAACAGGTCGTCCGGGCTGCCGATAAAAGTCTCGCTTATGGGTTACGGTGAAATCGACAACGCAATACTGGAATCGCTTGCTTCAGGACAAAAGCTCACCGTTCTCGATCTTTTCTGCCAAAGAGACCAGACAGTTGACCAAATTGACCGGACTTTCACCGAAGGCAGTCCGCCTTTTGTATTTGACCATCACAAAAGCACCTATGACAGGTACGGCAACAGGAAATGGGCTGTAGTGGATACCGGGTACTGCGCAGCAATGGTATATTGGAGATGGCTCAGGGAACAAATACTGGATGACAGTACGAAAAAGATCGTTGAAGAAATTGAACCTCTGATAAAAATAACGAATGACAGGGATCTATGGCTTGGAGAAATCCCTGAAAGCCGTCTCTGGCAAGGTCTAGTTACAATATTGGGACCATGGGGAGTACTGATGAGGCTGGTCTCAGATCCTTCTGCCGTGCTGACCGAAGGAGAGAGGGATTCCGCACAAAATTTTGTGGACATCCAGGAAGAAAGGTTCGAGCAGGCAAAGGCCGGGATATTGAGGACCGGAGATGATCTATCCTTTGTAGGCGACGGATTGCTCGAATTCGGGGACGTTTCAGACTTCTGCGGACTGATACTGGACAGGGACCCTGATCCTCCAAAGCTGGCCGCAGTTTCGGCAAAGAGGATGGGAGGCGACTGGGCGCTTTCGCTTCGCAGCCGTGACGGACTTGCAGGAAAAATAATAAATCTGCTAAAAGACGGTAAAAAGATCAGAGGCGGAGGCCATGGTGATGCTGCCGCTTTATATTTCCCCTACAGTTACAATGAGGATCAAATACGAGAGACCGTACTGGCTGCAATAAAACAGGAGAAAGAAAGGACAGAAGCCCCTAATGTTACACTTGGGGATCTGTTCAAAGGGTTTGAGAAAATTTGAGATCGATCGCCTTTCTTTACGCCTCTGAGGGAACGGGGCATAAAGCCGCTGCTGAGAATCTGAAAGAATGGTTTTTAGAGAGCAGCTCCGAAAATACTGCGGTGTGCCTTGATGTGCTCGAAGTCCTGCCTTCATGGCTGATGGGGATTGTTTCAAAGGGCTATCTGCTTATAGCACGACACGCACCCTGGATATGGGGCAGATTTTATTGGGGATCCGATAAACCCTCTGTTCAGGCTTCTCTTTTTAACAAAATACATGCTTTTCTGTGCAGCATTTATCTCCCTAGGATAGAAGAAATAGTTGCCTCTTCAGGAGCTGAGGCTGTTGTATTCACTCATTACTTCGGAGCCTCTGTCTTTGCTGCCAGAGATCGCCTGAAGATCCCTGTATTCTACGTAAACACTGATTTTGTCACTCACCGGTTTCAGAGAAGCCCAGAATTTTCCGCATCATTTACAGCAAGCGAAGCTGCGGTCGAACAATACCGGGTCGATGGCATCTGTAACGTTTTCAATACGGGGATACCTGTTTCCAAAAAATACAGCTCTCCTATTTCAAAAAAAGCTGCGAGGGCGCGGCTTGGGCTCCTTGATGACAAGAAGACAGTATTGGTGACCGGAGGAGGGATAGGAGCCGGACCTGTTGTTGCTGTAACAGGCTCCCTTGCGGAAGAAAAGGATCTTCAGACCGTGGTTATCTGTGGGAACAATTCTCAGCTTTACAAAAAACTCTCCTCAAAATACAGCGGCAGTGAAAGTATCAGGATCATGTCATTCGTGGACAATATGCCTGATTATTACAGCGCTTCGGACCTCGCTGTAATGAAACCCGGGGGGCTTTCTCTCTCTGAGGCTCTTTCTGCAAAACTGCCTCTGCTTTTAATGGAACCAATTCCGGGACAGGAACAGCTCAATATGAATATACTGTGCAACGGCAATGCAGCGAGGCGCTTAAAAAACAACAGCAGGACATCAGGAGAAGCTCTGGAAATATTGGAAAACCATCTTACTCTGGAGAGTATGACCGATGGAATTGAACGATTTTCGAGACCAAGCGCAGCACAAGACATCCTTGAAATAATAACAAGCCACAAATAATAGCAGAGATTACAGAAAGAGGCGGGGCAATTACTATGCCCCGCCTCTAATTAGGTTGAACTGCAGCGATTTTTTAACTATTTGCTTTTGGGAGCGAACTGCTTACGGAACTCATCCATGAGATCCTTGCCCATGTTAGCTTCAAGCTTGACCCAGCTCTTTGAGATCGCTTCCTGGATAGGAGCAAGTTCTTTGTCTGTATATGTGAAGACCTTGATCCCTTTTTTCCTCATGAGATCCATGTAGTGTGCGTCATCTTTTTTAGCCTGATCAATGGATTTCGCGGCAACCTTGGTAACTGCGTCAAAGATGATCTTCTGGTCTGCCGGCTTGAGTTTGCTCCATGTTTTCTGGCTCATAAGATATGATTCGTTTTCAAGTGAGTAGTTCGTCTGATACCAGTACTTCATAGCATCCTTAAGAACTGTGTAGGCCAGTGCCGGTGGGATGGAAGATACTGCATCGCATACGCCTGTCTGCATTGCCTGGAAAATGTCAGCATAGGGAAGGGATATTGTCTTGTAGCCCATTGCCTCTACGCCTGTCTTGTAAACGTCCATAAAGGGAACTCTTGTCAGCACTCCCTTATTGACTTTGGGGTCAAGGGGATCCCTTACAGGTTTTGTGCTTCCAAGTCCGATCATTCCTTCAACGTTGAAACCAAGGAACTTTACTCCGAGCCTTGTGTGGAACTCATCCATCTTCGTGGCGATCCATCCCTTAGGCTGGAAGGCTTTCTTTATCCCATCGTAACCCGTAACAAAACCATTGATGTAAACGAGTTCCATTCTTGGGTCGAACTGGCTGGGTACAGAGATAAGTGCCATGTCGATGGTTCCGCGTATAAGCTCTTCGTAAACAAGCGTATAGTCTCCCAACTGGTTGGCGGGGAAAATCTTAACGTCGATGCGTCCGTTACTCTTGGCTGTTACCTCTTTGGCAACTTCTTTCATGAATCCTGTTGCGGTGTGATCAGGCGGGAACTGTCCTGCAAAACGAAGGGTCATCTCAGCAGCTGATGCCGCAGATACCATTGCGATAAGGATCATTATCGCAGCAAGAGCAAGTGCTAACTTTTTGGTTCTTTTCATGGTTTATTATCTCCTCTCAAATTTAGGTTCGGATATCTACCGTCACAAGTTGCAACTGATATTTATTATTGTTTGTTTGCTAATTCACATTATTTGAATAATAGGCAAAATTTTACAACTTAGCATATCTTTTTCTGTGAAATACGTATTTTCTTTTTGATTTTTGTTTATGTGCTTAACAAGATATATCAGTCGGAACATGTTGTCAAGATAAGACTATTTGACTTTTGTTTTCACATAGAAGTTTATTATATTTACAATTTTGAATGTGTGGTTCAACACCAGTTCCTGTGAGTGTTTTTGGTGCTCTGTTGCAGCGTCGGTGGCATCTGCTGCATATTATTGCAGATTATATTGAGAAGAAAATAAGTAATTTTTGCAAAAATATATCACGCTCAAATAAAACAAGCGTGATATATCAATCTCGATATTATGTTGTTACTGATGCTGAAATTATTCTCCAAGAGGCGGCAGGGGGCCTATATCATCCTCTTTTGAAAATTCTTTTTTAGGGAAATGGCGTCTTTTCAGTGAATCAAATCTGGCGTTTAGGTCCTCCATCATCAATGTCGCCCATAGCGGATCGGGCCATTTTTTTCTGTGTGCTGTCGTTGAAATACAGGCACACATCATGGCACCGAAATAAAAATAGGCGTCATTGAGGGCCAGCGCCAAGCCAAAAAATATGAAACATAGAGATGCAAATAAGTCCTTGTAAAAAAACACATTATCGCTTCCTGTCTTAAATACTTCATATGTTTGAGTAAATATTATATCAGATTCTGTTTGATCCTCTTCAAAATAGGCCATATTTGCGCATATATACCTATTGTGCCTGGGAGTTTCAGTATATTAAAAATTAAAGCCCCAGCCTTAGGCTGGAGCTTTAATAATTATTACTGAAAGTCTCTACTGTTCCTTACCAGGGGTGACCTAGTATAAAATGGGGCAGTAAGAGGGAGACCTTCGGTATGTAAGCAGTGACCGCAAGCACCGGGATCCAGCAGAGAGCCATGAACGTAAGTGCCGGTTTCATGATCTCGTTGATCGAGGCGCCTCCTACTCTTCCACTCAGGTAAAGCACCGGTGCACACGGAGGTGTGATGCATCCAAGAGCAGTATTTACTCCTACTATTGCAGCATAGTGTACAGGATCTACTCCGAGTTTCACTATTATCGGGAGCAGGATCGGCGTTGTCAGAACAACTACGCTTATGTCATCCATGAGCATCCCCATGAGGACCAGGAACACGTTTATCATGAACATGATTATGTAGGGGTTAGTCGAAATCGAATAGAAGAGATCGAGCACCTTGCCGGGAAGGTCCTCGAGGATATAGAGCCTTGAGAGCATGGAAACGGAATAGAGCATTACCATGATAACTCCAGTCGTTATCGAACCTTCGACCACTATGTTGAAAAGAGTCTTCCAGTTCAGCCCCTTATAAACGTAAAGTCCTATGGGGATACAGTATACGACAGCAAGGGCGGATGCTTCTGTAGTCGTCATTACTCCTCCGTAAATGCCTCCCAGTACCATGAACGGCATAAAAAGAGCAGGGATCGCAAGACGTCCGCGTTTCATGAACATTTCATAGCGTTCTTTAGGAGAACGCTTCTGTTTAACAAGAACATCTTTGTTATTGCGAAGCATCCAGAGGTTTACCACACTCAGAAGGATTATCGTCACAATCCCGGGGCCTATGGTCGAAAGGAAGCATGCAAGAACAGAAATACCGCTTATCCATGCGAAAATTATCAAAGTCGCGTTCGGGGGTATCAGAAGACCCAGAAGGGATGCGTTCGCCATAAGGGCGCAGGCATGTCCCATCGGGTAACCACCGGCTTTGAAACGTGGAAACATGATCGCGCCTATGCAGGAAAGGGTAGCGCATGCAGCTCCGCAGATGGATCCGAATATCGCACAGGAAATGATCCCGACTACACCAAGACCACCTCTGATATGCCCGACGAATACATCGACCATATCTATCATCTTTTCAGCTATTCGGCCTCTCTCCATAATACCGCCTGCAAGAATGAACATTGCTATGGCGATGAGGGAGACGGAGTTCATCTGTGTGAAACCATAGGGCAGAAGCTGTGTGGCCTGGTAACCTACCTGATCAACTCCTCCGAAGAAGATAAGCCAGGCGCATGAAGCCATAAAGCTGACAGGGACCGGTACACCGATCACCAGACATGCCATCAGTATTACAAGTGCAACATAGATCATTCTGTCTTACCTCCCGTAAAAAGCACTTTTGCGGCTCTTATCATATCCCACAAAAAATAGTAGGACATGAAAAACAGACCTATCAAAATTGGAAGGTAGCCTGTCCATAGAGGTATCCTCCATGCAACGGTCTTTGGTATAGCAACTCCGGTACCGAGGGGGCCCGCGAAACCAAAATAGAAGAAGTCCCATCCATACCATGTGAAAAGAAGAGTGACTCCCAAAGTCACTACTGTTTTTGTGAATATCAGCAGCCGCTTGATAAATCCTTCTTTAACGTAAGACTGAACAAGGTCGGCGGAGACATGTGATCCTGCAAAGGCTCCGTAACCCGCTCCCATAAAATAGAGCCAGAAAGCGAATATCTTTATCCATTCCTCGTAGCCGTAAAGGTCCATTTCAAGTATATAGCGCATAACAGTGGCCGCGCTGATAATAACAGCAAGCACCATCGCCATGACAAAACAAATTATTGCGAAAGTTTTGGTCACGACCTTGTCAAAAGGATTTGTTGCCACTCTTACAGTTGAAATCGGTGCTTCGTATTCTGTCTCTTCGATATATTTACATTGCGCCTGTGTCATAAATGGGGCTC
>LSQX01093374.1_pt4 | contig 17935 bp, 15 predicted proteins | sample 654561 | NCBI WGS metagenome assembly LSQX01 (sample SAMN04489861, study PRJNA283612) | anaerobic digester metagenome | isolation source: 4 biogas reactors fed with cattle manure at either 37C or 55C with and... | place: Denmark: Kongens Lyngby | collected 2014
GAGCCGCTCAGCAATCTGGACGCAAAACTGCGTGTGGAAACGCGCACCCAGATCAGAAACATCCAGAAACGGGTCGGCATTACATCGATCTTCGTAACGCACGATCAGGAAGAAGCCTTGACCATGGCTGACCGCATTGCTGTCATGCGCAGCGGCATCATCGAACAAGTCGGCACGCCGCGGGAAATCTACCACGAGCCGGCAAATCGTTTTGTGGCCGACTTCATTGGCAAATCGAATTTTTTGCCTGCCACATACGATGCTGCCGGGCACTGCTGCACACTTGAAAATGGAACGGTCATCCACATGCCCGATCCGGCCAAAAAGCGTGAAGCCAACGATTACTCGCTGATCCTGAGACCGGAGTACCTGGCTTTGTGCGACCGCCAGGACAATATTCCGGAAAATCACAACATCCTGAACGGCGTGGTCGATGAAGTCGTATTCCTTGGTGAGATGACAGACTACACAGTCCGCATCTCAGATTCAATCAGCCTGAAAACCGTGACTTACGGCTTGACCCAGCCCTACAGCGAAGGTCAGAACATCCTTGTCCACTGGGATAAGAAACACGGCATTTTATTATAAGGAGCAGATATGAAACGCTTGAGAAGAATTTTCCGGGAAGACGGAAAAACGGTTATTGTTGCCATGGACCACGGCATGGGCATGCATGTCAATCCCGCGCTCGACGACACGGCCGATAAACTGAAAAAAATCGTGGCAGGCGGTGCTGACGCTGTCCTGTTAAGCTACGGTATCGCAGCGAAATATGCCGATATCCTTGGGGATGTCGGTGTCATCATGCGGATGGACGGCGGCTATTCTTCACTGCCCTCCGAAGCCAACGGGCATCCGCGCCTTTTATTCTCGATTGAAGATGCCCTGAAACTTGGTGCCGATGCCGTCGTGGTCAATGGATTCCCGGGCACGCCGAGCGAACAGGACTGCATGAAAAATGTGTCCGACGCCGTGCGACAGGCGAACGTCTGGGGCGTTCCCGTCATGGCCGAAATGCTGCCGGGAGGGTTTGGCAAGCTCGTTCCGCAAACGGTGGATAATGTGCGTCTGGCCACACGAACCGGCTGCGAATACGGCGCGCACATCATCAAAACGACGTTTGTCGGCGACAAAGACGACTTCAGGCAGGTCATCGCCGCATCGTACCAGCCGGTCGTCATTCTTGGCGGCGCAGCCGTCAAGGATCTGACGAGCCTTTTTGTCTGCATCGAAGACGCCGTCTCAGTCGGCGCGTCCGGCGTTGCGATCGGCCGAAACGTGTGGAATCACAGCGATCCGGAAGCGGTGGTGAGAGCATTGGTGGATGTCGTGCATAACGGTGTCAGTGCGGCTGACGCCATGCACGGTCTCTGATTCGACGAAAGAAGTAAAAAAACCACTCCGAAACGGGGTGGTTTTTTACAGAATGGCAACGCTATCGCCACGCCTGCGAGCTGTTAGTCCGCCAATCGAATCAGCACGCGCAGTGTCTCCGGGCTCATCGCGCGCTCGAACGCGGTCTGTGCATCGTCCATGTCGTAGCATTCACTGAGGAACGGCCTGACGTCGATCACACCGTGGCTGAGCATCTGCGCGGCCTGCCAGAACGATTTGACCGTGGGACTGTAAGATCCCGTGATCAATTTTTCACTGTAATGTATGTGGTTCGGGTTGAACGGTACGTCGTCCCTGGGGCGGAACGAGCCGTAGTAGACAAGCCGGCCGGCCGGGGCCAGCACGTTGACATATTGCCCCGCCAGGGCGTGGTTATTGACCGTGAATTGAACGACGTGCGGACCGCGTCCTCCGGTCAGCCGGGATATTTCCGCCTGCCAATCCTGACCGGCGGGATCGATGGCGGCGTGCGCGCCCATCTGCAAAGCCAGTTCTCGTCGCGGCTGATCCATGTCGACGACGATGACGCGTGCACCGCGCAGTCGCGCTGTGACGGCGAGCAGCTGTCCCATGATGCCGGCGCCGACTACAACAACGTCTTAACCGAAGCCGACCTTGCCCTGTTCGATGCTGTGCAGACAGCAGGCCAGCGGTTCGGCAAAAGCAGCCAGTTCCAGATCCGTATTTTCGTCAGGCAGCGGATAGACCCGATCGGCCGCGATGGCAATATACCTGGCCATGCCGCCGGATCCGGGGATTCCATCATAGACGCGCTTTTTCGATTTCCCCTGACAGAGATTGTCAAGACCGCGGACACAAAACTCGCAGCTGCCGCAGCTGTCGAATGTTTTAACAACACACTTCTGGCCGGGCGATACGTTTGCAATTGTGCCTTCAGGCACGTCCGCCACCACACCGGAGACTTCGTGTCCGGGAATGAACGGCAAACCAACATCAGCGCCAATGAAGATCCGCTGCTCCCAGGTGCAGATCAGGCAGTTGTCAATGCGGATCAATACTTCGCCTTCTGCCGGCTTCGGAGTATTGAGTTCCTTTATTTCGACCCGGTTCGGTGCAGTCACGGCGATGGCTTTCATTTTTTCTGGAATCATGGTTTGCTCGCTTTCCTCAGTTATTAGTATCTGTTTAAAACAATTACAGAATAGTCTATAATTTAACTTGTTTCAATTTGGGGAATCGCCGGCAGCAAGCGGACAGCGCGCTTTTTTTTATTTTCGGCGGCCTGCTGAAAACTGATAGTGAATCGTTGTCCGGATTAGGAGCAATCTACTCATGACTGACATGCATTCTGCGACATTGACAAGCCATGTACCTGAAGCCAACGGCAAAGTCGGACAGGCATTTCCGATTCGCGACGCGATACTGAAGGCAAAGGGTGAGCTGCAGTACGTCGGGGATATGACGGTCGCCCGCATGCTGCACGCCAAGATGCTCTTCAGCACTGTGCCGCATGCACGGATCATTGAGATTGATACGTCCGAAGCAGAAAAGCTTCCCGGCGTACGCGCCATTTTAACGCATAAGAATACACCGACCGTTCGCTTCAACCCCTGCGGCGAAGATATCAACATCTTTCACGACCAGCGGATATTTGACGACACGGTACGCTATGTCGGTGACCGAGTGGCAGCCGTCGCAGCCGATACAGAAAAAATCGCCGAACAGGCACTTCGCCTGATAAAAGTCACGTTTGAAAATCTGCCCTCAAATACGGATCCGCGACATGCCCTCGATCCGGAGACGGCAGCAGTGCATCCCGACGGCAACCTGCTGCAGGAAGTAAACCTGCAGGCCGGTGATCCGGACGCTGTGTTTGCCGCGGCAAAGCATCTTTTCCGGCACGAATACTATGTGCCCCCCATCCACCACGGCGCGATCGAACCGCATGCCGCGCTGGCCATTCCGGACGGCAGAGGAAAGGTGACTGTCTATTCGCCGAGTCAGGATGTCTTCGGAGTCCGCAAGAATCTCTGCCGCCTGTTCGATCTGCCGATGAGCCGCATTCGCGTAATCAATCCCGCTATGGGCGGCGGTTTCGGGGGAAAAATCGATGCGATTCTTGAACCGGTTGTGACGGCGCTGGCCCTGGCGAGCGGCCGGCCGGTCAGGCTTGTCCTGAAGCGGAGCGAGGCCATCCCCTCGACCAGAACGCGCCACGAAATGTATCTGACCGCCACCACGGCTGTGACGGATGACGGCTGTATTGACGGGCACGAGCTCGATCTGTGCGCCAATGCCGGTGCCTATGCCGCCGGAACCATGAGCGTCATATGGGCCATGGGCGGCAAACTGTTCAAGAATTACCGCACGCCCAACGTGCGCTTTCGCGGTCGCCCGGTTTACACGAACAGTCCGGTCAGCGGCGCCATGCGCGGATTCGGTTCGCCGCAGCGCTGTTTTGCCCAGCAGCGCCAGCTCAATACGATCGCCAATGAGCTGGGCATGTCGATAATTGACCTTCAGCTGAAGAATCTGGTTACACCAGACTCCGCAGATGCAAGAAACAGCCAGCCGCATGGCAATGCACGTCCGCTTGACTGTGTGACGATGGGCGCCCGTGAATTCGCCTGGGATACCCGCTGGCAAAAACAGGAAGACGAAAAAAAGAATCCTGATGCCGTCATGCGAAGCGGCATCGGCATGGCCGTGGCTGTTCACGGAAACGGCGTATTCGGTGTAATCCCGGATACAAGCGGTGTGGTGCTCAAAATGAATGAGGACGGTACGGTTCACATGCTGACCGGGGTCAGTGACATGGGCAATGGCGTCGTCTCGACCCAGGTTCAGATTACTGCTGAGATTCTCGGCTTGTCCCTCGCGGACATAGAAGTGATTCAGGCGGACACGGACGCCACCCTCTGGGATCTGGGAGACTTCTCCAGCCGAGGCACATTCGTCTGCGGGCAGGCGGCAGTAAAGGCTGCCACTGCCGTCAAGGATGAAGTACTGACGTATGCCTCCGAAATGCTCGAGCTCGATCGCGGCCATCTGGTTTTGAAAGAGCGTGCCGTCGTCTCGCAGCATGATGACAGCACGCGCGTTTCCCTTGCTCGCGTGGCACAGTACGCACACACTGAACATCAGACCGATATCTGCCATGCCGAGACGTTTGCGTCGAATGCACTGGCCCTGTCGTACGGTGCCCATTTCTGCGAGGTGTCAGTCAATACGGAGACGGGGCAATGCCAGCTCGTAGACTACCTGGCCGTTCACGATATCGGGCGTCCGATCAATCCGCTGAATGTTGAGGGACAGATCGAGGGGGCGATCCAGATGGGGGTCGGCTACGCCCTGTCCGAAACGCTTGACGTTGATCCTGCAACAGGCAAATGCCGAAACGGCTCCCTGCGCAAATACCGGATGATGACGGCAGCCGGTATGCCCCCCATACGTATCCGGCTGACAGACCATCCGGAAGAAAGCGGTCCGTTTGGTGCGAAAAGCCTCAGTGAATGTGCAACGGTGCCCGTTGCCCCGGCCATCGCCAATGCCATTTCCAATGCGCTCGACTGTGAGTTCAACGAACTGCCGATTACGCCTGACATAATCCTGAAGAAACTGAAAAAGAGTTCATAAAAGAGGGCCGGCAAATTGCTGGCCCTTCTTTCGCTCAACGTTATTTTGCTTAACGGCGACTCGTATTCCCCATCGTCAGGGCCATCAGTGCCTTGATCGTATGCAGGCGATTTTCCGCCTCATCGTATAAAACAGACTGCGGTCCGTCCATGACTTCGCTCGTCACTTCGACATCCCGGTCGGCAGGCATGCAGTGCATGTAGATCGCATCCTTGGCGCCAAGCTCCATTTTCCGTTTATCGACGAACCATTCGGGATGCTCGTTGATCATCTGGACGCCGCGCGCTTCATCATCTCCGACGGTGGTGATCGGGCCCCAGCCCTTGGCGTAAATGACATGTGCGTCCCTGAACGCTTCTTCCATATCGTTGACCACTTCAAACTTGGTGTGGTGAGCCGCTGCGTTGTCCCGCGCCATCTGCAGATACTCATCCTCGAGCTCAAAGCCTGCAGGATGGGCTAGCGTGACATCGAGGCCAAACCGCGGCATGAGCGTGACGAGAGAATTGGCCATCGAAAGGGGGCGCATGTAATTGCCGGCACACGTCCAGGAAATCACGAACTTCCTGCCGCGCAATTCATCGTTGAACTTTTCTTTTATCGTCATGATATCGGCCAGTTCCTGAGTAGGATGCCAGATATCGCATTGCATATTCATGACCGGGATCCTGGCATACTCGGCCAGCGCTCTCATCCATTTGTGACCGTCAACCAGCGTGTTTCTGACGCCGATGCCATGTCCCATGCGTCCCAGCACTTCAATCGTATCCTTCGGCGTTTCACCGTGTCCAACCTGCGTCCCCTTCGGTGTCAGGTAATTCGCATGTCCGCCCAATTGTGTAATGCCGCATTCAAACGCATTGCGCGTTCTCGTTGATTCTTCGAAGAAGAGGAGAAAAACAGTCTTGTTTTTCAGGATGTCTGTAGGCAGATCCAGTGCGTAACGCATCTTCAGCTCTTTCGCTACATGCAGCAGTGTGTTGAGTTCCTCGTCTGTCCACTCCTGTGCCGCGAGAAGATGTTTGCCGATCATTCCAGTTTGCATAATTTTACCCCAATTGTTGAATTTGACATATTTTCGGACTGTGAATTGTCGTACGGAATCTGTCTGATTTATTCTAGGAATGATGCCGGGGTCTGTCAAGCAAATCACCTGCTTTGTGGTCCGCAATAAACTGATACAAGGCTCTTTCAGTCGTCAATGCCTTCCTTGTCAGTACTGTTTCACCGTGCTAAAGTAATCTCGCACGGTTTCCCTGGCGAGCGGCAGTCATGCCGTGTTTTTATGCCCGGCAGACACACAATTTGAATTAATTGAAGAGGTGAACGCATGGAGAGCAAACATGCCCTGAAACAAATTAGAAACTACATCCATGAGAACCGGGACCAGATCATCCGTGATCTGCAGGATTTCGTCGCCATTGAAAGCGTGACGTACAACGAGGGCGAGGCCGTCGCCTATCTGGCGCAGAAAATGCGCGACTTCCAGTTTGATGAAGTCCGTGTCGACAAGGTCGGCAATGTCCTGGGCCGCATTGGTGAGGGCAAGACGGTTCTTCTTTACGATGCGCATATCGATACCGTCGAGACGGGTGACCCAGCGGACTGGACATACCCGCCCCTGTCCGGACATCTCGAAGACGGCATTATTTACGGCCGCGGTGCTGTTGATGACAAAGGCTGCCTGATGGGCATCACGTGGGCCGGCAGGGCATTGAAGGCACTTGGCCTTGATCAGGATTTCACACTCTGGATTTCCGGTTCCGTTTCGGAGGAAGATGTTGAGGGATCGGCCGTCAAAGCCATGCTGGAAGAATCGCCGGATATCAAGCCGGATTATGTGCTCGTCGCGGAATCAAGTGAGCTTCGCCTGATTCGCGGTCACAAAGGGCGTGCGCTCATTCGCATCAGCGTGCCCGGAAAAGCAGCCCACGCGTCTGCCGCCTGGCGCGGCGACAATGCGCTGATCAAAGCGTTGCCGATCATTCAGGCGATCGATGACTTCAATGATTTTGAAGACGATCCGTTCCTCGGCAAGGGGACGATCGAAGTGACGAACGTGGAATGCAAGTCGCCTTCCCTGAACACAATCCCCGGCGAAGCCGTGATTACGTGTGACCGGCGCATTTCGTGCGGTGAAACGATTGACGATCTTTTGCGTGAAGCACATCAGTTTGCCGGCAAAATCGCGGGCGTCAAGTGCGACATCGATACGGAAGACGTCATTACCTATACCGGATACGAAATAACGGCTGTCGACTATTTTCCTTCGTGGGTTCTGGCTGAGCAGCACGAGCTGGTTCAGGCTGGCGCCGCTGCCTATCAGGCGTTGTTTGAAAAGGCACCCGTCATTACGAAATGGGATTTTTGCACGAATGCGACACATCTTTCCGGCCGGCTCGGCATACCGGCCATCGGCTTTGGTCCGGGGGAGGAATCATTGTGCCACTCAAACGACGATCAGGTGCCCGTTGACGAACTGATCAAGGCCGTCGAATTCTACGCAGCCTTGCCCATGTTCGTGCCGAAAAAGGAGCAGACAACGCATGCGGGCGTCACAACACCTCGCCGGTGAGCGGTTGCGGATTGCTGCAAAAATCTGTACAATTCAGCCATTGGGAATGTGACTTGACCGACTTATTTGGACTGGTTTAAGCATTTTGGGAGTTTGGGAACCTTTGCGCAAAGGTTTCAGATAACTCCCCCTTTTTATTTAGGGGGATAAGCACAACAGCTGGACACCAAAGGGGATGAACCATGCGCGAAGTTGGAGAAAAGCAATTTAACGCCCTGAACAAATCAGAACATCGCATTGACGGGGTTGAAAAAGTCACGGGGCGCGCACGCTACGCGGCAGACATCTTTCTGGACAACATGCTGCACGCTGGCGTCAAGCGAAGCCCGCACGCGCACGCGCGTGTGACACACATCGACGCGTCCAAGGCCAAAGCCATACCCGGTGTCGCCGCAGTCGTCACATTTGAAGATATCCCGAAAAAACAGAGCTGGGCATCCTACATGTATCTCACGGACTACATCCGCTACACGGGCGACTGCGTCGCCATGGCCGCGGCCGATACGATCGAGCTGGTCGATCAGGCACTGGCGGCTATCGAGGTGGAATACGAGGAGCTGCCGGTCATCAGCACGATTGACCAGGCGATGGAGCCGGATGCACCAATGCTGCACGAGAAGTATCCCGACAATATTTTTACCGATTCGCATTTTTCGCTTCGCAAAGGCGACATCGACAAAGGGTTCGCCGAGGCGGATATCATCATCGAGCGCGAGTATTCGACACAATTCGTCGAACATGCCTACATCGAACCGGAAGCTGCGGTCGCCTACCGCAATCCGAATGACGGGGCCATGACGGTGCACGCATCGGCACAAAATCCCTTTTTCACCCGCCGCTACGTCGCCGATATTCTGGATGTGCCGCTGAATCAGGTGCGCATGATTCAGGAGACGCTGGGCGGTTCTTTCGGCGGCAAGGAGGAGGGCGTGGGCCTCGTCGCCGGTCGTGCTGCCTATCTCAGTCAGCTGACCGGCCGTCCGGTGAAAATGGTTTTTTCGCGTGAGGATTCGCTTCTCGAATCATCGAAACGTCACCCGTTTCGCCTGCAGTACAAAATCGGGGCCAAAAAAGACGGCCGCATCATCGCATTTGAAGGCAAACAGATCGATAATTGCGGGGCTTACAACAACCAGACGCAATTCATGAACTGGCGAGCCAATGTGCACTCAACAGGTCCCTATGTCATACCGAACGTCAAAACCGACACCTTCGGTGTCTTCACAAATAACGTACACAGCGGTGCCATGCGCGGATACAGCTCGCCGCAGCTGATTTTTGCGCAGGAACAGCTGATTGAGGAATTGGGCGAAGCGCTTGGCATCGACAACGTCGAAATCCGTCGCCTCAATTGTCTCAAATCCGGCTCTCTGACCGCGACGGGCGACACCGTTCACAATGTCATCCTCGAGGACATGATGAATGTCACAGTCGAGCAGACTGACTATCTGAGAAAATATGCCGCATACCGAAATCAGGACCCGAACCGCCGCCGAAAAAAAGGCATCGGCTTATCCATCGCTTACCGGGGATGCGGACTTGGCGGCGAAACGCCCGACGCATCCGGCTGCATGATGGTCATCAATGAGGACGGATCAGCCATCATTTCGACCGGTCTCGCTGAAAACGGCCAGGGCCTCAAGACAGCCTTTGCGCAAGTAGCCGCAGAGGCATCGGGACTGCTGGCAAAAGACATCCGATTCTATGGAACAGACAGCCACTTCATGGCCGACTCCGGCATGACAGTCGCATCGCGCGGTACAGTAATGGGGTCACAGTCGGCTCGCCTGGCCGGCCAAAGCATGAAGCGGGTGATGCAGCAAAACACCATTGCAGTAAGGGGAATTCCGCTCGATGCCGTCGAGCAGGCGTACGCGCTTGTCCCCGGCTCGCTTTGCTGGGATGACCTTTCCGCCGACGATATCGAGATCGTCCACAGCGAGATTTTTCTGAAAGCCTATCCGAAGGTCAAAGTGCCCGTCAAAGCTGTCGCGAACGCAAGTTTCTGGCAGGGAAACCAGCTCTCCGTTTATGAGTGGTTTAAACCGCCCGAACTGATCCAGGATCACCATACGGGACAGGGAAAAGCATTTCCGACATTCGCGTACGAATGTCTCGTGGCTGAAGTTGAGGTCGACATGAAAACCGGTTTTGTCAGCGTCGAGAAGGTGACGGCGAGCCACGATGTCGGCACCGCCGTGAACCCGGCGCTGTGCGAGGGGCAGATATACGGCGGCATCCTGATGGGGCTCGGCTTTGCCCTGATGGAAGAAGTCGATATCGAGGACGGTGAGGTCAGGTCCAAAAATCTCGACGCCTATCTTATTCCGACTGCTCTGGATGCGCCTGAAATGAAAATCAACTTATTTGAGTCTGATGACAATCACGGGTCATACGGGGCCAAGAGTCTCGGCGAACCGGCAACGGAAGCCGTCGGTGCAGCGATCATGAACGCTGTATACAACGCAACCGGATGCCGCGTGCGCCATAACCCCGCCGATCTGGAAAAGATCCTGCTGGGCCGCAAACTCGTCAAAACAGCAAAACCCAAACCGGCGATGGCAGCGAAAAATGCCGGAGGTGCCCAGTGATTCAGTATGATTTTGTCCGTCCCGCAAATATCCGCGACGTCTCGCTGCTGCTTGCGTCAAAGCCCGGCAGAAGCAAAATCATCGCCGGCGGCACTGATCTGCTGGTGCAGCTGCGCGAAGAAAGCCGCGAACTCCAGGCACTCGAGCTGGTCATCGATCTGACTGCTTTGACAAACGAACTGGCGGTCATAAAGGAAGACGGCGACGCGATCGTGATCGGTGCACTGGTGACACATCACATGGCTGAACACGATGCGCTGATTCAGAAATATTTTCCGCACCTCTCGGCGGCCTGTGCCAGTGTCGGTTCAACTCAGATTCGCCATCTGGGCACGCTGGCCGGCGGTGTCTGCAACGGTTCGCCTGCAGCCGATCATGTGCCGGCCCTGATTGCCTGTGATACAACGGTCATGATCCACGGCAAAAACGGTACACGCGAGACACCCATGCGCGAATTTTGTGCCAGGATCGGCCAGGATGCTCTGGCAAACGATGAGTTCGTGACCGGATTTCGCGTGCAGAAACTGCCGGAACACGCCAGGACAGGCTTCGCCAAAATCGGCCGCAGAAAAGCCCTGGCGATCTCGCGACTGAATGCAGCCGTTGTTGTACTGAGCGATGACGACGGCCTGATCGAATCAGCCAGAATCGCCCCCGGCTGCATTTTCCGCGTGCCGGATCGCGTGACCGCAGCAGAGAACAGTCTGGCGGGCAAATACATCTCACAGGACGCGTTTGCCGAGGCCGCTGAAGCGGTTTGCCGCGAGATGATCGCACGCACCGGTTATCGCTGGTCGACCCCTTACAAGGAAATTGCTGTCAAAGCTGTCGTGACCGATGCACTGTGTCACGCCACCGGATTGGAGGTGTTCTGATGAGCCGGTATGACAAAATCACCGTTTCGTTCAATCTCAACGGCGAAGACATCACGGTACAAACCTTGCCGCATCGGCGTTTGCTCGATCTCCTGCGTGAAGATCTTCATCTTGTCGGAACAAAAGAAGGGTGCGGCATCGGTGAATGCGGCGCGTGTACGGTGATCGTGGACGGCAAGGCCGTCACATCCTGCATGATGCTTGCCGGTCAGGTGGAAGGCAAACAGGTCCTGACAATTGAAGGCGTCGGCAAAGACGGTACGCTCGACCCGATCCAGACGGCCGTTCTCGATCAGCTGGCGATCCAGTGCGGTTTTTGTACACCCGGCTTTGTTATGAGTGCAAAAGCCCTGATCGACGAGAATCCAAACGCAACCTTGCCGGAAGTAAGACGCGCCATCTCCGGCAATCTTTGTCGCTGCACCGGTTATGAGCAGCTGGCTCAGGCCATTTATCAGGCGGCTCAATCAGCGGCTGCGTCAGTGAAAGAGAACGATCATCATGAGTGAGCACAAGAACGATTCGATTGATATCGGCATCGATTTTTGCGGATATCGGCTGCAAAGCCCGTTTATTCTCTCCTCGGGGCCGCTGTGCGCCGATTCGGAAGGCATGATCCGCGGTCACCTGGCCGGATGCGGCGCCGTGGTCACCAAAACCATCCGGCTGGGTGCGGCTGTCAATCCGGTAAACCACATCGGCACGATCGGCACGCACTCGCTGATCAACAGCGAAAAGTGGGCCGACACCGACCGGCAGATCTGGTACGAAAAGGAAATTCCTGAAACGCGGAAGGCCGGTGCCATCGTGATCGGCAGCGTCGGACATACAGTAAAGGAAGCCAAGGCGATCGTGCAGGATGTCGAACGCGCCGGTGCCCACATGATCGAGCTGGTGTCCTACGCAGAGGAAACGCTCCTGCCGATGCTCGACTTCACAAAGGAGCACGTATCGATTCCCGTCATTTGCAAGCTGTCAGCCAACTGGCCGGATACGACCGGTACAGCTTCCAAGTGTCTGGAACACGGGGCCGATGGCATTTGTGCCATCGATTCAATCGGGCCGACCCTGAAAATCGATATCCGAAACGCCCGGCCGGCCATGATGAGCGATGACGGGTACGGCTGGCTTACCGGGGCCGCGATCCGCCCGATCGCTATGCGCATCGTTGCCGACGTGGCCCGAAAGCACCGGCATTTCGAAAACTTGTACGCGTCCGGCGGCTGCATGAGTGCAGCCGACGCCGTCGAATTTATGATGGCGGGTGCGCGCGCGGTCGGTGTCTGTTCACTCGGGATTCTGAAAGGCGTAGAAGTCGTCAATAAACTCTGCCGGGATTTGCAGTCGCTTGTCGCCGAACTTGGCTATGAATCACTCACTCAAGTCTGGCGGGCTGCACTGCCGAATTTTCCAGAAAAGGAAGTAATCCGCAAACTCAACTTTCACTTTCAGCCCTTTCAGGATGACGGCGTCAAAAAAAAGTGCATCATCTGCAACCGCTGCGTCGATGCCTGCAGTTACGATGCACGCACCCTGCAATTCCCGGATATGCGAGTGGACAGAACATTGTGCCGCGACTGCGGACTCTGCGCCGATGTGTGCCCGACAGAAGCTCTGACCGCTGAGATCGCAGATGAAACGGCTGAAGACAGGCAAAAGCAAATGGCCTCAGCCGATTTTAATCGCCTGATTAACTCGTAAGGAAGAACGATGGAACCAGTTACATTGCACATCAACGGTGAAGACACGACCGTTTCGATTGAAAAAAACCAGACGCTGCTTTCGGTGCTGCGGGACACCCTGCACATGACCGGTACGAAATGCGGCTGCAACACATCCGACTGCGGCGCCTGCAAGGTCATAATCGACGGCGACGCGGTCAATTCATGCGTCATTCTGGCCAGAAACTGTGCCGGCAAATCAATCGAGACGATCGAGGGCTTGTCCCATGGAACCGATCTTCATCCGATCCAGCAGGCGTTTGTTGAATCCGGGGCAATCCAGTGCGGATACTGTACCCCCGGCATGATCATGAGCGCCAAAGCACTTCTCGACAAGAATCCGAATCCGGATGAACAGGATGTGAGAGCGGCCATCGAGAATAATCTCTGCCGCTGTACAGGTTATGTCAAAATCGTCGACGCGATACTGCTCGCAGCCAAACGCATGCGGCAGGATGAAGCGGCTGGTCATTCTGAATGAAAGCGCTCAAGGCCGGCTGGCTCGTCATCTCAGCCGATAATGTCAGAGAGAACACCGGTTTTGTCTTCAACGATCGGGAGATTATAGAGATACTGAGCAATGCGGAAATCGGGCGAATGGAGGCCGCCGGCCTGACAGAAGAGACCATCGATGCGTCACGCGAGATCGTCTCCCCCGGATTCATCAACACCCACATGCATCAGTACGGCATCATCTCTCACGGCATGATGCCGCGCAAGACCATCACTGATTTTGATTCCTTTCTGGCGGACTACTGGTGGCCGGACCTGGAAAATCGTCTGCAGAAGGATGATTTGCTGGCCGCCGCATCGGTGTCGGCAGCGGAGCTGATTCACTCCGGATGCGTCGCTCTGTGCGATATTCTGGAAGCGCCCTTCATTGAAGAGGATGCCCTGATTGCCCAGGGAAACCTGCTCGAGAGAATCGGCATGCGCGCCATTGTTTCTCTTGAATCGTCGGAACGTGTCGACCGCGAAAACGGCGACCGCTGCCTGCGCATGAACCGCGATGCGGTGCGGTATTTCAAACAGAAAAGTCAGCTGGTCCGGGGCGCGATCTGCACGCACACCACATTCTCGTGCAGTCAGGCGTTTATCCGGCGTGCAGCGGAGATGGCAGCCGCCGAAAACGCGCTGCTTCAGTTTCACCTTTCGGAAAGCGCCTATGAGCCGGAGCGCATTTGGCGCGAGCAAAAGCAAAAGCCGGTGCACATCTATAAGGCGGCGGGGGCGCTCGGCCCCTCAACACTTGCATCTCAGTGCGTCAAAATCGATGCGGAGGAAATCGGGCTGCTCGCGGCACACGGCGTCAAGGCATCGCACATGCCGATCAGCAACTGTGAAGTCGGCGGCGGCATCGCCCCGATCACGGCCATGCTTGAACACGGCATCACGGTCGGACTCGGCACGGACGGCTACGTCAACGACTTCTTCGAACTGATGCGCGCCTGCTTCCTGATTCACAAAGCCGCTCATGAACGGACCGATGTCATGCCGGCACGGCAGGTATTTCGGATGGCGACTGAACTCGGGGCACACGCACTGGGGTTAACCAATTCGGGAACGCTGCAGCCAAATCAGGTACCGGACTTCATCGTCATTCAGGACGATTATCCGACACCGGTCAATCTCGGCAACATCTATGACCAGATCGTCGTTTACGGCAAGCCGGCACTAGTCCGGGATGTTTACGTCGCCGGCAAGGCGATCATGAAAGACGGTGAGATAACATCGTTTGACGAAGCGGCTGCCAAACACGCGCTCTGCGCCCGCACGCGGCAACTTTGGGATAAACAGTAACGGCCTCCACGTTCTCAACTTTACGTTGAACAACAATAAGTGTAGTATAGTCATGCAAAGTCAACTGTCTGTCGCTCGAAATCGGTCGGTTTGTCCGCCGAAAATGAACGCATCACATCCACAGGAGGACATTCACCATGTATGACGTAAACGGAATGGGCCTGCGCATTGCCCAGAAAAGACGTGCACTCGGCCTGACTCAGGAAGCACTGGCAGAGAAGCTTGGCATTTCGGCACAGGCCGTATCGAAGTGGGAGACGGGACTCGGATTGCCGGACCTTGCTCTTTTGCCGACACTGGCGGCTGAACTCGGCACCGGCATGGATGAGCTGTTTGGCGGCAGTCCGGCAGCGGCAGCAGAAGAACCGGAGGCAAGCACGATGTTCCCCGCTCACCATGACGGTCTCGATCTCATCCATGTCTACGGGCGCTGTGCCCTCTATGCCAGCCAGAAGCCACAGAACATCGATAAGGAAAAGGTCACGTTTGCCGACGGCAGCGAAGCCGATCTGGTCACGCACACGGCGATCAACAGGGGAAAGCACCGCTTGCATATTCTCTGTGAGGATGAGCTGGAACCGGAGATGGAGACGGATCAGAAGCAGGTCGAAGATCCTACCCTGTACGACCGCTATGAATTCGATCTGGGCGGCGATGCGAAAGTCCGCCTCGTCCGGGTCAAGGACAACAGCAGCGGCGGCTGGGAGGCGTCGGGGCACGAGCAGTTCATGAAGGCTCTCAAGGTGGAGCAGAAGGGCAATGTTTTTTCGGCAAAACTGGCGCGCTATCGGGATGGCGTCACATTCAGCCTGTTCCGGCGCTACAGCGAGACCGACGGCACGCTGACCGTTTATGTGCCGCAGGAAAAAATCGCGGAGCTGAAGCTGAATGTACGCGGTGCGAATCGCTTCGAGTCGGACGTGGCGGCTGAAAGCAGCAATATCGACGTCAGCGGGGCGGGCAAAGTGACCTTGACCGATGCCGGCCGGCTTCAGCTCCTCGTCAACGGTGCCGGACTGCTCCGGTGCGATAGTGCCGCAAATCCCACGCTGACCTTGACCGGAGCGGCCAAAGTAAACATCGGCCGCGTATCCGGCGACGGTGTCTGCAATCTGGCAGGTGCCGGGCTCGTCAAGCTCTCCGGTTCGCTGAACCGCCTGAACCTGACGATGAACGGAGCCGGCAAACTGACGGGCGATGACCTGACGGTCGATGTACTGGACGCCAACATGAGCGGAGCCAGCTTCGCGACGGTCGGCCGGGTGCGCGGCGAATCAACGGAACGCGTCGCACAGATGTCGAAACTGAACATCCGTCAGCGCGGATGAGCGCCGACTTGCTGACGTCAGAAAGGCGCGGCATCCTGGCCGCACTCGGAACCGCATTTATCTTCGGTCTGAGCTTTATGTTCACGAAGCAGGCTGTCCAAACGGCCTCCGTTTACTCGCTGCTGAGCTGGCGGTTTTTCACGGCATGCCTGCTTCTCCTGATCCTCCGCCTGACCGGCGTGATCCGCACAAATTACCGCGGCAAGCGGCTGACCCCCCTTTTGGCCCTCAGCCTGATCTATCCGGTGACCTACTTCATTGCAGAATCGAAAGCGCTGGAAGCGGTCGCCTCGATGGAAGCCGGACTGTTCATCGCCACGCTGCCGATCGTCACCATGATTCTGGCATCGCTCGTGCTGAAGGAGAGGAGCACGCGCCTGCAGAAGCTGGCCGTCCTTCTCTCCGTGGCGGGCGTTGTCGTCATCACGGTGCTCGGCAAGGAAGCCGGCGGTGAATCGAAGCTGACGGGCTACGTCTTTCTCGCGGCCGCCGTGCTGGCCGGCTCCGTGTTCGTCATCCTCTCAAAAAGCCTGTCGGCGTTCACCAGCATCGAAAAGACACTCTTCATGATGGGGCTGAGCACGATTGTCTTCGTCGCTCTGGCCGTCCGCGAGCACATGCTGGCGGGCACGCTGGCCGTCTGGATCGCACTGCCGGTCCGGAATCCTGCCTTCCTGAGATCACTCATTTACCTCAGCGTGATCACGTCGGCACTTGCGTTTTTCCTCCAGAATTACTCGATTGAAAAACTCGGTGCCACACGGAACGCTTCATTTGCGCCGCTCACCACCCTGATCTCCATCCTCGCCGGTGCGCTCCTGATGAAGGAACCGGTCTCGCCGGGACTCCTCATCGGCGCCGCGATGATACTCACCGGTGTCATCGGGGCAAACCGTCCGGCAAAAAAGGCCGGCCTCAATCCGCGTCGAGAAGGCGCCGGAGTTCCGAAATAATCGCGTCCCGTTTGTCCGCTGCCATAAAGGCGGCTTCAGCCGAGTATATGTTCATCCGAATCAGGTCGTTTCGCGAAAAGCCCATCTTTTCGATGCAGATATCGTATTCATGGTCCAGATCGATATTGGACAGCACCATGTTGTCGGTGTTGACCGTCACGCGGACACCGGCGTCAAAGAGGCGCTTCAGGGGATGGGCTTCGTACGACGGCTGAGTCTGGCACTGGATGTTGCTGGTCGGGCACACTTCAAGTGTTATCCCCTCCTCGATCAGCCTTTTCACCAGCGCCGGATCGTCGGACGAGCGGTGCCCGTGGCCGATTCGCTTCGTGCCGAAGGAGAGGGCATCTCTGACCGACTGGGGCCCCATGCTGTCGCCGGCATGGACCGTGCGCGCCAAACCGTACTTGTCGGCCTCCCGGAAGACATAGGCGAAATCGGCGACCGGACACATGCCTTCGTACCCGGCCAGATCGACGCCGACGACGCCTTTGTCACGGAAGCGGTCAGCCGTGCGCACCGTTTCGACGTTTTCCTCGCGATTCAGTGACGCGTCGCCGTAGCTCATGGCGCAAAGGAGCAGTCCGACTCCGATGCCGGTTTTCGCCTGTCCCTCGCGCATGCCGCGGAGCACCGCGGCCGTCGCATCGTCCTGCGTCAAACCGGCCTTCATGTGCTGCTGCGGCGCAAAGCGGATCTCGGCATAAGCCAGTCCCTGTTTTGCCAGCATCGAGACCAGCTCCCGGCTGACCCGGGTGAGTGCATCGCCTGTCTGCAGCAATTGAAGCGGCAGATCGAATCGGCGCAGGTATTCATTGACATCGCGGCAATCCGCGCTGACCACAATAAACTCGCGGAATGATTCCAGATTGTCGGCCGGCATGTCGATGCCCTGTGACTGGGCGAGATCCCAGGCCGTTTCCGGGAGCATGCTTCCGTCGAGATGAAGATGCAGATCGATTTTGGGAAAGTCGTAATTCATGGTTACCTCACTGATGGCGGCTGAGTATCTCGCTGAAGACGGCCATAAAGCGGGGATGGTCGATCTCGAGCACGACGTCTGCATTTTGCTGCTCGTACTGAAAATCACTGAAAAGATC
>LSQX01059330.1_pt1 | contig 17934 bp, 9 predicted proteins | sample 654561 | NCBI WGS metagenome assembly LSQX01 (sample SAMN04489861, study PRJNA283612) | anaerobic digester metagenome | isolation source: 4 biogas reactors fed with cattle manure at either 37C or 55C with and... | place: Denmark: Kongens Lyngby | collected 2014
AAGCTCTACCAGGGTTTGAATGACAACGACAAGGCGATTGCGGCGTATAAGTTCGTGGTCGAAACATATCCCGACGCGCGCTGGCAGGTATGGGACGCGTGCTACTACATAGGCGAATGCTGCTACGTTCAGAGCGAGGAGAAAGGCCAGGAAGCGCTTGCCTACGTTAAGAACTTCTACGCCAAACACCCCGATAGGCCGATGGACTTTGCGATAGCTTATGGCAAAACTCTTCTTTTCGCCGGTGAGAAGCCGTCTGAAGCAGCGGAGGTGCTCTCAAGAACTCTCACCGAACACCCGAATGACCCATTGGTCGAAGAAGTGCGAACACTGCTCATAGCGGCATATGCTGATGCGAAGCAGACCGATAGCCTGGCGGAATTATTGAGTTCTATGTCAGCTAGTGCCCCGGATTCGGAGAAAGCCGGCATAATTTTGAGATTGGTGGATCATTATATCGCTGTGCGGAAATTTCGGGAGGGAGCGAGTTTGTGCAGAGCTGTGCTTGCTATCAAAAATTCCCACCTTGATTCCCATGCTCATGCCGAGTATCAACTAGGGATTTGCTATTATCACAGCAATATGAGTTCGGCTGCGATGCACTCGCTGAACAATGTTGTCAAACGATATCCGGACTCGGAATGGGCTGTGAAGGCGCGAGGAATCCTTACTAACACATCTTACTCTGAAAGCAGGTGAAGAGTAATCGCGGTTTGGAGGATCAGCATTCAGATGTTTGACTAGCAAGTATCTTTAGGAGGAATATTGGAGGAAGGGGACTGCGGTTTAGGCAGCGATTGCCAGGCTAAGTAAGGAGGCGAAACATATCATGTTGCGATTTCTAATGTTGACGGTTGTGATCGTTTTGGTTATGAGTGCGAGTTTGTGCAGCGCAGGGGAAAAACAAACCCCAAGCGAGGCTCCGACTGCGGAATTCATCTCTGCGTCACTACGGAACCAATTGCACAAATCAGCGGTGAAAGTGACGTACTATGTGGCAGATGATGTCGACGGAGAATGTGATATTCGCGCAACATATCTCAGGTCTCCGAATTTCTGGAGCTATACAGGCGAGAGAGGCTCTGAATTAGCCTGGGGCGAGTATGACAAGAAGACTGGGTTGTCCCGCTCATATGTGATTGATCAGAAAAATCGTCTCGTCGGCATCATCACTGATTACGAAGCTGAGGGGCTTACTGTAGCGGAATTACCGGATCCGATTTTACACAACATGCCAACCGGAAAGCTCGCCGACATCATCGGTTCCGGAACTGTGTCCGAGAAACCTGAAGTCGTAGATGGTAATAGCTGCTGGCGCGTTGACATCACGCCTCGTGAGCGCCCGAATGATTTGTATAGTGTCTACGTTGATACTAAAATTGACTGTCTCCCGCGAAAAATAGTGTGCAAGTGGCGTGGTGGTCAGATCGATGTTTCCAATCTCTCCAGCTATGAGAATATAGGCGGCATTTGGTATCCAAAGCAGTGGCGCTGGGAGGCGACCGGCGCATCCGGGAAGCCTGTTCACAGAGAACTCAAGATTGCAGGTGTAGAATTGGTATCCGAGGCGGCTGCGAGCAAAAGCCGCCCATTCCCATCCGGTACAATTGTAGTCGATATGGTTAATGATTTGGAGTATACCATTCCGTAACGCAGTGCAGAAATGAGAGCGGAGTTTCTGATACCCCGGACCCGGGGGAGAGGTTTAGCCCACGAATCCTCTCTCCTGGGGACTGGCTAAGTTGAGGGCGTCTATCCCCTCTCCTAGTGGAAGATGGTTAGGGTGAGGGCATTTGTCCCCGCTCCTGGGGGAGAGGGATAGGGTGAGGGCGACATCTCTCTTCCCGCACAATCTTTCATACTTCTTCAGCCCGCCCGGTTTGCCAGGCTTGCCTCCTCACCCCAGTATCAAAGTTATGTCGCGATTAAAATACAAGTGGAAACTCTTATGAAATTAGGATAAACCGCTGAAGTATAACAATATAAACTACAAAAATCATACCATGACTTTTGAGCTTCCCTATTAGGCGTCGGCAGGATTGACGGGGAAGGATATTGCACGCTATTTCGCCAACTTATCATTGTGCAGCGCGCTCCGCTATGGGCGCATCGCCGAGCCGTATATAATGTAGGGTGGCCGGTCAAGCCCGGTTCATTCTTTTGATCTTCCCGAAGCGTACGCCACCAATGGTTTTCGCATATCCAGAAGATATATTTCTATCGCCTGGGTTCGGCGATATTCCGAAAAGCCGGCGCGGTGACTTGGAGGCTGAATAAGATATTATGGAGGCGCAATATATGAGAATGGCGTTACTATCGGCAGTGTTAGTTCTGGTTTTGGGGGTGGCCGCAATGGCAGGCAATTTTTCGGTGTGGGCGGTGGACCCGCTCGTTAAAGTCACAAAAGATATGCCCGCAACCTCGCTGGATACAGTGAATATCGACGCAGTTTCAAATGAATATGAAAGCGGGCAGGTCGTTGTTACAGCTAATGCTGATATCGAGAACTTAACAGCGCGCATCAGCGCATTCTCCGGCCCGGCCGGCCCAAAACCGCAGGGCAAGCTCAACATAGTCGGCTACGTTCCGATCAAGCACGGCACAAAGGAGACCCCGAAGGAGAACCTCGTCGCGACCCCTCCGGTGGAGCTGCCGGACCCGCTGCTTGATAGTAGATCGACCTCTGTTGAAAAAGGCAAAAATCAGCCGATTTGGATTACTGTATATGTGCCGAAGGGTGCGGCTGCGGGCGTTTACTCCGCTGAACTGACAATCGACGCCGACGGACAGACCGCTGTGGTTCCGGTGCAGGTTACGGTTTATGGGTTCGAGCTGCCGGACGACCGAACTCTGCACATCACCAACTGGTTTTCTGTGAACCATATCGCATCGCGCCACAAAGTCGAGTTATGGAGTGAGCCGTTTTGGAAGTGGCTGGAAGTGTGGGCGAGGAAGATGGCGGATTATCGCCAGGAGACTGTCCTCACCCCATTACCTTTGCTTATAAAGGGCTTCGACGATGGCACTGGCAAGTTGACGTTCGATTTTTCGATGCTGGATCGATGGGTCGAGGTTTTTGACCGAAGCGGGGTTAACGGGATAATCGAGGGAGGCCACTTGGCTGGTCGTCCAAAAGGAGACTGGTCCACAACAACCCTGGAAGCCTGGCTTCCATCCGTAACGATGCCGGATGGCTCCGCTCGAAAATACGGGTCTTTAGAAATACCTTCGGACGCATTCACCGAGTATATGTCATATTTCATGCCCGCTCTGCAAAAGCATTTGGAGGAGAAAGGCTGGCTTGGTCGTTATTTGCAGCACCTGATCGACGAGCCGACCGATACCAATGCTGAAGCTTACAAAGCCGGGGTGGGAGTACTCAAAAAATACGCCCCTAAAATACGCATAATCGAAGCCAGCATGTGCGAATCGATCGCAGGGTATATCGACGTGTGGGTACCTCAACCACCTGCGTTCGAGAAAAAGATGGACTTCTACAACGATCGCAAGAAACACGGCGACGATATTTGGTTTTACACTTGCCTAAGCCCAAAAGGCAAATATATGAACCGCTTTGTCGATTATCACCAGCTCAGCACTCGATTGCTGCACTGGGTGAACTTCAAATACGATCTGACGGGCTATTTGCACTGGGGCCTGACCTATTGGTATGGCGATCCGTTCACAAACCTTGAACCGGACTGGGGCAGCGGCAACTTCCTGCCTCCTGGCGACAGCAACATCACCTACCCGTCTCTGCGCGGCCTTCTAAGCTCAATACGTTGGGAGGCTATGCGCGATGGCATCGAAGACTATGAGATGCTGCGCCTGCTGGAGAAGAGCAACCCTAAGCTGGCAAGGCAAATCTGCGATTCGATGGTGCAATCGTTAACGGAGTATTCCCTGGACCCGGTTGCGTTCAATGCAGCTCGCCTGAAACTTGTGAAGGCGCTGTCCACATCAAGCCCGACGGGTGCAGTCAGCCTGGGGTTCCACAAAGTGGGCAAAGGAAATCTCTCTTCAATACAGATTAATACCGGTTTCTAAGGCTATGCGATTAGTGGTCGGCGGGCCGCGTCGATGATCTGGCCTGCCCGCCGCCTCTGGTCGCGCTCAAAACGATGCCCCCTATGGCAATCAGTGCGATTACACTCGTCGCAAAGTGCATGGAATTCGCGATGGCCATTGGCTTGGATATGTGTTGCAAGGCGTGCAGCTTAAGCGAATAAAGCAATCCCGCCATTGCCGTGCCCACCGCAAAGCCCGTGTTGCGAGCCGCCGCCAAAAGTGCTCCAGCTACACCCTGGGCTTGCTCCGGTGCGCTGCCCATAATCGCGCTGTTGTTTGGTGAAGTAAACAAGCCGATGCCAAGGCCAATCAGGCCAAGATGGAGCATGATTATGAGTGGAGCGGCCGACGACCCCAAGCTCCGTAGCAGCAGCATTCCGCTGACCATCACCATCATCCCGAGGGTGGCTGGTATTCTCACCCCGATGCGATCTGACAGCCATCCCGCCGGCGCGGCCACCATAGCCATCACTATCGAAGTCGCAGTCAACAGTAATCCCGCTATATCGACACGATACCCTGCTGACCCTATAAGATAAAACGGCATCAAAAAAGTTACAGCGGAATTGCCGACATAGTTCAAAAACGCAGCGCCTGTCGAGGCGCTGAATGTTCGATTTCTGAATAGTCGCAGATCCAACATCGGGTGTGCTATGCGGGTTTCGGTGATGAAAAACGTCGTAAAAGCCACTGCTGAGATAGCAAACGCTCCAATAATTACAGAACTGCTCCAACCCATATCCTGCCCTTTGCTCAAAGCGAAAAGCAGTGAGGACAGCGCTGCGGCCAGGAACACAGCGCCTGCTGGATCAAATGATTTGCTGGATCTTCGCAGGTCACGTTTCAACACGAGATATCCAAGCGGGATCACAATCATACCTATTGGGATATTTATGAAAAAAATCGACCTCCACCCAAAGTGATGGGTGAGGACTCCCCCCAGAGCGGGGCCGCTGGATAGCCCTAAATAAGTCAATGTAGCCTGCAATCCTAGTGCACGTCCGCGCTCCCTAGCTGGAAACGCCCCAGTGAGTACCGCTGGAGCCAGCGCGAATATCATGGAGGCGCCGATCGCTTGCACGAACCGGAACGCAATCAGAGCCTTGATTCCCGGAGACATTCCGCTCAGCAGCGAGCCGACTGTGAATATGATAAACCCCATCAGATAAAATCGCTTGCGGCCATACATATCCCCCAGCTTTCCCACGACCAGCAAAAGCGAGATTATTGTGAGCAGGTAGATGAGAACCACCCATTCCAGGGTGGAAAATATCGCCGAAGTTTCGGAGCCTATTATCGGAAGAGCAGTATTCACGACACTGCCATCTATTGCGGACATAAACGTGCCCACGCCAACGACCAGCAGTGTCCACCATTTTCTATCGATTCCAAACCACCACATACAATTAAGTGTAACAGTTTTCAGTCGCTGCACACAATTCGTGAATCCACTTCTGTTGTATCATTCTGCCACAAGCGTGCCGTTCGGCGTCGAAAACGTGTTTGGGCGGCATCGAATATCTAATCGCGGCCTCAAGCGTGGTATAATAAGGCATCCTGCCGGAGTGGCCGAAAAGGAACAAAAGACCGGTTTTGGGAGTCAGATTAGTTGACTTCTAGTGGCCATGGCTGCTTGGATAACGGAAATGCTGTACGCTTCCGGGGAGAGGGTCAATATGAAGGACTCGATAGCGCGCACCCTTCGCATCATAGTTTTGGTCTTTGGGGCGATAATGTTATGTGCCCCTATACTGGCTCAAGAACCTATCTGGGGTAGATATCACCACGACATCTACCACAGCGGGCAAAACCCGAATTCGATAGACATAAAAAGCCCAAACGGCCCGGATACTCTCAATTTGATCTGGGTCTTTCCGAGGTTGGATGCCGCTTATAACTATCCTGACGAATCCGCGACGATAGTTGACGACTTCAGCGGGACAGGCTTTTCTCGAAAGGGCAATTGGTCGGCCGGGCGGCATACTGACGCCTATAATGGGGACTACCACTACGCTAATACAGTCCCTGCAGGCGGGGCGGTCGCTCCCACCGCCACTTGGTTCTGGCCATCCAACCTGCCGGGAGGGAAATATCAGATATTCGTGTGGATTCCGCCGACGGATAAAGATGCCAGCCACGAAGCTACCTATATAGTATATGATGACTCCAACCCAGGGGGAGAGACATACACACTCAATCAAAAAACAGCAGGAGCCTGGAAACTGCTGACCACCGATTACTTCACATTCGGAAGCAGCGCCAATACGAGGGTGGAGCTTGTAGCTCGTGGGGGGAATGCGGGGGATATCGTGCTCGCCGATGCGGTGAAATTCCAGCCTTCGCTTCTTGAAACCGGCATACAGATATACTCATCCCCCGCCAGCGCGGAAATCCCCGTAACCCTGCCTCCGGATGGTGATGGCAAGGGTTCGTTATGGAACAGCGAAGGGTTGTGTGCGTATATCGGCACTGTGGAGCCAAGGTCAGGCTCGTCGAGCAGCGATGGGGAATCTCAAAGCAATGATTATGGCGCGATCTACTGCGTCTACGGCATAACTCCGACACTGGAAAACCCTGCGCTTCCTGATGGGTCTCCGGATCCCAGCGTGCCCGATAGTGAACAACTCGTAGCGATATCAAAATATCTCGGTAAGCCTAAATGGCGATACCCAAACGCTGACCCCACCAGTCGGCTTCCGATAGAAGGGCCGATATCAGGGGGAATATACTCATCCCCCACATTGGCTCAGGCACGTATCGGTGAGGAAATCAGGACGGTATGCTTTGTGGCGGGGATGGACAGACAATTGTACACCCTCGACGCCGTCACCGGCGAACTGCTGTGGAAAGGCCCAGGCATCACTATCCCTGAAGAGGACGCGATAGGGTTTGGCAACTACACCTTGTGCGATATGCCAAACCCGGACTCATTCGGAGGTACATTTCACTACGCCCCATGCGATGCTGCCGGAGCAAATTCATTGACCTGGCGGTTCGAAACCGCCGACCAGATAAACGCGGTGCCGGATAGCGCCGAAGGGCTGGCTTATTCGGTTTATGTCTGGATGCCGGGACAGGGTGGAACCGGGGACTACGCACGCTCAAAAACCGCCACTTATGTGGTCACATATCAAGATGAAGAAGGCAATCCAAACGAGACAGCAACAGTAGTCGTCGATCAGTCCGACCCCAAGGCGATGGGCACGTGGGTGAAACTGGGGGGAAGCTATTTCAATCCCAGCCAGGTAGTGCTGAAAAACACAGCCACTGCAATACCCGCCGACCCGGATGGAAATGGTGGGGTCGAAGTGTCGAAGTTTGCTGTTGTAGCGGATGCGATTATGATCGTGCCCGATCACATCGACGGCCTTGGTTACAGCTCGCCTGTCACCGATGCTGAAGCTCTGCCGGGAACCACCGCCCTCGCCAGCCACGTGTTTACCGCGTGCACCGGCGGAAGGCTGTTGTCGTTCGATGTAGAACCCAGGGGCACGAAGCACATGGGCCATCTGAACTGGATATATCCGAAAGTCCGGCAAAAAAGAGCGCCCAAGCCAACTGATACGGATCAGCCGGCGTGGGGAGAAATCGGCGCATCTCCGGCATATAGCGCCGATAAGCTTTACATCGCTACTATGGATGGCACTGTGCGCTGCCTGGAGAATGTAAAAACACCGACCCCGAGGCAAAAATGGGTCTTTCCCGATGACAAAAACAATGATGAAAAGACCAGCGGTTTCACGTCGTCGCCTGCTCTCGACCCGCCGGGCAAGCTGTATATTGGTTCTACTGAGGGTATTTTTTATTGTTTGAACATGGACACCGGAGCGGTCAGCAAGGGCGACGGCAAAACAGGGCCTGTTTGGCAATATCCCAAGGCGTCTAGCTCCAGTGGCCCCGATACCCCGCCCACAGATAATGCGCCGCTGGGGGCGTTCAGATTCTCCACCCCCGCGGTGGCAAACGTACACGGGGTCAGAAGAGTCTGGTGCGCCTCTACAGACGGGCACATATATTCATTTTTAGCCGAAACAGGGGAGCGGTTGTATTTGGGGGAGAATGGTCAACCGGTCAACAGCAGCGGCGGATGGTATTCGGAGCCTTCGTTGCTGAACCCGGTGCAGGGTTCGGTTGCGCTGGATGGGGAATCGGTATCCGGCAATAGTTCAATGTATGTTGGGGATATGTCCGGCACTTTGCATTGGCGTGATGCTGAGAACGGCAGCACCAATGCGTGGGAGTATGCCGGATGGACAACTCCGGATATGCTCTTCTCGTCGCCAAACGTCACGAATACCAAAGTCGCGACTACCAATGTGAGCTGGATATATGTCGGGTGCGCCGACGGCCATTTGTTCGCCTTCACCAGACGGGGCGGCGGATGGGGCGGTATGTGGCAGGGCGGCGAATGGCCGTTCCCGGGAGAACCTAACGATAACTCTAATAAGACCCAGGCGGCCCCTGAAACCGACATACAGTTCGACATATTTGATCAGGATTTCTACAACAAAAGCTCTAGTTTCCCGACTGCGAAACTGGATCCTGTTGAGCCGATCACGGGGTCGACAGACAACGATTTTATCAACAATGATTGGCCGCTAGATACCGGCCCGGACGCGTTTATTGTAAGCAAGGACATGAAGGTCATCCCTGCATCCATCGGTAAAATGGTGGACACCGACCCTAACAAGGCCAGGCTGATCAAAGAAGAACTGACAAAACAGGCTAAGAAGCGCAGAAAGAGAGAATATCTGCCCGAAGGCCGAGTGCCGTCGTCGACGACCGATCAGATATACTTCGAGTGGGGCGAGAAGATAAATATGATGCTTTGGAACCTGCCGGAGGCCAAATTTATCTACGGCAGTGGGTCCAATGCGTTTACGTTCACCATGACTAATGCGAGTTCCGGCGCCAGCGCAGGCTCGATGTTCAAGGCAACTGTCGGAGATATACGATCTTACACGGTCGTTTACGACGCAAGCACCACGGGCACTCCCGTCTATTCCGAGGTTAGAGACGCCGATGGAAACGTCAGGCGAAGTTATGTCATGGCCACCATCTCACTTGACGGCTCCGGCGGAGGGGTGCTGCCGAGTCCGGGTCCGGGATGGGTGTTGAGCGTTCAAATTAAAGTTAAAGCCAACGATTCATCAACTGCGCCGGTGACAACCATTACTATTCCCCTTGCGAAATTGAAGCAAAACGGCACTCAATATGACCCGGAGTTTGTAGAGACCCGAGAAACCCCGATTGCGGGCGTAGATACCAGGCAGTTCAAAGAGGCTAATTTGGGTATCAACAACGCGCTTGCCATCAGTGATGAGCAGGGACTTGCGTTGGGATGGGGGCATGCGGTGGCCGGTCAGGCCGGTATCCATCCATATCGATACCTCCCGGATGTTCACACAAACGGCAACACCAAGTGGGTAAACGGTAACATAATCCCAATCAACCCGCCGCCGCTTTTGGACATGTTCTTCGTCTCTAACGGCACTAGTTCCAGAGAAGCCCGCCTGGGGATTATGGATCGCAGCGCTATGGGGCTTACGACGGGACGCCAGATCGACAGGTTCCGAATCAACTCGTCGGATCTTCGGTTCAGAGGATGGCCGGATGCTGTCGAAAGCAGCCCTGTGGAGATCGTCAACAACCAGGCGGTGCTGTCTTCTACCGTCACCTATGGTATGAAATTCCCCTGGGATGGCGGCCTTGGCTCGGTCGACTATCCGGATATCTACAGGCGATATCAAGCCTATGAGCAAGTCTCGTCGAGCGATGACCCAACCAACAAGTCCTGCACGATGATGCCAATCCAGCGTGACCCGGGCTATCCAAGGGACTACGAAAAAGCGTTCCTGAACCCGGACACGGTGTTGGTGTCGGTCGATGTGCCGAGGTTCCAACCGGCTAATACCTGGAAAGACCCGAATCGCAACGATGGGTTGGACGGTTACTCTAAGACTATGACCGCCTATATAGACAGCAACCGCAACGATAGATTTGACAGCGGCAATTATGTTCGCGGGCGGCCGACCACCCACCAGGACACATATCGGCGATTCCGAGTCGGCCTTATGGTTCCTCCCGATCCCAAACTGGAAGTCGAAGAACAGCTTGTCGATATAGGGAGTGCGCCGCATGGGCTTGGCGAGCCGGCTGAAGCGTTAGGGTTTTCGCCGTTCAACGCGGACCCACGCATACGGCAATGGTTCAAGTCTCTGACTATAAAGAATGCCGGCAACGTGAACCTTTATAATTTGCGCATAAATCCGGCAGTTGGGCTAGTCAGCGATCAAGCGCATCCGGGCGCGATCTTGCCGGGAAGCGCAATAACCAGTTCTCTTGACCCTCTGCCTCTTCCATTTTTTGGCGCATTCGGCAGCGAACCATTTGCCACCAGCGGAGCTAACGCCAGGGGGCAGAGCGTATACTTGGGCTATACATTGTCCAAACCCCGAGTGGGGGATCCCGACCCGACGGTGTTGACTGTGCCGGATAGGCGAAGATGGGATGTGGACTATGACACGCGGAGGGCCGCGGCGGACCTGATAACTACGGCCGGCTGGGCGAAAGACCCCGACCAGGCCGAGCCTCTGCCGGTGCAGGTCGGTCTGCGGGTTCCGTTGACGCAGCCTATTGGGACATATCAGAGCTTTGATCCGAACTTCAACACGCCGTATATCGCCGTTTTCAGCGATCAGACTAATGCGGGGATGCTTTCGCCGACTAATATAGAGGGCAATCCTGTGGCCTGGCCGAGCTTCCAGATGAAGACGACGGTTCGTGAGAATCAACTGACCGGAGGGGTTACTCCGACCACGCTACCGCAGATAGACGTTCTACCTGACGGCACTGCTCGACCTGAAGATTTGCCGAGGGTGGGGGATGCCACACCTGCGGCGTTCAGAGACGCCGACAACCTCGGCGTTCACCTGATATGGTCGAGCAACAGGCTCAATGATCCGAGTTTGTATCCGGCCAAAAACAACGAAACGGGGCTGGCAGGTTTTGCGAGCGCGCCGTGGTTCCTGCGGCATGCTATATTGGGTTATTCATCGGGTAACTGGTTGACGGCGAACAACGGCCTGAACTGGTGGATTACTCGCGACGGCTTCTTGCCTGCAAGTCAGTGGCTCACTCACACACCAGGCCCGCAAGAGCCACAGCTTCTGTCTTGGACGTTTGGTGATACGCCTACCGGATTATATTCGGTCAGGCACCACGGCCCGCGGATCGGCGAAAATACTGCCATTCCGCGCACGGCAGGACTGAACCGCACCTGGCTGGCGTGGGCTGGTTCCGCTGATTTTAAGGACCCTGGCACCAATAAACTGAGCCAGCAGAATGCCATATTTTACACCGACTTCACTAAAGGCGGCTCGGCTCAGGGGCAAAAGATATGGTCAATCGAGCACGATTTCTCTATGGCCAAGCGAAATCCGTGTCCTGTCCCTTACGACAGCAATATGTGGATGTTCTGGCAGGGGGGCAGCGCGGGTAATTGGTCGATTTACTACAGCTTCGCTCGTGACGAAAGTGGGGTGTTTGACACTACCAAAACAAACTGGAGTCCGGATATGAAACTGCGCACGCCGGACTGTCTGTCGACTGTGGCTTCGCCGAATGCGATGCTGCGCCATTGGTGGGCGGATCTTCGAAGTGCGAGCGCAAAAGATTCCGACGGGCCTGATGCCTATCAGGGGACACTGGCAGCGCAGGCGCGAAGGGCATTCGATGTTGTTTATGCCGGAACCAGCAAGGTGACGGGTAACTCAGATATTATCTTGTCCAGATACATCGCGGAGCCTCCCGGAGGGGACCGCAGAGTATTACCTAATCGCGTCGCCCAGCCGATGCCCAGAGTATTTAACGAAGAGCTGATGCGCGACCCCAAGTTCGGCTTTTATACCTCCAAGCACCTCGCGTGGTGGAGGGCTGCCCGGGGTGGGGCGTTCGGCATTGACCAGTGGGGTAAATATGTTGGAGTCGGCAACCTCAGCCCCGATGCGCCTTATATTCGGGTGTTCTTTGCGGATGGATATGAGGATGGTGACATCACGCTGGCCCCGGGGACGGCGATAAGTGCGACTGATGGCAGCGTATGGGTTAATGGGGTGGTTAGCGAGCCTGGGGAGACGATTACTCCTGAAATCGATGATGCGACCGGCATTTATGTCTATAAATATCCCGAAAACAGCAAAGCGGAGCGGGTTTTCGGCCAGATGCTGATCGATTTTTCCGCTGGTGTCGTGAGGCTCACCAAGCCGCTTAAGGAAGTGCAAATCACCACAGGCACACGAAAAGGCTCGTACAGCACCCCGGAGGTTCGCGCGGATTACACTCCGCAGGCGTGGAGGATCACCACTGACGCTGCGGCGGATGGCAGTCCGCACTCGTTTATCGAGCATACTTCAATGATTCCAAGCGTGGTTCCGGGTCTCGATCCGGGGTGGGTTCGAGATAAACCCGCGCCCGTTGACAGGATGTGGGTGTTATGGCGAAAGACTGGGACTGCGGTCGACAGTTCGACGATATTCTATACAACTATGCGTGTGGGCGTCGATCTGACAGCGCTTGGTATGCCGCCTGTCCCGATGAACCCAAATGGCACTATTGCATCGAGCGCAAACCTTAGGATTGATAATGCGCTTGGGCCTTGGGAAGTGGACAGGACGGGGACCAAGATATACTTCTCTGAGGTTGATGAGCGCTACAGATCGCTTGTGACGCCGGATAATTCCTCTGTTCTGGGCGATGTTCCAAACCCGATCAGCATAAGTTATAAGGACGAGGGTGGCGCGTCGCAAAGCGTGCCTGCGCTCGATGTGTCGTGGATAACAGAACTGCCGGAGCAGTCTTTGTTCGGCTTTGCAGCGGATGCTAACGTCAATGAAGGTAGTATCTATGCATTTGCGGATCCATTACCGCAAGAAAGTGGAACTTCTGTTCGACTTTTGTCATCAAAGATATGGGTCTTCTGGACTAGCACACGCGGAGGGGTATCGGATCTCTACTGGGAGACCATAAGCCCGAATTTCTGGGCGAGATAAGCAAACCAGCGATTAGTTTTCCTGTTGTCCATCTATAGTCGTTTGATGTCTAATCTTGTTGACACCGGCTGAGTTTGATGGTACGATAGACAAATCCCAAGCTCTGCTAAATGGAGAAATAGCAATTGAGTCGGTCACGCAAATCCGCGCCTTCCGCTATGGTCGGTTTGGACATAGGCACAGATTCCATTAAAGTTGCCGAAGCCAAGTTCGCCAGGGACGGCATTACTATATCGGGACTGGGTATCGCGCGGACGCCGGAGGGGGTCTTCGATAACGAACTTATCGTCGATCCAAAGGCGTTGGGGCAGGCGATTAAAGCGCTGCTGGCCGAATCCGGTGTCAAGACGAAGAAGTGCGTTAGTTCGGTCTCAGGGTCCTCACAAGTTGTCGTGCGAGTGATAAGCGTTCCGAAAATGAATCAGGATGAACTCGCGGAGACGATGAAATGGGAAGTGGAGCGACATGTGCCGTTTTCTCCTCAAGAAGTCGTTATGGACTTTCAGCCGCTGAATCTGCCCAGCGCCGATCCTGCTGCTTCTGAGATGGATATTCTCCTTGCTGTTGCCCAGCAGCAGTTGATCGACAGCCACGTCGAAGCGCTGTTGGAGGCGGGGTTGAAGCCTGTTGCTATCGATGTTGAGTCGCTGGCGGCCAGCAGAGCGTTGGTCGAGTTGTCAGATAATGGCGCTCAAAATGAGACCGTGGCTGTCGTGAACATCGGGGCAACCCGCACGGATCTGGGGGTCTTTGAAAACGGTATCCTGACATTTCCAAGCCCTCCGATTGGCGTCGCCGGAATCAACTTCACTCGCGAAATATCCGAAGCTATGGGTCAGACGCTTGAAGACGCCGAAATCACGAAACGGGAATATGCGGCGGTCAATTTGAGTGGATTCCAGGCTGCGCAGGAACCGGATGATACCCCTGCGCCTCCCCCTGTTGCAGAGACAACAGTTTTTGATACGGTATTTACCGCTCCAACAGATACGACACCGGCTCCTGAGGCTGAGACTGCGTTCGACTTGGGAGACAGCACGGGTCAAGACGATTTCCTGGCGGCTGAAGCTGCGGATCCCAACGAATTTATGCCGACCGACGACGGCCCGATGTTTGATCTGGATGATGGGGCGGGGCCGAGCTTTGATCTTGACTCCGGCCCGAGTTTTGACCTTGGCGAGTCCGCCGACGATACAATTTCTGGGGGGCCGGCGTTTGATCTTGATGATGACGAACCGGAGCTGCAGCCTGAAACGCCCGCTGATCCGAACTTTGATCTCAGCGATGCCGGCGCGGAAACCGACCATGGCCGCGAGGCGGTTTTGGAGCCGAATGCCCCCAAACTTGCCGATCTGCCGATACCCGCACCGATTGGGTTTGAGGAAGGCTCAACGGAAGCTGTGGTATTTAAGGCAATTTCCGGTGTGTTGGTGGATTTGGCCAATGAACTGCGGATGTCGCTTGATTATTACTTTAATAGATATTCCAAGATGCCGGACAGGGTGTTTCTTTGCGGCGGCACTGCGAGAATACCCAACCTGGATATATTCCTCAGCCAGGAGCTTGGCGTTCCTGTGGAGGTCGCCGATCCGGTAAAGAACGTAGCCATCAAAGCGCCGAGCGCCTCGGAACAATATTTGCAAGAGATTTCGCCGATGCTTTCTGTTTCCATCGGGCTGGCGATCAGGGATATGATTGGTTAGACGAATATGATTAAAATCAACCTGCTGCCGCGAGTTATAAACGAAAAAGCGATTCTCAGAAACACAGCCATTTTGTTTGGCGGGCTGGTTGTTGCGGTGGCGCTGATTGGGATACTATATACTCAGCTATTCCTGATACCGCAGGTTCGGGCTGAAGAAGAACTGGCCGCACAAACAGAGGCTTTGGAAAAAGAAGTTATAGCAATTGAGAGCCAGACTTCGAGCTGGAAGAACAAAACGGTTCCGGTCCAGAAAAAACTCGACTTCATACAAAACGTGATCGACTATAACTTGAAGTATCCCGCCCTCTATGAAGAGGTAGCAAAATGGACATACGAAAAGGTCGCCTATGTGGGACTGGCTTGCGATGGTGAGCAGGTGACTATGGCCGGGCGGGTCAAAAACCTCGAGGATCTCGGGCGGTATTTGTTGAATATGTATCGGGCGCGGGATTTGTTTACGGAAGTCCGAATTTCTGGCGTACCGGGGTATCCGATGGGCGCATCGAGCGGCGGTGGCGGGTTCTCCCAGCAGTCGATGCCGAGTTTCGGCGGCGGGGGAGAAGAAGCGAGCCTGGCTGGGATAGGTGCGATCTCTGCGAGCATCCAAAACGCGCCGCCCGAAGGTTACATTCAATTTGGCGTGGTCTGCAAGTTAAAGACCCCGATTGCAGCGCCGACTTTTGAGGGACAAGCGAGCCAGGACGGGCAGGGCGACTCTGGAGCTGTGGGCGCACCGCCTCCTTCGATGCCGGATACGGGAGCGCCGCTGCCGGATCCTGAGCCGTAGTGGGTTATTGATTAAATGAAGATCGGCCCGGGCCGGTATCTGCTGGGGCTGCTGGAGTGCCGGGAACGTTTTTGTGAACAGTGTTAGGATGCAGGGATGAGTTTTTCAAAGCTCAAAAAAATACATATTATTATTATCGGCAGCGTGCTGTGCGTGCTCGTCGGAGTGGCTGTGTTTTTCCTTATGATCAAGCCCCAGAGGGAGGCTTTCGCCGCGGCAAAAGCACGCTACGATAAAGCCGTTGTAAAGGGTAATGAGCAGTCCAAACGACAAGCGAAGGCTGCCCTTGCCAAGGCGATGATGGACTACTCGGTAGCACAGGCGCAGCTTGATGTTCAGATGAGACAGCGGATGCCGGACCTTGACTTCTCGCGGCGTGACCTTGGTATGCTTGCCCTGTGGAACGAGCAGATCAAGACTCTCGGGCCGCTTTTGGAAGATTTTGCACACGATAAAAACGTCAAGGTTGCCAACGCGAAGTTCCAGATCCAGCCGCCGCCGGCCAACCCCAATGATCCCGTGTTTGCGCAGGACGTCTTAGTGTTTCCGTTAGGCTCTATTGCAGTGCAGGGCGGCTTCAAACCGCTGATGGAAAATATTCGGCGCTGGAACAACTGCAGCCGCTTGATTATGGTTGGCAGACCGACGCTCGCCGGGGTGAGTCCGCAGTTGACGGCGGTATACCCATTGACTTGTTATATATTTCCTAAGGCCAAAGGCGGCAGCTTGATCGATATGGCGGGGAATCCGGATTCGTCCCAGAACCCTTAGGCCAGGAGTGCGATAATGGAGTGGCTTAAAGATCCTAAAAATCAGCCGATAGTGGCAGCAATTGCGGCGGTGGTTATATTAACGGCTGGTTTCTGCGCCTATTGGTTTGGAATGAGAACCCCGCCCTCGCCGGCGCCTGCCGCCGACCAAGCTCAAGTGCAGCAGGACGCGGCGCCTGTGGATGGAGGCGCTCCAGTTGATCCGGCTGCTGACCCTGGCGCCAGCCCCGAGCCTCCCGCACCTGAAGGCGCTCCTGCCCCGGAAGCTGCTCCTGCCGCTCAACCGGAACAGGTGCAAGTCGCCTCGCTGCAGCCGATGGAGACGTGGCGGGCTGATCCTTTCCAGCCAATCGGATACAAACAACCGGCTAAAATAAAGCCGCCCAAACCGCGTATAATGGATTTTCCGTTTATGAAAATACCGATTAAGTTCCCTGTTGGTGGAGGCAAAGGCGAGAAATGGGAGAAGCCCGAGCAGCCGCAGCCGTCGAGAAGAATGGCGGGGCTTCTACTTAATGATCGGGTTTATGCCATAATCGAGGCTAATGGAGTCTCTCAGGTCGTGCAGCCGGGCGATTATACTACCGATCGACTTGCGCTGGTCGAAAGAATAGAACCGGATAAAGTTATCCTAAAGACTACGGATGAAAAACCGAGATATATAACGGTGAAAATGGCGGCTGCGCCGACGGTGCAGTCTGCTGAATCTTCGTCGTCGCCGGAAACTTATGCGCCGCCGCCTACACCAGGCGCGCAGAGGAGGTCAGGGCCGCCCACCGTGCCGCTTGGTGCTGAACTGCCGCGGATGTAGGTTCGGCGGAGGGTATGGTGGAACTTTGCAAACGTAAGCAAAGTCAATTGTAGTGTTGGTGAGAGATGCCGCGCAGCCGCTTTGCGTAAGCAGCGCTAGAGGTATGCAGGCAGTTTGCAAAATATAAAATGCTGCGCAGCATCGCAGGAGGCTTTCAAAATGTCTATCAGATACATAGCCTTGTTTATCGTAGTGGCCCTTGTGGTCGGTATGATTTGCTCGGTCGCCTTGGCGGCAGAGGAGGATAATTCGCCGGTGACGCTGGATCTAAAAGATGCGGACGTGCGCTCGGCTATCGAGTCTCTGTTCAGGGGAAGAAACCGCAACTTCTCGATATCGCAGGACGTGGTCGGATCCATCCCGAGCCTGTCGATTACCGGAGTGCCTTTTGATCAGGCGCTCAAGAGCCTGCTGAAATCCGCCGGGTTGGTATACAGGGTTGAAAATAGCGTATATATGATCAATAAGAAACCGGACACTTCGGCGACGGCTACGCTCGACGCCGCTGCGTTGACTGCTGGGGATTCCGCGACCATCGACGAAACTACCACTGTTGAGAGTATCATCGATAAAGTGCCCCTCAACAATACCGGCGCCAGCCAGATCCTTGCTATAATGCAGGGAAGCAACAACAATTCCAATAACAGTTATGGCGGCGGCTATGGCGGTATGATGGGTGGCATGGGCATGATGGGCAGCGGCTATGGCGGCTCGAGTTATGGCGGCGGCTATGGCAGTTATGG
>LSQX01291481.1_pt1 | contig 17932 bp, 18 predicted proteins | sample 654561 | NCBI WGS metagenome assembly LSQX01 (sample SAMN04489861, study PRJNA283612) | anaerobic digester metagenome | isolation source: 4 biogas reactors fed with cattle manure at either 37C or 55C with and... | place: Denmark: Kongens Lyngby | collected 2014
TCATTCCGGTTGTAAACGGCCCTTCTTTCTAGCAAAAGAATCAGGTAATTTGCAAGCTGCGTTTGCTTGAAATTGGCTCCGATAGGTGTTATAGACGCCGAAAATGAGGAAAGTGAGCAGATGACCTCCAAAAGAGTATTAACCCTCTGGGATGATGAAGGTGTCAAAGACGCGGATACGTCCGTGTTGCGTAAAGTATCTGCGGAGTGCCCGACTCCGCCCGACGGGCAGACGCTGGCGGACGTTCAGGCGCTCGTCGATTCCTTCATCTGCCGCGACGACGCGTCGGGACTGGCTGCCCCGCAGATCGGCATCAACAGGAGAATCATTATTTTTCGCAACAAAACCACGGATGATAAAAAGAAAAAACTTTCTCCCGACGACTACGACATTTTGATCAACCCGCGTATCACGCAGACACGTGGAGAAAAGGTCACGGCGGCGGAAGGTTGCCTGTCGTGCCCGCATATCCAGATTGAAGTCGAGCGGTTTCCCGAAATAAAAGTGCGCGCCTTCAACGAGAAGGGCGAAAAAGTCAGCAAGCGCTACCTCGATTACACTGCCCGCGTCGTTCAGCATGAAATCGATCATCTCGAAGGCAGGCTGATCGTCGATTACGGGGGGAACCTTTATTACCCGAAAAACAAAGAAGCCCTGATCAACAAACTTTTCAAGTAGCCTAAATCCAGCACGGCGGTAATGATGAAAAAGACGCCTTTATATGAAAAGCATCTCGCACTGAACGCGAAAATCATCGATTTCGGCGGCTGGGCGATGCCCGTACAGTACACGGGCGTAATCGAAGAGCACAACGCCACCCGCAATGCGGTCAGCGTTTTCGACATCTGCCACATGGGCGAAATCGAAGTCAGGGGGCCACAGGCTCTGGAGCTCCTCCAGTTCGCGCTCACGCGCGACCTTGCGGGGCAAAAGACCGGCCGGGTCAGGCTCGCCCTTCTGCTCAATGACCATGGCGGCATCATCGACGATCTGACCGTATATAAGATGGCTTCCGACCGCTACATTCTGGTCACCAACGCGGCCAGAAGAGAAAGTGATTATCACAGACTGCAATCCATCCGGGCGGATAAGAAATTCGACTGCAAAATCGAGGACATCAGCGATAAAATCGGCAAAGTGGATCTGCAGGGGCCGCGCGCCCAGGAGCTTTTGCGCCTTTTGACGGACACTGATCTAGACAGCCTGGGCTTTTATTTTTTTTGCGAAACAAAGGTCGCGAAAGCGGAAGCGATCCTTTCGCGCAGCGGCTATACGGGTGAGGATGGGTTCGAAATCTACGCGCCGGCGGACAAAATCGGCCTCATCTGGGATGAGCTGATAGCGGCGGGGATCGGATTCGGCCTAAAGCCGGCGGGCCTCGGCGCGCGCGACACGCTGCGCCTGGAATGCGCCATGATGCTCAATGGCCAGGACATGACCGAAGAGACCTCGCCTCTCGAGGTCACCTACGGCTGGCTTGTGGACTGGGGGAAAAACTTTGCCGGAAAGGACGCGGCTGAGGCTGTGCGCGACCGCGGCATTGACAAAAAGCTTGTCGGCTTTGAAATGACCGGCCGCGGCATCGCCCGCCACGGCTATCATGTATTCAAAGGTGAAAGGCAGGCAGGCATCGTGACCTCCGGAACCTTCTCTCCGACTTTGAACAGGGCCATCGGACTGGCATTTGTCGACATCTCCTGCGCCGCGGCCGGCACGGAGCTTTCCATCATCATCCGCGACAGGCAAGCTTCGGCCAAAGTGGTCAAGCTTCCTTTTTATAAAAGAGAAAAACCATGACAGCCGGGCGGCCTTCGGGCAGCGTACAGGCCGGTAAGGGACGCGGGCGTCATTTGCACCCGCGGGCGGAAAAACAATTCTTCAAAGGAGACTCAAAGGATGTCCAAACCAAATCCACAAGACAGATTCTATTCCAAAGATCATGAATGGATAAAAGACGATGGCGGCGGCACGGCCTTCATCGGCATTACCGACCATGCCCAGGAGTTGCTCACCGACATCGTGTTTGTCGAACTTCCCCCGATCGGCAAAAAAGTCGCGGCGGGCGGGACACTGGCCGTGGTTGAATCAGTCAAGTCCGTATCCGATGTTTATGCACCCGTCGGCTGCGAGGTCATCGAGGTGAACACAGAGCTTGAAAATGCCCCGGAGCTCATCAACGCCGACGCCTTCGGCACAGGCTGGATCGCCAAAGTGAGGCCTGATGACGCGGCACAGATAAAGGCGCTGATGAGTTCCGCCGATTATGATTCCCTCATCAGGGAGGAAAAGCAATAGCACATGGACTACTGCCCGCATACACAGGAAGATAGCGAGCAGATGCAGGCCGTAATCGGCGTAAAAAGCATCGACGAGCTGTTTGACGATATTCCGCAAAAATACCGGATCAAAAACATTCCCGGTGTACCGCCGCCCCTTTCGGAGCACGAAACGATGGAGCTTCTCAAATCCATCGCCGCGCGAAACAGCATGCCGTCCATGACCCTCACCGGCGCGGGCGCCTACGCTCACTTCATACCGTCTGTCGTAGGCCACATCACGGGGCGCGCCGAGTTTTACACAGCCTATACCCCCTATCAGGCGGAAATCAGCCAGGGCATTTTGCAGGCGACTTACGAATACCAGACCATGATCGCGCACCTGACCGGCACGGAAGTAGCAAACGCATCCATGTATGACGGGGCCTCGGCCATGGCGGAGGCGGCGATCCTTGCCGCAAAAATATCCGGCCGTAGCAGAATTCTAGTTGCCCGCTCTGTCCATCCGCAATATCGCCAAGTGCTTTCCACTTACCTGTGGGCCAACGGATTTATTCTGAGCGAAATTCCCTACACGGCACAGGGCCGTATAGATGAGGCCGGACTGGAAAAGGCGCTCGATGATTCCGTCGCGGCGGTGATACTGCAAAGCCCGAATTTTTTCGGCTGCATCGAAGACATCCGGCCTACCGCGCTGGCCGCCCACGGCAGAGGCGCCATGCTCATCGCCGGCTTCGGCGACGCCACCAGCATGGGCATTTTGGAGCCGGCGGGTGCCTGCGGCGCGGATTTTGTCGTCGGCGAAGGACAGAGTTTCGGCAACCCCCTCTACTACGGCGGTCCTTATCTGGGAATTTTCGCCGCGCGGGAAAAATATCTGCGTCGGATTCCGGGCAGAATTGTGGGCGCGACGGTCGATAAAAACGGTAAACGCGGCTTCGTCCTGACGCTACAGACACGCGAGCAGCACATCCGTCGCGAGAAGGCGACCTCCAACATCTGCTCCAACGAGGCTCTTTGCGCGCTGGCTGCCTGCGTGTATCTGACGGCCCTGGGCAAAAACCTCCGGGAACTGGCAAAGCTCAATATTTACAAGACTCAATATCTGAAAAGCAGACTTCTGGAGCTTCCCGGGTGGAACCGTGTTTTTTCAGCGCCCGTCTATAATGAATTTGCACTGGCCTACCCGGACGCGAAAGCCGCCAACGCCAGGCTAGAGGAAGCCGGCATGATCGGCGCATACGATCTGGGCCGGGATTATCCGGAATTGGAAAACACGCTGCTTTTCTGCGCCACAGAGCTGATTTCCAAACAGGACATGGACCGTGCAGTGGAAGCGCTCAGATAAGGAAGTACACATGAAGCTTATTTTTGAAAAAAGCAGGCCGGGCAGACGCGCGGCTGATCTGCCGGCAAGCGACGTGCCGCCGGTCGATTTAAACGATGCAATCGGCGAAAAATACCTGCGCGGTGATCTGGAGATGCCGGAAGTGGCCGAAATCGATCTGGTGCGCCACTTCACCAATCTCTCGCGGCGTAATTTCGGCGTGGATCTGGGCTTTTACCCGCTGGGCTCCTGCACGATGAAATATAACCCTAAAGTCAACGAAGATGCAGCCGCCCTGCCCGGTTTTGCCGGCCTGCATCCCGCAGCTTCCGAAAGCTTCGCGCAGGGGAATCTGGAGTTGATGTTTTCCATGCAGCGCCTGCTGAGCCATATTTTCGGGATGGCTGAATTCACCCTTCAGCCGGCGGCCGGCGCGCACGGCGAGCTCACCGGCGTGATGATGATCAAAAAATACTTCGAAAGCAGGGGCGAGAAGCGCGGCATTATTCTTATTCCGGACACGGCGCACGGCACCAATCCCGCCTCCGGCGCACTGTGCGGTTTCGAAACGGTCACCTTGCGTTCCAACGCCGAAGGCGGAGTGGATCTGGAGCATCTGGAATCACTGATGAGCGCAAACGTGGCCGCTTTGATGCTCACCAATCCCAACACGCTGGGCCTGTTTGAACGGGGGATCGAAAAAGTGGCGGCGCTGGTTCACGGCAAGGGGGGGCTGCTGTACGGAGATGGGGCCAATGCCAACGCTTTTTTAGGCAAGGTGAGACCCGGAGATCTCGGCTTCGATATCATTCAGCTCAATTTGCACAAGACTTTTTCCACGCCGCACGGAGGCGGCGGCCCGGGCAGCGGTCCCGTGGGCGTGTGCGCGAAACTCGCCGATTATCTGCCCGTACCCAGAATCGCAAAAAAGGGCGAAGTCTATTCCTGGTCCGACAATTATCCCCAAAGCATCGGCCGCGTGCGGTCTTTTTACGGAAACTTCGCCGTTGTGGTCAAGGCCTACGCCTACATCCGCTCGCTGGGCGCCGAAGGCCTGAGACGCGCCACGGAAATGGCCGTGCTCAATGCGAATTACATCAAAGAAAAACTAAAGCCCCATTTCGATCTTCCCTATGACCGCGTCTGTATGCACGAATGCGTTTTTTCCGGCAGCCGTCAGGCGGCACAAAACGGTGTGCACACCACCGACATCGCCAAAAGGCTCATCGATTTCGGCTTCCACCCGCCGACGGTTTATTTTCCGCTCATCGTAGAACAGGCCATGATGATCGAACCTACTGAAACGGAAAGCAAAGAAACTCTGGATGCCTTCTGTGACGCGATGATCGCCATCGCCCTGGAGGCAAGTCAAAATCCGCAGCTGGTCAAAGACGCGCCCTTCTCCACGCCGGTGGCCCGCCTCGACGAAGTGCTGGCGGCGCGCAGGCCCGATGTGACCTGGAAAAAACAATAAACGGCCCGCGGGCGGATTTTACTTTTCTATGAACCAGCCTACTGGAAATACGTTTCTGCGCAAACCTCCCTGGCTCAAAGTGCGCCCGCCTTACGACGAAGGGACCCGCAAAATCAGGTCGATGCTCGCGGGCCTCTCTTTGCATACAGTATGTCAGGAGGCCGCCTGCCCCAATATGGCCGAGTGTTTCGCCTCCGGACAAGCCACCTTTTTAATTCTGGGCAATATCTGCACACGTGATTGTCTTTACTGCAACATCCGGCACGGAAATCCCTCCCGGCCCGACGAACGGGAAATTGAAAACCTGATTGCCGCCGTGCAGAAGATGAAGCTCGCCTATGCCGTGATCACGTCCGTGACGCGCGACGACCTGCCCGACGGGGGCGCAGGGTTTTTCGCCCGGTGCATCCGCGACCTGCGCGCGGCGGTCCCCGGCTGCAAAATCGAAGTTTTGATTCCGGACTTTCGCGGAAGCGCCCAGGCGCTGGAAAAAGTCATCGCAGCGACGCCCGACGTCATCAACCATAATATCGAAGCTGCTGCGCCTTTTTATTCCCGCCTGCGGCCGCAGGGGAATTACCGCACATCTGTTGAACTGCTCGAGCGCGTCGCGCGGGCTTCGGCCGTTTCCAAAAGCGGTTTCATGGTGGGTTTCGGTGAGGGAAAAAGCGACATCTTAAGGCTTCTGGATGATCTCGCCTCCGTTTCGTGCAGGCGCGTAACGATCGGCCAGTACCAGCAGCCATCGCGCCGCCACTGGCCAGTGGCCCGCTATTACAGCCCAGACGAATTTGCGGCTCTGAAAGAGGCGGCCATGAAACTGGGCTTTGAACACGTGGAAGCGGGCCCCTTGGTGCGCAGCTCCTACCGCGCGGCACTACAGGGGGCTTAAGCGCTCAGGTGAATAATTTCCTTAGCTGAATTTTGTTGATTTTGCCCACGCTGGTTTTGGGGATGGCTTCCACAATGCGCACCGCGTCCGGCACCCCGTATCTGGGGATTTTGCCGTCCTTTGCGGCCTGGACGAGAAACTCGCGAAGTTGCGTTTCACTGACTCTGTTTTCATATCCGGGTTTCACGACAACGACCATCAGGGGCCTTTCCCCCCATTTGGCATCCGGGATGCCAATGGCCGCCGATTCTGAAACCGCCTCATGCTGGCTCATGAGATTTTCCAGGTCCAGAGAAGATACCCACTCTCCGCCTGTTTTGATTACGTCCTTGATACGGTCGGTAATCTGCAGGTAACCTTCCGGATTGATATAACCGATATCGCCCGTATGCAGCCACCCGTCGCGCCAGAGCTCTGCGGTGCGCTTGGGGTCCTTCCAGTATGCCTGCGTCAGCCACGGCGCGCGCAGACACACTTCGCCGGTGGAAACCCCGTCGTTGGCCACTTCACGCCCCTCCGGGTCAAAAAGACGCACATAAACAAAAGGCGCGGGAAGCCCGGTCATGATGAGCGTATCGACCAGTTCCTGGGGCGGCCTGCCCAGCATGTGATATTTGAGGTTGGCCCGCGTGGCCAGCGGGCAGGTCTCCGACATGCCGTAGGAGGCGTAGATTTGTATGCCTTTTTCCATCGCGGCCAGCGCCAGCCCCTTGTTGAGGCGCGCTCCGCCGATAATCACCTTCCAGCGTGACAGGTCCGCTGTAGCCGCCGACGGGTGCCCCAGCACCATCTGTAAAACGGTGGGGACGCAATGAGAATAGGTGACCTGTTCTTCTGCGATGAGCCTCAAGATCGTTTCCGGTTCATAGCGGCCGGGATAAACCTGCTTTGCGCCCATCAGCGTGGCGCCGTAGGGTACGCCCCAGGCATGGACATGAAACATGGGCGTGAGCGGCATGTAAACGTCATTGGAGCGGAAGCGGCAAACCGACTCGAAGGCCCCCTGGCTGATGATCCCCGCCTGTGTATGCAGCACAAGCTGGCGGTGCGAAAAATAAACTCCTTTGGGCAGGCCGGTGGTACCTGTTGTGTAAAAAGTGGTGGCCTTCGTGCGCTCGTCAAATTCCGGAAAGTCATAGTCCGGGCCGGCTCCGGCCAGCAGGGTCTCATACTCTCCGTCGAACGAAATGGCCGAAGCGGGTATGTGGCCGTCGTCCGTAATCAGGATGAATTTTTCCGCCGTGGTCAGCTTGTCCAGCAGAGGCTCCAGCAGGGGAAGAAAGTCGGCATGGATCAAGACGACTTTGGCTCCGGCGTGGTTCATCGTATAGAGAATCTGCTCGGGAGAAAACCGCCAGTTTTGCGTGTGCAAAACCGCGCCCATCATGGGAATCGCGAAAAAGCATTCAAGATAGCGGTGCGAGTCGTAATCGAACACGCAAACGGTGTCGCCGAACCCGACACCCAGCCCGGCCAGCGCGCCGGCAAGCCGCCCTGTCCTTTCAAAAAAATCACGGTAGGTCATCCTGAACTGGTCGCGGTAAACGATTTCCCTGTCCGGCGAGTAAACACGGGGGCTTTCGAGGATATGCCTGATAAGCAATTGATAATCGTAGCACTCACCCGGGGCGTACGTCTTTTTGCTGCCTGCTTCCATCTGATGGCTCCTTTGATGGTTCTTTGGGCGCGCTAAAATGGGAGAAAAATCATAATTGAGGCGGCGCTATCCGGCGCCGCCTCAATTATTGAAAACCCTAGACCAGTTTCAGATAATGTTTCACCAGGTATTCAGCGGTCTGCAGGGCGCCTTTGGCCGCGCCGAGCTTGGTATTGTGCGCCAGGCAGACATATTTGATACCGTTGGGGATGATCGGATCCTTGCGGATGCGCCCCACGGTCACGGTCATACCGCCGCCTTTGTCGCGATCAACCCTGGGCTGCGGGCGGAAAGGATCGTCGGTGACATCGATGAGGTGCGCAGGTGAGCTGGGCAGGTGAAGCTCGGCAAAGTCCCGGCCGTAGTCCATCATGACCCGTTTGACATCCTCGGGAGAGCAGGGCTTTTCCGTCTGCACGAACGCACATACCAGATGGCCGTCGAGCACAGGCACACGGTTGCATGCTGCGGTGATGCCGAAAGGAGCGTTGACGATTTTATCACCGGAGAGGCTGCCCAGAATTTTCTGGGGCTCCGTCTCCACTTTCGGCTCCTCGCCGGAAATGTAGGGAACAACATTTTCCATCATATCCATGGCCGACAGGCCGGGTGTGCGGCCCGCCCCCGACATGGCCTGCAGCGAGGTCATCATCACCTGTTTGACGCCGAAGTTGTCCAGAACGGGTTTGAGCGAGACGACCAGTCCCGCGATAGTGCAGTTGGATTTGGGGGAGATAAAGCCCTTCCAGCCGCGGTTTTTCCGCTGCACATCCAGCAGCGCCGCATGCTCCATGTTGACGCCGCCGACCAGAATCGGCGTGTCTGGTTCATAACGGAAGGCGGAGGCGGTGCTGATGACCGGTGTTGTTTTCGCGTATTTCGGTTCCAGCTCTTTGGCGGGCCCCGTGTCCATGGTCGAGAAAATGACATCAACGGATGTCGGGTCAAAAGAGGCGGCCTCTTCCACCATCATAGAGGCGATGTCGCCAGGAAGCTCTTCGGGGCACCACCAGCGGATAGAGCCGTTGGCGTCGCGCAGGGCGTCGATATATTTCTTTCCGGCTGAGCGCTCCGATGCAACAAGCTTGGTGATTTTAAACCAGGGATGACCCAGAAGACTCACGATCGCCTGCTGTCCCACGATGCCGGTTGCGCCCACAATGGCAATTTTCAACATAAATTTCCTCCAGTTTGTTCTATTTATTGTCTTTGAGTATTTGTCTTGCCTGTTTAACGTCCGCCTCTATCTGACGCTTCAAGCTTTCGGGAGAGTCAAATTTGACGATATCCCGCATCTTCTCCACAAAAAGCACATTTATTTTTTTGCCCCGCAGGTCCCCTGCAAAATCCAGCAGAAAGACTTCAAAGGTGGATGTGTAATCTCCGAAAGTAGGTTTGGCCCCGATATTGAGCGCACCCATGTAGCGTTTGCCGTCAACCATGACGAAGGCGGCATATATGCCCGGCGGCGTCAGCAGTTCTTTTTCCGTCTCGATATTCGCCGTGGGAAAGCCCAGGCCCGTGCCGCGCCCCGCACCGAAACCCACAACACCTGCGGCATTGTAGGGGCGCCCCATCAGGCGCGCGGCGGTTTTCATGTCGCCGGCCAGAATGTAGTTGCGAATCAACGTGCTGCTTACGATTTCACCGTTGATTTTGAAAGCCTCGATGACTTCCACGGAAAAACCGCAGACTTTTCCCTGCTCAATCAGATAGGCGTCATTGCCTTGGCGCGCCTGGCCGAAAACATAATCATGCCCAATAATGACCTTGCCTACCCCGAGTTTTTTACACAAAAACCCCTGCACGAAATCTGCGGCGGTTGTTTTGGAATAGGCCAGATCAAAATGAATGACGACAACCCCGTCCACCCCGCAGGCGGCCAGCCGGGCCATTTTTTCCGCCCGGGTGGTAATCAGGTAAAAAGGACGGATATTCGGGTGCAGAATCATCTTGGGATGGGGATCAAAGGTAATGACCAGCGATTTGCGACCTGCAGCTTTTGCTTCCGCGGCCAGCTTGCCGCAGATGTGCTGATGGCTCAAGTGCACTCCGTCGAAGTTCCCGATGGTGACAAACGCTCCCCGGAAATCTTCTGTTATCGATTCAATACCCTCAAATTCAATCATTGTTCTTTCCACCACCCAGACTGCCAGCGTCGAAACATAGCATTTTGAGCATTAAATTCAAGCTCATTTTAACTTGACAAGAGCCATGCTTCGGTATAGTCACTTTCGCGTGCCGAAGTGGCGGAATTGGTAGACGCGCTAGGTTCAGGGTCTAGTGGGTGTACGCCTGTGCTGGTTCAAATCCAGTCTTCGGCACCATTTTTATATTCGCTTCAGGACAGTACCAGCCGGTTATTTCATGGACGAACATTAGCCTTTAGACAAGCAAAACTTCTCCCGCCGGAGAACGCCTGCAACGGCCCGGCTTAAAAACCGACTTTTGCAAATGATTGAAAATCTGACAAACAACCTTGCCGCATATTTAAACACCTCCGTCGCTCTTTCTTTTGTTGTCGCCTATCTGGGCGGTGTGCTGATCAGTTTTACCCCCTGCACGTATCCTTTGATTCCTGTGACGGCGGGTTTCATCGGCGCGCACGGGGCCGGCTCCAGGCTGCGCGGCCTGGCCCTTTCGTTGGTCTATGTGCTGGGCATGTCGATAGTTTATGCCGCACTGGGGGCGGCGGCGGCCCTGTCCGGAAAGCTCTTCGGTCAGATGCAGACAACGCCTGTGGTCTATTTCATCATGGCCAACATCTGCCTTATCATGGGACTGGCCATGCTCGATGTTTTCAAAATTTCTCTGCCCGTGCCGCAAAGCATCATGAAATATACGGGCGGAAGCAAAAAAGGGTTTGTACCGGCTTTTCTTTTAGGCGCCGCCTCCGGTTTCGTCATCGGCCCGTGCACCGCCCCGGCGCTGGCAGTTGTGCTGGGGTTTGTGGCGCTAAAAACTCACCTGCTGCAGGGAATCGGGCTTTTGTTTGTTTTCGCTTTCGGTATGGGTACACTTCTGATAGCGGTGGGAACTTTCGCCGGGTTTGTTTCGGCGCTCCCGCGCTCGGGGGCGTGGATGACAATCGTGTCAAAAGTATCCGGCATCATTTTAATTGGCGCGGCTGAGTATTTCTTGTATACTGCGGGAACTCTCGCGTTTTAACCACAGGAGCGACATGCAGAAAAAAACATGTATTATCACGGCCCTGGTGGCGGTTTTACTCTTTGCCGCCTTCCCCGCGTGGAGTCAGTTTATTCCCAACGCACCTTTCAAGCCAAAGGTACTGGCCGCGCCGGACTTCAGCATTAAAGACATACAGGGCAAGACATTTCGTCTCTCTCAGCAGCGTGGCAAGCCGGTTTTGATTTTTTTCGGCACCACCTGGTGCCCCGGATGCAGAGCGGAAATACCTGTATATAAGCAGGTTCACGAAACCTATTCCCCGCGGGGTCTGGTCGTGGTATATATTGACATTATGGAACCGGCAGAAAAAGTTGTCCGCTTCGTCAAGGCCAACTCAATTACCTACCGGGTGCTGCTGGATGAAAACGGCGAAGTGAGCCGCGCCTATAATGTTGTCGGTGTGCCGATGATTGTTTTGCTCGACCGCGAAGGCATCGTCAAGAAAATCGGCCACAGCTCTTCGGAGATGCCTCTGGAGAAAGTTCTGACGGATCAGTGATATCCTCCGGATGTTAATCTTATAAGTGAAAAACGCAGATTCTTTTCAACCTTCTTCACTGTACGCCGATAATGAAAACTGGCAAATGAGCCTGTGACGACAGCTGCACGGATGAGGTTTTACGACAGGTAAAACCCGGCGGCGCTACCGACAGGCCATAAATCCAGGGATAAGACGGATTCAGGCAGGAAAGCTTTTTGTGCTGATGATAAAAATTGACAACCTGGCGGTGGAAAAAGCACAACCAGATAAAATCAGACACGGTCCCGTCCTGTTCATTCACGGGGCGGGCGGCACAAGCAGGTACTGGAAAAATTATCTTTCATATTTTGCCGGCGAAGGCAGACAGGCCTTTGCCATAAACCTGAGGGGGCACGCACCGTCACAGCGCGAAGAGAGTCTGGCTCATGTGACGCTGGAGAATTATATAGAGGATGTGGAAAAAGTGATCAGCCGGCTCGGCATTCATGATTGCGTACTGATCGGGCACAGCCTGGGCGCCATCATCGCGCAGAAAACGGCGGAAAACATATCCGGCATCCAGGCGCTGGTCAGCATCGCCGGCGCTCCGCCGTTTGGCATTATCCCGGCGCCCGAGGATTTCAACGTGGAGCTGCCCTATTCCGGAACGCTTGTCCGAACCATGTGGGGCATGGTCAACATGAGGCCGGTCAAGCCGACGTTTGCGATGGCTGAAAAAGCTTTTCTCAACAATATCGCGCCAAAAGACAGAAAAGAGGTTTTCGGCATGTTTGTGGCCGAATCTCTCGTGACGCTGTACCAGGCGGCACAGGGATACCCTGTTTATCCCTCACGGATGAAATGCCCAAAACTGGTCATCGCCTGCGCCAAAGACACTCTGGCGCCGCCGTCTCTGCAAAGGAGGCTGGCGGAATTTCTCGGGGCTGATTATATCGAGTATGAACAGTTCGCCCATCTGCCCATGCTGGAAAACGGCTGGGAACAATCGGCGGCAGACATAAACAACTGGCTGAATAAAACGCTTCCTCCGCCCGGGTCGCGTGAAGCGACAGCCGACTGAAAAGTATATTTTGAAAAGATTGGAAAAAGGAAGGACGTAAAATGAAGTACAGTGATGATATCTACGTTTATGAATGGGCAAACTACTTTGACAACAACTGCAACAGCTACTATATCGGTGGCGGGGTTAAGGCTCTGATCGATCCGGGGCTCACGCGCTATCTGCCTGATCTTCTCAACCGGATGGCCAACGACGGCATCAGAAAAGAGGACATCAAATATGTGATCAACACGCACTCCCATCCCGACCACTTCCAGGGCTCCGAGCTTTTTGATCCGGGGGAGGTCGGCATCGCCTTGCACCGCAAGGAGGTCGATTTCCTCAAGGGCGTCGGCGGAGAGCTCTACGGTCTGTTCGGCATCACCGTTCCGCAGATGCAGGTCAATATGCAGCTCGAAGACGGCAGGCTGGAGCTTGGCGATGAAATTTTCAAAGTAATCTGCATTCCCGGCCACACGCCCGGCTCCATCGGTCTTTACTCGCCTGCAAGAAAAGTGCTTTTCTCCGGCGACGTCGTGTTCCAGCAGAACGTCGGACGCACGGATTTTCCCGGGGGCAACGGCCAGCAGCTCAAAAAGAGCATCGTCACACTGTCGGAACTCGACGCGGAGCTGCTTTTACCCGGACACATGGGGATTGTTGAAGGGCACGACAATGTGCAGGATAATTTCAACATCATCATTCAAAACATATTTCCTTATATTTAGACAAAAAAACCGGGGGTGATTATCTGCGATGACCAACGAGGGGAACAAAGTCATTTATTCCATGATCGGTGTGAGCAAGGTTTACGACAACAAACCGGTGCTCAAGGACATCTATCTGTCCTATTTTTACGGGGCGAAAATCGGCGTCATCGGCCTGAACGGATCGGGCAAGAGCTCGCTTCTGAAAATTCTGTCCGGCACGGATCAGGAATTCCTGGGAAAAACGATCCTCTCGCCAGGCCATACGATAGGCTATCTGGAGCAGGAGCCGCAACTCGACGATACGAAAACAGTTTTGGAGATTGTCGGGCAGGGTGTTCAGGAAATAATGGATGTCGTCAACGAATACAATGCCGTCAATGAAAAATTTGCCGAGGAAATGTCCGATGAAGAAATGACCAGATTGTGTGACCGACAGGCCGAGCTTCAGGAAAAGATGGATGCTTTCGATGCCTGGGACATCGACGCGCGTCTGGAAATGGCGATGGACGCGCTGCGCTGCCCGCCCGGCGACACGCCTGTAAAGGTGCTCTCCGGCGGAGAGCTCCGCCGCGTGGCTCTGTGCCGCCTGCTTTTACAAAAACCGGACATTCTCCTTCTGGACGAGCCGACCAATCATCTGGACGCGGAGTCCGTCGCGTGGCTCGAACACCATCTGCAGAAATATGAAGGGACCGTCATCGCCGTCACGCATGACCGCTACTTCTTGGACAATGTCGCCGGCTGGATACTCGAGCTGGACCGCGGGCAGGGCATTCCCTGGCAGGGCAATTACTCCTCATGGCTAGAGCAAAAACAAAACCGTCTGAAAAATGAAGAAAAGGTGCAAAGCCATCGCGTCAAGACGCTGGAGAGAGAGCTGGAATGGATCCGTATGTCTCCCAAAGGAAGACATGCCAAATCAAAAGCGCGCATCAGAGCCTATGAAGAGCTGCTGGGCAAAGATTATGAGCGTGAATCAGGCACGCGTGAAATTTTTATCGCGCCCGGCCCGCGCCTGGGTGGCCTGGTCATTGAAGCACAAAACGTCATCAAGGGATACGGCGACAAACTCCTGATGGACGAAATGTCCTTTTCTCTGCCGCCCGGCGGCATCATCGGTGTAATCGGCCCCAACGGTGCGGGCAAAACGACATTATTTCGGATGATCACAGGCCAGGAAAGCCCGGATGCGGGAAGCATCCGCATCGGCGAGACGGTGAAACTCGCCTATGTTGACCAGAGCCGGGAGGCGCTCGATCCGGAAAAGAGCATCTGGGAGGTGATCTCCGACGGGCAGGACACGATCAGCATCGGCGGGCGGCCCATCAATTCCCGCGCGTACGTGTCGCGCTTCAATTTTTCCGGCACAGACCAGCAGAAGAAAGTCGGGACGCTTTCCGGGGGCGAGCGCAATCGCGTCCATCTGGCGCGCATGCTCAAGGAAGGGGGAAATGTTCTGCTGCTTGACGAGCCGACCAACGACCTGGATGTCAACACGCTGCGCGCACTGGAAGACTCACTGGAGAGCTTTGCCGGGTGCGTCGTCGTCATCAGTCACGACCGCTGGTTTCTGGACCGCATCTGCACGCACATCCTCGCCTTCGAGGGAGACAGCAAAGTCCTTTTCTTCGACGGCAACTACACTGAATATGAGCAGGACTACAAAAAGAGATTCGGGGCAGCCGCCGGCCGGCCGCACAGGATCAAATACAGACAGCTCACCAGAAGATAAACGAAGCTCTCCGGGACAAAACCGAAGGCGGGCGGATTTGTTTTACGTATGCACCCCCGTCACGGAAGTTTAATTTTTCGCTTTTCCGGCTCGGGATGGGGACGGTAAAAAATGGCCACATTGCCGATGAGACCGATATGCTCGCTTTTCGTCCGGTCGGCAATTTCCTCAGAAAGTTCCTTTTTTGACTCCTTAAACTCGCCGAATTTCACCTTGATGAGTTCATGATCTTTCAGTGCGAGGTCAACCGAGCCCAAAAGCTGTTGCGTTACCCCTTTCGTGCCGATGATGACCAGCGGCTTCAGATGATGCGCCTGCGCACGCAGATATTTACGCTGTGATCCTTTCAACCCGTCCATAGCCTCTTTCCCACATATTTGATTTTGCGAAACGTACAATACAATCGCCTGCGCGGCAATAGCATTTTTCACCCGGCCGCAGCTCATTTTTATCAACCGCTCGCCACACGGTAAGATACCGCCATTATCGCGCGACACTGATTTCATTTCACAGGGTCTGACAAAAAATCTGTGGAAATGGCCGGCAAACCGTGCCATCATGCACCATCCTTGAGAAGGGAGCCTACCGCCATGAAAAAAAACATCTCCAAAACTTCCCCGCGCATTAAATTCGATCCTGATTTCGGCTCAGCCGTCGGGGCGCTCAAAGCCATCGGGGCGGGCGTCATTTCTTCAAAGGAGCTGACAAAGCATGTTTTCAGGCGCATAAAAAAGCACAATGAAAAAATCAACGCCTTCGTCACGTTGAACGAAGAGCAGGCCTTAAAGCTTGCCCGCAGAGCTGACCAGACGCTGGCCAAGGGGCATGTACTCGGGCCCCTGCACGGTCTGCCTGTCGTCATCAAAGATCAGTTCCGAACGGCCGGACTGCGCACCACCTGTGGCTTTCGTGAGTTGGAAAATTATGTGCCCCGTGAAAACGCAGTAGCAGTGCAAAGACTTGTTGATGCGGGAGCCATTATTGTGGGCAAGACCAACAGCCCCATCGGGGCAAGTGATATTCAAACCTATAACAAGGTAACGGGAACAACCAACAACCCCTGGGATGCAAAAAAGACATCAGGCGGATCCACCGGCGGCGGAGCGGCCGCGCTGGCCGCGGGCATGGGCTTTCTCGAGTTGGGGTCGGACCTGGCCGGGTCAATCCGCACTCCGTCGAACTTCTGCGGCACATGCGGCCACAAATCGTCTCTTAACCTTGTCCCCTTCCAGGGCGCCATTCCACCTTTGCCTTCGTCCATCGACCCGGGCATCAATCTGGAAGGCCTCAATGACCTGGCCGTCGTCGGACCGATGGCCCGCTGGGCGGAAGATCTGAAACTGGAGCTTTCCGTTATTGCCGGCCCCGCGCCGGAAAACGCCGCCGCCTACCGCTGGTCCATGCCGAAGCCGCGCAAAACAAAACTTTCCGACTATAAGATCGGATTCGTCACAGACGATCCCTTCTGCCCGGTTCACCCGGAAATCAAAGCAACCGTTGCCTCCGTAGCGAAGACTCTGCGGGCACAGGGCGTTAAAGTGCGCGAAGGCTGGCCCGAGGGCATCGTTTTTTCGGATATCTTTGAAACATATTTCAAGCTTCTGGCGGCTTATGTTTCGCAATCACCTGCTTTTACCGATTCCGTCATCGAGATGATGAAGCTTCTTTTTTACATGCCTTTCGGTGACACCCAGCGCCGCTTCGTAGAGGGATTGACGATTTCACACAAAAACTGGGTTGAACTGGGCCTGATCAGACTCCAGTCGCGTCTTGCATGGCAGGAGTATTTCAAAACTTTTGACGCATTTTTGATGCCCGCCAACTGTGTACCGGCTTTTGCCCATAACCATGAGCGCAACATGTGGGGCCGCATCATTGAGGCATCGGATAAGCTGCGCTACTATGTCGAGACATTCAAATGGATTTCGCCTGCCACACTGGCCGGCCTGCCGGTAACACTCATTCCCGCCGGCATGACGGCACAAAATCTGCCCGTCGGCATTCAGATCATGGGGCCTTACATGGAAGACGCCACAACACTGGATCTGGCCGCGAGAATCGAAAAAGTTTCAGGAGGGTTTACACCGCCGCCCGGTTATGATTAAAGAGAATTCAGCAGGCAAGGCACAAAGATGATGGTGGAAGTTTTTTCGACATACAACCCCGGTGAAATTGCCGTCATCAAATCCATACTGGATGGGGAGGGTATCCGTTATTTCTTTCAGGGCGAAAACATCAACCTCCTCATTGCAGCCGGCTCCCGCCCGCGCCTGCTGGTCGATGAACAAGACGTGGATCGCGTCCGCGACATTCTGCGGGAACTGGATTTCCTGTAAGGTCCGGCCTTTCCACAGATAAAGAACAAGCCTCAATCATCTCTTGCAATAAAAGAAATAAAAACTTTCAACCGAAGCACATTGTCGGCTTTTAATCATGGAGGTAAAGCATGAAAGCACAGTTCAGGAATTTAGTTTTTGAAGGAGGTGGAGTCAAAGGCATTGCGTACATAGGGGCGATGCAGATTCTGGAGCAGCGCGGGCATCTGGCTGGAATCAAAAGAGTCGGCGGGACAAGTGCCGGAGCGATCAATGCGCTTTTGTTTGCCCTGGGATATTCCATACCGGAACAGCGCGACATCCTTAACTCGACCGATTTCAAGAAATTCATGGACAATTCATTTGGCATTATAAGAGACGTCAATCGGCTCATTAAAAAATTCGGGTGGAACAGGGGCGATTATTTTTTGGGCTGGATAGAAGAATTGATACAAGAAAAGATGGGTAAAAAGAAAGCGACCTTTAAGGATTTAAGCGATTCCGGAAAGCCGGACTTATACGTCACGGGCACAAATCTTTCGACAGAGTATGCCGAGGTTTTTTCAGTCGAGCGCCATCAAAACATGACATTAGCTGATGCAGTGCGGATCAGCATGTCGATCCCGTTATTTTTTGCTGCCATCAGGCATGGCAAACGTGAGGATGTTTACGTGGACGGAGGGGTGATCATTAACTACCCGGTAAAACTTTTTGATAGAGAAAAATATATTGATATGGAAAACGAGCCAGATGCGGCGCGGCGAGTGGAATACTACAACCGTGAAAATGCGGCGTTCCTTTTAGACAAGCCGGACACCCTTTGTTTCTGAATTCATGTCT
>LSQX01233013.1_pt1 | contig 17928 bp, 19 predicted proteins | sample 654561 | NCBI WGS metagenome assembly LSQX01 (sample SAMN04489861, study PRJNA283612) | anaerobic digester metagenome | isolation source: 4 biogas reactors fed with cattle manure at either 37C or 55C with and... | place: Denmark: Kongens Lyngby | collected 2014
CGTCAGCTCTGGTGGGGACACCGCATCCCGGCCTATACCTGCAACCAGTGCGGCAAACTCTACGTCGCCATCAGTGCACCGGAAAAATGCAGCTGCGGGGCGTCTGCTTTCACGCAGGATCCCGATGTGCTGGACACCTGGTTCAGCTCTGCCCTGTGGCCCTTTTCTACCCTGGGATGGCCGGAGAAAACCGAGGAGCTGGAGCATTTTTACCCCACCTCGGTGTTGGTAACGGGCTTTGACATCATCTATTTCTGGGTTGCCAGGATGATGGTCATGGGCTTGGAGTTCATGGGGGAGGTTCCCTTCCGCACTGTTCTCATCCACGGGCTTGTTCGAGATGCCCAGGGTCGGAAGATGAGTAAGTCCCTGGGCAATGGGGTCAATCCCCTGGAGGTCATCGATGAGTTTGGGGCCGATGCTCTGCGTTTCAGCTTGATGATCGGCACGACTCCGGGTAATGACACCCGCTATCGGAGAGAGAAGGTGGAGGCGTACCGCAATTTCGCCAATAAGATCTGGAATGTCTCTAGATTCGCCCTGATGAACCTAGGCGATTTCGAGCCTTATGGCACTGATGAGTTGGAACTGGAGCTGAGTCTGCCGGACAAGTGGATCCTCAGCCGCTATCAATGGGCTATCGAGGAGACTACCAGATGGCTTGACCGGCTGGATCTGGGCGAGGCCGCAAGGGTGCTCTATGACTTTATTTGGACAGAGCTCTGCGACTGGTATGTAGAAATGATTAAGCCTCACCTGTACGGCCGCCTAGGGGAGACAGCTAGGCGGACCTCCCAGTACGTCCTTTGGAAAGTGCTGGAGGGAACCTTGAGGCTGCTCCATCCCTTTATGCCCTTTATTACTGAAGAGATTTGGCAGCATCTTCCCCACCAAGGGGAAACCATCATGCTGGCCAGCTGGCCCACTGTTGAGGAAGGCTATATAGATAAGGACATTGAGGCCCAAATGGAGGCAGTCATGGAGATGGTAAGGGCGGTCCGGAATATCCGGGGTGAAAAGAAGGTGGCCCCCGGCAAGGAGATTCCCGCCATCATCCATGGTGACGATGAAGGCTTGGCCCTAGTGCAAGAAGCCAAGGGATATATTAAGGTGTTGGCCAGGATCGGCGATCTTGAGCTTGCGCCTTTGGGTACTGATAAGCCGGAGAAGGCAGTGACCGCAGTAGCCGGCGGTGTTGAAATATACCTGCCCTTAGCTGGTTTGGTGGATCTTGAGCAAGAAATAGCCCGTCTTAAGAAGGAGCTGGAGGAGACTCGGCAGGAAATTGCTCGGGCTGCAGGCAAGCTGGCCAATGAGGGGTTTGTCAATAAGGCTCCTGCTGAAATTGTAGAAAAAGAAAGGCAGAAGCTGGCAGCTTTGAAGGAAAAAGAAGCCATGCTCCAGGGTCGACTCCAGGAACTGGTCAGTTAATGGAGCCTTAAAAAACAGGAAGAAAAAGACCCGGTCCGGCAGGGCCGGGTTTTCACCAATTGGATTCTTTCCCACTTACGGGAAACTCACTCACGGGGAGGGGTGAAGGGATGGACATCTACAAGTATCTGGCTGAGATTTCTTCTGCCCATACCAAACGGCCTGGACTGGAACGGATCAATCTAATGTTGGAGCATCTGGGCCACCCGGAACGGGACTATGAGATCGTGCATATCGTTGGTACCAACGGCAAAGGGTCTACCGCCCAGTTCATTGCCTCAATTCTGCAGGCTGCCGGCCAGCAGGTGGGATTGTTCACATCACCCCACCTGGTGGAGTTTACAGAGCGGATTCAAGTTAACCGCGCAACTATTCCCGAGGAAGACCTTAATCGAATCTTTCAAGAGCTTTATCCCTGTATACAGGAACTAGCCGCGGGACCCTACGGGCGGCCGGGGCTGTTTGAAGTGGCAACGGCGGTGGGGCTTAAATACTTTTCCGAAATGGGAGTTGATTATGCCGTGCTGGAGGCAGGCATGGGCGGGCGATATGATGCCACCAATGTAGGTTCTCCCGCGGTGACGGTCATTACCCACATCGATCTCGATCATACAGAAGTGTTGGGCGATACTGTGGAATTGATCGCCGCGGAGAAGGCCGAGGTCATCAGGCCCGGCGGGATAGTGGTGACGGCCCCCCAGTCCGGGGCTGCCAAAGAGGTAATTGCCGCGATGGCTGCCAGGCGGGGTGCTAAGCTCATTGATGTTGAGCAGGAGTACCAGGTGAGCGGTGCTTTGCCGGGCCCAAGGGGAACCAGCTTTGCCGTGTCCAGGAGAGGATTATGGCGGCATTTCCATATCAACATGTTGGGACTATTTCAAATCACCAATGCTGTTACTGCCTTGGCCGCGGTGGATGCCCTGGTGGAAAAAGGCCTCAGGATAACCGACCGCCAGGTGGTAGAGGGGATGGAGAAGGCCCGCTGGCCGGGTCGTTTGGAAGTTGTGGCAAAAGACCCTCTGGTGGTATTGGATGGAGCCCACAACTTAGACGGGTGTCGGCAGCTGGCCGCTGCTCTTCCGGTTTATTTCACCTGGCGCCGGCTGCACCTAATTATGGCCATTACCGGTCAGAAACCGTATAAGTCCATGCTTCAGGTGCTGCTTCCCGAGGCGGATACGGTGGTCTTCACAACACCCCAAAGCAGCCGCTCGGCCCCTGCGGACCCAAATCACCTGCAAGAGCTGGCCCAAGGTTTAGTGGAGAAGGCTGGCACGGCCGACTCTTTTGGTACTGCTTTTAGAGAAGTGAAACGCTACGCCCATCCCCAGGACCTTATCTGTGTATGCGGTTCCTTGTATCTTGTGGGAGAAGCACGTAAACTGCTGGGACCCCATGGAGATTCTGCAGGGATCGTGGACCTAGGCGCAGAAATTAGTAAGACAAGGTAAGATGGTCTAGGGAAAGTTGGGATGGGGTGAGAGGTGTGGCCCGAAAAAAGAAAAAGGGCAAGCCGACCAGCAAAACCTTAGAAAGAGTCTACCTAATCCTGACATTAGCAGCGGTGGCTGGGGTCGCAGTCTTCTTGGGTTATGTTGTTGGGTTATATGCAATTCAGGCTGCTACTGGAGCCCTTAACCGAGAGATAGCAAGAGAAACTAAAGTAATCGAGCCTATGGTAAGGCAGCCGGCAGTTCAAATTACCAGGGATGAGCCTTCCCAATCGGTGGAGACGGAAAGCCCCAAGGAGGAAGTGCCGGCGGTGCGGCAGGTGGAGGTGGCATCGAAGTCGCCTCCTCAACCCGCGGAGCCGGCTCCTGTCCAGACCAAGTCTAGCTCCGAAGGTGCCCGCCTTTATCGGGTGCAGGTGGGAGCTTTCTCCTCAGAGGCTAATGCCCGGAGTCTAGCCGATGAACTGGGTAAGCTGGGCTACCAGGTATTGGTGGTTCCCGGTCCTCTTCATCGGGTGCAAGTGGGGGCTTTCTCTCAGCGCCAGAATGCGGAAAGGCTTAAGGGAGAGCTAGAGGGGAAAGGTTATCCCGCGGTGATTGTCAGCAGCAACTAGACGCGATCAGCTGAAACGACAATCATGGTGCGAGGGATTCTACGCGCCTTAGGGGATAATAACACCAAGGACGAGACAGCAAGAAACGGGTGGACTTGGAAGAGGATTTTACCAAGGAGAAAGGGGGCCCAGCGTGATGCCGATTCCCCAGAACAAGGTTTTTCGGGTAGCCGGCATGCAGTGCCAGCACTGCAAGAAAGCAGTGGAGGATGCCGTGGGGAAATTATCTGGCGTTGAGTCTGTTCATGTCGATCTAGAGGCCGGCACAGTTGAGGTAGAGTATAACCTTGAGCAGGTTGATACGGAAGCCATCGAAGGCGCCATTGCCGGCGCCGGCTACGATGTGATTAAGGGTGACTGAGCAGGGTATGTTTGCCTCAGCCTCGACTCACAATATCTTCAGGTTGACGAAATAGGAGAGGAAGATATTGTGATGGGAAAGCAGAAAAAGGAGTCCTTAGGCTGGGGTGAGCTCTTGATCTTAGGGGCAGTGCCCTTCGTGATGGTGTTGGGAAATTCAATGCTGATCCCGGTATTTCCCAAATTTGAACAAGTGCTGAACATAAACCAAGTCAAGGTTGGCCTGCTGGTTACGGCATTTTCGCTGCCGGCAGGCCTTTTGATTCCCTTCTCGGGTCTCCTTTCTGACCGGATCGGCAGAAAGATAGTGATTGCACCTGCTTTAGTACTGTACGGCCTGGGGGGTCTGGTGGCCGGTATCGCCAGTATTACACTCAAGGAGCCTTTCACTGTCATTCTGGTTGGGCGGGTGCTGCAGGGATTAGGGGCAGGGGGTACCTATCAGCTGGCTATGGCATTAACTGCCGATCTCATTACCCATGATAAGCTCACCCGGTACTTGGGTTTTCTCGAGGCATCCAATGGGCTGGGCAAGGTGGTGAGTCCCATCTTGGGGTCTTTAGTGGCGATGATTACTTGGTATGCTCCCTTTTTTGTGTACGGTATCTTGGCCTTCCCCATCGCGGCCTTGGTTTGGTTTGGACTTGATGAGCCTAATCCCGGCGGTGAAGGGGAATCCTGGAAAGAGTACTTTTCGACTTTGGTGCAGATCGTCAAGAAAAAGGGTGTTTCCTTGTTTGTGTCATTCTTGATCGGGTTCTTAGCATTGTCGATCCTCTTTGGCTTTCTCAGCTACCTTTCCGATATCCTCGAACAGCGCTTTCACCTTATGGGGGTTGTGAAGGGACTGGCCTTAGCAGTTCCCGTGGGAGCCATGGCTGCCACCTCCTACGGCACTGGTGTATTCTTGGAGAAGCGGCAGAAGCTTTTGAAAGGGACCCTGATCGTAGGGATGACCATCGCGGCCCTGGCCCTGGCGGTGGTTCCCCTGTGTGTATCGAGAAAACTGGTGTTTCCCGCAGCAGTGATCGCGGCTGGTATCGGTATCGGCATGGTCCTACCGCCCCTCAACACCTTGATTACCGGTGCAACCTCCCAAGATGAGCGGGGAGTTGTCACCGCAGTTTACGGGACGGTCAGGTTTTTCGGGGTGGCAGTTGGGCCACCTGCTTTCGGTGCCATCGGATTTCAGCGAGTGGGCCTGTTTTACGGTGTCGGAGCCCTAGCCTTGGCGGCGGCTTTGGTGGGATACTTCCTGATTGATCCAAATCGGCTCCTGGCATATGAGACTAGCCAGTGACATAACATGAGGAACGCGGTCTGATGAAACAGTGTTCCGCGCACGTAGCTACCGGAGAGAGCGCTGCCAGTGCAGCAGAAAAATGGGGGAGTGGAGATGGTGCCAGGTCCGCGGTTGGGGAGCGGGGGCCTTGCCAGATTGATTTTGTACTTAGCGGCCTTTGTCTTTCTGTTGGTGGGGATTCCAGCTTTGATCGTCTTGGGGCGGTGGTGGATAACTCCTACAGAGCCCAGCGGGTTTACCATTAGATTGCTTAGAGAAGATCTAGGTGAAGTAGTGGAAATGGACCTAGAAGACTACCTGGTAGGTGTTGTAGCCGCGGAGATGCCGGCGGATTTTCATTTAGAGGCCCTAAAAGCCCAGGCTGTTGCCGCCCGGACCTATGCCCTGTATCGCCTGGAGCAGCGAAATGGAGTAGCCGGCAGCGAAGCCGATCTATCGTCGGATTTCCGCATAGGGCAAGCTTGGATTTCCCCTGAGGCCCAGAGGGAACGTTGGGGATGGTACGGGTATCTTCAAAAGCGAGGGCGGATTGTACTATCGGTTCGGGAACCCAGGGGTGAGGTTCTAACCTACCAGGGGAAGCCCATTTTTGCTGCTTACCATTCCACCAGCGGTGGGCACACCCAGGCGGCAGCTGATTACTTCAATCCAGTACCGTACCTCTTGGGTGTATCCAGCCCCTGGGAGGAAAAATCTCCGTATTACAAAACCAGCCAGAGTCTGAGCTGGCAGGAGATTGCATCCCGTTTAGATGTTGAGCTTCCTGCGGAGCTGCAAGATATCCTGCAGGAAATAACTTTCTTGGACTTAAGTGAAGTGTCTGTCTATGAGCTCACTGAAGTGGGAGAAGGCAGTGCAAGCTCTGTGAAATCCCCAGATCTATCTAGCTTTTTTCGCATCACAGAGCTCTATCCCACCGGCCGGGTTAAGACTGTTGAGGCCTTGGGGCACTATTTCACCGGGCGGCAGATTAGGGAGAAGCTGGGACTTCGTTCCAACTGGTTTTCCGTTGAGGCCGAACCAACGGGAGTCACCTTTACTGTCAGGGGTTACGGCCACGGTGTCGGCATGTCCCAATACGGTGCCCAGGGCATGGCTGCCGCCGGCCGGAATTACCGAGAAATCCTGTTCCACTATTATACCGGCGTAGAATTGGAGGATTGGTACTGAGAATCGGCGACAGAGGAGCCAGGACTCTGGGCGGCTATAGGGAATCAATGGATAGAAGCTTTGGACAAGTACTAGAAAAGAGGTGATGACCCCATCGGAATGGGGACAGGGCTATGGACAAGGGAGTCTATGATGTAGCAATCATCGGCGGCGGCCCCGCCGGGATGACCGCCGGTATCTATGCCGGGCGTGCTCACCTGAAAGCCTGTATACTAGAGGGTCTGAGCACCGGTGGTCAGATGTTTACCACCGCTGTCATTGAAAACTACCCCGGTTATGCCACCATCGACGGCCCGGGCTTGACTCAAGCCATGGAGGAGCAGGTCCGGAAATGGGATGTCGAGATCTTGTATAAGCATATTACCGGACTCAAGCGGCTCTCGGATTCGTTTGAAATACAGACCCTAGGCGGGGAAGCTATCCACGCCAGAACGGTGATTTTAGCCGCCGGATCCAAGCCCAGGAAGCTGAATGTTCCCGGTGAAGTGGAATTCGCTGGTCGGGGAGTGTCGTACTGCGCTACCTGTGATGGTGCCTTCTTCCGGGGGAAAAACGTAGCAGTAATCGGAGGCGGCGACTCCGCGGTGGAGGAAAGCCTTTATCTTACCAGGTTTGTCAATAAAGTCACTATTATACACCGCCGGGATGAGCTGCGGGCATCAAAGCACTTGCAGGAAAGGGCCTTTGCCGAGCCCAAAATTGAGTTTGTGTGGGACTCTGTAGTTGAGGCCATAGAAGGTCAGCAGACTGTGGAGCAGCTGCGGGTGAAAAACCTAAAAACCGATACTGTGACTAATCTGCCGGTGGATGGCGTATTCATCTATATTGGGATGCTGCCCAACACCGATTTTGTGCAAGGTGTGGTGGAGCTTGACCCATGGGGATATGTTGTGGCTGGGGAAGATACCGCCACTTCAGAACCAGGGATCTTTGCTGCCGGGGATATTCGGACCAAGGAACTGAGGCAGATCGTCACCGCGGTAGCCGATGGAGCAGTGGCAGCCATGGCGGCAGAGAGGTATCTCGGGGAACGGGGACTGTAGCATTTCTATAGGCAGCTTCCAAGGAGGCGGGAGGTAGGTTGGCGATGGCGAGAAGCAGAGTAGACAGCGTTTTGGACCTAATCGGAGGAACTCCAATTGTCAAGCTGCAGCGCTTGCCCCGGCCGCAAGGGGCAGAGGTCTATGCCAAGTTAGAGAGTTTTAACCCAGGAGGAAGTGTCAAAGACCGGATTGCCCTGGCCATGATTCGGGCGGCCGAACGGGAGGGCAAGCTCAAGCCGGGGGGCACCATTGTGGAACCCACCAGCGGCAATACAGGCATTGGGCTGGCCATGGCCAGTGCTGCCCTCGGGTACCGGCTGATTCTCACCATGCCGGAGACCATGAGTTTAGAAAGGCGGAGGCTGCTGGCTGCCTACGGGGCGGAGCTGATCCTGACTCCCGGTAATGCGGGGATGCGGGGCGCCATCGAAAAGGCGCAGGCACTGCTGGAGGAAAACCCCGACTTCTTCATGCCCCAACAGTTTGAGAATGAGGCAAATCCCCAGATTCATCGACAGACCACTGCTTTGGAAATCTTTGACCAGATGGACGGGAAGCTAGATGTGTTCGTGGCCGGCGTGGGAACAGGGGGCACAATTACCGGAGTGGGGGAGGTTTTGAAAGCAAGGCTCCCGGAGCTTAGGGTAGTGGCAGTTGAACCCGAGGGTTCCCCTGTCCTTTCCCAAGGCAAATCCGGCACCCATAGACTGCAGGGAATCGGAGCGGGGTTTGTGCCCAAGGTGTTGAACCGAACTGTCATCGATGAGATTATTACAGTCAGCGATGCGGATGCTTATGATATGGTGCGCCGCCTTGCCCGGGAAGAAGGCATTCTGGTGGGGATTTCCGCCGGTGCCGCCTGCTGTGCTGCCTTACAGGTGGCGGCTGATCTAGATGCTGGCCAGCGGGTGGTGGTGGTCTTTCCCGATACCGGCGAGAGATATCTCAGTACGCCGGAGCTCTTTGATGCATAGTGAGCTTAGGTTGCGGACAAGGTGGTGTAGGGATGTTGCAAAGCAAACTGCAGCTTCTCGAAAATATCCTCCAGGAGATGGAAAGTGCCCTAGTTGCCTTTTCCGGCGGTGTCGACAGTACTTTTCTGCTCCACACCGCTGCCCGTCTGTTGGAAGAACACAAGCTGCAGAAGCTATTGGCGGTGACCATTAAAGCTTCCATGTGCCCTGACTGGGAGCTAAAGGAAGCTGAGGAGTATGCCCGTTCCTTGGGTGTTGAACATGTTCTGGTGGAGTTTGACATCATGGGGGTCCCGGAATTTGTGGCCAATCCCCCGAGGCGGTGTTATTACTGCAAGCGGGCGCTCTTTGAGCAGCTTTTGGATCTGGCGGCAGAGCGGGGGCTAAAGTGGGTCATGGACGGCAGCAATAAGGATGATGAAGGAGACTACCGACCGGGTAGGGAAGCCCTTAAAGAGTTGGGTATCCGCAGTCCGCTATGGGAGGCGGGGTTGACCAAGGCGGAGATTCGGGAAGCATCCCGCATCCTGGGGCTTCCCACTTGGGACAAGCCCTCCTATGCCTGTCTCGCTTCTCGGATACCATATGGAGTTGAGATTACCTCGGATAAGCTGAAGCTGATTGATCAAGCAGAAGGATACCTGCGGGAGTTGGGATTTAGACAAGTGCGGGTCCGCTACCACCACGAGTTGGCCCGGATTGAGGTGGACAAGGGAGATCTCAAGCGGCTGGTTGATCACAGCCCCCAAATTGTCCGGCGCTTTGAGGAATTGGGCTTCTTGTATGTTACCGCTGATCTAGCCGGTTACCGTACCGGTAGTCTGAATGCCTCACTATAGAGGGCATTTTTCTCTAGCTGCAGATTGAAAGACATGCCAGTTTGTAGGGTGCTGTGGGAAATAAGCCCCAACGGCACCCTCTTTACAATGGAAGTTGGATCCCGGCGCAGGAGTTAAGGCAGAGCTGGTGGAATAGTATTTGAGATAAGTCGGTTTTCCACGAGAAAAACGGGGAGGTCGTTGCCGTTGGCCCGACACCGGGAGTCTCGGCTCATGCTTTTGTTATTAACCATTATCGTTGGGGCCATAATAGGAACAGTTATAGGTGAGGCACTGCGGGATTATGTCCCCATCTTCGCGCGCTCTGCCTCGATGGGGATCTCGCCGACCACGATCCACATCGGCACTATCATCTCATTCCACCTTGGTCTTACCTTGCGCTTGAATCTAGCCACAGCCGTTGGCCTGCTCATTGCCATCTGGCTGTTTTACCGCCTATAGTCCTTTTATTTGGAGTCAATCAAGTGGAGTGAATCAAGCCAGGATTCGCGGCAAGAGAAGGTGAGTAGGGAATGCCACAACTGGTGTTAGCATCTCAATCCCCCCGCAGGCAAGAGCTGTTGCGCACTCTAGGTGTGGATTTTACAGTTATTCCAGCTGATGTTGATGAGAGCGGGATCCAAGAAGAAAACCCAGAGGGTCTGGCGGAGGCCCTTGCCTATGCTAAGGCCCGCTGGGTGGCAGACCGAGTTTTCGATGCCGTTGTGGTAGCCGCTGACACCATTGTACTCTTGGATTCGGGGGAAGTGTTAGGCAAGCCTCGGGGAAGAGAAGAAGCAGTAGAAATGCTTTCTCGTCTCTCCGGACAAGGACATCGGGTAGTGACTGGAGTAGCTATCATCAATAGCGGAACCGGTCAGACCAAAGTGTTTCATGAAACCACCCGGGTGGTTTTTAGGACTCTGTCCCGGGAGGAGATCGAGCGGTATGTCGCTACCGGTGAGCCTTTTGATAAAGCTGGAGCTTACGGCATACAGGGTAAGGGTTCGCTTTTGGTAGAGAGAATCGAGGGCTGTTATTTCAACGTAGTGGGTTTTCCCTTGGCAAAGGTGGGACAAGCCCTGGCAGAGTTTGGTATTTTCCTTTTATAGGACACAAATCACCAGCCGTGCCTCCTGAGGGTGTAGGGAGGCAGGAGATTTGAGTGTTGTGATCCGCGATTTGCCTGTAGATGAGCGTCCCCGGGAGAAACTCTTGCGCTACGGGCCGGAGTCCTTATCTAATCGAGAGCTGCTGGCTATTGTCTTGCGGGTCGGTACGAGGCGTCATTCGGCGCTGGCTTTGGCAGACCAGCTGTTGGCCCATTTCGGTTCACTGCGGGAGCTTAGGGATGCCCGGTGCGAGGAACTGCAGGCAGTGGAGGGTATTGGGCTGGCTAAGGCGGCCCAGATTTTGGCAGCTCTGGAATTGGGAAGACGGGTCCAGGCCGCGGTGCGGGTTCCAGCGGTGGTACGGTCTCCTAAAGATGCCGCCGATTTGGTAATGGAACACCTGCGGTATCTAGATCGGGAAGTGATGAAGATAATTCTTCTGGACACGAAGCGCCAGGTGTTGGCCTGTCCCATTGCATCGGTGGGGACCCTGAATGCGTCGATGGTGCACCCCCGGGAAATTTTCAAAGAGTGTATTCGGCGCAGCGCTGCGGCCCTAATTGTAGCGCATAATCATCCCAGCGGCGATCCCACCCCCAGTCGGGAAGATATCCAGGTGACGGCCCGTCTGCGTCGAGCGGGGGAGATTTTGGGAATTGAGGTGCTTGACCATATAATCATTGGCGATAGTCGCTTTGTTTCTATGAAGGAAGAGGGTTTTTTTACGTAGTAGATGCAGGACAACAGGCTGGCCAGGGGCCCGTTGAGCAGGAGGTAGAGGGCGAATGTTTGGTCTATCAAAGAATATGGGGATTGACTTGGGCACTGCCAACACACTGGTATACGTACAGGGAAAAGGTATTGTGCTCCAGGAACCATCGGTGGTTGCCATAGAGAGAAACACCAATCGGGTTTTGGCCGTTGGCTCTGAGGCCCGGGAGATGGTGGGTCGCACTCCAGGGAATATTATCGCCGTAAGGCCCATGGCCGATGGCGTGATTGCCGACTTTGACGTGACTGAGCGGATGCTGCGGCATTTTATCAGTAAGGCTAGTCGGCGCCGGGGGATATTCCGTCCCCTGGTGGTAGTAGCTGTCCCCTCCGGTGTGACGGAGGTGGAAAAACGAGCGGTTATAGATGCTACCTTGTCCGCGGGGGCAAAGGATGCCCGGCTCATCGAAGAACCCATGGCCGCTGCCATAGGATCGGGTCTACCGGTACAGGAGCCTACCGGTAGCATGATTGTGGACATCGGAGGGGGAACCACCGAGGTAGCTGTTATCTCTCTGGGCGGAATTGTTTCCCATCGTTCTATTAGGGTGGGTGGAGATGAGCTGGATGAAGCCATTGTCCAGCACGTGCGCCGCACATACAACCTGCTCATCGGAGAGCGGACAGCCGAACGGGTGAAGCATGAGATCGGCACCGCCTTCTTAGAGAAAGACAAAGAGCGCAAGTCTACAGAGATCCGGGGACGGGATCTGGTAACCGGATTACCTAAGACAGTGACAGTTACCGATGAAGAGATCCATCTTGCCTTGGCAGAACCCATCCAAAGCATTGTGGAAGCTGTTAAGGTTACCTTGGAACGGACGCCTCCGGAACTGGCTGCTGATATAATGGATAAGGGGATCATTCTAGCTGGAGGCGGCGCGCTGCTCAACGGTTTGCCTCGCCTTTTGAGCAATGAGACATCCATGCCGGTGCATTTATCCGATGATCCTCTAACCGCTGTGGCCAGGGGTACGGGAATTGCTCTAGAACATTTTGGCCTGCTGCAGCGGGTGATGATCAATTCTAGAAAACTGGGCTGAGCCGGATTGGTCCAAGACGAGTTTGCGAGGGATGAGGGAGAATGCGGTGGATAACGGCGCGATGGCCGGCGTTGGCCAGTATTATTGCTGCTTTTCTTGTGATCGGCCTTATCTATGTAACCGCAGAAGGTCGTCCTGAGCTCACCTTCATCGAGGGAAAAGTCCGCGATGGACTGGCTCCCTTATACGGGGCTGTCAGCGGAGCCACCGGCTTCTTTAGACACTGGGTGGAGGTCATCCGCAATTACAGCCGTCTGGAGCAGGAGAACGCAGAGCTGTGGCAGGAAATCGACCGGCTGAAACGGGAACTTGCCGCCTTGGAGCAGCTGAGGGAAGAGAATGCTAGGCTCAGGGAAGATTTGGGATTCTACCGGGCCAATCCGGTGCCGCCGGTAGCAGCGGAGATCATTGCTCGTTCACCTTCCAACTGGTTTGATAAGATAGTGATTAACCGCGGGACGTCCCATGGGCTCGAGCCCGGCGATGCCGTGGTAACGCCGGCAGGAGTTGTTGGGCGGATATATACTACCACAGAGCACACCGCTGAGGTGATGTTGATTGTCGATGACCGCAGTGCCTTTGGGGCCGCAGTGCTGCGGAGCGGTGCTCCGGTGCTAGTTGAGGGTACCGGCCAGGGCAACAGTCTGCGGTTGAAACCCCTCATCAAGGAAATTGATATTGAAATCGGAGATGAGATCGTCACTTCATCCATGAGCGGAGTTTTCCCCGATGGGCTGCCGGTAGGCAAAGTAGTGGATATCGATCGGGGAGAGTACGGCCTGTTGCTGACGGCGGAAATCTCGCCCCACGTGGATTTAGCCAGAGTGCAGCGGGTCTTTGTACTTAAAAGGGATCAGGCAGCGCCGCAGTAATAAAGGCTAGGCAGACTCCGGGGATTAATCGGGAGCCACCAGCGGCCGGGGAGAGGTTGGGATGTGAAAAGACTATCTATTGTAGCGGCAATGATAGCAGCAGTGATCTTGCAGTCAACGGTCTGTTCCTTTGTGTGTTGGAAGGGGCTGAAGCCCGATCTGGTTACCGTTATTGTCATCCTTACCGGTCTCACCCACGGATTGGTCCCCGGCTGTGCAATGGGCTTTATTGGAGGTTTCATTCTAGACTATTTCACCGGGCGATTGCTGGGAGCGGCAGCCCTGAGCAAGATGGCCATTGGGGCGCTGAGCGGCTGGATTGCTCCTAAGATTTTCGGCGACCATCTGTTGATCCCACCCACTGCTGTGCTGGTGGGGACTTGGCTTGAGCAGAGCATTTATCTTCTCTTGGTCAATGCCTTTGGCGGGGGCTTGCCCGTGCTCAGGAGTCTGTGGACTATTGTTCTGCCCGTTGGGCTGCTCAATGTTATCTTTGCCTTTCCGGTTTATTATCTCCTGCTGGCTCTTGAACAAATACCCTCCCAAGGGGGTACCGGGGAAGATGGATAACAGAACGCGGGTGGAGAGAGCCAGAGTCCTCGGCAGCTGCATCATCTTAATCTTCTTTCTTCTTTCTTGCCGCTTGTGGTATCTGCAGATTGTTCAAGGTCAAAAATTCGCGGCCATGGCTGACGGAAATCGGATCCGCTGGGTGCGAACCTTAGCTCCTAGGGGTCGGATTTTTGACCGCAACGGCGTGCCCTTGGCTACCAACCGCGCCTCCTTTACTGTCTCCCTGCTGCCGGGCAGTCTCGATGGTGAGATGGGAGAACAGGTGTTAACCAGGCTCAGCGAGCTGCTGGGGCTGACCCGAGAGGAGCTGCAGGAGGCCATTAGGAAGGGTATCAGCTATCCTTATGAGCCCATTCGGATAATGCAGGACGTTCCCGCCAAGACAGTGGTGGTCATGGAGGAACAGCGGTACCAGCTGCCGGGGGTAATTGTAGAAATGGCAGAAGTGCGGGAGTATCCCCACGGATCCTTGGCCAGCCATGTCGTGGGCTATATGGCGCCCATCAGCCCAAGTCTGCTCTCGGCTTGGTCTGAACTAGGCTACTATTCCTCGGATTATGTAGGCATGACTGGGTTGGAGCGCCTCTACGAACACGTACTGCGGGGTGAAGACGGCGGCAATCGAGTGGAAGTCAGCGCCCTTAATCGTCCGGTGCAGGTGCTGGAGGTGGTTCCGCCGGTACCGGGAAACGATCTAGTCCTAACCATAGATAAGGACCTACAGGAGCTGGCCGAGGTGGCATTGGTAGAACAGCTGGCGGAGGTTCGGGCTGCCGGTAAATTCACCGATACCTACAGCGGTGTTGTGATCATCCTCGATCCAAAAACCGGCGGAATTCTGGCCATGGCCAGTGTGCCCGGATACGATCCCAACCGCCTGTCCGATGCGGGTCAGCGAGGAGCGTACTATGCTGAATTATCCCAGGATAAGCACAGACCTTTGTTTAACCGGGCTATTCAAGGTCTCTACTCGCCGGGCTCCGCCTTTAAGCCGATAGTATCCATAGCCGCGCTGGAAGAAGGTAAGACGACGGTGGGTGAAGTCTTCTATGCCGATGATATATGCCCCTTCGGACTTAAGCGCTGCTGGACCTTGCGGAACTCTCCGCCCCTGCCCCCCCATGGGAATGTCACGGTGAAAAGCGCTTTGGCGGAATCCTGCAATGACTACTTTTGGGAAATGGGCCTGCGGCTCGGTATAGACCTTCTAGCAGAGTATGCCCGGAGGGCAGGTTTTGGTCTTCCCACCGGACTGGAGATGTATCCTTCGGAAGAAACCGGCCTTGTACCTGATCCCGAGTGGAAAAGGCAGCGGTTTGCCCGGCAGCCCCGGTCTGAGCAGATTTGGTACCCGGTAGAAACTATGGATGTGGCCATTGGGCAGGGCTTTCTCTTGGTCACTCCTTTGCAGATGGCGGCTTTTTACATGGGTCTGGCCAACCGGGGAACCATCTATGTACCGTATCTTGTGGAGCGAATTCAGCGGCCCACTGGAGAAGTGATAGAAGAGACAGTGCCCAAGGTAGCCCGGGTGTTGGAAGCATCGCCTCAAACTTGGAATGCAGTCATTGACGGATTGGTGGAGGTAGTGAAGACAGGTACCGGCGCCTCGGCCTTTAGAAACTTCCCCTATCCGGTGCGGATCGCCGGCAAGACAGGTTCAGTGCAGCTCGGGCCTGGTCAAGGCGATGCCCACAGCTGGTTCTGCGGATTCGCACCGGCCGATGATCCGGAGATCGTGGTGGTGGCCTTTGCCGAACACGGTGGCGGTGGTGCAACTACCGCTGGTCCTATTGTCCGGAGGATCATGGAGGAATATTTCAAAAAGCAGTTCGAAGCGGCAGGGGAAGCGGCTGAGGATCTGGAACCGATTGGATAAAGCCTATAGGCTATCTGCGAATCTTCAGAAGGAATCATAAAGTTGTCGCCGAAGTTAACAAAGTATGGTGTCAATGGTGGTGAAGGGTGAGTGGCCCGTGACTACGTAGCCTTTAAGGGGACAAAGCAAGGGTTAGTGTTGTGGTTAGACCCCCAGGCGGAGTTTAGTGAGATCTTGGATCAGCTGCGGGAGAAGCTCTCCAGTACCAAGGATTTTTGGCAGGGTGTAACTGTGACCATTAAGCAATCACAAAGAAAGTGCCGCCCTGAAGAAAAAAAGCGGCTGGAAGAGATAATGGGTGAATTTGGTATGGCATTAAGGGAAGAGACTGAGGAGATGGTCAATAAAGATAGGGAGCAAGGGGCAGAATCCGGCAAGGTTGATCGGGACAGTGCCCTCATTGTTCGTCGGACGCTGCGGTCTGGGCAAAGTGTCCATCACCCCGGCAGTGTGGTGGTTCTCGGTGATGTCAATCCCGGTGCTGAGGTGGTGGCCGGCGGCGACATTATTGTCTTGGGGGCATTGCGGGGAGTGGCCCATGCCGGTGCCTTGGGGGAAGAGGCTGCTGTGGTGGTAGCCTTTCGGCTGCAGCCGACACAGCTGAGGATAGCCCATTTTATCTCCCGAGCTCCGGATGATGCAAATCTGCCTGAGCCGCAGGGCCCGGAGATTGCCCAGGTCCGCAATAATCTGATCACAATCCAGAGCTATAGTACATGAGAAGTAGTGCTTAATTTGTGGAGCTTCGTTGGCAGGACTCGGGTAGGGGGCAAAAGGACTGGTCAGCCCTTGAGAATCGCCCGGGTCCCGCGGATTAAGGAGGTAGTCGGATGGCGGGAAGAGTGTTGGTGGTTACCAGCGGCAAAGGCGGTGTCGGCAAGACTACCACAACGGCCAATATTGGGGCCGGCCTGGCGCTTTTGGGCCGTAAGGTCTGTCTCATCGATGCTGATATCGGACTCCGGAACCTCGACGTCGTCTTGGGTTTAGAAAACCGAATAGTCTATGATTTGACCGATGTAGTGGAAGGCAACTGCCGGGTTCGCCAGGCGCTGATCAAAGATAAGCGGACAGAGAATCTGTATCTTCTGCCGGCAGCTCAGACTAAAGAAAAGGATGCCGTGGCGCCGGAACAGATGAAGGCTCTTTGTGATGAGCTGCGGGAGGATTTTGAGTATATTATTGTGGACTGCCCCGCCGGAATCGAGAGGGGTTTCAAGAATGCCATCGCTGGCGCCGATGAAGCAATTATCGTCACTACCCCCGAGGTTGCGGCTGTTAGGGATGCCGATCGAATTATCGGGCTGTTGGAGGCCTCTGAGTTATATGAACCCCGGCTGATTATCAATCGCATCCGGCCCCAAATGGTGAGAAAAGGGGACATGATGGGAATTGATGATATTATCGAGATCCTGGCCATTGAGTTGTTGGGCGTTGTGCCCGATGATGAGAATATCATCGTCTCCACCAACCGAGGTGAGCCTGTGGTGATGGACCGAAGATCCAAGGCCGGACAAGCCTACAGCAATATCGTGCGGCGGATAGAAGGCATTGATGTCCCGTTTTTGTCTCTGGAAGACGAAGGACTGCTCACTCGGCTGAAGAGGGCGTTACTGGGACACAGTTAAAAGGGGGCAACCTAGCATGCTAGATTTCCTGAAGCAGTTTTGGAACCGCGATAGCGATTCATCCAAGCAGATTGCTAAGGAGCGCTTGCGGTTGGTGCTGGTTCATGACCGGGTAAATGTTTCCCCGAGCCTCTTGGAGGCCTTGAAGGAAGATCTCTTGGAGGTCATCTCTAAGTATATGGAAATTGAAGAAAACGGCCTAGAAGTCAATCTGGACAGATCTGAAAACTCAGTAGCCCTAGTGGCCAACATTCCTGTCAGAAGGATGAAGCGAGCAATAGAACAGAGCCGGTTGGGGTAGGAGACTTGTTGCGGGATGGTGGCAATTGATTGAAGAAATGGATCCAGAATATCGATTTTACCCTGCTGTTGATAGTCGCCATTTTACTTCTCTTTGGACTGGTTGTGCTGTGGAGTGCTACAGCAGGTAGTGTGGGTAAAGGCCAGGGAGACCCGCTGTTGTATGTGAAAAGGCAGTCTGCCTGGGTGCTGGTGGGCATCGGCGTCATGATTGCCATCTGTTCCGTGGACTATAACGTATTGGGGCACTATTATCGGTTCATCTATGCAGGAACACTGGCTAGTCTGGTGTTGGTATTGGTTTTCGGCCGGAACGTTAGCGGGACTCAAGGGTGGTTTCGGTTCGGGTCGGTGGGGCTACAGCCGGCAGAGTTTGCCAAGATTGGTGTAATTGTAACTTTAGCCAAGCATCTGGATAAGAAGGAGAGCCTGGATCAGCTGACTGATCTGCTCTCTCCCTTTATCCACGTCGGGATACCCATGCTGCTCATTCTCAAGCAGCCGGACTTTGGTCCCGCCATGGTGTTTATCGGGGTGCTCTTCGGAATGTAGTTCGTGGCCGGTGCTAATCGCCGCCACCTGATGG
>LSQX01054028.1_pt1 | contig 17922 bp, 15 predicted proteins | sample 654561 | NCBI WGS metagenome assembly LSQX01 (sample SAMN04489861, study PRJNA283612) | anaerobic digester metagenome | isolation source: 4 biogas reactors fed with cattle manure at either 37C or 55C with and... | place: Denmark: Kongens Lyngby | collected 2014
TTCTGGATGATCGAGCCGGAGATCGCGTTTGCGGATCTCGGGGATGACATGCGCCTGGCGGAAGAGATGCTCCGCTTCATCATCCGCGAAGTGATGGAAGCCTGTCCGGAAGAAATGGTCTTTTTTGACCGGTTTGTCCAACCAGGGTTGCTGGATCGATTGAACGCGGTCGTCTCCAGCGAATTTGGCGTGATCACCTATACCGATGCGATCCGCGAACTCCAGAAAGTAAAGAGTCGATTCGAGTTCCCCTGTGATTGGGGGTGCGATCTGCAGACCGAACATGAGCGGTTCCTCACAGAGGAATTGTTCCGCAAACCGGTCTTTGTGACCGATTATCCCAAAGAAATCAAAGCGTTTTACATGCGCCTCAACGAAGACGGCAAGACCGTGGCGGCCATGGATTGCCTGGTGCCGGGGATCGGCGAAATCATCGGGGGGAGTCAGCGCGAAGAACGCCTGTCCAGACTGGAGGCCCGCATCCTGGAGATGGGGATGCGTCCGGAAGATTACTGGTGGTACCTGGATCTGCGCCGCTACGGCAGCACCCGGCATGCTGGTTTCGGATTGGGATTTGAGCGGATGATCATGTATCTGACTGGGGTGTCCAACATCCGCGATGTGCTCCCGTACCCCAGAACCACCGGCTATGCAGAATTCTGAATTCCGGACGGCAGAGCTGATTCTGGCGTCCGGGTCCCCGCGGCGCAAGGAGATTTTTGCCCGGTTGTTCGGTGCGGACGGCTTTGTTGTAGCGGACAACCCGTTTGACGAGTCTGCGGTATCCGCAACCGGCTCACATGAGGACTATGTGGCACGTGTTTCCGAAGAGAAGTGTCGCGCCTTTCTCCGTGAGCATCCTGGTCTGGATGGGTTTGTGGTCACGGCGGACACCTTGGTCGTCTGCGGACGTGCGCGGTTGGGAAAACCCGTAGATGCAGCGGACGCCGCGAAAATGTTACGCACTCTCTCCGGCCGCCGGCATCGTGTCCTGACGGCGGTCTCCATGGCGCTGATCCGGTCCGGTCGCATCAGGACCGAAGTCGAATCGACCGACGTGTGGTTTGCCCGTCTGGATGAGCGGCTGATCGATTGGTACATCTCTACGGGGGAGCCGCTGGATAAGGCGGGTGCCTACGGAATTCAAGAACTCGGTGCGGTTCTCGTCTCCCGCATCCGGGGTTGCTACCAGAATGTCGTAGGCCTTCCGATCCGCAGAATGATGGATATGATGGAACACTTCGAACAGGATCCAGGTTCACATTTTATGATCTCCAATCATCTTCCCTGGAAGCAGGAAAAGACGATGGGAGGACCGGATGGAAGACCGGAAGAGAAGGATCAAGGACATCCCCAAGACCCAACGCCCGTATGAACGGATGGAACATGCCGGCGCAGCCGCTTTGTCCGATGTTGAACTGCTTTCAATCCTGATCCGGAGCGGCCGCACCGGAGAGAATTCGCTGGACTTGGCACAACGCGTTCTCGAACTCGACACATCCGGCCAGGGGATTTCGTTTCTCTATGGTGCCGCGCGGGAAGAACTGACTTTGATCCCCGGGATCGGGCGGGTCAAAGCCATGCAGTTGCTGGCGGCCGCGGAACTCGGCCGCAGGGCGGGGATGCGGTCCGATGCGACCGACAGAGTCCGGATCGGGAGTCCGGAAGATGTCGCCGGATTGCTGGCTGGCGAGATGTCCCATCTCCCGCGGGAGGAATTGCGGGTCGTGTGCCTTGATGTCCGCAATCGCCTGATCCGGACGATCCGGGTGTCCGAAGGCGGATTGTTTGCGGCTGTTGTCAGCCCTCGAGACCTGTTTCGGGAGGTCATCAAGACCAATGCCTCCGGGGTGATCCTGGCTCACAATCACCCCAGCGGGGATCCCGAACCCAGCAAGGAGGACACGGACAGCACGCGCCGTATGGTACAGGCGGGCGATATGCTCGGCATCCGTGTGCTTGACCACCTGGTGATCGCGTCCGGCGGGCAGGTCAGCCTGCGCAAACGCGGCCTGATGTAAGTTCCGGCGTGATTGAATCACCGGAACACTTCCAGTATGATCAACTTATTCTCAAGCCGACACATGCCGGCCTGCGGGAGGAAAGGGGAACCGGATATGGCTGGCGATAAAAAACGCAAAACCAATCGAATCGTACTGGTTGTTTTGATCGTTCTGGCGCTTATGTCTTTGATGATCCTATCTTCGATTCCGGGCAGCCCGCTTCACCGGATTTCCTCTCCGATCTCCTTCCTGCTGGACCCGGTGTACAAGGCGGTTTCCGGCGTCTGGTCCGATGTGGCTGCCTTTCGGCGCAGTGTGAGCGAAGCGCGGGAAATCCAGAATGAAAACGAGAAGCTGAAGGACGAGAACGCGGAATTGAGGCGACAGGTCAACGCGTTGACGGAAAACGGTCGGCGGTACGAGGAACTCAAATCCGCCTTTCGGATCAAGGAAGATTTCGCGGATTTTGATGTGATCGCCGGCCGGATCCTGACCGAAGATCTGGGTGTGCTGTTCGATGTCCTGAAAATAGATGTCGGGATCCGCGACGGCGTCAAGGTGACCGAAACACAGAGTTATCCGGTGTTGGACGCACAGTCCAATCTGGTGGGGAGAGTGCTCTCGTCCGATCAGGTATCCGGCAAGACGCTGTTGCTGACCGCGGAAGGGTTTGCCGTTTCGGGGCGGATTGTTCGCACCGAAGGAGCGATTGTCCGCGTGCGCGGGGATGTTTCCTTGATCGGGGAGGGGTTGTGCAGAATCGACCGTATTCCGTCCGGCGCTTCTGTACGTGTGGGCGACAACCTGGTGACCAGCGGTCTGGGTGGGGTGTTCCCGGCCGGTATTCCCATCGGTACGATCGTGTCGGTCGACGAGGAGGCATCCTCCCTGGAACGCTCTGCGGTGCTCAAACCTCACGCAGACTTCCCGTCGCTGGATATTTTGTTTGTGATGATCGGAAAGGATCTGCCATGAGTCCCCGTGCCCGCCTTCGCAGAATCTTGGTGTATGCGGCCTACATTCTTTTGTTGACACTGGTGCAGACCACCTGGCCCGACACCCTTGCGATCGCGGGGGTGCGACCCGATTTGACACTGGTGCTGGTGGCGTCGATTGGGTTCTTGTTTGGAGAAACCGACGGTGCGGCATCCGGGCTGTTATGCGGTTTGCTTCTGGACATCCAAGCGGGCAGACTCATCGGGCTCGGCATGTTGTTGTTGATGTTGTCCGGACTGCTGCCCGCGCTTGTGTTTCACAAGAGCTCTACCCGGCCGGCCCTGCTGGCTCCGATCGCCGTTGGGATGGCAGTGCTGTTGTTTCACACCACCGTATACGGGGTTTCCTGGTTCTACCCGTCCCTCCCGGACCTTGGGCGCAACCCATATGAACTCGCAGATGTCGTCGGAAAGCGCATTCTTCCTTTGCTGGTGCTGGACGGACTCCTGGCGATCCCGATGGCACTTGCGCTCCGTTATGCCGGCCCCTATCGCCGAAAACAACTGGAAGTGATCGAATGAAAAACAACCCTTTTTCAAACAACACACGAGAGACGGAAACCGACAACCCTGACCTGACGGAAAAGCGCAAAGGGGTGCTGTATACATCGGATGCCGCGGCCGAACAGAAAGCACCGGTCTTTTCCAAAAGATTGCTGTCCTTTCTGCGGAGCCGGTATCTGTTCTTGATCGTCCTCGTGCTGGTGGCCGGATCGATGATCTTTACCCAGACCGCCTCGCTGCAAATAACATCGCGCGTGCGCGCGGTGGTCGGTAGCGAAGCGGGCACTTCGAGACAGTTGACGGTCTACGCTCCGCGCGGAATCATTACGGACCGGTTTGGAACCCCGCTCGCTTACAACATCGAGTCGCGCGTGCTCTATCTGGCCAATGCAGACCTCGAGTCGGACGAGTTGAACAGCAGATTGGCGGATCTTTCCATGTTTCTGCGGGAACGCAATATTGCGTTCGACCGGACCTTATCCGACTATCTCGCGATTTCGCCGATCCGGTTTACCGCGGACATGAAAGATGTCATCTACTGGCAAAAGAACACGTTGGGGCTCAAGGAGCCGTCGCCAAAAACCCGCGTCGCACATGACGACGAGTATGTCAAAACCGATCCGGAAATGTTGTTCCGCTATCTTCGGGACATCCGGTTCAAAATCGATATCGACCGGCTTCCTGGTGTGCAAGGCCCAAATGCAAAACCTCTTGCACCGAGTGAAACGGAATATGACGTCATGTCTCTCCGGTATCGGATTCTTGCGGATGAGTGGGCTTACAGGAATGGGACCCCGCTGCGGATTGCAGAGGGGATCGACGAAGAAACCATCCATCTGATCGAAGAGCAAAACTTCCGCTTTATGGGTCTACTGACAGGCCTGGAGTACAGACGAACCTATGCTCCCGAGGCTGTCAATCTAGCGCATGTGATGGGCTATGTCGGTGCGATCGATTCGGAAGAATACGAGTCTTTGAAAAATCTTGGATACCTGCCGGACGCAGTGGTGGGGAAGGCAGGCGTAGAGTCGTCCGCGGAACGATATCTTTCCGGTCAAAACGGCATGCGACCCTACAACATCTGGACGACGGCCGGACAGGAGGGATCGTTCGTGCCGGAGACCATTGGCAGCAAGCCGGTCGCTGGCAGTCACGTTAGGTTGACGATCGATCCAGATCTGCAGGCAAGGGCGATGGAATTGATCAAAGAACGGGTCGACAGCACCGTCAGCACGTCGGGAGCCATGGTAGTGATGGATGTGCGCAATGGCGATATTCTCGCAATGGCCAGTTATCCTTCCTATGATATGCGGGATTTCCTGCTGATGGAAACGGACGAAGAGGCCGCCGAGCGAGTTGAACGTTACTTGACGGACAATGTCGAAAAACCGATGCTTAACCGCACCATGATGGAAAACTATGCCCCGGGATCCTGCTTTAAGCCCTGTATGTCGACTGCGGGATTGGAGTCCGGTGTGATCACTCCGTATTCGACGATTCAATGCACCGGGTACATTGACGTGGATGGCCTTCGGTTTCGCTGTCTAGGCTCTCATGGCTGGCTCAATCTTCCCAACGCGTTGCGCGCATCGTGCAACTCCTACTACTACAAACTTGGGCTGATGTTGGGAATCGACCGCATTGATGAATGGGCTAAACGGTACGGCCTGGGAGAATATTCGGGAATTGATTTGCCGGGAGAGATCGCCGGGATGCGTTCCAATCCGGAAAACAAGCGGCTGACGCGTGTGGACGAAGGGGACAAAATCTGGAACCCGGCCGATACGGTCCAAAGTTCAATCGGACAATTCGATCACTCGTTTACGGTTTTGCAGCTCGCCCGATATACAGGTGGACTCGCGACCGGATTGCTGGAGACCCCACACGTGATCAAGGACATCACAACCTATGATGGAACCCGCATCTATGCCGGCGGTGGAGTGAAACAGCCGGTGGGGGCGGCTGAAGAAGCGCTCGCAGTCATCAGAACGGGCATGGTCAGCGTCTGCCATACTCCGAGTGGGTCCGGCTACCGGTATTTCAAAGATTTCCCGTATAAGGTCGCGCTAAAAACGGGCACCGCAGAATTCGGCACATCCAGCATCGATACCAATGGGTTGACCATATCCTATTCTCCGGCGGATTCTCCGGAAATTGCCATTGCCAATGTTGTAAACGGAGATTCCGGCGGATCCTTGATCATCGACATGCACTATGAAATGTACAAGGAATACTTTTTCGGAGAACGTGAAATCCCCGTCAGAGAGGACCTTCCGCCCTCGGTCCATTGATGTTGCTGCTCGTGTCGGGATGTTGTGCAAATGACACAAACAGCTTTGTGAGGAAGCATTCGCTTGTAAGCGGGGAATTATCTTGTATAATTTTAGCTAGAACGAAAGTTTTTCGGGGGTGCATGCGTGAAAATCATCCTGCTTGCGGACAGTCGAAAGAACGAACTGCTGGTCAATTTTTGCATTGCATACAGCAACATCCTGTCGAGGCACGATGTTTCTTCCCTGCAAAGCATGGCCAAATTGCTGGCCAACACTGCGAACCTGGAAGTGGCCGGGCTCCCGGCCGACATCGCGGGCGGAATGGATCAGCTTGCGTCGCGCGCCATGTACAATGAAATCGACGCGGTGATTTATTTGCGCGACCCGTTGCTGGGGGACTATGACGCGCCCAATCCGCTGATGAAAGCCTGCGATGTGAACAGCATTCCCTATGCGACCAACATCGCAACCGCGGAACTGCTGGTGCTGGCGATCGACCGCGGTGACCTTGACTGGCGCGAATTGGTTCGTTAAGCGCTCGACGAGGGTGCAAGTTCCAAATGTTTGAATTGCATAATTGTTTGACGGATGACCCGCATAGGATTAAAATCCATGCGGGTATCCTGTGCAATGGCGTACGGTGTGGCCCGCCATAAGCGTTTTTTCGAGCCGGAACTACAGGAGGAAAACCACAGATGAAGATACTGCAACAAGTCTTTGAACAGGTCAAAACACGCAATCCCGGAGAACCGGAATTCCACCAGGCGGTCATGGAAGTGCTGGAAAGCCTGGAGCCGGTCGCGGAACGCAATCCGGAATGGGTAGCCGCGGGTGTGTTTGATCGGTTTGTCGAACCCGAACGTCAAATTCTTTTCCGCGTCTCCTGGGTAGACGATCAGGGGAAAGTACAGGTCAACCGCGGTTTCCGTGTCCAGTTCAACAGCGCGATCGGCCCCTACAAGGGCGGACTGCGCCTGCACCCTTCCGTCAACCTGAGCATAATCAAATTTCTGGGATTTGAGCAGATCCTCAAAAATTCACTGACCGGACTTCCGATCGGCGGCGGCAAAGGCGGATCCGATTTCAATCCCCGCGGGAAAAGCGACGGGGAAGTCATGCGGTTCTGTCAGAGCTTCATGACCGAACTGGCTCGCCACATCGGCCCCGACACCGACGTGCCTGCAGGCGACATCGGAACGGGTGCGCGTGAAATCGGTTATATGTACGGCCAGTACAAACGTCTGACCAACTCGTTTACCGGTGTGTTGACCGGCAAGGGGCTTACATGGGGAGGCTCTCTGGCCAGGACGGAAGCGACCGGATACGGACTGTGCTACTTCATGGAAGAAGCAATGCAATCCCACGGATTCGGATTCCAGGGATCGACGGTTGCGATCTCGGGATCGGGCAACGTCGCGATTTTCGCAACGGAAAAAGCGACGGAAATGGGTGGCAAAGTCGTCACCGCGAGCGATTCCGACGGTTATGTGTATGACCCTGACGGGATTGATCTTGCCCTTCTCAAGTCGATCAAACTGGTCAAAAAAGGCCGGATCAAAGAATATGTCGACCAGAAACCGAATGCCCGTTACGAGGCGGATTGTTCCAAAGTCTGGTCGGTAGCCTGCGACATCGCGCTGCCTTGCGCGACCCAGAACGAAATAGACGCCGCTTCCGCCGCCATGCTGGCCAAAAACGGCTGCAAAGCGGTCGGAGAAGGCGCAAACATGCCCTCCACACCGGAAGCGATTGAGCTGTATCTGAAGAACGGCATCGTCTATGGCCCTGCCAAAGCGGCCAATGCGGGCGGCGTGGCGACTTCGGCTCTGGAAATGTCACAGAACAGCATGCGGTACAGCTGGTCGTTCGAGGAAGTGGACACCAAGCTCAAAGGCATCATGGTCGGTATCCATACGGCAGCTGCCAATGCGGCGGCTGAGTACGGCCAGCCCGGTAACTTGATGTTTGGTGCCAACATCGCCGGATTCCTGAAGGTCGCGCGTGCGATGTACGAACAAGGCGTAGCCTACTAGGATCGACCGATGCGGGTTGTTCTTCAACGGGTCACGCGAGCCGACGTAAAGATAGAGGGGCAGGCTGTCGCCACAATAGGCGGCGGTCTGCTCCTTTTTGTCGGGATCGGCAAGGGGGACAGGGAACAGGATGCCGATCGGATGGCGGCAAAAATCACAAAGCTGCGGATCTTTGGCGACGAGAACGGCAAGATGAACCGGTCGGTTCTCGACGTTGTCGGACAGGTCCTCGTGGTCTCTCAGTTCACGCTCCACGCGGACTGTTCGCGTGGAAACCGCCCTGGTTTCGAAGGGGCGGAGCAGCCCGCGCGCGCTCGCTTACTCGTGGATCGATTGGTGGAGGCGCTCGCCTCCTGTGGTCTTGCGGTCCGGACCGGAGTCTTCGGGGCGGACATGTCCGTTTCGTTGACCAATGACGGGCCGGTCACCATTTTGCTGGACACAGATACGATGTAGTGCCCCTTGAATCGCATCTCGTGCATATTTCTTTTTCCGGGTTCTGTCGCCTTTTTTCACCCCTCTGGGAATCCTGTGGTTCGCCGCACACCATTTCGCGGTCACATCGAGGCTATCCTGAGCGCGGGGGGTGATGCGATGCATACCATCGAAGCGGCGCTCTGTACGGGGATCACACTGGTTTTGATCGTTCAGATCGTCCTGCTGGGGCAGGCGGCGTATTTACAGACGAAGGACGACGCGGAGCGGGAAGCCGCATCCAGTGTTCATCGGGTCACTTTGTCGGCATTGTACGAGGTGACGGTTCCGGAAGGCGGAGAGCCCGTGATGCCGACCGTCCGCACTTCTCCGGTCAAACTGTTGCGTGTGGCCAGTGCTGCCAAGGAGGCACTGGCTCCCGTCGCCTCCTGGTTGCGGCAAGTCCTGAGGCCGCAGGGATGACGGCCGATCTATGCAAAACACCGACTCTGTTCCGGCGGAGGGGATCTGCATTGTTTCTCTGCATTGCAGGCACTGCCGCGCTGACGATTTGCGGGATCTTTGCGCAGGGGGCAAGGATCCGGATGGCAGAGGCGGCTCTTCATCGTGCACTCTCTTCCGAAGTGACGTCGACGCTGGGCAGGCCCAATCCCATGCGGGATCGATACGGATTGCTTTGCATGGATGGGGATGATGTCCGCAGTCCGGTGTATGACCGCCTGGCGGATCCGGTCGCCGTTCATCTGCCTGCGCATAAAACGTTCGAAGACCCGTTGTCTTCTTCCGGCATTCTGGCAGAGGCCGTCGGGGAGTATATGCGATACCGCTTGCCGACTGTATTGGTCGCACAAGCCGTCTCACGGGTCCGTTCGATCGCGGACGAACTCCGGCAGGATGGGGGCGACAGTGGACTGCCGGAAGTGCAAGTGGGGACAAAGGGCGAACCGGACATCGGGAGCGTGTTTGCCGACTGGCTTGCGGGTTTCGATTTTACTGCCTACCTGGGGGAGACAGATACGCCACCGACTTCGGAAGAGCCAGAGGAGGACAGCGACACCTGGCTGGAGGATCTCCGCGTCCGAATCCGCGCGTTCTTGGTAGATCGGATTCTGGGGGAAGAGCTGTTATCGGAACTCCGGAATATCCGGGACTGTTTGCGCAAAGCGGCCGACACCGGCTCCGGGTTTGATTTGCCGGATTTCTTGGATCCCTCCTCAATCTCCGCTTATCTCACGGATCTGGACGACTGGCTGGATGTTGACGCGGACCCGCTCTACCGGAAATGTGCGCATGTGGAATATGTGATGGGGGTCTGCTCAAGGGCACTCCCGGAGCAGAATCCCTCCTCCTGCTCGTACGCGACCGGGTTGGACGGCATCCATTTTTCCTCGCTGTCTTCTGTTGAGGGGCCAGATGTAGAGCGGGTAATAACGGGAGTGGAGGACGGTCAAAAAGCGGAAAACCGGGTTTACGCCTCCCTCCTGGGTCTCCGGTTTGGCGTGCGGGCCGTCGTCAATTTCACCGATTCTGCCCGGTTTCAACGTGCAAAAACCGCGGCTGCGGCCATTTCCGGAGTCGTGGCTTTGATCAGCGGAGGCTCGGTCGTTCTCCCGGAGGCTCCACTGGCGGTCGCGATCGTGTCGGTGTGGAGTCTGGTGGAGGCGTTTGATGAAACCGACCGTTTGAAAGCGGGGGAAGGGGTGGCGCTTTGTCCCGGTTTGGATGCGGTCGTCCTCGACTACGCCGATTATCTCCGGTTGATGCTGTATCTGGTTCCGGAAGAGACCTTTCTGCTGCGGCTGTACGGGGTGTTGTCGTCGCACGTGCCGGGAAGTTGGACTCGGCGTGTCGAAGCAGCTGGAGGCATCAGATCCCACAACATCCGTGTGACGGGATTGTGCGCGACATGAGGATGCCGGGCGGCAGAAAAGGATCGATCGCACTGGAAACGGCCATCGCGCTGCCCTTGTTTCTTTTCTTTGCCATGTCCATCCTCCAGTATCTGGTTGCGGCCGGCAGCGTCTCACTCCTTCGCAGCGCCGCCGACAATGCGGCATCCGAAACCGCTCTCCTGATGGCGGCCGCCGAAGCGGCGGAAGTGGACGATGTGGTCGATATGTGGATCCGGGAACAGATCGGAGACGCAATGGCGGCGGAACGGCTCCGGGATTTCGGGACAAGGTTATTGGCGGAGGTCTTTTTGGAAGAGCGCATGGTCCACTGGTTGGAGGCAGCCGGAGCAGAGCGCGCCACAAACCGGCTTCTCGATCGCTTTTCCGCATGCATCGAAAGTACGCTGTCCGGAGATACGTTGTATGCCCGGGTCGAATATCAAATGACGTTGCTAGCGGGGAGTGCAACGGGGACGTTTGACGCGTTGATCCCATTTTTCCCCCGGTCGAACTCTTGTTCGCAAGGTGGGGCGGGGGAGAGCGATCCCGTCTGGGAGATGGACAATTTTGCGCGCGGGCGGGTTTTCAGAACCAGAAACGGCGGGAATCTTCCGATGGGATATCCGGTGATCGCATCTTTCAGGGATGGTGTGGCGACTTCGATTCGCAGCATGGACATCACCGCACCGTCTTTGGGAGAGGAAGGGGCGGTATGGGCTGAAGTCCGGGACGAGATCGATGCCTTGCGCGACTTCGAGGGAACCGACAATCCATGGGGGAAAGAGTCGATCGTGATCAACAGCGGAGACATCCGGCACCGTGTGCTGTTGTTGATCCTGCCGGAAAACCAGTACAGCGCCGTCGTCGAAGAACAGCTGGATCAGGCAGCCAACTACGCGGTCATCAACGGGATCGAACTGGCGGTGTTGCGGCAGGGTGTGTCCCACCGGTTCGAATGAGCGTCGCAAAGGAGGTTCTATTGCCATGGTTTTGTGCATGGGGTATCATGGTGATGGCTTTCAGGCCAGGCGATTCCGGATCGCTTTCCACCTTCGTGCAAGGCATGAACGCAGGGGGAGGTTGGATGAACGACAAATTGCGCGACGAATCTGTCGATCTGTTGTTTGACGCCGTGCTGTCGCTCAATAACCGGCAGGACTGCTATTCATTTTTTGAAGATATCTGTACCGTATCCGAACTGAAATCCCTCGCGATGCGCCTACATGTGGCCATCCTTCTTCAACAGGGCATGAAGTACTCGGATATCTGCGAACGGACCGGGGCCAGCACGGCCACCATCAGTCGCGTCAATCGTTCGTTGTTTTACGGTGCAGACGGCTATCTGACCGTATTGGACCGGTTGCGGAAAGACGGCAGGATTCCGGGCCCCTGACCGTTCTTCTCCCGACACAAGAAAGGGATGGACAGCATGGGGCTGATCGAGAAAATATTCGGCACACACAGTGACAGGGAGATCAAGCGGCTCAAACCGCTCATCGACCAGATTGAATCCCTCAAAGAGACATATAGCGCGATGGGAGAGCCCGAGCTGAAAGGCACGACGGACCGGCTTCGCGCGCGCCTGGCGGATGGGGAGAGTCTGGACGACATCCTCCCGGACGCGTATGCCGCGGTCGGCGAGTCCGCCCATCGCGTCATCGGACAGTTTCCTTTCCGCACACAGTTTCTGGGCGGCATCGTCCTGCATCAGGGCCGGATCGCAGAGCTCAAGACCGGTGAAGGAAAAACCCTGATGGCGACGCTGCCGGCGTATCTCAACGCGCTGGCCGGACAAGGCGTCCACATCGTCACCGTCAACGACTATCTGGCGCGGCGCGACAGCGAGTGGATGGGGAAAATATACCGATATCTGGGTTTGTCCGTCGGCTTGATCGTACACGAATTGAACAACGATGAGCGGCGCCAGTCGTATGCCTGTGACATCACATACGGGACCAACAACGAATACGGTTTCGACTACCTGCGCGACAACATGGTCACCTACAAAGAAGAGATGGTGCAGCGCGGTCTGCATTACTCGATCGTTGACGAAGTCGACAGCATCCTGATCGACGAAGCAAGGACCCCTCTGATCATCTCAGGCATGGGTGGGGAGGCGACCGATCTGTACGGCCGCGCGGACCAGTTTGTCCGTAGACTCAAAAGACACACGGTGACCGAGTCGGACGACAAGCTCGAACTCGACGCGGTCTCTGAAGACGCGGACTACATCGTCGACGAAAAGGCGAAAACCGCCGTTCTCACCCCGACCGGGGTGCGCAAGGCGGAGCAGTATTTTAGTGTGGCCAACCTCGCCGACGAGGAAAACTACCAATTGCAGCACCACATCAACAACGCCCTCAAAGCCCACGGCACCATGTTCCTGGATCAGGCCTATGTCGTCAAAGACGGAGAAGTCATCATCGTCGACGACTTCACCGGACGCCTGATGTTGGGCAGACGGTACAGCGACGGACTGCATCAGGCGATCGAAGCCAAGGAAGGCGTCAAGATCGAGCGCGAAAACAAAACGCTCGCGACCATCACATTCCAGAATTATTTCCGTATGTATCGCAAATTGGCGGGAATGACCGGTACCGCAGCGACGGAAGAAAACGAATTCCGGGAGATCTATAGCCTGGATGTCGTTTGCGTACCCACCAATCGACCGATGATCCGTGACGACCGTCCGGACGCGGTCTACAAGACCATACGGGGCAAATACACCTCGATTCTCGAGGATGTCAAGGAAATCCACAAAACCGGCCAGCCGATTCTGGTCGGAACCGTTTCCGTGGAGCGGTCTGAATTTTTGTCGGAACTCTTCCGCAAAAACGGGATCGAGCACAATGTGCTGAACGCAAAGCACCACCAGCGCGAAGCTGAGATCGTCGCGCAGGCCGGACGCTTCGGCGCTGTGACCATCGCGACTAACATGGCCGGCCGCGGTACCGATATTCTGCTGGGCGGCAACCCCGAGTATCTTGCGCGCCAGGAACTCAGGAGACAAGGATTTGACGAAGAGCTGATCGAATCCTCGACCGCATACAACGAAACCGATGACGAGACTATTCTGGACGCGCGCCGGCGTTACAAAGAACTGCATGAGCGGTTCAAAATCCAGATTGCGGAAGAGCATAAAAGAGTCGTAGAGGCCGGCGGGCTGTGTATCATCGGCACCGAACGGCATGAGTCCAGGCGCATTGACAACCAGCTTCGCGGCCGATCGGGCCGCCAGGGCGACCCGGGAATGAGCCGGTTTTATCTCTCCCTGGAAGACGACCTCATGCGCCTGTTTGGCGGAGAACGGATCCAGGGACTGTTTGGCGCGCTGGGTGTCGAAGAAGACATGCAGATCGAGCATCGAATGCTTTCCAACGTGATCGAGAATGCGCAGAAACGAGTCGAAGGGCGCAACTTCGGTATCCGCAAAACCGTTCTGGAATACGACGATGTCATGAACCAGCAGCGGAACCTGATCTACGAACAGCGGAGAAAAGTGCTGGACGGCAGTGACCTTCATGCGACCTATAGCCGCATGATCCGCGATGTCTCGGAGGAAATCGTACGCGGCTTCTGTCAGGACGGTGTGCCTTCCGTCGAATGGGACGCGCGCGCTCTGGGGGCTTCACTGCGCGACCTTTTTGGCGAGCTACCGGTCATTCAGAAACTCTCAGCTGCTTTCAAGCAAGGAATCAGCGTTGAAGAGACGATCGATATGGCTGCCGAAGACGCGTTGGCGCGGTATGACGCGCGAGAGCGGGAACTTGGCGCGGAACTGACACGCGAGGCGGAGCGGCTGGTTATGCTGCGTGTGGTCGATGAAAAATGGATGGACCACATCGACATGATGGACGACCTCCGCGACAGCATCGGCATGCGGGGATATGCCCAGCACAACCCGGTGATCGAGTACAAGCGCGAAGGATTTGACATGTTCGATAGCATGAATCGTGCGATCCGGCAGGACGCGGTCCGCCTGATGATGCGCGCCACCTTCTCAGCCGGCAAGACCATGCGGCGCAAAAGCGCGGTCAATGAGGTGTCGGAAGGCTTTGGATCCACGGGATTTGGTGCGGATCAAGCCGCTCCGTCCGCCCCGACGGAATCTCCCGCCGGCCAGGTGAGACCCGGACAAGGCGGGGAGTCCCGCGTGCCGGTCAAACGTGCCGCCGCGAAAGTCGGGCGAAACGATCCCTGTCCGTGCGGCAGCGGGAAGAAATACAAGAACTGCTGCGGTAAAAACGAGTGAGGGGGAAGCGGTAGATGACCGATGGTTCGGAGATGGAAAAAATCGTAGATAACGGAAATCGAAAAATCGCATGGGCGAAGCGCAACATGCCGGTGCTCTCGATCCTCGAGCGCACCTTTCGGGAGGAACAGCCCTTCCGGGGCTTGCGGATCGCGGTCAGTGTACACGTAGAAGCCAAGACGGCCTGTCTGGCGTTGATGCTGGAGCAGGGTGGGGCGGACGTCTCACTGACCGGGTGCAACCCGCTGTCGACGCAGGACGATGTCGCCGCCGCACTCGCAGCGCGCGGCATGAAGGTGTTTTGTAAACACGGTGCCGATCCGGCGCTCTACCGCAGACATTTGGTCGAGACACTCTCCTGCGTCCCGCATCTTGTCATCGACGACGGGGGAGACCTCGCGGAACTACTTCACACCTCCCATACGGACCTCGGGCGCGAGATCATCGGCGGATGCGAAGAGACCACCACGGGGGTGCACCGGCTTCGCATTCTCGAGCGGGAAGGGAAACTCCGCTATCCCTGTTTGGCAGTCAACGACGCGCGATGCAAGCATTTGTTCGACAACCGCTTCGGAACCGGCCAATCGGTATGGACCGCGATCATGTCTGCGACCAATCTGGTGGTGGCGGGCAAACATGTCGTGGTCGCAGGGTTTGGCATGTGCGGCAAAGGGGTCGCTCTGCGCGCCAAAGGATTGGGAGCGCACGTGATCGTCACGGAAGTGGACTCGGTGATGGCGTGCGAGGCCATGATGGAGGGTTACACCGTATTGCCAATGTCCGAGGCAGCCCCTATTGGAGATGTTTTCGTAACCGTAACAGGATGTAACGACGTTATAACGAAAGAACACTTTTCTGTCATGAAAGATGGAGCCATTCTGTCGAATGCCGGCCACTTTGATGTCGAAGTCAACATACGGGAACTGTCCGAGGCAGCGGTAGAGGAACGGGAAGTGCGTGCCGGTGTCGACGGTTACAGGATGCCGGATGGTCGGTGGCTGTACCTGTTGGCGAAGGGGCGTTTGGTGAATCTGGCGGCGGGAGACGGGCATCCGGCCGAAATCATGGATATGAGTTTTTCGCTGCAGGCGTTGAGTGCGGCCCATATGGCTCTGCATGGGCGTACGCTCGAGAACAAGGTATACGATCTTCCCCCAGCGCTGGACACCCGTGTCGCGGAACTGCTGCTGGAATCCAAGGCCATGCAGATCGACCATCTCACGCCCGAACAGGAATTCTATATCGGCAACTGGAGCATCTGACAGACTGGTCTGGGGAGGACACCTGTGGATAACGGACTTCCGATTCTGTTCCGATCGTATACCGTGGTGACACCCGACGCGGCTGCGGGAGTTGCGGTCACCGAAGAGGCTCATGTCGCCGTGGTCGGGAACCGGATCGAGTATGTCGGTACCGATCTGGCTGCCGCTACACAGATTCTCGGTTCGGGCCCGCATGTCGAATATGCCGGGCGCGGCAAATTGCTGCTGCCGGCCTTTGCGAATGCGCATGGACATACCGCCATGGTGCTGATGCGCAACGCAGCGGACGATCTCAATCTCCACGACTGGCTGTTTCAGGTCATATTCCCGATGGAGAAGCGGTTGCGCCGCCAGGACGTCTACAACGGATCTCTGCTCGGCATCGCCCAGATGATCCGCTCGGGGACCGGTGCGTGTGCGGACATGTATTTCCACTCCGACGTCACGGTGGAGGCGGCAGTCACCGCCGGTATTCGGATGAATCTGTGCAGCGAAGGCAAGGTATCCGGCCCCGAACCCGGCTCGATCACAGTCCGTCCGGACATGCTGGAGGATTTTGTCAGGCTCTGCAAATCGACCGGCGAGGGGCGGATCCAGCCATCACTGGAAATTCACTCGGTTTATCTGTACGACGAAGCTCTCTATCCCGCATTGGCAGAGATGGCAAAAGCGGCTGGAATCTCGATTCAAACCCATCTGGCGGAAACCCGCAAAGAAGTCGAAGATTGCGTCGCGCGCTATGGGCGGCGCCCTGTTGAACAGATGGAGCGATTTGGCATATTCGAGGTGCCCTGTCTGGCTGCGCATGCCGTCTATCTCGATGCGCAGGAGATGGAGTTGCTGTCAGCAAAAGATGTGACGCTGGTCCACAACCCTTCCAGCAACATGAAACTGGGGAGTGGGGTGGCTCCGGTCTGTGCACAGTTGGCCAGTGGCATTCCGGTGGCGCTTGGCACCGACGGCGCGGCCAGCAACAACACCCTGGACATCTACCGCGAGATGCGGCTGGCGGCTTTTCTGGCCAAAGGCAACGCACTGGACGCTTCCGCCTTGCCGGCCGCGACGGTGCTGCGGATGGCCACGGATACAGGGATGAAAGCCATGGGATTTGCCGATTCCGGACGGATCGAAGCGGGGGCGAAGGCAGATCTGCAGATTCTCGACACCGGAGATCTGTCGCTGTGCCCGTTGGGCGACCCCTTGTCCGCGATCGTCTACAGCGCGGATTCCTGTGCGGTCGAATCGTTGATGGTAGATGGACGCATGTTGATGCACAAACGCGAATTGTTGACACTGGATGAGGAGCGAATCCGATACGAAGCGGCACGATCCGCGCGCTATATCACGGGGGGAACAGAGAGCTGACGGACATGGAGATGGTCGATCTGATCGTAAAAAAGCGACAAGGCGGTACACTTTCGGCAGAGGAACTGCAATGGTTTGTCCGCGGAGTGACAGACGACAGCCTACCGGACTATCAGGTGTCCGCCATGCTGATGGCCATGTTTTTACAGGGCCTCGATGAAAGCGAAACCGCGCTCCTGACGGTCGCGATGGCGGATAGCGGAGACCGGATCGATCTGACATCGGTTCCCGGTATCAAAGTGGACAAGCATTCCACCGGCGGCGTCGCCGATACAACCACCTTGCTTTTGGTGCCGATGGTCGCGGCATGTGGAGTTCCGGTCATGAAGATGTCCGGCCGGGGTCTTGGCTTTACCGGCGGCACGCTGGACAAACTGGAAAGCATCCCGGGGTTTCGCGTCGGATTGACGGTGGAGGAGGCGGTGGCACAATGCCGCCGGATCGGCGCGGTCATTATGGGGCAGACCGGTGATCTGTGTCCGGCCGACCGCAAACTCTATGCGTTGCGCGACGTCACAGGCACAGTGGATTCGATCCCGTTGATCGCCGCCAGCATCATGTCCAAAAAAATCGCCGCGGGTGCGGATGCGGTCGTTTTGGATGTGAAATGCGGCAACGGCGCATTTATGAAAACCCTGGAAGAGGCCCGCCGGTTGTCTGCGTCCATGGTCGGGATCGGGAAAGCGGCCGGTCGGGATGTCGCGGCGGTGATTTCATCGATGGATCAGCCGCTGGGGTCACATGTCGGCAACGCGCTTGAGGTGGCCGAGGCAATCGATGTGCTGTCCGGACGCACCGCGGGAGATCTGCTCGAAGTCGCGGTCACCCTCGGTGCCCACATGCTGGTGCTCGCGCGCGGAGCGGATTCGATCGCACATGGCCGCCAACGCTTGATGGATCACCTGAGA
>LSQX01305115.1_pt1 | contig 17918 bp, 19 predicted proteins | sample 654561 | NCBI WGS metagenome assembly LSQX01 (sample SAMN04489861, study PRJNA283612) | anaerobic digester metagenome | isolation source: 4 biogas reactors fed with cattle manure at either 37C or 55C with and... | place: Denmark: Kongens Lyngby | collected 2014
CATTCGACTGTTAATCGAAGGGTTACTGGTTCGAGTCCAGTCGGGGGAGCCATGTCAACAGGCCTCTGACAAGGTGGAAAACACTGAGTCAGGGGCCTTTTGCATCCCGCGGGGCACCTTCCGGGCAACCGATGTTTCGGGGAAGTCGCCCAGAACAGGCAGCCGATCAAGAAGGAGAAGCATGAGCGACCCAGTGCGTGTGGCAACTGTCGAGGACGTGAAGCCGGGGGAAGCGCTCCGGATCTCGCGGGACAGCGCGGGAACCCATGACGATGTTGTCCTGGTGCGCACGACCGAGGGCACGTTCTATGCCCTCGACAACACGTGCAGCCATGCCTTGGCTTCCCTGGCCGAGGGCTGGGTGGAGGACGACTGCATCGAGTGCCCCCTGCACGCTGCAGCCTTCTCCTATGAAACAGGTGAGGCCCTCAGTCTGCCGGCCACCGAGCCCGTGGGGACGCACGCTGTCGAAGTCCGGGGCGACGAGGTTTGGCTCACGCCCGGGTCGGTGAAGGGCGAACTCTGAGTCCTTTCTCCTGACGACTCGCCGTCGTCGGAATCCAGGGATGGAAACGGCTTGAGCGCCCCGCGAGGCAATGGCTTCGCGGGGCGCTCAACGCCTGGTGGCCCAGTCGGAAATCAGCCTTCGCGGGCTGCGGCAGCAGCTTCGCTGACCGCTGCACGGCGCGCGGCACGTTTGCGCGCTGCATAGGCCTGGGAGGCCTTGGCGGACACCTCTCGCACGGCATGCAACTCGGCGTTGGGATCGAACCGTCCGGTCGGCGCGGACACGGACAGGGCGGCAACCGGGGTCCCGGTAACGCTCAGGACCGGGGCCGCAATGCAACTCAGCCCCCGCATCGTCTCCTCACGCTCGAAGGCGAAGCCGCGGGTCTTGGCGTCCTGGAGTTGCTTCCTCAGTTCGTCGGGGTCCGTCACTGTGTAGGGAGTCCACTGCGGGAGCTCCTCACCGCCCAGGACTTCGTCGATCAGGGTTTGGTTGTAGCACAGCAGGATCTTGCCCACCGCGGTGCAGAAGGCAGGCAGCCTCCCACCGATCCTGGAAGGTGCTGGGACGTGATGCAGTCCGTGGAGCTTGTTGAGATAGACGACATGCGTTCCCTCGAGCACAGCCAAGTGCACCGTCTGGCGGGTGCGCTCATAGAGATGTGCGAGGAACGGAGTCAGGATGTCCCTGATCTCTTCGACCTCGGGCACTGTCACCGGGGCCGTGAGCTCATTGAGCAGTGGTCCCAATCGGTAGTTGCTGCCGGCGCGTTCGACCGCCCCGTTCTTTTCGAGCACTGCCAACAGCCGGAACGCTGTTGATTTGCTGAGCTCGGTGCGCCGCGCCAGTTCGCTCACGCCCACACCCGAGGAGGCGTCTTTCCCAAAAGCCCCGAGCAGGCTGAGCGCCTTGTCCACTGCTGTGCGGCTGTCCCGCTGGGTCCCCATGGCCCCCCATTCCGTCGTTGGAGTTGCTTCTCGTCAGCGCGATGTGTTGACACGCCAACGAAATCCTCGTGGAGTCGAGCCAGTGTATCGCCCTCCGGCACGGCGTGGGGACCCCCATGACCGGGATCCCCGTGGGGAAAACAAAAGCCCGGTCCCCAAGAAATGGGAACCGGGCTCTGCTCAGTGGATCCGAAACGATCCGGGGACCGATCAGGCGGCAGCGTTCGCGAGCGACACTGCCACGTCGATGATCATGTCCTCCTGGCCGCCGACATAGCCGCGTCGGCCAATTTCCTCGAGAATCTCCGTGACGGGCACGCCATAGCGATCGGCCGCCCGCTCCGCGTGGAAGAGGAAGGAGTTGTAGACACCAGCCTTGCCCTGGATGATCGAGGCCCGGTCCATGACCGGCATGCGCGGGATCATCGGCTTCATGACGTCTTCGGCCGCATCCAGGATCTTCTTGGTGTCCACACCGGTCTGGATGCCGACCCGCTCGAAGGCGGGCACGAGCACCTCGGTGGGGGAGTTGCCGGCGCCGGCACCGAACGCGTTCAGCGAGCCGTCGATCTGCACTGCGCCTTCACGGGCGGCGAAGATCGAGTTGGCGACACCGAAGCTCATGTTCTGATGGCCGTGGAAGCCGACCTGAGCGTCGTCACCGAGCTCGTCGCGCAATGCCTTGACGCGGTCGGAGACGTCGTCAAGGATCAGCGCGCCGGCGGAATCGACGACATAGACACACTGGCAGCCGGCATCGACCTGGATGCGGGCCTGCTTGGCCAGCTCCGCAGGCTCGATCATGTGCGAGAGCATGAGGAAACCAACGGTTTCCAGGCCCATCTCGCGCGCGGCGTTGAAGTGCTGGATGGACACGTCCGCCTCGGTGCAGTGCGTGGCGATGCGGATGATGTCGATGCCTCGGGCCTTGGCCTCGCGCATCTCATGCACGGTGCCCAGACCGGGCAGCATGAGTGCGGCGACCTTGGCGGTGGTCACGGTGTTCTTCACGGCCTCGATCAGGTCGAGCTCGCTGGTGTGCGAGAAGCCGTAGTTGAAGCTGGAACCGGCGAGACCGTCGCCATGGGCGACCTCGATCACCGGGACGCCGGCGTCATCAAGGGCCTTGGCGATTGCCGTGACCTGGTCCACCGTGTATTGGTGGCGCATGGCGTGGGAGCCGTCGCGCAAAGTGGTGTCGGTGATGCGCACCTGGAGATCGGTCATGCGTTGGCCTCCACCTTCTTGTTCGCTTCGATCCGCTCGACCAGCATGTCACCGGTCCGCGTGGCGGCAGCGGTGATGATGTCGAGGTTGCCGGCGTACTCCGGCAGATAGTCCGCGGCACCCTTCACCTGCACGAGGCAGGTGACCCGGCCCCAGTTGTTCCACTCCGGACGGGCGTGGTCGAACTGCGGATCGGCGGTCAGGGCGTACCCGGGGACGTAGTCCTGGACGGTCTCGATCATCTGCGCGATGGACTCGCGGATCTCGTCCTGCAGCTTGCCGGGCTCGGCGGCCTCTTCGGGCAGCGAGCAATAGACGGTGTTGCGCATCATCAACGGCGGCTCGGCCGGATTGAGAATAATGATTGCCTTGCTCGTCTGGGCACCACCCACGGCCTTGAGAGCCGCAGCGGTGGTTTCGGTGAACTCGTCAATGTTCGCGCGGGTCCCGGGACCGGCCGACTTGGACGCGATCGAAGCAACGATCTCGGCATAGTCGACCGGCACGACCCGGGACACCGCGGCCACCATGGGAGTGGTGGCCTGACCACCACAGGTGATCATGTTGACATTGGCGACGTCCTCGAGGGACTCGAGGTTCACCGGAGGACACAGGTATGGACCCACAGCGGCGGGGGTCAGGTCGATCGCATGAATTCCGGCTTCGGCGAACTTCGGCGCGGCGGCCAGATGGGCCTTGGCGCTGGTGGCGTCGAAGACGAAATCGGGGAGGTCGTCCTGAGCGAGAAGCCAGTCCACACCCTCCGCCGAGGTCTTGAGGCCCAGGCGCTTGGCGCGGGCAAGACCATCGGAGGTTGGATCTACCCCGATCATGTAGGTCGGGTGGATGTACTGACTGCGCCGCAACAGCTTGAACATCAGGTCCGAGCCGATGTTGCCCGGCCCGATGATGGCTGCGGTGTAAGGACGATCCTTACGCTCCCTGGGGTCCACTAGTGGTCCCTCCTATCAGTCGAAATGGATGGTGAACGTGCCGTGTTCGCCGTAGTCGGCCGTGACCGACGTGCCGGCATCGACGGCGATCATGCGGGTGAAGCTTCCGGGCAGGACAACCTGACCGGCCTTCAGGGTCACACCCTGTTCACCGAGGGTGTTGGCGAGCCACTGCAGCGGGGCTGCGGGATGGCCCATCACATCGGCGCCCGTGCCCTCACCCACGACCTCACCGTTCACGGTGAGCTTGCAGGTCATGTTGATGAGGTCATTCTTGTCGATGTCGATCGGTTCCTTCGACCAAGCGATCGCACCATAGGAGGCGTTGTCAGCGACCGTATCGACCAGATGAATATTCCAGTCGGCGACTCGTGAGTCGACAATTTCGATCGCCTTGTGCACCGTGCCGATGGCATCGACAGCTTGCTCAAGGGTTACCCCCGGCCCGGCCAGATCGTCCTTCAGATAGAAGGCCAGTTCTGGTTCGATCCGCGGCTGGAGGAAATCTTTGGAGTTGAAGTGTGCGTCATCGTTGCCGATGAAGCGCGGATCATCGGTCATGAAACCGAAGTCGGGGCTGTCCACGCCCAGCTGCTTCTGCATGGCCAACGAGGTCAGACCGATCTTGCGGCCGATGATCTTCTCTCCGCGGGCGAGCAGAGCCTTTTCCTGGATCTGCTGGATCGCATAGGCATCATCGATGTTCATGTTCTCGATGGTGTCCCGCAGCGGGGGGATGGCCTGCTTGGTTGCGTACGCTTCCAACAGTGCGTCAGCCAGCTGCTGATGCTGCGCCTTACGGTCGGACATGGAGTTCCTCCTCGTTGATGACTACTCCGTCATTTGCTTACGAAGAAAGCCACTGCCAAGGCAGTGCGACGACACTATGCAACCGCCCAGTAGCCGTCGGGATCCGTTCCGGGGAACGAAACGTGCCACTTCGCTCGCGTCGCTGGTCGACCGCACTTCTGGAGGTCCGTCCCAGCAGCCCAATCCCACTAGTCAGCAGGGAATTGCGCAAGGTCCGGAGCCCTCTCGTGACCATCTGGTGTCCGCCCTTCGGGCGAAATCACCGCAGCGACCAGGATCATGGCCATGGTGAGCAGGGCTCCCGCACCTCCCATGAGCTTCTCACCCACCCCCCACGAGGTGAACTGCAGGGGGTCCGGACCGGCATAGGCAATAGTCCAGAACGGTTCGGTGATGAGCCAGGTAGTGGCCAGGAGACCCACCACGCGCAGCGCTCGCGGGACGCCCGGGCGCATCAGGGCCACCCCCAGCGGCAGCGCCCACACGAAATAGTGGTTCCAGGCGACCGGCAGCGCTGACAGCGCTGCAAGACCGCAAAGGCTGGCGCCCAGCAGCACGTGACCCCGTCGTGCCCACCGGATCGCGGCGACCAGGCCCAGCACGGTGAAGACCACGCCGATGAGAATGCCGATCCGGGTGAGCGTGGGGTCCAACCCGACGAACCGCTGCCATGCACTGACCCAGGACTGGTTGTGCATCCAGCCGCGCGGGTCGGGGAAGAACTCCAGCCCGCCGAGGGCCACCTGTGTCCAGTAGTGCCACGACTGCCGTGGGGACACCACGAAACCCAGCAGAGTGGCGACCGCGGTGGCGACCGTCGCCACAATCGCGGCCCGGCGGCGGCGGGTGAACCACAACAGGGGGATGAACAGTCCCGGCGTGAGTTTGATGGCGGTTGCGATTCCAATGAGTACGCCCGCCGGCAGGAGCCGGTCCCACCCGGCAAAGTTCGTCCTCCAGGACGGGGTTCGAGCAGCCCAGGACAGGATCAGCCCCCGGCCCGGTGCGATGTCGAGCAGGCACATCACCATGAGCAGGACCGAGATCTGGCCCAGTCCGATCGTGCTGCGAATCGGGCCGGCGATGAAGAGGGCCACCATCGTGGCGAAGGCGATGTGCCATCCCCGCAGACCGAGGCGGTGGAGCAGGGCCATCAGCCCGGCCACCGTGAGCGCCAACCACCCGAACTGGACGAGCCCGCGGGGGAGGACCCCGAGTGGCACCGCCAGGAGTGCGGCGAACGGAGGATAAAGGAACGGCCATTGCCCCTCGGCGGCCGCGTAGAGCGGTTCGCCCGCCACGAAGGCCCGGGCCGCCCGGATGTAGACCTCGAAGTCCGCCATCGCCGGGTCCCATCCCACGAAGGCGTGCACGTCGGCATCGGTGATCGCCGCACTCCACGCCGCGGTGCCGACCCCCAGTGCCAGGCTGCCGACCAGGAGGGTGGCGCGATGGTTCCAGAACCGGGCCAGCAGGGGGCCGGCAGCAGGCGTACGCCGCACCCTGCGCGCGTCGACCAGCCCGATCGCGGCGAGCCCCAGGGCCAGCAACGGTACGCCCGCCGTCACCAGTCGCTCGACCGTGTCGAACTCGGCAACCGGTTTGAACCGGGGCAGTGCGCCCAACGGGTCGGCGAGCACCCAGGCGAGCAGAAACATGACCACGATCGACAGCCCGATGGGGGTCTCCGCTGCTTCTGCGGTTGTCCGCCCCCCGGGGGCAAGGGTGATCGCGAGGACCGGGAGCAGCACCCAGACCAGATCCGGATTGGGCACCAATGGTGAGGCCACGAACACGGCAACGGTCCCCATCGCCACCCCGAGCCAGGGGCGCCCGGCGTGGTCCCACCAGACGGCAGCCAGGATCGCGGCCAGTCCCGCGAGCACCATGACAGCGAGAGCCGGCCATCGGGCCTCCGGGCCGAACAGCCGCAGGGCAGCGCCCAGGACCGAGTGGTTGGAGGACGAGAAGGTGGAATCCCTGGTCGAGAGCCGGGCCGGCATCACCTCGGTCCAGAAGACGAGCGTCATGCGGGGGAGGAGCGCAGCCGCCAGCAGAGAAATGGCGGCGAACGTGCCGACGGCGGTCGCACCGGCGCGCCGGTGCCGGAGAAGCAGGATCGCAAGGAACGGCCACGTGAAGGGCCAGACCGCGGTGGCCAGTCCCGTGAGGAGACCCCTCGGGAGCCAGCGGGGACGGCGCTCCCAGTCGATCAGGTCGACGACGACAGCCAGCATGATCAACCAGGTCAACCGCCCCTGCGTCATGGCGACCCGTCCCGGCGGCACGGTGACCACGATGGCCGCCAGCAGTGAGAGGGCGAACCCGCGCAGGCCCGCCTGCCGCAGCAGCCCCAGCACGACGACGGCGCACAGGGCACCCCACCCCAGGTGGAGCAGGGGATCGTTGAACGGCACCGACAGGACGCTGCCGAGCGCGCCGACCGGGGACAACAGGAACTGGCCGGGGATCGCCGGGGTATAGAAGGGCTGCCCCTCCAGCACCGCTCGGCCCACTGCCTGATAGCCATGGAGATCTGTGCCATGTCGGGGATCCATCACCACGCCCCAGCTCGCCCACGCGGCGGCCAGGATCGGCAACAGCACGAGCGTCGCCGTTCGAAGCGCTCGCACCGCGACAGCGGGTCGAGGGGGTGCTGCTACGGTGGTGGACATGGGCGCCATCGTTGCAGATGGTTTCGACAGCGCGACACACGCTGAAGTGCGGCCGTTTTGTCTGCCCCGAGATTTAGGGTCTGCACCAGGTGGGATGCGCCCACTCGTCTCGAAAGGGAACGGCATGTCGAGTGTTGTGGGACGTCTGGTTCGGGTTCTCGGGGTTCTCGGGGTGGTGCTCGCCCTCCTCCTGCCGATGCAGGCGAACGCTGCGCCACTGGTGACCGGAGCGATCGGCGATCGATGGCAGCAGGTGCGCAGCATGATCGGTGAGCCGCTCGAACCCGAGTTCTGCGGCCTCGTCCAGGGCGGCTGCGCCCAGCGGTTCGAACGCGGCTCCATCTATCGCACCGAAAGAACGGGTGCCCGCGAGATCCGCGGCGCCATCCGCGACATCTGGGGTGCCAACGGTTGGGAGCGCGGCATTTCGGGCTATCCCACGTCGGGTGAGTTCTGTGGGCTGCGGGACCGGGGATGCGGCCAGCGCTTCCAGAACGGCAACATCTATTTCCACCCCCGCTACGGCACGTATCGGGTCTTCGGCGCGATCTTCGATGGCTGGTCGCGGATCGGCTGGGAGAACTCCACGATCGGCTATCCAGCTGCCGGTGAGGCCTGCGGACTCCGGGGTGGCGGGTGTTTCCAGAGGTTCGCGAACGGGTTCATGTATTGGTCGCCAGCCTCCGGTTCGTACGCCGTGACCGGTCGCATCCTTGACCACTGGGCCGCCAACGGTTGGGAGACCGGTCGTTATGGCTATCCGACCTCCAACGAGTCCTGTCGCACCGAGGGTGGTGTGCGAATCTGCGACCAGAACTATCAGCGCGGCCGCATCACGTGGCGCAGCGATCGGGGCATCGTCACCCCGGCAGCGCCGGCGACCGTCGCGGCCGCAGCGACCACCCGACCCTCGGCCGGCGGGCGGGTCGACTGTTCTGTCCAGCGATGCGTCGCCCTGACCTATGACGATGGTCCGGGTGTCCACACCAATCGCCTGCTCGACACGCTCGGCAGGAACGACGCCAAGGCGACCTTCTTCCTCGTCGGGGACCGGGTGCCGGCGAATGCCGCGACCGTGCGACGGATGCGCGACATGGGGATGGAAATCGGCAACCATTCCCGGAGCCACCCCAACCTGACCGGCTATGGATCAGGCACGATCCGGTCGCAGCTCGCGGAGACCCAGAACCGGATCCGGACTGCCTCCGGAGTGACCCCCACCGTGTTCCGCCCGCCTTATGGAGCCCGGAATTCGACGGTCGACAGCGTTGCCCGGGAGCAGGGGCTGAGCGTGATCATGTGGAGCGTGGACACCTGGGACTGGCGCGATCGCAACGCCTCCACGGTCACCAACCGGGTGCTCGGTCAGGCAAAGCCCGGCTCGATCATCCTCATGCACGACATCCACAGCACGACCGTGGATGCGGCACCGGCGATCGTCTCCGGCTTGAAGGCACGTGGATATGAGCTCGTGACCGTCAGTGAGCTGCTGGGTGGGACACAGCCGGGCCGGGTCTACACGGCGCGCTGAGTCCCGTCCCGCATGGTCCTGCGGTGTCGCCGTCGAAAGACGTCCAGTCGGACGGTGATCGTCGTTCGCAGCGGCTCGTCGGTGCCGGCGGCTCGGGTGTGGAATGCGTTGGGGCCCATGCCGATGAGGTGGCGCAGGTCGGCGGGCGGGAGGTCGATCGCATAACGGAGGTCTGCATGGCCGTCGTGCACGAACCATTCCTGTGCGTCGGCCAGCAGTCGATGGTGTTTGCCCTCCTCGACGGTCATGAGGCGGTGGGTGCGGCGTACCTCCGCCAGATGCTCGGGCAGCGGAGTGACCACCAGGACGCGGCCGTCAGGGGCACAGATGCGGGCGAATTCCGCGAAGTTGCGCGGCGCAAAGACCGACAACACGGTGTCGGCGACGCCGTCGCGGATCGGCAGGCCTGCCCAGGTGTCGGCCACCACCGCACCGATGCGTGGGAGTTTTGCCGCGCGGCGGCAGGCGTACACAGAGATATCGGTCGCGATCCCACGGACGGGAGAGGTCGTGCCCGAGGCGAGCCGGGAGAGGATGGCGTCGAGATAGTACGCGGTCCCTGCCCCCGCCTCCACGACCACTGGGCCATGAGCCGCGGTGGCCACGAGCTCAGCAATCGGCGCGTAGTGTCCGGTGCGCAGGAAAGCGACGCGGTCAGCGACCATGGCAGCGGTGTCGGCATTGGCGCCGGCGGGCCCACGCAGCAGATTGAGCTGTCCCTGCCGGGCCATGTCGAAGCGGTGCCCGGAGAGACATCCAACGGTGCCGCCCTCGAGCGTGAGGACACCCGAGCACTGCGGACACCTCAGCAGGTCGACGATGTCAGCGAGCATCCCGCGCCTCACTCAGGGAGTCGGGAGCAGATCCGCGTCATTCCTTGTCTCTCGAAAGGTCCTGCGCGGGAGCGGCGCCGTCGTCGGCCGTCACATGGTCGCGGGCGGGCACCGCGACGTTGCGGGGGCGGTCCCCGTCCCCGGTGGGGCGATCAGCCCCTGCAGCGGGGATCGACTGCGGATTGTTCTGTCCCCTGCGCTCGCGCAGGTCGCTGCGGATGAAGATGACGAGACCGGTTGCTCCGATGATGGCGAAGAGGAACCACTGCATCGCGTACCAAAAATGCGGGCCATCGGAGATCTCGGGCACGATGAGGGGGTTGATGTCCTCTCCCTGAGCCGGGTTCATCTCGAGAGTGGCGATCCACCCATCCAGGACCGGATAGGGCAACGTCGCCTCGATCGCAGGAGCGTTGATGAGCCGAACCATTCTGTCCCTGGGCTCGATCGCCTGCGGCTTGCCGTGCTCGCTCCGTCGCACATGGCCCATCACGGTCACCTGTCCTGTGGGGGCAGGCGGGAGGACGCTGGGCACCTCGGTTCCCGTCGGGACGCTGATGAAGCCACGGTTGACGAGCACCGTCTGACCGGTGGTCGTGTGCAGGGGGACGACGATCTCATAGCCCGGCTGTGAGGCGTTGAAGCGATAACGCACCTGGAACTGGTTGTCGGTGTCGAACGTGCCGGTGGCGACGACGCGCTGCCACTGATCGTCATCCGTGATCGTGACACCGGGTGCGAACACTTGATCGAAGGGCTTCGGCGCCGCTTCCTCATTGGCCAGGATCGTGGCGTTGCGGTCCTGGCGCTGGTCCAGCCGGTCGAGCTGCCACTGGCCGAGGAGCACAAAGGTGACGCCCAGCACGATCACGAAGAGTGCCAGCGCGATCCAACGTTTCCAGAGCCTGTTCACCCGGCTCAGCCTACTCTGACGGCTGGCGGGGCTGGTTCGATCAGCTTTCGGTGATCGCGTCCGTCTCGTCCGCGCGCCTCAGGCATACTTCGGTCGCGCGCGCCGCTGCGGCACCCAGCGATGTGCCCCGACCGACGGCCACCCCCACGAGGAACGTGGTCAGCGGGGCTGCTGGGCGCAACACTTCGTGAGCGGCGTCCCGAGCCAGATCGAGCAGGATGTGCATCGATTCCTCATCGATGGTGAGCTCGGTTCCCAGCTCGTCGGACAGGGCGTTCACCCACTCTTGCAAGTTGATCTGCTGGTCATCCGTCATGTTGTTCCTTCCGCGCCACACTGATCGGATAGGGCGTCATCCGCGGCGTCGATGTCTCGTCCGGCCCGGCTCCGCTCGGCCGGGGTGGATCCACGCCTTGATGATGCCACGCGGTTGCGGGCCGTCGGGCACTGGGCCGGGCGCGCTCGGTCGACACTGCGACCTACACTCGGGCCTATGTCTGAATCGACCCCGCTGCGACTCGTCGACAGCCATGGCCGGGTCGCGACCGACCTGAGGATCTCGCTGACCGACCGCTGCAATCTGCGCTGCACCTACTGCATGCCGGCGGAAGGACTGCCGTGGCTGCCCAAGGACGAGCTTCTGGCGGATGAGGAATTGGTCCGGCTCGCCGGCATCGGAGTGGAGCACCTGGGCATCCGGACGATCCGGTTGACGGGGGGTGAACCGTTGCTGCGGCCGGATCTCGAGGCACTGGTCGCGAAGCTGGCCACTCTCCGTGTTCCGGCGGGTGGCGCCCCGGGGCTTGCGCTCACCACGAACGGCATCGGTCTCGCCGATCGGGCGCAGGCGCTGGCCTCGGCAGGTTTGAACCGCATCAACATCTCCCTCGACACGCTGAGCCCCGAGACGTTCAAGGAGCTGGCGCGCAGGGACCGCTTGGCGGACGTGCTGGCCGGGATCGATGCGGCCCTGGCGGCCGGTCTGTCGCCGGTGAAGGTCAATACGGTGCTCATGCGCGGGATCAATCATCACGAGGCCCCCGACCTGGTCGCCTGGGCCGGTGAGAAGGGCGTACAGCTGAGATTCATCGAGCAGATGCCGCTGGACGCCCAGCACGGGTGGCGCCGATCCGAAATGGTGACCGCCGACGAGATCCACGCGATGCTCTCGGACCGCTTCGAATTGGTGGAGGACCCCGTCGATCGAGCGGCTCGTGGTGCGGCACCGGCGGAATTGTTCCGAGTGGGGAGTACGCCGCAGCGCGTCGGGATCATCGCCGCCGTCACCCGCCCGTTCTGTGGTGCCTGCGACCGGGTCCGCCTGACGTCCGACGGACAGTTGCGCACCTGCCTGTTCTCGCGCGTGGAATCGGACCTCCGAGGCCCGCTCCGGGAGGGAATGGGAGACCGGGAGATCGCGGAGCGCTGGGTGGTGGCGGTGCAGGGCAAGCTGCCTGGTCACGGCATCGACGACCCGAGCTTCCTGCAGCCGGACCGGCCGATGAGTGCGATCGGGGGATGACCCCGGCGGCGCGGAGCCGGCTCAGTCATCCACCACTTCGCCGCTGACGATCTCCGTCGCTTCCCGGGGCAGCGCGCGGTGATATTCGGGCTCCCCCCGCTCGATGGGCTGGAGCTTTGCGCTGCGCTTCTCCACCGCGTTGGCGAACAACACGGCGATGGCCGGGAGGAAGGCCGCGCCGGCGATCAGGAACAGTCGGGCGACGTTGTTGGGCACGAAGATCATGGCGATGAAACACGCGACCCGGAAACTCATCGTGATCAGATAGCGGACCTCGCGGCCGTGCAGATCCTTCGACCGCCCGTGCCGGGCGTCAGTGATCAGCGCCTCCGCGCCTGAGCGGCGCGCGGCACGCGCGGAATGCCCACCAGCCATTCGTCCACCATACGCCTCGGCGATCCCCGCCCGGAGTGCCGGAGTGGGGCCAGCCGGCAGCGCAACGGGAATCTTCTGTGGCAAGGTTGCTCCATGACTGCCTCAGGAACCCAGCCGGCACGTTCTGTCCTCGTCACCGGGGGCAGCAAAGGCATCGGGCGTGCTATTGCAGAACACTTCGCCGCGGCGGGGCACAAAGTCGCTGCGACCTATCGCAGTGGCGGGGTGCCGGACGGCGTCCTCAGTGTCCAGTGCGATGTCACCGATGCCGAACAGGTCGATGCCGCCTTCAAACAGGTGGAGGAGGCGCACGGGCCGGTGGAGGTCCTGGTGGCCAATGCCGGCATCACGGCGGACAACCTGATGGTGCGCATTTCCGACGACGACTGGGACAAGGTCATCCAGACCAATCTCACCGGCAGCTTCCGGGTCGCGCGGCGTGCAGCCCGGCCGATGATGCGTGGCAGGTTCGGCCGCATCATCTTCATTTCCTCGGTTGTGGGCCTGCTGGGTTCGGCCGGCCAGGTCAACTATGCGGCATCGAAGTCGGGCCTGGTGGGCATGGCCCGGTCCATCGCGCGCGAGCTGGGATCCCGCAATGTGACGGCCAACGTGGTGGCCCCGGGGTTCATCGAGACCGACATGACCGCGGTCCTGCCCGAGGCACAGGTCGAGGCCTATCAGAACCAGATTCCGCTCGGCCGGCTCGGTCAGGTGACGGACATCGCCGCCGCAGTCGAGTTCCTCGCCTCCGACGCCGCAGGCTATGTCACCGGGGCGGTCATCCCGGTCGACGGCGGCTTGGGCATGGGCCACTGATCGCCACCTTTCCCCACTGCAGTTAGGACACATCCATGGGAATTCTCGACGGCAAGAACGTGCTCGTCACCGGACTGACGCACAACACCTCGATCGCCTATGAGGTCGCGCGGATCGCCCAGGCCGAAGGCGCCAAAGTGGTGGTGTCCAACTTCGGACGTGCGATGAGCCTCTCCAATCGGGTGATCCAGAAGCTCGACCCGGTGCCCCCTCTGCTCGAGATCGACGTGACGGATGAGGATCATCTGGCGACCCTGGCCGACCGCATCCGGGAGGCCGGGATGGAGCGGGTGGACGGCGTCGTCCACTCGATCGCGTTCGCCAACGCCGCGACGTCCATGGGCGGCAAGTTCCTGGAGGCGCCGGGGCCGGATGTCGACGCTGCTGTGCGTGTATCCGCCTATTCACTCGTCTCCCTTGCGATGGCCTGCAAACCGCTCATGACCGAGGGCGGTTCGGTGGTGGGCCTGACATTCGACGCGACGGTCGCATGGCCGGCGTACGACTGGATGGGCGTCGCCAAGGCCGCGCTCGAATCCACGAGCCGCTATCTCGCGCGTTATCTGGGCCCGGAGGGAATCCGTTCCAATCTCGTGGCCGCGGGTCCGCTGGAGACCATTGCGAAGAAGGCGATTCCCGGAGCCGAGGCGTTCAACGAGGTGTGGGGCGAGCGCGCTCCGCTCGGTTGGGACCCCAAGGACAATGGGCCGACCGCCAAGGCGGTCGTGGCGCTGTTGAGCGACTTCTTCCCGGCGACCACCGGCGAGATCGTGCACGTCGACGGCGGCCTCCACGCGGTGGGCGCCTGACCCGGTCCGGGACTCCGGGCCTCAGCCGCTCATTGTTGTTCCCGGCGGAGGGCGCCCGTCCAGCTCACGGCGGTGACCAGAGCCGTGTCCGCAGCGTCCCGCAGCGCGCTCAGGGTCTGGCGTCGTTCCTGTACGCCATGCGTGGGCGGCAGGTCGTCCGCGAGGGCAGTGTCCAGCGCATGCACCAACGGCCAGGCACGGGCGAGGGTCTGCTGTGCGCGGCGGCCATAGACCGGGGGCAGCGCGGGTGGGGGCTCGATGTCCGGTCGGCGGTTTGCGCCGAGGGGGAGATCGGGCAGCGTACGCCCGGCCTCCAGCACCGACTCCCTCAGATAACGATCCGCCTCGGCCGGGTCCGACAGCGGGAGCGGAGGGTTGGCCGGTTCGATGCTCCACTGGACCGCAGGCCCGACGAGCTGGGGAACCCAGGCGACCCCTCCGGTCGCTGCCACCACGACCGCCCCCGCATCGAGTGCACGTGCCGTCAGTTCGGGTGGCCCGGTGAGCGGCGCAAGCCGCCCCGGTCGCGGTGTGACCAGGAACCAGTCGGAGTCGACCAACCTGAGCGCTGCGGCCATCGCCAGCGCCAACTCGGACGCTCCGAACGGATCCAGCCCGAGCAGCGACTGTTCGTCGATGACGTGATGGGCCGCGTGCCCACTGATCACGGCATGGGCAGCCACCTCGACGCTGAGCGCCGAGTGGCGGCACGCGTTGAGATGAGCGGTCAGAGCGATGGCTGAGGAGAGGGGCACGGGACGAGCGTACGCGCGCGTGCGTCCTGCGGCGGATCAACGCGGGTTGATAGGTTTGCGCCCATGGCCGCAGTGGTGGATCTTGTCGACGTGCACCTCGTCCGGAACGGGGCGACCCTTCTCGATGGCATCACCTGGCAGGTGGGGGAGGAGGACCGCTGGGTCATCATCGGCCCCAACGGCGCCGGCAAGACGACGCTCATGCAGATCCTGAGTGGTCATATGCACCCCAGCTCCGGGACCGCTGAGCTGCTCGGCGAACGACTCGGCCGGGTCGACGTGTTCGAGTTGCGGCCACGGATCGGCGTGACGTCCGCCGCCCTCGCCGAACGGATCCCGCGGAGTGAGCGCGTGCACGACGTGGTCATTACGGCCGCCTACGCGGTGAGTGGCCGCTGGCGGGAGGAATACGACCCGATGGACAGCGAGCGCGCCGACGAGCTCCTCCAACTCCTGCGGGTGGACCATCTGGCCGACCGCACCTTCGGAACCCTGTCCGAGGGGGAACGGAAACGAGTGCAGATCGCGCGCGCACTCATGACCGACCCCGAGTTGTTGCTGCTGGACGAACCCGCGGCCGGGCTTGACGTCGCTGGACGTGAAGCACTCGTGGCGACATTGACCGAGCTCGCCCGGGATCCCTACGCGCCGGCCACCGTCCTGGTGACGCACCATGTCGAGGAGATCCCCGTGGGCATCACGCACGCCATGCTGCTCAAGCAGGGCCGGATCGTCGCAGCCGGCCCGCTGGCCGACACGCTGACCGACGCCAACCTGACCGAGACCTTCGACATCGATCTGAGCCTGAGCGAGCGGGAGGGCCGCTGGACGGTCCGCGCCGTCTGACTCCGCCGGCCCATGCCCGTCAACCTGAACGACTGGCTCGGTGACCACGTTTGGGCGTGGTGGTCGGGATTTCTGGTCCTGCTCCTGACGGCGGCCCTCGTGGCCCGCAGCCGCACGGTGCTGGCTGCTGCCGGGGGCCCTGCTGTTGCCGCCCCGATCGCAGTCTGGACACCGTTCTGGCTGCACGCACTCATCGCACTGACTGTGAGCGGGGTGCTCGTCGGCGTCGTCGGTCTCCGGAGGCGTTCGGAGCGACCTGCGGACCCCGCGCCCCGGCGGGCCGCCTGATGCAGGTCAGCGTCGAGGATCCGCAGGACTCCCGGCTCGCCGACTATGTCCGGCTCCGGGACGTGTCGCTCCGGCGGCACTTGGAGAGTGCCGAGGGGTTGTTCATCGCCGAGGGCGAGAAGGTGATCCGCCGTGCGGTGGCCGCCGGTTATCGACCACGGTCCTTTCTGCTCGCGGAGAGATGGCTGAACTCGCTGTCCGACGTGTTGAGTGTCCATGGTGATGTTCCCGTGTATGTCGTCACCGAGGAGCTCGCCGAGCGGGTCACCGGGTTCCATGTGCACAGGGGCGCGCTGGCGTCCCTGCATCGGGAGACCCGACATCGGGTGGAGGATCTGCTCGGATTGCGGCGGCTGGTCGTGCTGGAGGACATCGTCGACCACACCAACGTCGGGGCGATCCTGCGCTGTGCGGCGGGGCTCGGTTGGAATGGTGCCCTGCTCGCGCCGCGGGCCGCGGATCCGCTCTATCGCCGCTCGATCAAGGTGGCGATGGGTGCGGTCTTTTCCTTGCCGTGGGCTCGGTTCGGTGATTGGTCGGGTGCGGTGGGGGAGCTGCGGGCGGCCGGCTATCGGGTGGTGGCGCTCGCGCTGACCCCGGAGGCGCGGGATCTCGCCGACGTCGCTGCCACGTTGGGGCCGGACGAGAAAGTGGCGGTTCTGCTCGGCACGGAGGGCGAAGGCTTGTCCGCCCGGTGGGTCGCCGAGGCGGATGACGTGGCGGTGATCCCGATGCAGGCCGGGATCGACTCGCTGAACGTGGCTGCCGCCGCGGCCGTCGCCTGTTATGTCCTGCGCTGAATCCACCCGGCACGTCGCGTTGTCCGGCACGATCGGGGCATGACGAATCTGCGGCTCGGTCTGGTCGGCTATGGGCTCGGTGGACGGCTGTTCCACGCGCCGTTCATCGCGGCGGCCGAAGGGGTGGAGCTGGTGGGCGCGGTGACCCGCTCACCCGCACGGAGGGCGCAGCTGGCGGCGGACTTTCCCGGCGTACCGGCTGCGGACTCCCTCGATCAGCTGATCGACACCGGCGTGCAGGCCGTGGTGATCACGACACCCCCGGCCACACGCAGAGAGCTCGTCCTGGCGGCGATCGCCCGCGGTGTCGCCGTCGTGGCCGACAAACCCTTCGCTCCGGATGCCGCGGGCGGACAGGACCTCGTGGACGCGGCCGACGCAGCCGGCGTACCCCTCGCCGTCTTCCACAACCGGCGATGGGACACCGACATGCGCACCCTCCGGGCACTGCTGCGCACCGGCGAGTTGGGTCGGGTCCGGCGATTCGAGTCGCTGTTCGACATCGATGATCCGAGCACGATCGATCCGGGGCCGGAGGGCGGGCTGCTGCGGGATCTCGGTGCTCACGTGGTGGATCAGGCGTTGTGGCAGTTCGGCCCGGTGCAGGACGTGTACGCAGCGTTGGACTGGGTCGAACGCCCGGAAGGCCCGACCGACGCCGGCTTCACGATGACGCTCCGGCACGAGAGCGGCGTCGTGTCCACCCTGACAGCCAGCAAGGCGAACCATGCCGAGGGGCGCGAACTGCGGGTCTATGCCGAGCGGGGGAGCTATCACTCCGCAATGTCCGATGTGCAGTTCGCGGCGGTGCTGGACGGCCGTCGGCCGGTGATGGAGGGCGATGCCTGGGGATTCGAGAGCGAAGAACGCTGGGGCACCGTGCGGACGGCCGCCGGAGAGCGGCGGGTGCCCTCGGAGCGCGGCGCCTATCAGGATTACTACACGCAGTTCGCCCGCGCCGTCCGCGGCGAGGGCTCCTTGCCCGTCACCGGTGCCGAGGCCGTGGCGACGCTGAAGGTGCTCGATGCGGCGAGGCTCAGTGACCGCGAGCGCCGGATCGTGACACTCCGGTGGGATCAGCCGGCGGGCTGCTTGGCCGAGACCGGCCAGTCCTCGGGATAGCGATCGGCCAGCTCCTCGTGCTGGACGTAGAGCTTCTTGCGGGCACGTGACGACAACCGGTCGCCGAAAACGGTCCCGTTCAGGTGATCCGTCTCGTGCTGGAGGCAGCGGGCCAGGAGTCCGGTGCCCTCGATCGTGATCTCGTTGCCGTCGATGTCCTGGCCGGCTGTCTCTTATACACATCT
>LSQX01288973.1_pt4 | contig 17916 bp, 18 predicted proteins | sample 654561 | NCBI WGS metagenome assembly LSQX01 (sample SAMN04489861, study PRJNA283612) | anaerobic digester metagenome | isolation source: 4 biogas reactors fed with cattle manure at either 37C or 55C with and... | place: Denmark: Kongens Lyngby | collected 2014
TCCTCTCCCGCTGCCAGCGTTTTGATTTCGCGCGGATTTCGGAGGAGGAGATCATCAAGCGTTTGAACATCGCGTTGACGCCTGACATGAAAGCGGAGGATGGCGCGCTGCGCCTGATCGCTTCCGCGGCCCAGGGCAGCATGCGCGACGCCTGGAGCCTGATGGACATGTGCATCGGGATGAACAAGACGCTGTCGGAAGACAATGTACGCTATGCGCTGGGCGCCGTCAGCCAGGACTTTTTGTTTTCCTTCCTGGAAGCCCTAAACCATTCAGACACCGCGCAAGCCCTGGCGCTGTGCGGCGAGCTGATGCGCTCCGGGCGGGATGTGCAGGTCTTCTTCAGGGAATTCAACGCCTTCCTGCGCCAGATGCTGTCCGTGCAATGGCTGGGCGACCAGGTCCGGGACGTGGGCGCGGACCAGTTGAAGCGCGTCAAGGCCATGGCAAAACTGCTGGATGCCGGCAGGCTGCTGTTCTTCCTGGAAAAATGCCAGCAGGCCGAGCAGGACACCCGCTGGTCCAACTCCCCCCGGGCGGTGCTGGAGCTGTTCGCGCTGCGGGCCACCCTGGACAGCCATCCCTCAAGCCCTGTTCCGCCCGCCCCAAAGACAAAGCCCACGCCTGCGCGCAATCAATCAGCGCCCAAGCCGGACATTGTCAGCGCGCCTCCGATGCGGGAACCCGAGGCGCCTGCGCAGATGCCGCCGATGGATCAATTGATGGCCAAGGTGGAAGGCAAAGCGAAACACGAAGTGACTCCTGATGAGAAGACAGAAAAAGCTGTTGTTGAAGACAGTGAAGCGCCAATAGAAGCCCAGCAAGAGGACGCCTTGACGCCGGTCGTCCTTGAACCAGCACCCGCCGACCTGGACCTGCCCCTGGCGCAGGAAGCGGAAACGGCGGGGCAGGCGCTGGCTGCCACACCCAAGGACGCCTGGAACAACCTGCTCAAGCGCCTGTCCAAAGAGAACCCCGGCCTGCACGCCCTGGTCTACCGCGGGCGGTACGGCGGGTATGAGGACAAGGTGTTCCACCTGAAGCTGGACCGGGAAGACGAAATCCTGATCAGCCTGCTCAATGACGACAGCCGCGCCGGCCCCATCCGCGCCATCCTGTCAGAGGAAATGGGCACCCCGGTGCAGTTTGCCGCCAACGGACAAATCGCCAAAACAAAGCAGCAGCAGGAAGCGGTGTCCGATGAGAACGTCGAGGCCCTGGCCCGGGTCTTTGGGCGGGATAAAATTATCATCAAGCATGATTGAGCCTGCACTCATTGATTGACACTTTGTTCTGATAAAATCTCATTATTTTGTGTTTCGTCCCCACTCTTGGTGACTTTTTCGGCGTTGTATGCGTTTCAACACCACGAGTTCTGCATTTAACACACGAAAAGAATATGAACTTCATGTAAATGAAAAGAATCCGTCAATATGTTATAATGCTTTTGAGGTCATTTCTTAACAGTTAAAGAAAGAACCCCAAGCCATTACGCGCATTGAAAGGACCCGCCCATGAGCGAAAACCGTTCCCGGTATTCCAGCGCGCCTTTGCAGGATGTCAGGCGCCGCCCGGCCAGACCGCCACAAACACAAAAAACAAGCGGCGACAACGCCCAGACCAGCACGGGATCCTTTGTAATCTTGCAGATCATGCTGGTGGCGGTGCTGCCGATTTTCTTTGTCATCGCCCTGCTGGCCAAGGATACGCGGCTGTACTGGACCTTTGTTGTGCTGAGCCTGTTCTGCCTGGCCTCCATGTACATCCTCAAGGCTTTTGTTCAAAACGCCAGAAAGGTGCTGGGCGTCATCCACGCGGCCATGGTGGTGGTGGTGCTGTTCACCCTGCTGGTGTCCGGCGGCCCTAAGGAGGACCAACGCAGCCAGACAGCCCAGGACAGGCAGTCCATCTTCAATGACGACACCACCGCCAGCATCCGCGACATGAGCGAAAACCTGGTGACCCAGCAGGAAACCGAGACGGCTGCCCCCTCCACCGCTTCCCTGGCGCAGCAGAAGCTGGAGCAGTTCATGACCGCCTGGTCCAGCAAGAATTACGCCGCCATGGTCTCCTATTCCGCGCCCAACTGGACCAACAAGTTTGAAACCCAGCGCGACGCGGAGACGGAGATTTTCCACCTAAGCGCCATCAGGACGCCGGTGAACTACCAGATCCTCGATGTCTCCGGGACGGACGCCGACCAGACCCGCACCATCAACATGCAGGCGCTGATCAGCAAAAGTGACGGGCGGGAGCCGCAGCTGTACAATTTTCAGGTGCTGATGATCCGCGCCAACAACGAGTGGTTTGTGGACCCCAACTCCATCTCCTCCTCCCAGGTTGTGGAGCAGACGAACATCGCCCAGCAGGCGCTGTCGGAAGAGGCAAACAGCAACCAGGTGGCCATCCCGGATACCAATGCCAACACTGTCGCCGTGCCGCAGATTACCACCGCGCGCTCTGATACCCTGCTGTACTACAACCAGGACGGGGGCGAGTTTTACCACCTGGACCCCAACTGCTCCTCCATCGGCACCAAGTACCGCCCGCTGAAGGCCAGCTTCTTCTACCGTGATGTCTCCAACGATACCTTCAAAAACCTCAAGACCTGCCCCTACTGCAACGCGCCGTCCAGGCCATGAAATACCACATTGATACCATCCCTGTCTGGGATGCCTTGAAAACTGACAGCGAATGCCTGCTGTGCGCGCTCAGGCGCAAAACGGAGCGCCTTTTGGTGGAGCGCAGCCTGGGGGCCTCGGTGATGTCCCCGGATACGCGCATCAAGGTGAATAAAACCGGCTTTTGCGCCCCGCATCAGGTGATGATGTTCAATTTCCCGGGCGGCAACCGCCTGGGCCATGGGCTGATGATGCTGTCCCATCTGCAGACCATCCGCCCGGCCATCACCAAATCATTGGGAAACAGCGCTTCGGACAAGGGCGGAAAAGGCGGTTTTTCCATCTTCGGCAAGCCAAAAGCGTCCCTCCTTGCGGCCCCTGACAATCCCGGCTCCTGCGTGATCTGCGAGGAACTGGACAGTTTGCACAAGCGGCAAATCGCCAGCCTTTTGCACCTGTGGAAGACAGAGCAAGCCTTTCGGACCGCCTTTTCGCAGTCCAAGGGCCTGTGCGTGGTGGACACCCAGGCGGCGCTTTTGATGGCGCCTGAGATGCTCAACGGCGATGCTTTAATAAGCTTCGAAAAAACGGCCAGGCAGCTGCTGGAGGACAGCCTCAAGCGGCTGGAAGAAGAGCTGGAATGGTTCACCCTGAAATTTGATTACCGCAACGCCCAAAAGCCCTGGAACAACTCCAGGGACGCGCTGGAGCGCACGGTGAACAAGCTGCGCGGCTGGTGCCTGGGCAGCGAACCGATGCAGGATGAGTAACATGAACAAAGCCTACAAAACAGCAACAGCACTCCTGCTGGCCGCTGTTTTTTTGACCCTTTATATCAAGGCAGCAAAGGCCTCTGACCTGCTGGGCTACCAGGAACCGGAGGCGCACAGCCAGGAGGAAGTCGTCCTCTACTTCCGGTATGACAACAGCGCTTACCTGGAACAGGAAACGCGGGTGCTGTCCCTCATGGCCACCCAGGGCTTAGAAAAAGCGCTGGTGCAGGCGCTGTTGGACGGACCGGCCGCTTCTGGGCTTCATTCCCTGTTCCCGGAAGGCACCCAGGTTGTGAGCGTCCTTCCTGAAGGCAGCCGGTTGTTTGTGACCCTGTCAGGCGATGTCATGAAGGCGATGCCAAATGAGAACATCACCAGTGAACAGGGCAAGCAGGCGGCCATCCTGCGCAGGACGCTGGCGATGGCTGCCCTGGTGAATACACTGACGGAGCGCGGCGCTTACCAAAGCGTTCAGGTGCTGGTAATCAACCAGCCGGGCTTGAGCAACTCGCTGCGCCTCAGCCAGCGGTATTATCTGCAAAACGATGACAGCATTCCCCCGCCGCTTACACGGATGGAAGAAGCGATCATCACCCCGGGCAGGGCAGCAGCCCATATGCTGAGCCTCTGGCAAAACCAGAACCTGCGGGGCTTCATCAGCCACCTGACAACCAGGGCCCAGGAGGGGCAGGACGGCCAGACCCTGGACACCGCCGCCTTGCCGCTGCTAAAGCAGTTCTCAACCAGCCAGGGCAGCCTGGCTCCAGACCACAGCTACGCCCTGGTCATGGCGGACCTGGTGCTGACCCTGCGGGACGGCCAGGAAACCACAGTCTCCGCCTTTCCCCTGGTGCTTAACCGCAGCCAGGGCGTGTGGACCCTCAGCCTGCCCTCCATCCTCAAGCTCTTACAGGAGGCAGGGGTATGAGAACAAACCAAGGAGTGATGATGCTGCGTTTTCTGGCGGTGGTGTGCGCCTTGATGCTCCTGGGGGGCTGCACTTCCGCCATTCCCTACCGCGCGGAGAGCGAAAGCACCCTGCCGCCGGTCGCCCTTGAATTTACAGCACCCCTTGGGGACGCCGGGGAAAGCATCAACCAGGGTGTTTTGTTGAGCCTACCCTCCGCTGCCCATGGCGGGCTGGAGTATTTTTCAGAACGCGTCCTGGTGCCTTTCAACCGTCACCCGGCGGAGTATGCCCTGCGTCGCCTGCTGACTTACACAGGCACCACACAGGCAGACCCTTTAAGCAAGACCACAACCTTGAGCATCAATCCCGGCAGCACGGTGGAGATTTCCGGCAACACCGCGACCGTCAACCTGGCCCCCAGCGCCTTGAGCCTGACCAACAAGGAGCGCTACCTCGCGGCCCGGGCCATCACCAACACCTTGAGCCAATGGGGCGATCTCCGCTTTGTCAACCTGCTCATCAACAGCCGCCAGCCGGGGCTGGACACCGCGGCCACCCTGCCCATGGGCAGCCTGAGCAGAACAACCGACGTCAGTGTGGATGAGCAATGGGACGCCATCAACCGCGCCGCCGCCAACACAGCCGGGCCCTTCAGCGCGCAGGCAACCATCTACTACCCCGTCAGCGCAGGCAGGGGCGTCCTGGCGCAGTCCAGGCCCATCACCGCGCGCAGCAAGAGCATGAGCGATCTGACATATGCCTTGCTGGAAGCGCTGTCACTGTCTGAAACCGGGCTTGAAAACACCCAGGCGGTGCCGAACCTGATTCCGCTTTTAGCCTCTGATATCTTGGTGGAAGAAAGCCCCGGGTCCACAGGGCGGGTGGTGCGCCTGCACTTTCATGAAAACCTTAATGAGGAACTGATTGCAGCCGGCGTCCCCCGGTCTGTCATGATGGCCGCCCTCACCTACACCCTGACCACCTTCCTACCCTATACCGCGGGCATCACCGTGACCATAGGCAATGAACCCATCGCAGCCCTGGTGCCGTCTGGCATCTTTGAAGGCGCGGGAGAACAGATTTTATTTGAAAACAATGTCATGCAACGGGGGCAGTTCCAGCGCTTCCTGCTCAATAATGTGTCACTGTACTTCATGAACGCCCAGGGCAGCCTCACCACCAGCCTCCGCCCCATTCCCGCCCACCAGGCGGACAACCCCCGCTATTTGCTGGGACAGCTGATGGCAGGCCCGGAAGCCACCGACAGCGTGCCGGGTTTGGCTAACGTGATGCCTCAGGATCTGCGCGATTCCGACATCCTTGGCATCAACCGGGTGAATGATACGGTGCTGGTCAATTTTTCAGACAGGTTGACACAATTGACAGAGGGCTTCACGGCCCAGCAGGAGATGCTGATGGTGTATGCCATGGTGAACACCCTCACCCAAAAACCGCACACCCGCCAGGCCGCCTTTTTTATCAATGGCATTCAGCCAACTTCAAAGCCAGGTGATCTTGATTACGCGGGCGTCTTCCTGCGCAATGAAGGGATTATTCGATAAATCAGGATGTATTCAAATAACCGGCGCTCTGCATGAGGGCCGGTTTTTAAGAATGAGAAAATAAATTATCCCTTGTTGAGCGGTAACTCCACCGTGAACACAGCGCCCTGCCCCTCCTGGCTTTCCACCTTGACGTTGCCGCCATGGAGGTTGACATATTGCTGGACGATTGACAGGCCAAGGCCCGTTCCGCCCGTTCCCCTGCCCCGCGCCTTGTCCACGCGGTAGAAGCGCTCAAACACATGGGGAATGCTGTCCCTGGGGATCCCAGGGCCGTTATCCTCCACCGTCAACACGGCGTCACGGCCCACCCGCTGCAAGCCCACCTTAATCTGCCCGCCTGCAGGGGTATATTTCACCGCGTTCTCCATCAAGTTATATACCACCTGCTGCAGTTTTGCCTTGTCCGCATACATGTCGCAGCTGTCTTGCAGGCTGAGGGTCAGCACCTGTTTGTTTTGTTCGGCGATGGGGGTTAAACGGTGCTGGGTATCCTTCACAACCTCCGCCAGACTCATTCGCTCGCGGTTGAGCCGGGTGGTGCGCGAATCGGCGTGCACCAGGGTCAAAAGGTCTGACACGATGGAGGACAGTCGGTTGATTTCCTGGTTGACATCGCCCAAGAACTCCGTGCGCAGCTCCGCGTCCATGTCCGGCTGATAAATCAGGCTTTCAATCATGATCTTCATGGTGGCCAGCGGAGTCTTCAGCTCATGGCTGGCATTGGACACAAACTGGTTGCGCGATTGGTTCAAGGCTTCCAATTGGTCAGACATCGTGTTGAAGGCCACCGCCAATTGGCGGATTTCCCCGCTGCCACGCACGCGCGCGCGCACGCCCAGGTCGCCCTTGGCCATGCTTTGGATGACACGGGTCATCTCGCTGATGGGTTGCGTTAGCACCCTGGTGAAGATCAAACCCGCCAGCACCGCCGCCAGCGCGACGCCCGCGAACAGCAAAATCATGTTGTTTTGCAGGCTGAGCAGGCTGTTCATCATCTCCCGCACGGAGGACACCAGCAGCAGCACGCCGATGACATGGGAGGACTGGATGATGCCGGCGGTGGAGTAGCTGGCCCATTCGTCCGCCTGCGCAAAACCCAGCAGGTTAAAGCGACTGACCGCCTCCCCGCTGACCAGGGAATGGATGCCATAATCCGTGCTCTGCCCGGACACCAGGATGCTGGTCACCTCCGGATAATGCAGGCGCTGGCCCATGGCCTGGTGGAAGCTGTCATACTGCACCTTGCCGTCCTTGTCCAGCAGCAGCACGCGGCCGCCCAGTTCGGACCCGGCTTTGCGGATGACCTCATCAATGCCTTTGGCGTTTTTGTTACTCAGCTCGTCTGCCGCCTGCACGGCCCATTTTTCAAGGCCGGCCCTGTCTCCCTGGATACGTACATCAAACAGATAATCCCCCAGCATGTTGATGAGGGTGGAGGCCATCACCAGGAAGGACAGGCCTATAATGAAAAAAAAAGCCAGCATGACTTTCCATCGGATGCTGGCGAAGAAGCGCTTAGTCATCACTGTCTGTGAAATAATACCCGACGCCCCATTTGGTGAAGATGAACTCCGGCTGAGTGGGGTTGCGCTCCACCTTTTCGCGCAGCCTGCGGATGTGGACATCCACCGTGCGCTCATCCCCCGCGTAGTCGTTTTTCCATACGGCGTCCAGCATTTCTTCCCGGCTGAACACGCGGCCGCGGTTGTTGATGAAGAGGCTTAGCAAATCAAATTCCTTGGCGGTCAAGCGGATGTCCTTGCCGTCCAGGTTGACGGAGCGGTTAACCGAATTGACCGACAGGTCCCGCACCTTGATGACTTTGTTTTCCTCGGGCGAGACAGCAGGGGTGGCGCGGCGCAGGATGGACTTGATGCGCGCCTTGACCTCCAGGATGTTGAAGGGCTTGGTCATGTAGTCGTCCGCTCCGTATTCCAGGCCCAGGATCTTGTCCATGTCCTCGCCTTTTGCGGTGAGCATGATGATGGGAACATTGCTGGTTTCACGGATGCGCTGGCAGACCACAATGCCGTCCAGCTTGGGCAGCATCACGTCCAGCAGCACCAGGTCCACATGGTTGTTGTGAAAGACCTCAAGCGCTTCCTCGCCATCGTAGGCGACCAGCGTCTCGTAGCCATCTTTTTCCAGGGTGAATTTCAATCCTTTAATGAGGATTGGTTCGTCGTCCACCAACAATATTCGCTTGGACACCTTGGTTCATCCTTCCTCGCTGTTTCAAAGACAGGGCTATTCTCTTAACAAGTATAGCAAAATCAAGGATAAATGCAAGTGTTCTGAAATAATTCGTTCACATTTGTGACATAGTGACAGTGCATGGAATCAAATGCCGCGGAGGTCGCCCTTCTCAATGGCCGCCTTGAAGCACAGCCAGGTCAGCACCGTGTCAAAACGGGCGTCATGCGCGCTGCTGTCGGGGAGGTCAAACAAGGCAGCGATCTGCTCCATCGCCTGTTGTGCAGTGATGCCATAGTACTCCGCCAACTCCATCAGCTTGGGCGGCTTGGGGCGGCCGGTGACCACCTTGCGTTGCATGTTCATGATGCCGGTGGCGTAGTTCATCGTGCAAAAGGTTGGAATTTTCTTGAGTTTGATGCCCGCCCGTTCCAGCTCCACGCGCAGGTAGCGGTCATCCGCCGCCACATTGTGGCCCACCAGCAGACGGGCTTTTGAAAAGACATCGGCGATTTCCCGGGCCTGGTCCTCAAAATACGCGCCGAGGGACAGCTCCGCCAGCTGCTCCATGGAGAAGCCGTGCACCTCCTGGGAACCCGGGGACATGTCATCCACCGAAAAGAAGTAGTTTTTGGCCTCCACCTTGTCCGGTGTTTCCAGGATGTACGCCAGCTGGCAAATCTGCCCCGGGGTGAGGTCGGTGGCTTCGGTATCAAAAAACAGAATGGGAAAAGCCATCAGTCCAGGTTCTCCACGCGCTCGATGCTGTGCTTGTGGCCCAGGACCAGCAGGTTGTCCCCGCTTTTGAGGGCAGTGTCCGCGGTGATGTCCATGTTGACCTCATCCCCCCGGTAAAGGGCCAGGATGGATACGCCAAACTTCTTGCGCACATTGATTTCCAGCAGTGTATGCCCCTGCCAGACCTTGGGGCATTGCAAATAGGCAATCAGATAATCGCCTTTTAAGTTGATCAGGTCCACTACATGGGGGTTGATCAGGGAGTGCGCGATGCGCTCGCCCATGTCCCTTTCCGGGAAAACCACCCGGTCCACACCCAGCTTCAAAAGAACCTTGGCGTGGTTGGCGTCTGACGCCTTGGCGATGATGTACTTGGCCCCCATCTCCTTGCACAGGATGGTGATGAGGACGGAATGGTGGAAGTCATCCCCGATGCCCACGATGGCCGCGTCAAAATTGCGGATGCCCAGGGAACGCATGGTCTCCTCGTCATTGGCGGCCACCTGGATGGCGGTGGTCACATAGGGGCTGACCTGGGCGACGCGCTCCTGGTTGGAGTCCACCGCCAGCACCTCATGTCCCATCTCGCACAGTTTTTTGGAGAGCGCCGAACCAAAGCGCCCCACGCCAAAGACGATGTACTGTTTTTTCTTATCCATGGTTTTGCTCCTTTGCAAAGTAAATCAACCGACGTAAATCTGCTCTTCTGCGTACTGGATGCCGCCAAACTGGCTGGCGTGGCGGCGGGAGAAGCTCAGCATCATGGTGAGCGGCCCCACGCGGCCAAAGTACATCAACAAAATCAACCATAATTGGGAGGGAGATTTGAGGTTGCCGGTGCCGATGGAAGACAGGCCGACCGTCGCCAGGGCGGAGACCTCTTCAAACACCAAATCCAGCAAATCATAGTTCTGGCCTTGCTCAAACAGAGAGAGGATGATGCTGCCCAGGGTGAGCAAGCCCAGGCTGATGATGAAGATGCTGAGGGCCGTGCGAATCAGCGGCAGGGACAGGCGGCGCTTGAAGGCGTTGACATCGGTGCTGCCCTTGAACACGCTGCGCACCAGCGCCAGCAGCACAAACAGGGTGGTCGTTTTGATACCGCCGCCGGTGGAAGCTGGAGAGGCACCGATGAACATCAGGATGCTGCTGCCCACCTTGCTGGCGTCTTGCATGCTGCCCTGCTGGAAGGAATAATAGCCCGCGGTCCTGGTGGTAACAGACTGGAACCAGGAATGGATGAGCTTGTCAAAGGCATTGGCCCCCTCAAAAGCCAGGGTCTGCGGGTTGTTCCACTCCATGGCGGCGATATACACCGTGCCAAAGGCCAAAAGGCCCAGAGTGGTGGCTACTACAATCTTGGTGTGCAGGCTTTGCTTGTGGAAGATAAAGCGGTTGGACGCCACATCGGCAATCACCGCAAAGCCCAGGCCTCCCAGCACAATCAGCAGGGAGATGGTCAGCAGGACCCCTGTGTGCTGCTGGAAGGGAATCAGGCTGCCCGGCAGGGAAAAGAGGTCAAAGCCCGCATTGCAAAACGCGCTGATGGCGTGGAAGACGCCAAAATACAGGCCCTTGCCCAGACCGTAGATGGGCACAAACTGGATGGCCAGCAGGATGGCGCCCGCTATCTCAATGAGAAAGACGATGGCCATGAAGTGCAGAGAATTGCGCACAATGCCCGACAGCCCCGGCAGGTTCATGGTCTCCTGCATCAGCATGCGGTTGCGCAGCGAGATGCGCCGCTTGGCCAATACCAGGGCTGAGGTGGCAAACATCATAAAACCCAAGCCGCCCAGCTGGATTAAGCAGAGGATGACAAGCTCACCAAACAAGGAGTAGCTGGCGGCGGTGTCCACCACCGTCAGCCCTGTTACGCATACCGCGCTGGTGGCCGTAAACAAGGCCTGCAGATAGGTGACGCTGACACCGGGCTCCGCCGCCAGGGGCAGGTACAGCAGCAGGCTTCCCAGCAGGATAATCGCCAAAAAACCCAGAGCCAGTATCTTTGATGGGCTCAGGGCACTGAAGTGAAAGCGTTTTTGTTTCATGTTGTTCTTTATTAAAGTGAGAAGGGGCTACAGCAGGAAAACCGGCTGCAGCCCCGAAGAGATCGCTTTGGTGTCAGCGCTTGGGCTCGTCGTCCTCTTCGTCGTCATCATCCTCTTCCAGCTCGGGGAAGAAGGGCTGCTGGCACTCCGGGCAGAGGTAGTCTTCGTCAAAGTCAAAATCGGTGATGTCAAAGCGGGTCTTGTGCCCGCAGTGGGGGCATTCATACTCCACTGTGGAGTCGCCCTCCAGCATGTCATCATCCTCGTCATCGTCAAAGTGTTCATACTCGCCGTCTTCGTCTTCAAAGACCGCGTCTTCCAGCAGCGCCAGGTCCTCATCCATGTTCTCCAGGTACTCATTCATCTCGTCCTGGACTTCCTGCAGCTCCTGGATGTCCTCGGCCACTTCCTGCAGGACTTCCAGAATCTTGAGCAGGAACTTTTGGTCCTGCTTGTCTTCCTTCAGGTTCATTCCGTCAGCCAGACCCTTGAGGTACTCGACTTTCTTGGACAGTTCGCTCATGGCTTCCTCCTTTTTGGTTCGCTTACGCGCGGGACAGGTACTCGCCGCTGCGGGTGTCAATCTTGATGGTATCGCCGATGTTGATGAACAGGGGCACCATCACCTGGAAACCGGTCTCCAGGGTGGCGGGCTTGTAGGTGGTGGAGGCGGTGTCGCCCTTGAAACCGGGCTCGGTCTCGGTGACCTCCAGGTCCACGAAGTTGGGCGCTTCGACAGAGAAGGCAGAGCCCTTGAAGAAGCGGATGTTGACGTTGGTGTTCTCTTTGACAAACTGGATGGCCTCTTCCACCTGGGAGTGGTTGAGGGGCATCTGCTCAAAGGTCTCCGGGTCCATGAAGTAGTACAGGTCACCGTCGTTGTACAGGTACTGCATCTCCTTGGATTCGATGATGGCTCTGGGCATTTTGTCAGAGGGGTTGAAGGTGCGCTCAATCACGGCGCCGGTCATGATGTTCTTGATCTTGGTCCTGACAAAGGCCGCGCCTTTCCCCGGTTTGACGTGCTGGAAATCCACGATGTTCCACACGCCGTCTTCCCATTCAATGGTGATGCCTTTTCTAAAATCGCTTGCCGTAATCATGTACCGTCCTCCAAAATTAAAATCTTCGTGTTACAAAATCCGCAGTTCCCTGGACGCTGGGACCAGGCTGCGCGCGCCGTCCTTGGTAATGACGCAGGTATTCTCTATGCGCACACCGCCAATGCCAGGCAGGTAGATGCCCGGCTCCACGGTGACAACATGGCCAGTTTCTAAGGCATCTTCGCACTTGGGGCTTAAGCGCGGGTCCTCATGGATGTCAATACCCACCGCATGGCCCAGGCCATGGCCAAAGTACGCGCCATAGCCTTTGTCGCCGATGATTTTACGCGCGATGGCGTCCACCTCTTTGCAGTTTTTGCCGGCAGCCAGGGCATCCTGGCAGGTCTTTTGCGCGTGCAGGACGATGTTGTAGATTTCCAGCATCTTTTCGCTGGGCTGGCCCACGGCGATGGTGCGCGTCATGTCCGCGCAATAGCCTTTGTACTTGGCGCCAAAGTCAAGGGTAATCATGTCCCCGTCCTGGATGACGCGGTCCCCCGCGATCGCGTGCGGCAGGGAGCCGTTGGGGCCGGAGGCCACGATGGTGTCAAAGGCGGTGCTCTGCGCACCGTGTTCCATCATGAAGTTTTCCAGCTGGCGCTTGATTTGCAACTCGGTCATGCCGGGCTTGATGATGCCGCAGATGTACTCAAAGGCCTCGCAGGAGATGGCGCAGGCCTTTTCAATCAGCTTGATTTCGTCCTTGTCCTTCACCTGGCGCAGCGCTTCGGGCAGGTTGTTCAAAGGCGACAGCGTGATGGTATCCATTGCCTTTTCCAGCTGCTTGCCCTGGCGCACGGTGACCTCGTCGTCCTCATACAGGGCGGTGGTGATGCCCTCATTCTTCAGAAGAGAGGCGGCCAGCTGGGCATGGTTGATGTCATTGCTGATTGAATGCACCGAAAAACCCGGGGCTTGCTGCTGGGCCTGCTCAACATAGCGAAAGTCGGTCACGATGGCCCGCAGGGCTTGTGTAATAACAAGTAGGCCTTCGCCGGTATAGCCGCTTAAATAGAAGATGTTGGATGGCTTGTGGATGATGATGCCCGCCCTGGGCTGCAAGGCGGCCTTGTCAACCAGACGCTGAACCCTGTTGCTCATTGCTTTCTCCTACCTTGAAATCATCCAAAAGTATAGCACAAGCCGTAAATCTTGGCTACACTTCACTTTTTGAAATTGCTCAGCCTGCGGTTTAACGCAACGCGTCCAGCGTTGTTTTCATCGCGTGCGCATCCTCCGCCATGGTGCCGCGGCTTTCACAGATGAGGGTGCCCTCATAGCCCCTTGACACCAGGGACGGCGCCAGCAGGGAAAAGTCCGGGCCAAAGCCTGCGTCCGCGAAGGTTCTGTGGCGGATTTCCCCTTTGCCGCCAAACTCAATCCTGGAAAAATGCATGTGCGCCTGCCGTGCCCGGTCCTGGCCCAGGGCTGCTTCCAGGCGATCAAGAACGACCGCAAAATCAACATTGGAGTTCAACGCGCCGCCGTTAATGGCATGCAGGTGGGCAAAGTCCACGCAGGGCAGAAAGCTGTCGTCAATGCTAACCAGGCGCAGGATTTCCTCCATCGTGCCCAGCACGCTGGGTCGGCCCATGGTCTCCAGGCACAGCCTGATGTCAGCCAGGCCGGCTTCCACCATGGCTGCGCGCGCTTCCACCAGCCGCTTCGCGCACAGGGCGATGGCCGCCTCGCGGTCGGAGCACTTGGGGGAACCCACATGCACCACCAGGCGCTGGCCGCCCATCGACTGAAGCAGCCGGGCGGAATCCAGGATGTAGCCCTTGCTTTTTTCCGCCAGGGCGGCGTCTGGATTGGCCAGGTTGATGTAGTAGGGCGCGTGGACGCTGAGGCTGACATCCGCACTGCTTGCCGCTTCACCAATGGCGCGCGCGGTGTCCTGGGACATGCTGATGCCCCGGCCAAAGGGAATTTCAAAGGCATCCAATTGAAAGTGATGTTGCTGCCAGGAAAAGGTGTCGATGGTTTGCTTGTATCCCTGCTCGTAGAAGGATTCGGAATTGCCCGAGGGCCCGACGCGCAATCGCTGTGTTTGCTGCTTGCTCACTGGGCGTTTGTCCGCCTGTCATAAGCTTCCCACAGGGGCGCGTAGATGCTGACAGCATACTCGTGCTCCGCCAGGGTTTTGGAGAAATGCAGTTCGCCGGTGTCAGGGTCCTTGGAGCAGAAGTACAGGTAGCTTTCCGCCAGAAACTGCTCATCCGGGTACAGCGCCGCCATGATGGCGCCCGGGGAGGGGCTGCAGATGGGACCGGGCGGTAGGCCCCTGACCAGGTAGGTGTTGTAGGGGCTTTGCAGGTTCAGGTCCTCCCGGTTCAGCGCCATGCGCGTGGTGCCGGAAATATACTTGATGGTCACATCACTGCCCAGGCTCATGTTCTGGCGCAGGCGGTTGTGAAAGACGGAGGAGACCCTGGCGAAGTCCGCGGTCTTTGCTTCCTTTTCAATGAGGGAAGCCAGGGTGATCACCTGGTCCATGGTCATGCCGATCTCTTCAGCCCGCGCGTGCAGGGGCTCCTTAAAGACGGCCTCGGTCTGGGACAGCAGCTTTTTGATGAGATCATCCACGGTGGCATCGGTAAACACCTCATAGGTGTCCGGTGAAAGATAGCCTTCCAGGGCATACTTTCTCTGGCTGGCGCCGGGAGACGCCAAGACATCCGCAATGTAGTAATAGGCCGCGAACTCGCTGCCGCTGCGCGCTTTGGCGAGGAAGGCATCCCTGTTGTCAATGGCGCCTTCCTTGAGCAGGTAGTCCGCGATATTTTCCACCGTCCAGCCAGGGATGATGGTAATGTTGCGCACGATGGGCTTGCCGTCGCCGCTGGTCAGCTGGTCCGCGATTTCGTTGATGGTCATGCTGCGGCTTAGGGTGTATTCCCCCGCCTGGATCTTCTGCCCAAAGCCCATGAAGTCCGCGAAATACTTGAACACGGAACGGTTGCGGATCAGGTTTTGGTTTTGCAGGTTATTGGACACGCGGGTCAGGCTGTCCCCGGAAGCCACGGAAAAGATGACCGGGTTTTTGTCGTTCCTGTCCACCGGGTCGATGAAGACCGCGCTGATTTTGCCCCAGCCAAAGGAGACCAGGCCAATCAGCAGCAGCACGGAGCACACAAAAATCAAGACCGGGCGCAGAATGTTCCACAGCCAGCTGTACCAGTACAGGCCGTATTCACGCTCCTGAATCAGGCTGTCATAGGTATAGTCTTCCCGCGGGTGCTTTTTCATTTATTCAAGTCCGGGCAGGTCCAGCTGCATCCCGGCGGCTTTGGCGATGATGTTGTAGATGTCCGCCAGGGCCTGCTGCAGCCGCATTTCACTGAGCAAAAACGCGGAGGTGTCCGTGCCGCCATACAGCAGGGAGGAGATGGACTGGAAGCGGGACATGTCATCACCGGGCAGGCTCTGCCCGGACATCGCCGCCATCTGCACCATCATCTGCAGACGTTTGTACTCCTTCAGCAGCGCGCGGGTTGTCTCGCTTTCTTCCACGATTTCTTTAAGCCGCTGGTACTCGCGCACCTCAGCGGATTCATTGATTTGCTTGGCCAAGGCATGGGCCAGGTCATAGTTCATGGGTCTTCCTTCTCTCATCAAAAAATGCCGCGGTTCCAGCCAATCGGCCAGTCACCGCGGCAGTGTCAGTTTATCACACTCAGCCCAGATCAACAATCACAGGCAAAATCATGGGGTTGCGCTTGATCTTGTCGTTGAGGAAGCGGCGCAGCTCATCCTTGATACGGTTTTTGATCACCGGCCAGTCAGAGCCCGAAATGCTCTCATAGGAATCGATGATCTTGCGCACCACCTCGCGGGATTCCTCGATGATGTCCTCATTCTCCCTCACAAACACAAAGCCGCGGGAAATGATGTCGGGCCCAGAAATCAGGATGTTGTGCGTGCGGTCAAAGGCCATGGCCACGATGATGAGGCCTTCCTGGCTTAAGTGCTTGCGGTCACGCAGCACCACGTTGCCCACATCGCCGATACCCAAGCCGTCAATTAAGATGGTGCCGGTGGGCACGACGCCTTCAATGGTGAGGCTTTCGTCATTCATGCCGATGATTTGCCCGGTCTCCGGCAGGACGATGTTCTCCCGCGGCGTGCCCAGGGACTCGGCCAGCTCCGCGTGCTGCCACAGCATGCGGTACTCCCCGTGAACCGGGATAAAATAGCGCGGGCGCACCAGGGTGTGCATCAGTTTCAGTTCTTCCTGGCGGGCGTGGCCGGAGACGTGCACCTCTGCCAGCGCGTCATAAATGACCTCAGCGCCGCAGCGGTAGAGCTGGTTGATGACGCGGGACACAAAGACCTCGTTGCCGGGGATGGGCGTCGCTGAAATAATCACCTTGTCAGACTGCTTGATCTGCAGCTTGCGGTGCTCGGCGAAGGCCATCCGCGTCAGGCCGCTCATCGGCTCGCCCTGGGAACCGGTGGTCAACACCAGGATCTGGTCATCGCGGTAGCGGTCCAGGTCGTCCATCTCAATCAGGTTTTCCCGCGGAATGGTCAGGTAGCCCAGGTCCATGGCGACGGTGGACACGTTGATCATGCTGCGGCCAATGAAGCACACCTTGCGGCCAAAGCTGATGGCGTTGTCCACCACCTGCTGCACGCGGTGAATGTTGCTGGCGAACATCGCGATGATGACACGCCCGCGGGCGGACTCAATCTGCGCCTTGAAGGTTTCACCCACCTTGCGCTCACTCATGGTGAAGCCCGGGCGTTCCACGTTGGTACTGTCAGCCAAAAGGGCCAGGCAGCCGCGCTCGCCAATGGCGGCCAGGGTGGACAGGTCGGTCACCTCGCCGGTTGCCGGGGTGAAGTCAATCTTGAAGTCACCGGTGGCGACCACGGTGCCCGCGGGGCAGGTGATGGCCAGGGCATAGGCGCCGGCGATGGAGTGGTTCACGCGGATGAACTGGACAGAGAAAGCGCCCAGCTGAACCGTCTCCCGCGGTTTAACCGTGATGGCCTGGTACTTGGTGATGCGGTGTTCCTTGAGCTTGTTTTCAATCAGGGCCAGTGTCAGGCCGGAGCCGTAGATGGGCACCTTGATCTTGTCCAGCACATAGGGTGTGGCGCCGATGTGGTCCTCATGCCCATGGGTGAACACAAAGCCGCGGATGCGGTCCTTGTTGGCCAAAAGATAGCTGATGTCAGGGATGACCAGGTCAATCCCCAGCATGTCTTCCTTTGGGAAGATGGAGCCGCAGTCCATGACGATAATATCCTCACCGTACTCAAACACCGTAATGTTCTTTCCGATTTCGTCAATGCCACCCAGCGGCAGAATTTTCAGTTTTGGTTTTGTTGTCACTATGTCCTCCTTGGTTCTTTCACGCAAAATAATGTTCAATATCAATTGGATTGCCATCCAATCATCAATCAATCGCTGGAAGGCCCTGCAACCTGGCCTTCAAGGTTTTCCTCCGCTGGCAACACAGAAATCAAGCGCGGCTGCCAATGCGCTGTCTTGCCAAGCTGTTTGTCCAGCAGCTTGACCAGGATCAAGGCGGCCACCAGGCCGGCTAGCGCTGCAATCAGCACCGCAAAATCATTGCCACTAAAGAACATTGTACCCAGCCAAAGGCCCAGCAAAAGGCCAATCAACGGAATGACATATGTCAGCAGCGATACTTTCAGGACTTGGGCATCGGGCATCTCCACCTCAACCCTGTCCCCAACCTGAGCCTGACCCTTGATGGAGACTGTGGCTTCATCCCGACTACCGCACATGTTGCAAGAATCACAGGCTTCCAGCCTGCTAAAACAAACCTTCAGGGTGTCACCCTGCGTCTGTACAACTTTTCCAGATCGAATCATATGATACCTCTCACTAAACAACCACAGTTTATCATAGTCAGCCCATCCTGTATACTTGGTTCATGTAAAAAACTCCCCAACTGGGGAGTGATGTTGGAGACCGGCGGCGACCTAC